>Ga0255360_1000011_pt1 | contig 59636 bp, 102 predicted proteins | sample GFST50metaG_FD_186004 | JGI IMG/M metagenome (GOLD analysis project Ga0255360, IMG submission 186004) | Peat soil microbial communities from Stordalen Mire, Sweden - G.F.S.T50 | ecosystem: Environmental > Terrestrial > Soil > Wetlands > Peat | place: Sweden: Norrbotten County, Stordalen Mire... | reverse complement strand
AATGAATACATATCCTGTTAAATCATGGCATATACTTGTGCTTTTTACACCACTTGCTATAGGGTCAGTGGCGAACCTTGTTGTATGGTTAGCAAATAGAGGTATGCCATCACCGCTTAATCCCTCAACTGCTATTTCTCATCATGGCGCAACATTACTTACTAATCATACAAGGTTTGCTTTCCTAGCAGACGTAATCCACATTAGATTATACTACGTTAGTGTTGGTGATTTTCTAATCTTATCGTACATCTTACTCTATGTTGGTTTCTTTGTATTCTGGATGATAAAGCTATTAAGGAGGAATAAGTCATGTCAAAAGTCTTAATTACAGGTGGTTGTGGTTTCATTGGTAGTAATCTTGCTGCGCATCGAATCGAACTTGGCGATGAAGTAACAGTTTATGACAATATGTCACGTCCTGGTGGTGGCCCTTATAATAATCTTAAATACCTGAAGGATAAGTATGGCAATCTAGTCACTTACAGGTTTGGTAGTGTTTGTGATCTTGGTCATCTATCTCAGGCCGTCTCTGCTAAAGATATTATATTTCATCTTGCAGCCCAAACTGCGATGACAACATCAATTGATCAACCACGGCTTGATTTTCAGACAAACGCGCTTGGTTCATTCTATGTTCTTGAAGCAGCAAGGCGATATGGTAAAAATCCAATTATGATATACACATCTACCAACAAAGTATATGGTGATCTTACAAAGAAGAAGGTTGAGTTATTTGAAGAGTCTAGACGATGGGCATTTAAGTCTATTGTTGGTGTAGATGAATCATACCCGCTTGACTATGAAGGACCTTACGGTTGCTCAAAAGGTGCCGGTGATTCTTACTTCCTTGACTATGCACGAACCTTTGGTATGAGAACACTAGTCTTTCGAATGTCTGGTATTTACGGTGTAAATCAATACGCTACTGAAGACCAAGGCTGGGTAACATGGATAATCAAGCAAGCGCTAAAGAATCTTCCAATTACAATCTATGGTGATGGCAAACAGGTTCGGGATATTCTATATATCTCTGATTTACTTGAGGCATTTGATCAAGCAGTCAATTTTGTAGATCGAACGAACACCAAAGGTGAAATCTTTAATATTGGTGGTGGTTCACCGAATTCTATATCAATCCTTGAGCTTCTCAAAGTACTTGAAAGCAACCATGGTATAAAACCATCCTCAGTTACATATACTGATTGGAGACGCGCTGATCAGAAAGTCTATATCAGTGATATTACAAAGGCTGCAGGAATGCTTGCTTGGATACCAAAAGTCTACGGATTGAGAGGTATTGAGAACGTAATAGACTGGCTTAAACAATAAGGAGTTTTTTATGGCTGGTAAGATTGTAGCAATATCGGGTCACTTTGACCCTTTTCATGAAGGACATTTAGATCATATGCTAAAGGCAGGAATGCTTGGTGACTTCTTAATAGTCATTGTAAATACTGATGAACAGGTAATAAAAAAGAGAACAACAGGTAAATTTCCCGGCAAAACCAATAGCAATATCTTTTGGAGAATGGAAATCATACGTCGTATTATGGAAGGACTTCACATTGTTGGAATGGTAGTTCCTTCTGTTGACATTGATGAATCTGTTTCAAAGTCGCTAGCATATTATCATCCGCATATATTTGCCAAAGGTGGTGATAGATCGCTTGATAAGGATCCAATACCAGATTCTGAAGTGATGACTTGCCATAAGCTCGGTATTGAGATAATATACGGCGTTGGTGGTAAGTTAAACTCAAGCTCAATGATGAGAGTCAATAAGGAGTTAGAATGAGTGATGGTTTGGTAGACTTCAGCTATGATAAGAAAAAGTGCATCAACTGCCTAAAGGAATTCAGTAATACACAATGGTATATATACAGGCAATTAGGAAAGGTTTATCAAACCAATCATGTAAATCATGTACACTATGAAGAGCTCGTATGGGCACATAAATGTAAGGAGATACAATGAATGAATTATGTATCAAGTGCAGCTTAAATCCATCAATCGATAACAGCACCCTTTGCCAATCTTGCATAGACAGATTTGGTCAATTCCATGTAAAAATCATGCTTGAAGACGTCTATGGTAATGAACTTGGTATTGTACGTGACGCTCAAGGTTGTGACCACTTTTTACCACCTGAATCACCAATCATCGGTTACTGGGTAGTTGATGATGCAAGCAATGTTTGGGTAACACTTATGTCATCTGTACAAGCAATGCAGGATTCTCTTACACTTAAAATCGTTGAAGTATCTAAGATCAAGGTTAAAAAGGATAAGAATGCACCAAAGGCACCTAAAAAGGAAAAAGAAATCAAAGTTGTCACACCTACTGCTCCTATAGCAGATGAATTAGCCAAATTAAGAGCGCTTTTCCCAAAAAGGCTTAGGTGTTCATGATAATTTATTTTCTATGGACTATTTATTTTTATATTTTTATAGTGTATAATTATATTAATGAGATTAGATTTTAATAAAGGTATTCATTCCCTTAATATAACAACTGTAAAGGAGTTAACTCATGGATCTAGACCCAATGTTCAAAGACCAGCAACAGTTAATTAGTAACGTACCTCATGAAGTTCGAATCGACGCTCTGCAGCAAATGCAGACAGGTATGAGAATTATAGAATCTCTTATCTTATACCTGAATTCAATCGGTAGAAAACCCTGGAGACCAAACCAGCTGCAAGAAGAAACTCAACGAGCCTATTTATCTCAGATTAATAATCATATCAGAGACCTTATTACTTACCACAATGTCAGAAACAAGAACACAGATTTGGTCGATACAAAGACTGTTCGACTCTTTACAGCAACATACGGTACTATTGAAGAAAGTATTGAGTTCCTTAACGGTGTATTTAAGGATACTAATCCACTTGAGGAACTTACCGATGAGCTATTTTACTTCATGGAGCAAGCCATAATTGCTGGTTACACTCCTGATCAGATTAAAGCCCAGTATGATAAGAAGCACGAAATCAATCTCAAGCGCTATGTAGCTGGTAAAGCAAACGACTTCTCTTGGGACGATCGCGATAAAAAGGATGAACTATAATGGTGCAGCAAATCACTCACCTTACTAAGGATGAAGTAATCTCACGCGCTATACATAGTGTAAAGATGACAGGTGGACTAGATTACTTCTGGAATAGTCTTAAAACCAAGCGTGTCAGTGGATTCTCAGAAGTACGCCAAATAATCGCTGATAACAACGATTTAATCTTCCGACGCGCTAGAGGTATTACGATGGCTAGTACCGATACTAATCCGTACGACACCGATAATCCTTACACAGGTGAAGCTGAAGGTGATGAGATTGCTGGTTTTCAATTTCATACTATTGATATTAAGCCATTGCGTGATGAGATTCCTAACTACGGCATTATTATCCAAGGAAAAGGCGCTCATCCAGTTCGTGTTTATCTAATTGAATACCAATATATCATTCGTGATACATTTACTGTTCAACCGGTATTCAAGGTTGTTGCAGAATATAAATTTGTAAGAATAACACAGACTGGTAGAATAATACCAGCAGTAATGCGTGGTCAAGCTCCTCGGCAACTCTTTATAATAGGTCGAGACCGCCATATTAAAGAACCGTTTGCTCTTGCAGTTCCAAACGGTATGATTAAACAATCTATTGATGTTTGCTTGCGATGGACAATGGATGTCCATAAAGGTGATAAAGTAGAGGAGGTATAATACAATGAGGGTTTTCAGACATGGTGACATCATCTTCCGTGAGGTAAAGAAATTACCAGACGGTCCAGTTGTTGAATGTGGAGACACCTTCCGCCAACATGGTGAAACAGGTAAGTTCCATGAGGTCAAAGGTGTTCGCTCTGTTACAGTAAAAGACAGACCATTTATCATTATGCCACCGAATCCTGTACAAGTAACGCATCCTGAGCATCCGGTTGAATGGTTACCTGGTAATACGATTTTTGCAATATCAAGGGTGAGAGTCGTTGAGCCGGAGAAATTCCAATACGTTGATTAATGGAGTAACCTATGCCGAGCGGTCATGCTAACCTTGATGGGTTTAAATACATAGAAGATGTTGGCTCTGTAACACCTGAGCAGTTTGCCTGGGCGATGAGTATTAAATTGCAATCTGCAAGAACTTGGTTATCGAATTGGACTACAAGAGGTTATCTTGAGTATGTATTACCTGAAGGATTTACTGGTCATAAATCAAGGGGAAGACAACCTGGTGGCAAATACAAAATAAACTGCTGGCATTTAGAAGAGGGATAACAATGTCTAAAGCACATATTCATGCTGAGGGGTTTGAGTACATTGAAATCATGCATTCTGTTACACCTGAGCAGTTTGCTGATAAGTTTGCAATTGATCTGAATTCAGCTAGGGGTTGGCTATCGAAATGGAAAACAAAAGGATACCTTGACTTTGTTCCTCCTGAAGGGTTCACAGGTCATAAAAACCGTGGTAGACCTAGTGGTGGAACATACAAAATAGGCAAGAAATCTTGGATAGATGTGTATTCAGATAATAATGTATTCTAACAAATGGAGTGGCTATGAAGGATCATTATTTTCATAACAAAATTGTAAAGCTATGTCGAGCTGAATCTCGCAGAATCTATAATGCAGAATTGGAGCTGCATGAACACCATGGAACAGTACGACCAGATGTAGCTGTTAGAGATGATGTTGCAATCGAGGTTGTTGCTTTGAACCCCAGAATCCTTTTCCAATTTGATAAGTATAGGGCAAAGTACAAGAAACTAATAGTGGTGATTCCTGGTGAAGAATCTATTGATGAAATATGGCTTTATAATGTCGTTACCGATGAATTGGTTAAGACAGCTAAGATTATAAATCCTAATAAGGAAGGTATTAAAACGAATGAATAATGATCTAATTTTTAACTTATATACTAAAAATGGTAGCAAAACGATAATTGCCACCATATCCCGTGGTAAAATAGGTGCACAACATATGCGAATATCCAGTCTAACAATTAATGTTTTGCCACCATTTTAAGTATATAAGTAAATGACAAAATTAATATTGCGATCGTAAACATTGTACCAATTTATTAAAAGCATAACTAGAGGTGCCTCAATTGGCAAAAAATAAACCCGAAAAGCCTCAATCAAATAATGTCGATCCATGGGCTCTTGAAGAAGATATTCATCTTACGATAGAACAGCTAATAGATGAAGAACCATTCAACATAACTAGTGATGATACTGGTGAATCAGTTTCTATCGGTACAAGAGTTCCGTCAACCATGTATAGACGCCTTGTTGAAATACGTGAAACACCTGGTGGACCGTACCAAATTAATTCGGACGTAATGCGAGATGCTATCTATCTTGGACTAAGAATCCTCCAACTTAGATATAAGAAGAAGGATTGGCAAATTGATCGCAAGTTATCCTCAGTTATTGATGCAAGCGGTGCGTTTGATAGGATAAACTCTCAGGTCTCTGATTTATGTAAGAACCTTGAGAAATTGAAATCTGCAGAAGATGTAGAACATGCAGTTATACACCTGGATGAATTCTTGAAAGAAGTTAGTAACCTTAGCGAAAATTGGCGTAAAGCCACATTCATAAAAGTACTTAAGAAACGCGGCATTGTAACAGACTTATTATCACAATGCTCTATTACTGCAAGGGAAGTGTTAAGATGAGTATAGAACCTGTTGATTTGAATCTACCAGTAAAGTTTAAAGAGTTTAGACAGAACCAATTACAAGTTGCAATGAAAGCAGCTGGTTCTCAGAAATATGCCTTTTTGTTAGATAGCCCTACTGGTACAGGCAAGTCTATTATCGCAGCTACTGTTCAACGCATATTAGCCAAGAACATAATATATCTTTGCACAACGAAGCAACTTCAAGATCAGCTTGTTAACGACTTTCCTTATGCCAGAGTGCTTAAAGGTAGGTCGAATTATCCTTGCAATAAATACTTTAGCATGTGGCCTGAAATCACTGCCGAAATGTGTAATGATGAAAAAGATGAATGTGGCTACAAAGATAGCTGTGCCTATAAAAAGGCTAAACGAGCAGCACTGAATGCTCCAATTGCAATACTTAATATGGCATACTTTCTTACTGAAATCAACTACGGTAAGACATTTTCCGGTGCAGAATACGTCGTGATTGACGAGTTTGATGCAACAGAGGATCAACTTATGGGATTCATAGAATGCAACATCTCTAAGTATACACTCGATATGCTGAAGCTTGAGCAACCAAAATATAAGACAAAGTTTGACTCATGGGTTGAATGGGCAGATGAGACAATAAACGTTATTAAACCACAGATTGAAGAGATGGAGAAAGAGATGGAGTCTGCTTGGTATCAACCAGACCCAAAACAAGCTAGAAAGCTTATTAACCTTAAACGGTTTGAATCAAAATTGAGCTTCTTTGTCCGAAACGTAAGTGAGAAATGGGTGTTCTATCCTAGTGAATCTAACTGGTCGTTTAAGCCAATTTGGATTTCATCATACGCTGATAATGCATTATGGAAACACATGAAAAAGGTTCTTGGTATGTCAGCAACGATTTTGGAACCCCGTCAAGCCGCAAAGAATATTGGATTGGAAGATTTCGAGTATCTTGCATTACCTAGTCCATTTCCGAAAGAGAACAGACCAGTGGAGTTTATTCCTTGCGGTAATATTATTGAGAAAGAGTTGAATATAGCATTACCTATGCTTGCCAGGAAAGTTGATGAATTGATTAGACTGCATCCGAATGATAAAATTCTTTGCCATACAGTCAGTTATAAAATAAGGGATTACCTTGTTGAGCATATCAAAACAGATCGGTTTATCACTCATCAAACTAAGGATAAGGGTGAGAAACTAGATGCATTTAAGAGATCAGATAAACCATTGGTTATGCTAAGCCCAAGTATGGATAGAGGTGTTGACCTTCCCTATGACCAGTGCCGTGTTGTAATAATCTGTAAGATACCATATCCTAATCTTGGTGACCCTCAAATATCAAAGAGGTTATATGGTAGCAAAGATGGTCGATTCTGGTATGCCTATACAACAATTAAGACAATTGTACAAATGGCTGGTCGAGGAGTAAGAGCTGCCGATGACTATGCCAAAACATATATATTGGATGGGCAATTTGAGAGAATATATAAGGAACACCTTAATATGTTCCCACAATGGTTTAAAGAAGCAGTGATAATGTAAGGAGATAAAATGAGTAAAAGATATACTTGGTATGAATTCTTGAAGACGTTTTTGCCTAGAACATACAAGAAACTAACAACAAAGGGAAAGTAGCAGAGGATAATAAAATGATATTAAAATCATGTCGTATTATACCAAACTGGATACTAGACGAAGCTTTTAAGTCATACTATCGAAATCAGGATGACGAAGAGGCAAGAAAAGAAATAGATTCAGCCCTATGCGAAGCAGAAGACGTAAAAGTAGATCGCAGTAATATATCAGAAGAAGATCTTGAAGAGGTAGTTGATAAGTTTGAGGAGATTATTGAAGAATTTTGGGACTTAATGGATGATTTCTTTGAGAAGCATGGTCTTGGTGATGATGGGTGGGGTGGTGGTAATGATGACGATAATGACGATAAAAATGACGATGATGAAGATGACAGTGGTGATGATAATAGTAAGGAATTAATAAATGATAAGGAGAGTACAATATGAAAATCGTAGCAATCTATCAACCACAGAATGACATAGCTGCGAAGCTAAGGGACAACAAGGGTAATCTTTTCTTTGCACCAGTGTTGTTCATTGCAGTTACTGAAGACGGAAAACTTGTTCCGTGTGTTGGTGGAGAAGGCAAGGAAAACGGCAGACATATAGATGTGGTTGTTTCACTTGCTGAGAATTATATCGAAATGACAGTAGAATAATGGCGGAATGTGCTGGTGGCAAGAGGAAAGAAAAATGTGCATATAGGAAGGGAGTAAAATGTGAATACCATTATCTGTGTGCATGGCAAATAGGAAAACTAGATAAGATTATAAGGAGAGGATAATATGGTTACTAGTCCTGTACGTAAATTCAAGGTTATACGCAAATACAATAGTGCACAATGGTCTGAGCTAGTAGGCAAAACTGGAAAGATAGGATATAAAGCATATCTTCATCCTGTACCTAACGAGTTATGTTCAACAAAGATGCAGTCAGAAAAGCTCGTATCACCAATAGCAAAAGTTGCTAAAACACTTGATATGCAGTATGGCATCTGTGCCTGCAATACACAACAGGAAGCTGAAGATTATGCGGTGAGTATGAATAGAGACACTGAAATAATGGAAGTCTTTATGATACTTTGTATAGGTTATTTAAAACCTGATGATAAACAAGGTGAATGTTATGAGTATGTAACACCACTTAGAATAGTGAGTACATATAAACAGGCAATAGATAACACCGGTAAATATCCGGGTGAGGAAAATAAAATAGGTATTGTACCAATAGCTGTTGTTTACAAAGAATCGGAAAACGGTCCTTACATTGTATTCAGAGTTAAAACAGGCTTAATCACTAGAGAGCTAGCATTACCAGATGATGTAATATTTAGCACAGAAAGAGAGAGATACCGTACAGAATCTCTTGATGACAGTACTATATTGATATACAACACTGAAAAGCCACTATAAGGAGGCATACTAATGTTCGCTTTTCAATCCACTACATTCACTGACGCTGCAATAGTCCTTGCAAAGGAACTAAGCTCTCACGGCAAGGAAGTCTCAACGCCTAGAACTGGCCAATTCCTTGAAATCCGTGATGTTACATATGAGATTCTTAACCCCTGTGCTAGATTTATACCATACAAGAATCTCCACCAATCAAGGCTTTGGGCGTATTCTGAGGTTCTTTCTGAGTTCCTTAATATCAACCCACCTTTAACAGAGCAATACGGTAACAAAGAATCAGCAGCGTTTATGAGTAAATTCCATCGCGGTGATGGTCGCTCCAACTACATGTATGGAGAGCGCTGGCATAATAACCAAGCTTTCCAAAACACCGTCCATCACTTACAGCATGATCGCTACTCCCGGCAAGCAGTAATGAACATTTGGGACTCATCAATTGATTTGCAAGGTTCTGAAACAAATTTACCATGTACTATTATTCATCAATTCATGATAAGAGAAGATAAGCTTAATCTCCATGTATATATCCGAAGTAATGACTTCTTCAAGGGTTGGAAGTATGATATATTCCTGAACTCATTTATCCTTGAAGCATTTGCTGGGTTTGTTAGAGCAGATGTCGGTAGTCTAATATTCACGGTTGGTAGCTTTCACACTTATGAAGCTGATTATCCAAAGCTTTGGAATCTAGTTAGTGAACCAGTCTATAAACCGGCAGAGCAACAAACAAGATTTAAACTCCTATTTGAAGAGCTTTATGAAAACCTTTGGCTTGTTTATAATCTCCAAAATGAGTCAAGATACCATCCAACTACTATACCACAGAATTTACGGATGCCTATGATATTTCGAGAATGGGCAAATGCTTATATTGACCATAACTATAATGTAGCTTGGGAGAAATCATAATGTCCTGTATATTTAGTATTAAACCGCCTGAATGCTCAGTCTGTATGGATAGTTTTAAGATAAACTGTCTACTAAACCACAAGAACTATGCTGTGAAAAGCAACAGTAAGGCAGAACTAAGACTGTTATTGAACGATATAATGAACGATAAGGAACGATATATTCAATGGACAAAATCCCAAAAGTAACGATGCTCAACTGTAAGCATTGCAATGAGCTTACACCTCATGCTGAAGATCCAGTAACAGAGCGTGAATCTGCTACAGTATGGCACTGTATGATCTGCGGTACAGAGCGCAGACCACCAGAAAAGGGTACACCAAATGAACCTGCAAAGCCAATTAAGCCATTAGATAGTAGTGACAGAGGATTAGAACTCAGTTTACCAGGAGGAAAAATATGATATTACAACTTGGTATACCAATGAAGACACAAGATTTGCTTATTGAAGCAGCAGAAAAGGACAATATGTCAGTAGAAACATATGTTGAAAAGCTGCTTATTCTGTGCCTAGATTCTGAACACGACTTTAATAAGTGGCATGAGAAAGAGATGAAAAAGAAGCAGTTATTAAACGGTAGAGCACCGGAATTAACTACTGATAATAGATTAAGGACTCTTAATGTAGAAGAAGAGTACCATAAGGTTGAGAGTGCCTTTTCGTTAAACTAGGAGTAGATTATGGGTAAACCAACTAATGATGACAGAATGTCCATATGGTTAAATTCAGCTGAAAACTTTGACCGAGCACTAGACAAAGCACTAAAAGATTATGAGGACGCTGTTGATAAGTTTAGAGCTGCAGGAGGTATTAAAATGTCATGGGACATGATCAGAGTTGAATATGGTGACCAGCAAAAGTATCTTGATGATGGTTGGGAACCGTTTGCTGTTACATCAGATCAACACCAGGTTGAGAAAGGCAGACAGTTTGACACAGTGTTTTCTTATACCGTGTATGTTTATCTTAGAAGGCAAGTTAAGGAGTAACTATTATGATATTCTGCGACATAGATGGCTGTATTGCAAATGCTCAACCGTATGTGACTAAATACCTTGCTGGCAAATCAGACTGGGACGAATACTTTAAACACCAATCTGAATTTGAACCAATCCCATCAACAGTGCCGTTACTTAGACGATACGTATTTGCTCACGGAGATGATATAATCTTTATAACTGGTAGACCTGAAAGTACTCGAGCAGATACAGAACAATGGTTGAGAAAGTTTATTGGAAGTAATTACCGATACCTGTTAATGAGACCTAAGAAACAGGAAGGCAGTACTCAGAAAATGAAATTGGACTGGATACGCAAGTACCAGCCTGATTTGATAATAGACGACGACCCAGAAGTAGTAAGACTTGCTCTTGAGAATGGTTTTCCAATAATACAGGTACATGGATATAGAATTGGTAAACGAGATAATGCACCTGGAGATAAAGTAGCAAAGAGGTAGAATTATGACAGGCTTTTTCGATGATGCTTACTGGACTATGACACCACGAAGTAAACGAAGACATCATATTGTTTGGTGGTGGCAGAAAAGATGTAATGACTGTGATGGAGATGGTTGGGATGCAAATGCCGGTGGTTGTTATATCTGTCCAAGATGTAAAGGAACTGGTGTTGTAAGAAAGGAAGGGAAGCATGAAAATCATAGCTGTAGCAAATAATCATATTAAGCTCGAACTCGACAACGGAGAACTTGTTGATGTAAATGACGGCACAGCAATAATCCGCGGTGAGAGAATCGGTATCTTATCAATCAAGAACGATCGCACCATGCGTATGTGCTGTGATTGCTCGGAGTATAACACTGTCCGTCTAACATTCAAGAGCGATGTATCATGACTATTACAATACAGATTTTAACTCTTATCTTACTACTTTTAATATTCTTTGGTGTTAAACCACCATGGAAGAAGAGGTGATAGCATGGATGAAGTGAAATATCCTATGTTCCAGCTTAATAAAACCTGTATGAAGTGCCCAGATCTTGTAAAATCCCGGAAACGCATTACTTGGGGCTATGGCAACATCCACTCTCCTGTTATATTTGTTGGTGAAGCACCTGGTTACCTCGGTTGTGATATAACAGGGATTCCATTCACTAAAGATCGTTCTGGTGAGTACTTCCAATCTATGCTAAAGACTGTTGGCTGGGATAAAGAGTCTGTCTATGTAACTAACATTGTGAAGTGCTGTCCACAAGGAAATCGTGAACCAATAGACACCGAGATAAGCAATTGTGATATATTCTTGCGGGATGAAATCTGGACTATACACCCAAAGTATATTGTACTGATGGGGCGACCAGCTATGAAAGCTATATTAAAGATTGATGCATCTATCATAAACAACTGGGATAAAGTAAGGATAATTGGTGAAGTAAGGTACATAACAATTCCTCATCCAGCCTTCATCATCCGAAATAAACAACGATGGGAAGCAGATTACATTAAGAGCTTCCAAAAGATAAGAGGATTATCAAACGTCCAAGAAGTAAGTTGGTAAGGAGTTAGTAAGTGGATAAAGACATTGATAAGATTATGCTTACTGCACAGGCAAATATGATGGCACAGGGGTTAGTTACACAAGATAACGACGGTCTATTGAATTTCACACCAAAGGGACTTAAACGGGTAGAAAAACTACTGGACGATATGTCTGAAGAAGATTTTGCATTAATAACAGGGTATTTCAAGGTAATAATAGCCGAGAGCAATAGAGGACAGTACGATAAGGATTAAAAATGATTGAATACAAAGTGGTACATAACTATATCGCAAATCTCGAGACTGTCCTTAACTTCTATGCTAAAGAGGGCTGGAAGCTTGATCAGGTTATCTTTATCCCATTAGGTAAGCCACATATTACTTTCACAAATGACATTGTATTCATAGTTCTCATTAAGGAGACACAAAATGTCAACGCCGTATGACATCAGAACAATAGTTGCACAAGCTAATCTTCTAGCACAAGGACTTATGATACAAGAGTCTGATGGCTTCCAGATTACTACTAAAGGAGCTGCGCGTGCATTTAAAGTGTTTGATACGCTGTCGACAGAAGATAAACTTCTGATCTTGGGATTAGTAAAGGGAATGGTGTATAAGGAGATAAACAATGAATAAATATGATAGGATACAGCTTATTAGATCACTTGATTTAAACACAGAAGATAGCATCCTTATTACACCAAATACTAGCATTGATATGCTTGCTGCATTTATTGTTGATCTCAGCGAGGTTAGTGTAAGAGTTTTTGATCCTAAAGATGATAGTCGATTAGCACCTCATTTCCCAATAGTAAAAGTTACTGATCTCTGGAAAACACTACATGACATCTATGCTGATGGTTTCTATGCAGTAGTTGCAAAACCGATTGACCCCAAAGACTGTTTACTTGCTGGTACAATCTGGAAGCAGAAGTTCTCTGGCTGGATTGAACTCGCTAAAGGTCCATGCACCGTACGTAGGGTAACTCATGAGAGTGTGGTCGATTACCGCTACAATTATCCCAACGACATTATTCCAGATAGGAGAATCCGAGAAATGCTAGCTGTTGTAAGAGCTGTCCCGTATGAGAATTGCATCTTCGAGTTATCATATTATTATATACCTGTTGGCTGGAGGAATGAACACATTATTATTTGGGATATTACAGGTGATGGAACAGCAAACAGTATAAAGCTATGAAAATTTATTTTCTTAGAGCTATTTATTTTTAAATTATTATAGTGTATAATTATAATAGTTGAGTTAAGAAACGGAGTTTGTTCAAATGGCCAAAATAATCAGACAGTTGCATTGCCTTCGGTGCGGTAAAAATTGGTGGCCGCGAAGCGAAGTAAAGCCAAAGGCTTGTCCGAAGTGCAAACGTTATGACTGGAACGAGGAGGATGTGCATGATCTAAAAAGGCAACTCAGGCAAGTTAAGGCATTATTAGTAAAGAATTAAGGAGAGTATTATGACAACGCAAGCACAAGAAAGAGACCCATGGGAATTGGAATCTGGTTTACCCAATGACATCGATGCATACATGGTTAACTGCCGGTTCGGCAAGAACGAGGAATACATGAGTGGCGTCACTAAGGTTGATGACGAGACAGTAGGCACACAATTTATGTTTGACCTCGTAGACGCGGAAGGCAATGAAGAAGGAAAAGTCGGTTATTCGGTTGGTACCGGGTGGACAGTCGCTGATGATGGTTTATCCATCACGCATGCCAAGAGAAAGAATGTCGTTAAGGGAACACGATATGGCGACCTGCAGGAAAAAGTTCTCGTGACAATGAAGGTCAATGTTCGGGAATTCGGTGGACCACTGGAAGCAAAAACCTGGGAAGGAATGGGTTTCCACTGGATGCAGGAAGAGAAGAAATCAGTATCCGGGAAAGTCAATAAAGTGTTATATCCCACTATTTATCTTGGCCGAAAGACCGACATTGAATTGAAGACCGGTGCTCCTGCCGCGGCAGCTGTTGAAGTTGACGAATTGCTCTTAGCGAAGTTGGTCAATCTTGCACAGACCAAGAAACAAAAAGATTTCCAATTAGCCGTTATGAAGATGCCGGAAGTCCAAGCAAATGAGGGATTAATGGCTCAGGTATTTAACGACGGTGCCGATGGTTTCTGGACAACTCACCAGAAGAAGTAGTATTAACAATTGAATATCGCCGATTGGGATGGGAGTGCAATAAGATGGATAATCCATATGAGCAGAAGCTAACCTCCCATCCCAATCATCTTATCAGTAGAGTCCAGGGTGTTAGTAAGTGAATGAGACTTAGTGCCAAAGTTGGGTTGACGATGAGGACGAATGCTCATAAGCTTAAGAAGGGTCATAGCCGGAGCAACCTCAAGGCAATTGAATGGCTCAAACTAACACTCTGGACTGTACTGATAAGGAGAACAACGTGAGAGAAATATCAGTGAAAACAATTCATACATGTGATAAGTGCGGTACAAAGATTGTCAGAGAAGGAGATTTAGATCGTCCTCCTGAAGATTGGGCCATCTTTGAATTGAATTACTATAGAGCAAATGGCACATCAGCCCGACATATTAAACTTGACTTATGTCAAAGATGTGCTCGTAATGTAGAGTTCTTTGCTATGGCTAAACTTGATGGTACTATATCACAGAATTATAAGAAATAGATTGCGAGGTACTAGATGGGCGTCTTATATATCTCACACAGTCAACTTGACTTATGGCTACACTGCCCACGAAAGTGGGAATACAAATATATCAAGAAGATTCCACAACCTACCACAGCACCATTAATTGAAGGTTCTGTTTACCATAAGGTACTTGAAACATACTTTAATCATAAACTGAACACCAAACAGGATTTATCTATTCCGGACGTTTATGATGCTTTTAGCACTCACTGGACTGCATCAACTGCTCCAAATAATCATATTGATTGGGGTGACCGTTATCAAGACGATGTACGAGACGAGTGCCAATCTTTACTTACAGAATACGTATCAACTATTGCACCTCAGATTATCCCAGCTGTTGTCGAAGAAACATATATCTCAGATATTGAAGGCACAAAGTTTGTCTGCATAATAGACTTAATCACATCTGAGGATACTGTTATTGATCATAAAACATCTAGCAAGAAGTATACTCAAGATGATGTTGATAAAGATATTCAAGCGTCAGCGGAAGCGTTTGTCCTTGATAAGGCAATCGTATTTCAGAATCATGTTGCGATAAAACCAATAAACAAAATCCAGATTGTAAAGTCATATAGACTAAAAGAAGATATAGATTGGTGGCTCGCTATGACGAAAGGAATAATCAAGCAAATGAATTCTGGTATTGCACCACCTCGTGCTATGAAGGGTGATTATCTCTGCTCAAGTAAATATTGCCCGTATTGGGATAAATGCCGAGTTGGTTTGGCGAGGGTAATAAGATGACAATATTTAAGGAAATCTCAGCAGAAGAGAAAGAAGTACGAAGTTATGTTGCAAATAAGATCTATGCCCGTAGAAGAAAACTACGATTAACTCAAGCAGAATTAGCAAATCTCGCAGGTGTTAGCGCACCACTAATAGTTCATCTTGAAAATAGCAATCTTAATCTAAGATTAGATACACTAGTTAGAATAGCTAAGTATCTAAACATGGAATGCAAACTTGATTTCAAGGAGTTACAACATGACAACAAATAAACCTAAGCCAAGACTTCTTGAGCGAATCCTTGTTATGGGGATAACCGGTTCTGGGAAGTCATATCAATGGTTGAAGCTTGCCAAAGACTTAAAAGACTCCGGTGCAAAATTCTACGTCATTGATACAGATAACGACATCACCTACATGCTATACACACAGTTCCCAGAATGTGCCTCTACTAATGGTGGTAATGTATTCGTATTTCCAGCATATGACTGGCCTCAATACAAAACAGCGTTTGAGGCAATTAAGAAAGCAAATCCTCGACCTCAAGATTGGATTGTTGTTGACAAAATAAACCACGCTTGGTCAACTGTTCAGCGTTATTTCATCAAAGAAGTATTCAAGGACAATATTGGTGATTATTTCCTTCAAGTCAGACAAAAGATGCAGAAAGCAAAAGAAGCAGGTCAAGGTGGTAAGAAAGAATCTGTCGCTACTGAAGGTTTAGATGGCTGGATGGATTGGCCAGTCATAAACAACCTTTATGCTGATTGGATTGCACCATTAGTTTATCAAGTTCAGTGTAACGTCTACTGTACTACCGATGCAGAGGAAATTGACAAGAAAGAAAAGAACGTCGAAATCAAGCAGATGTTTGGACAATATGGTGTTAAACCAGCAGGTCAGAAAAACCTTGGTGGTCAATTCCATAGCATATTCTTGTTCTTGCCAGGAACTGATAAATGGTATATTAAGACAGTAAAGGACAGAGCAGGTAGAGAATACTTTAAGGAAGCAGTGTTGTTCTCGTTCTATGGACAGTATTTAGTTGCGAAGGCACATTGGGAGTAGTAAATGCCAAATTGGTATCCTATCTTATGTAAATGGGGCATATTTGTTTTGCTTGCATCGCTAGCACTGAGTTCTGCTATCCGCGCTACAGGTTATAGACCTAAGCGTGATAAAACTAACTTGGCGTATTTCTTTGATTTTCTTAGTTATGTAGTATTGGTATTGGTGGTAGCGTTTGTGTGGAGAGTTTAATATGAGTACAAAGATTATTATAATCGAGATTGCACCGAAGGGTGCAAAGTTCGATAAGGTTATTATCAAAGTCATGCAAGGCAAGACACAAATCTCAGGATTATCACTTGCAGACACAGATTGTACAGTAAGTATTAAGACAGTGGAGTAAACATGAGCGTACATATTAATATAAAGCATATCACTATGGGTGACGTAGCGCTTGATACAGGTGATACACTAATCGTATTAGTGCTAAGAAAAGACAAGATAGAACCCGAACAGTTATTCAAATGGACTGTAGTGGATGAAAACCCAAAATACAAAATGATAATAGCAGATAGATAAGGAAAATTAATCATGAATGCACTTGTTTCACCAACCGATCGTGACATAATGGAACAACTTGGCGATATAGCAATATCAAGTCAGATACCTGAACAGAACGGTGCTGATATACTATTATATACAAGCCAAGGAATGTTTGGTATACAAAGAAAGAGATTTCCTGAGGATTTCGTTAGCTCAATGAATGACGGTAGGCTTGCAAGGGAAACCTCGATGCTCAAGGAGCACTGTAAATTCAGGCTATTGATAATTGAAGGAATACCAAAGTATTATCCTGACGGCAATCTTGTTAAACCAAGGTCAATGCCGGGGCATTACACAAGGAAGAGAATACGCGGTACAATCTACAACATTAGATACGTTAAAGGCATCGATGTTGACTACACAGAATCCCTAAAAGATACTGTTGACTACATTAAAGAGCTGATTGAATTCTTTACTGATACCAAACATCTTGGTTTGTATGTTCGACCAAGCGCTCCTTCGACTTGGATTGTCCCGAGTTCAGACGAGACACTGCTATGGATATTACAAGGCTTTGAAGGTATTGGCCCTCAACTCGCGGAGAATATCATAAAACGGTTTGGAAAGATACCAATTGCATGGACATGTACACTTGATGAACTTAAATCAGTACCAAGATTAGGTGAGAAACGCGCAACAGAGATATACAAGTTACTACAAGAGATGAAGCAAGAGGTTAAACAAGCTGAGACATTTGCAGATAAACTAGCAAGATTGAAACAATTATAAGGATTAATATGCCAACGTATACTCAATATAGCAAAACAGGCGTAACTCAAGACATCAATGAAATATTTGATGCAGATGTCCTCGCCTTTGACGCTGAGACAACTGCTCTTAATGCAGGTCGTATGATACCTATTGGCTTTTCTGTTGCTTCAAGAGGTGATGCAGGGTTTTACTTCCACAAAGACTATTCTGAAGGATTACTTAAACTTACCGACCCAGATAAAGTCCTCATTGCTCACAATGCCAAATATGATCGATCTGCACTTAAGAAGCTTGGTTATATAATTATTGACGTAATTGATACTCTTATTGGTGCTCACTTACTTGAGATGCAACCTGCTGATCTTAAAACCTGCACTGGTTACTTCCTTGGTCAAGACCTTGTTGAGTTTTCTGATCTTGGCATGCCTGTTCAAGCATTACCATTTATCGAGCAAGCCCAATACAGTTGTCCGCATGCGTATTCTACTTATGCACTCTGGGATAAAATATATCCTTTACTCAAACAGAAAGGCTTATTGCGTTGCTTCAATGCTGTTGAGATGCCATTGATTCCTGTACTCTCTGATATGGAACTTAATGGCTGTAATGTATCTCAGAAACGACTTGAAGAGATTGGTCTTATAATTGACGAGAATATACAAATTACAGAGGGTGCATTAAGAGCAATGACGCATGAGCCAACGTTGAACTTTAATTCTCCTGATCAAGTAGCGGACTTATTCTATCAGAAATTGGGTTATAAACCACCTTGGCAGCACACAGCGAAGCGACCAAGTGTAGAAGCAAAGTTTTTGGAACCGCTTAAGAACAAGTATCCAATCATTTCAATATATCTACAGTATAAAGGTTATCAGAAGCTGAAAGGTACGTACGTTGATGGTCTTATAAAAACGTTATTGAATGGGAGAATATATGGTAGTTTCAACCAAGATGGTACAGAAACAAGCCGGCTTTCTGCTAGTAAGCCAAATCTTCAGAATATTCCCGCTCGTGATGAACTTGGCCGTACAATAAGAACTGCTTGGATAGCACCACCTGGTACAAAGCTTGTTAAGGCTGATGCAAGTCAACTAGAACTTCGTATGATTGCACACTGGTCTCAAGACCCTCGTATGCTTGATGCATTTAGAAAGGGTCGTGACATACATATGGAAACCACAATGCTAATGTATAACGACGCAAAGAGAAGACCGGATGGTAAAACGGCGAATTTCCAGATTGTATACGGTGGTGGTACAAAGAAGAATAGAGAATTACTTGAAGAAGCATATCCAGGTGTATTTGCTTGGATAACGAAAGCCAGTTTTGATGCAGTAGAAGCTGGTTCTGCTAGAACACTATTTGGTAGAAACAGAAGAATCTATGAACTTGAAGATGAAAGACCATGGATGGTTGAACACGGTATGAGAATGGCAATAAGTACTCATATCCAAGGTTCAAGCGCAGAAATTATTAAGATTCTTATGAGACGAGTTTGGAATCGCATGCATGATACAGAGATCAAAATGGTACTACAGGTCCATGACGAACTCGTATTTGAAGTTCCGATTCCAGTTGTTGATGATTTCTGTCAGTTCTTATATAAGACAATGCGATATGATGAACTAAGCTTACCATTCACAGTAGAGGTAAAAGTTGGAGATAATTGGGGGACCATGAAAGACGTTAAGGAATTGAAATAAGATGTTGAGATTTATATCACGCTGGGCTAAATTTACTTGTGGTCTTGCTATAATTGGTGGTGAGATATGGTTTATTGCTGAGAATATTACCATACAAGTTGCATTTGGTTTTAGCCTTTGTGTAGCTGTTGCATTATTGTTCCTTACCTGCGGTGCTATTGGATTAATAGTAGATGCAGTAAAAGAGGGAAAGTAACGTGTTCGGTAATGACTGGATGGATATGTTTGGTAAAATAATGTCTGGAGACTTCAACTTTGAGAAGTTAATCGACGACTACATGAAGCAAGCAGAACTTGGTATACTAACTGGGCTAAGGGGTAGAATCGATAACAAGATTAAGTCACGGCAAGTTAATAAAGACAATCCATATATAGTACTCGGATTAAAGCAAGATTGTACAGAAGAGGAACTAAAGGCTGCATATAGAGAGAAGGTTAAGGAATGCCACCCAGATGTTGGTGGTGACCCAGAGCAATTCAAGAAGGTTCAAGCTTCTTATGAGGCAATAAAACGGTTAAGAGGATGGAAATAACATGGTAATCAATTGTTCAGTCACAGTAATGCCAATACAAGAAGGGGATAATCAGCTTAAGATTGGTTTTATACGTCGCGAAGCTGGTGATACTTTTGCCAATCTGCTTGTTGCACCAGGTGGAAAGATTGAACCAACAGATGGAAACTTGACGGATGGTGTACAATATGATTGTGTAGAAGAATGTGCAATTCGTGAAATGATGGAAGAAACTGGAATAGACCTCCAAGGTAATGATCTATTCTACTTCTGCTCTCTTGTATTACCAAATGGTCGCGTTGTTATTAGCATGAAAGCATACTTGGATGCAGCACAGAACAGTGGCAAGCTTATTTGGCTTACCAAAGAGGAAATTGCTGCTCGAACTGATTTTGCGCCAGGAATGCAACAAGAAGCACTACTAGTATTTGAATCAGAAGGTGTATAATATGGAATGCAATCATGATTGGGTAGATGGTCCATTTTGGGTCGTAACTTCTGTTACATGGGAAGAACCAGAATTCTATCCACCAATGGGATATACTAAGGTCGAGCACTGCACAAAATGCGGAACTCTTAGATTACCTGAAGGTGAACGGAAGTTTAATGGTAAGAATAAGGCCGCAGGTAAAATAGTATAAGGAGAGTTAACATGTATGAAGTAATTGAGACAAGGGTAATGTTAGGTGGTCCAATCTGTTGGAAGTGTAATGGCACTAAGTTCATTACTTACTTAGGTGAGGAGACACCATCAATGCCATTCGGTAAGCTTGGTGTTTGTGCTGGTTGCGGCAGACTATATAAGCTGAATCAACCAAAACTTGCCTTGATAAAAGAATCTGGTGACCCAGAAGTTAAGAAATTCTTTGACATGCAGCCAATTGCTGCAGCATTTTACGTAGATTAGTAGGAGTATAACATGACAACAGCTGAACCTACACCAAGACTAAACACTGATGCTTACTACCTCAAGCTTGCATCAGTCATTGCAGAGAGATCAACTTGCCGTAGACATAAAGTTGGTGCAGTAGCAGTAAAAGATAAGTTTCTACTAACAACAGGCTACAATGGTGCACCTACTGGCTTTGAAGATTGCTTGAAGTTGGGCTGCTTAAGAAACGAACTTCATATAGCAAGCGGAGAGCATACTGAAATCTGTAGGGCAATACATGCAGAACAAAATGTAATTATCCAAGCCGCTTTACATGGAGTTAGCATAAAGGGTGCAACAGTATATTGTACTCATAGTCCTTGTGTTCTTTGCGCTAAGATGTTGATAAACGCTGGTATAGCCAAGTTTGTTTACACTGAGAAGTATGATGATGATGCATTTACTGATATGTTTAGGGAAGCAAAAATACATGTGGAGAAACTATAATGACAGCACCATGTAAAGACTGTGTTGTATTATGCGCAGCTGGTAACAACGATATTAGTTGCAAAGAATGCGAAGAGAAGTGGGAAAAGGACAAAGCTGAGCGTAAAAAATCATATGTAATAGAGTACTGGAAGAGAAGAGAGAAGCAACCTGAGGGACAAATTAACATGTGGAAGGATTAGAATGAAAGTTGGTACAAAATCGTTGCTGTTCGGTTGTCATCAATTTATTCTGCATCCTATATTTGTCACAACTGCATGGATAAGCTGCTACAGAAAGCTACCTAATCCAAAGGAGTTTATTTGCATTATAATCCATGATTGGGGATACTGGCAAAAGCCCAATATGGACGGACCTGAAGGTGAATTACACCCACAGTGGGCAGCACACGTAGCAACAAAGTATCTTGGTGGAGAATACGGTATTCTATGTTTACTTCATTCAAGATTTGCTGCACGAGCTGTAATGAGACCAGTAAGTAAGCTTTGCCTTCCTGATAAAATTGGTGTTGCAATGATGCCAGATTGGCTTTGGGTAATATCCGCTAAAATGACAGGTGAGGTGTATGAATACATGGGCCAATCAAAGTATGAGATAAACAAACTTGGTCCAAATGGGAAAAGTTACCGCTCACCACTTATGTTCAAGAAGGCATTTAATAGGATAGCAAAGACTTGGAGAGAGAATCCAAGCTTGTTAAATACAGGAGGAATGTAATGGATAAACCTAAATTCACAGAATTGGTACATGAGAGTATGAAGAGGTGTAATGATCTCCTAGTAACTCGGGGAGTAGCGTATTCTAATGAGGATACACTCTCTGCATTCAAGAAGACCGCAGAATTGGCAAATGCTCTTGAAATTGATGGTAATAGCAATTATACCGGAACTGGTATTGCTAACATCTTATTTCTACTCAAGCAGGTAAGAAACGCTAACCAGAGGAATTCCGGTCAATCACCAGTAAGCAAAATTGATACAGTTGATGATATGATCAACTACGTCTATTTGATGTATGCGAATGAGATAGACGAATACAATGAAAATAATCCGCCACCTATTAATATCAACATGTCGGGCAATATTATAAGCATTGGTGGAGTTACTCCAGCTGTAAATGAACCCGGTAATATAGGGGGAGTTAAGTCAGATGCAGATAATCAAACCAAGCTATGAGTTAATGAGTGAGCATGGCTCTTTTAACCAAGACGATGCTCTTAAATGGATTGAAATAATCGGCCGCACAGCATATAAGTCAGAAGATAAGATAACTGATGACTCAGCTGTCAAGTTTGTAAAAGGCATTATAAAGTCCGGGCATGAATCTGTGCTTGAACATATGACACATAGATTCGTAGTCAATACTGATAGTGAAGCAGGTATTTTGGGAGACTTTGCTGAGATACAGGAAAATACAGTTGGTTTTCATTGGTCACCATGTCAAAATGGATTTATCGTTTCACTGAATGTAAGGACCCTCCGCGATGCAATGAGGTTTGTCCATAATGATCTTACTGATACACTGTTTAATGCAGTACTGCCAAGGTATAACGTACTTTATGAAGATCTTGGTCATTCGTTGCTGCCAAAACCATGCTATGATGTAACGCTGATTAGTGAGAAACAAGTATGGTTTGAATTATCAATAATGGAAGCAATAAAGCATATTTACCGTACTGTAAAGTTCATCTGCGACAGAGGAATATCACATGAGATAGTACGGCATAGACTTTGTGCATTCACGCAAGAGAGTACCAGATACTGTAATTACTCTAAGAAAGGCACAACATTTATTATGCCACCATGGGGGTTAACAGACTCAGATAAAGAGTTCCTTAAATGGATTGAAATAAAGTATGATCGCAAGACTGAACTTTACAGGCAGAAACCTCAACAATCTCGATACTGGCTAAATAATGGTCTTAAGACTGAGCTTAATATGACAGCCAACTTGAAGGAGTGGTGGCACTTCTTCGAACTCCGCACACCAAAAACTGCACACCCGCAGATGAGAGAACTTACTGTACCGTTATTGTCAGATTTCAAGGCAACAGTAGGTCACAGTTTTGCAGCAAATATTGTTCCTGAATCACTAGAAGTATTTTAAGGAGCGTAATGAAAGAATCACTACCTGTTGATGAAATAGTTGAAATAGGCAAAGTAGGATGGTATTTAATACCATATGGTAAAAGGTGTGGTAAATGCTTATTTCTTGGGCGTGGCGTAAATTACAAAGATAGTCACGGGTATTTCTGTAAAATACGTCCATCTAGAGCTCTTACATTTGATGATAAAGGACCGTTTCGCATAGATTGTATTAAGAAGGAAGTAAAACGATGAAGATAACACCGGATGAGAAAATCATCCTTGAGAGAGTCCTTGAATGGGAAAAGAAAGCTAATGAATATGAATATAAACTCGGTTGGTCACTATCTGACGCAAGATGCTATTGGGCAACAATTAACCGCATGGTAATTGAGGGTCAAGTACGTGAAGCGTTCCATTCTAACTCTACTACAGGATACCTTGTTACAGAGGAGTGCAAATTGACCCTTGAAGCAATGAAGGAACCTGAAATCCTTGAGCCAACTGTTATTGATACATCACATCTATTTAGCTCGATAGTAGGTTATGAAGATGTAAAGGAATTGCTTAAGGTCTCTCTTGAACTTGATAAACCTGTTCATGTGTTATTGCACGGACCACCTGCTATAGCAAAGAGTATGTTTTTATGGGATATTGAAAGAGTATTTGGCAGCCGTGCTCTTCCTCTTATTGGTTCTGGTGCATCAAAGGCTGGTATCTGGGATTTAATTGAGGAAATGCGCCCACAAATAATATTAATCGATGAACTTGAGAAGATGAAAGTACCTGATACAACCGCTTTACTATCACTGATGCAATATGGCCGCTTAATCCGTGCTAAGCATGGTCGTGAAATGGACTTGCAAATCACCTGCTGGGTATTTGCAACGGCAAATAGGATTAATGATTTATCACCAGAATTGCTTTCCCGTTTTGCTAAGTTCCCATTGAGAGAATATAATGACGAGCAGTTCCTCGATGTAGTAAAATCAGTACTAAGACAGGAAGAAGCATGCACGGCAGAAGATGCTGCAATGATAGCAGAACAATTGATTGGAAAGACACACGATATTCGTGATGCAATAAGGGTTGCAAGAATTGGTAAGAAGACTGGAATAAAGAGAGCAATAGAGCTGCTGATAAGGTAGGTTAAAATGGATTTATCTCCTGATGAAGTTCAATTGATATTTTATCTTGATGAGCATGGTGAGACAAGCGCAGAGATATTAGCACAGCGCTCATATGTAAAAGTAAGTGAAATTGAACGTCATTTAACAAACCTATTGGTAAAGCAGCTTATAAGCAAAGATAGTAATGGAAACTATAGAATTATGGTCAGCAAAGCAATTTAAGAAATAAGGAGAATAACATGAATGACAAAGATCGGCAAGAAGTACTTGATTTAATAGCATCTGATAGAGACCTAACATTAGCGCGAGAATGGCCTAATAAGCTTGAATGGTTTATGTGTCCAGAGTGTAAAACTCAGACACTTGCTATGAAGTTCATACCAAAATCAAAATTTCCTAACTGCTCTATGGAATTTGGCGGTCACACAACATACGGATTTATCGAGATGACTCACATGACTATGATTGGCCGTCAATGTATAATATGTAAGAAGAAATTCATTCAAAGTATACCACCATCACAGCCTGAGAATAGCTACATAGAAGGTGAATAATGTGTGATCACAAGTGGATTCCTTATAAGCTTATGCCAACTAGATATGGTGAAGCACACTTTGGTAAAGACGTTTACATTACTGATAAAATGTCAGAACTTACCGTAACTGATATAATCTGTACTGAATGTCATAAAGTACATGAATTAATAGATAAAAGGACAGGTAAACTCAATGAGTAGCATAACTTCATTAATTTCCCGCGCTAATCTTATAAAGAATGACGAAATACGCTTACTAACCATCAAGGTACTATTTACTACTCCAATCGATACTTGGCAAAAGCCTGCTTCTCGCAGGCATCACTTACCAGATGAGCGCATGGAGTGGGGTTCAAGGTTACACACCTGCCGAGTATTTGATTGTTTCAGATTTATTGCAGATGTTTTCCAGTATGATGACATAACTACTGATATTGGTATGTCAGCAGCGTTACTTCACGACTGTAGAAAATACGGTAATAGAGCAAAGAGTAGTTATACACTACCAGCTCATCCAGAATTAGCAGTAGATGCAATTTATGCTGCAAATGAAGGCATAAATTGCGAATTCGTTGGTGAGATAGTACACTGTGTAGATTCACATATGGGTAGATGGACAGAAGACAAACATGGTAAGAAAAGAGTAGTAACATTTAATGATGAGCTCAAAGGACCTGCAGCAAGAATGGTGCATCTTTCCGATTGCATAGTTGCAAGGTTTGCTGAGATAATAGGTAATGAACCAATGCAAAGGAGTTAAAATGGAAGAGAAATGGAGTTACTATCACGATGGTGGTCCATCTAAAGAAATGGTCATTATGGAAAGCCACTCTGATGAGAAATACCATATTAATATAACTCTAAGTGATCCAACAGATTATGAAAGACTTAAGGTAATACTTAGAATAAGCTTTGATCAGTGGACAAGTATTCCAAATAAATTCCCCAAAGGAGTCTAAAATGAAAGCTTACATACTTCGCGTCACAGATGCTTACATAATTGATCTTCCTGACAATAATAATGAAGATAAGGTAAAGCTCTTTGTCACAAACTATCTTCATACACACCTACGTGATATACCATTCAAGCCTATAGAGCACTATATTATTATGACAGAGAATCAATTTGTATCAGATCAACAGCTTGCTAAGATTATGGACTTACCTAATGTGTTTGGTCTAGAAGAATTAAAAGGAGATAGTAGTGGTAACTTTTCAAGTGGGTAGTACTCATACTCTTAAGATTAATATATGCTTACCAGAATTCTATGAATTACAAGAAGCTGATTTCCCAATCTCGTTTTGGTTGACAAACTCTAAAGGTAAGAACTACAATGTTTTAACTGATCAAATTTCTAATGGCGAGGAGATTTTCTGTAAGGTATATCATCTAACAAAGGTTAAGCAAGAGTTTGAATTCAAATTGACAATGCCAGATGTTGCGGGTAATTACGTTCTTGCATCTACTCTTAACTCTAGTATGTTTGATTCAGATCCAGGTAGATTAATAAAGCTCGTAGGGTGAAAATATGGGTAAGATCAGTTGGTTTATAAGAGATAGCATAATCTTGTTTTCTGCATTCTGGCTAATGTTCTTTGCAGGAATAGTATGGTTTATTGGTAGAAAGTTGAATAAACACTGGGATGAAGCATAATCTATATGGTATACTGGGATATTCCTCTTGCCGATCAAGGTATGGACCAAGAGATGCTAGATAACCTCAAATATCTCAATACTCCATATTGGCAACAAGCTAAGAAATTCATTGATGATATTGCAAATCGCAAATTCTCCACACTTACTCCCAACCAACAGAACTACGCTCTTGACATCATCGCCTCTCTAAGGGTTGATACAAACCGTAAGATCGGAAAATTTCTATCAATTGGTGAGAATATTGGAGATTGGCACGAAGTTCTAAGGTATCATGGGCCCCTTTACTATAGGAAAAAACAGATAGACAGATAAAGAAAAAATATTTTTTATCTGTGAAACTACTTAATTTTTATAGCGGCTACTTAACTTGAATAATAAAAAATGAGCTTTTTAAAAATAAGCACAAAAAACTTTACAACTACTTTATTTTGTAGTATAATATAATCAGAAAGTTCAGTTAAGGCTAACCAACTGATAATTGATTGCTTACCTAATGGAGGTTTTTATGACGACGGACAATGAGAATATGAATACTCCTCTAACGGATGAAACAATACCTGCTTATATGAAGGATGAGCAACCTGAAAATGAACTTGATGCAATAAAATGGTCACTAGTCAATGGTTTTACAGAAGAGAATATAATCTCTGATCACAAGAATCCAGATCTTGTTGAGCAGGCTGCCAAAGAACTCGAAATCGACGGCTATCGTCAACGACCACCTAAAGCAGCAAGAATAGAGCACTTCTTGAATGCTGAGAACGGTGATGCTAACGATACTGGTCATGGTCATAGCGGTGAGCGTACAATGACGGTCAGAGAAAAAACAGTGACTATGAAAGAAAAGCGACAAGGTGCGCAATCTCTAAAAGTCTTTCAAAAAGGTGCACCGGCTGAGGCTATTCTTGATAATGTTCAATTCCCTATTAATATGGATCCTAATTTCGCAGCAGGAATGAAATTTGGTGCAAGCATGATTATTATGGGTGTAAGGATTGGACAGGACCTTGCAACGACAGGTGTACAGATGGCTAAACCAATTGTTGAGCTTGCAAAAGATATGAGAGCTGGTGAAATGGCCGCTGCAGAAAACGCTGCAAGTGAAGCTGCTGATTCTGCTGCAACCCAAGCATCGCAGGCTGTTATGGAACAGGTATCTCCATATATGATAAAGTTGAAAGAGCTGCTTGAAGAGCAAAAAGAACACGGTTCACCAGCTGCAATGGATGCTGATTTTAAAGGTATGATGATGGAGATGATGAAACCCTTAATGAAGAAGATTACAGGTAAGATAACAGGTATGCCAGAAGGTTCAGATAAAGATGTTCCGGATGGCTGGACAGTGGAGAAGAAGTAATATGCCACAATTTTATTCAACATATGAGTGGTCACGACCGACTTCAGTAGTTGATGCAATATGGCAACAGTCTATTAATCTTAGTGAAGATAACTTCTTGTGTAAAACATGCAAAAGGTATCTTGGTGGCTGTTCTTGTCTACTTGGTGTATTTATTGCATTTGAAGGTGCAAATCTATCTCGTTGCTATGGTTATCAAAAAGGTACTAAATGTATTCATTGTGGTAAAATAACATGAAGAATGCTAAGCTGAGAAAAGGTCTTAACTTTAGTGCACTAGTTGTAGCTACTGGTATTCGAATAGCTAGAGAGCTATCTGAAATAAATAAGGAGAGAAAATAATGTTTGGTGGAATGGATCCGGCAAAACTCGCTCAGGCAAAGTTAATTGGTAAGCACGTCACTGCAGAGTTACATATTGATGAAAAAGCTGGGACATTTACTTTGAAGCTAATTCCATCGGATGAAGCCGGTAAAGAAGCAATTGGTCCAATAGCAAAACAGCTTGGTATGGGACTTGCTACACAATTGAAGATGTTCTTTGGTGTAACCGGCAAGATAACATAAAATAATAACGGGAGTCGCTTCAGATTAGGTCCAAAGAGACTGAATAGACCTTTATGTCTCAGATGCGACTCCCATCATGGAGTAAAATGATATTTACGCCTGAAGAAATAAAGATTGCAGTAAAAGTCTTATCTCGTTCCAAGCATGTTGAGAACTGGGCCAAAGGTGAACTCCGCGCTTTTGGCCTAGACATTAATTCACCCCAAGGCAAGAAATTCTTTAACGACAAACGCATGGAATATGCCCGTCGCCTTATTAAATGATAATTATCTGATAATATCTGATTAAACATCTATAACACTATCTTTTTAACAAGATACGTTTCCGGAAAATTCTTTTTCAAAAATTTCCCTTAGTGTTCATGATCCTCAACCATTTATTGCATTTTTACTGTGTACTTGCGTATTTTTATGCTGTATAATAATAGTGGAAGTTCAAAAAGTACTTACGCCGCGAGTACATAGTAGAACAAAATAAAAATTTTGGAGGATTATCTAAAATGGCTCGTAAGAAAGGGAAATCTACAATTGCGTTAGCTCAGGCTCATTATGCTGAGAAAATAACTGTCATGGGACCCAATTATGTTGCAGGCGTTAACCGGTTCTTCGGTCAAAATGTCAGTGGTTCAGCACCAGTACGCCACTATACCGAAAAGATCAAAGCCGGCGCGGATATCACCTACGCGACCAACCTCAAGAGAGCTTTCGGAGTCTAGATGATAATCTTCCTACCGTAAACGCGGCGTTGTGGTAGGGAGATATCAGAAAAGGAGAATGGGAGAAAATATGAAAGCACAGCAAGTAATCAACTTAACCGGTCTCGGCACAACCCCTGTTCGCCCGGCGCAGGTTGGTGCAATCCCACTCCAGACTAATGTTGTTCCGCTTGATACGTCGTCCACCTCGTCTATCCTATCCGGTGGTCTGCTCGAAACCATTATTTCCTTCATGCTGATCATGATGATCATGAAGATGATGATGGGCGCGATGGGCAGTATGAGCGAAACTCCCAGCTCTGGCGCGGTAACGTACCCCTATACCCGTGGCTAAATCCTACGAAGCGTAGGTAAAAATTTTAAGTAGGAGATAAATATGACGGACTCATCTGGTATCCTATCCGGTGGATTATTGGAAACTATTATCGAATTCATGCTTGTCATGATGATCATGAAGATGATGATGGGGTCCATGTCTTCAATGACCGCAAGCTAGTGGTCAAGCAAAAAATTACCTAAGGAAGGTATAACGTGAAACAATTAGTTGATAAAACCGCGATTAAACTGGAAACAATTTCCGGCAGATCTATCGTTCGCGATGTAAAAGCCCTCGGCGTAAGCCCGCTTAACACTACGAATACCACGCCGCAACAGCTGTTGCACAATGGCCAAGGTTCGTTTAATCTTGGTATGTACAAAGGCGGACTGGCGGTAGTGGATCTTGACAAATCGGTCAATCAGCCGTTGGTCAAAGCAGAAGGATCATTCGTATTTGGCAAGCTCGATGGCAGACTTGAAGGCTACGATCTGAAAACCATAAACAGCGTTACACTTGATCCACTGACCGCAAGGTATCGTGGCAGGTTGACCGTACCTGCAGGACAAGTATGGTTCTTAACCGGCGTTGCGATTACCCTGACGAAAGATGCTACCGCTGGCTACGATGCAAACTTTAGATGCAGCCTGTGGCCTGATCCAGTTGCAACTGGTGGAACCCCGGATGCTGATGGTCAAGCATGGAATGCATCAGATCATACCATCACGCAAGCAGCGGGTGCTGGTCCTACAACAAGCTACATACTATTCGGTAACATACCTGCGTATGCAACGATTGCTGCACAGGCAGCTGTTATCGACCAGCTGATGCCTCCACTGCTAAGGTTACCTGCTGGCGCAGTCGTTACACTAACGATAACGCCAATAACCGCTCCGGCAACTGCAGGAACTCTGCATACAATGAAGTTATATGGCTACGTCGGAAAAGCACTTGTTAGCTAAGGTGACCCCCTAGTTTGACAAGAAGCGGATAAAGATTAGGGGGCTTGAGGATAAACAAATGTCCTCAAGCCCCTTTTTAATAACAAGACCTTTTTACATAGTTTAACATCGTAAATTACTTCCGTTAAGGAGTAGAAAATATGGCAACTGCATCAGTTACACCTAATAATGTTACCCCTGGCAGTAACATCAATGTAGTAGTAGTGGGATTCGCACCGTACGCCCACATAACCATCACTGTAAACCAAACTGGTGGTCATGCAACATCTATATTACTAACTGATATATACGGCAACGGTACTTTTGCGTTTGGTCCATTTAGTGACCCAGCAGGGGCATACACGCTGACAGTAACTGATGGTACACATACTGTAACAGGTGTTGGATACACAATAGGCTCAACGGCACTAGTAAGTGTTTCGCCAATCTCTATTTACTCAGGTGGTAGTATTGTGGTAATAGTATCTGGATTCTTACCAAACCATACTATTCGTATCTCCGCAGGTAGTTGGTATACTAATCAAACAACAAATTCATCTGGTGGCGGTGGACCTTGGAATATTGGTCCAATAACTGGTTCAGGACAATATACTTTAACTGCATCAGATGGTACAAATTCAGCAACAGCTGGTTTTACTATATATACACCAACACCAGTTTATCATAGTTTTCATTTATCAGAGACTGGCCCCGGTAGTGTAAGTAGCTTACCAATGTCAACATCAATATTGGATGGTACGACTGTATCTCTTACTGCCACGCCAAATTCCGGAGTAATGTTTATTGGCTGGTATAACAACGGCACATTGTTATCTACAAGTCTTCTTTATAACTTTGTTATAACTGCTGATATGAATATTGTTGGCATTTTTGGTCAGGCTGCAACAGTAACTATAACACCTACCTCAATCGTTCAACATGTTACTAAGATCACAGTAGCAGTTACTAGTTTTAAACCAAGCTCTGCACTATCCATCTCTGTTGTTGGAGGTGGTGGTTGGAATTTTACAACAGACTCATCCGGTAGTTGTACTCGGTCTAATCTTGGGCCATTCGGTGATTCAATCGGTGACCATATTTTGAGAGTAACAGATGGTGTAAGTACGATAGATACAGTGATAACAATAACTGGTACAGTACAAACTGGGTATACTGTTTTAGCAATAACTTCAGTTACTTCAGTGTAAAATAAGGAGGATTACAATGGCGATTTATAAAACAGGTTTCTACATGGTTAACGGCGTCAAGATGTATTATAATGCAGTAACAAATGTATGGTCAACTGTTGCTACTGATGGTACATTAACACCGACGCAACTTGATGCACTGGCAAATCCAGTTGCTTCATGGGTCGAACCAGACTTATTCCCCGGTGGGTCGTTTTCAGTAGCTTATGCATTTAAGCATACAGGTGCAGCAGCCGTTGTTAAGCTATATGTAGCTATAGGCAACATGGTTGGGTCTGCATTTAACCGTCGAGCATATTGGTTTTCGCCGACTATTGCAATAACACTAGATAATCAATCAAAAGACTATAGCGGTGCATTTACATTTACACTGCCGTCTACTGGTCTTGCAGATCCTCCGGTAAATTACTCAATGTATTGTAAGGTTATGGATCAAAATGCCAATGAGGGAGATGCCTTTTTTGCGACATCACCAACCTATGACAATGCAATGAATTTGATTGCAGCTGGATTTAGTGTATTAACAATAGCAAGTGTTACCAAAGTAACAACACCGTAATAAATATGAGGGGGAATCCCTATGGTACAAGTAATATTGAATCCGTTAGATATCCCTGGTGCACCATTTACTTGGCATTCAGGTGAAAAGTGGGCAGTAGCATATTCATTCAAATATGTAGCAGGAGCAGGTGAAACTGTTGATGTCTATCTTGATTTTAAGTCCTCGACAGCACTTTCACCGATTACTATACATCTTGCGCATGAGAAGCTTACACTTGTTGAATCAGACGATGCCAATAACCCTTTGACAAAAACAAGTACATTGACTGTGACTGTACCATCCACTGATATTACTGCTGATCCAGGAACATATGATCTAATACTTAATGTTGGTGGACAGAGTATCTCAGAGCCAACAGCTATCAATTTACAAGCTGGTAGCGGACACTTTGATTTAGTAAAGACATATGCTAATCCTGATTACACATCATACAATGGCTACGCAGAAGAAGGAACTTTTGGTTTCAATCTTGGACCAGATGAAATACCATATATGGACTCAATTTCATCAGATATTATGGTTAATAATCTATTAAGTGAATCAAAAAAGAAAGGTCTTGAGCTCATTGGCTACAAACTCTACCGGGATACAACAAGTGCATTTACAACGCCTTATCAACTTGATATAACATATGTATCTGATGATCAGACTACAGCAATTACTACGAGCTCTTTGGCTCTTGGTATAGAACCAACAGTTGTGCCACAAATTGTTCTAGGTATAATCCTTGCAGCATTAATATTGATAATCTTGGTTGTTACGGTTATAACCATTATAACTCCAATCACCAGATTTTTATTTGGAAAAGGAGGAATTCTCGCACCTGGCAGTATTCTTACTCAACTTATTCCCTTGATTATCATAATGATTATCATGAAGATGATGATGGAAGGAATGCAGCCAGCAGGAACTCCTAAACCTGTAACAGAAACAGTTGTCAAAGGTGCAAAGGCAGTTGGTCGTGGTGTTGTTGCTGTTGGAAAAGCGGCTGCTCCTGTAGTAGGTGGGTTTATCGGTGAGGCTGTTGGTGGTCCAGTCGGTGGTGCAATTGGTACTGGAGCAGGGGCAGCCGGTGGTGCTGTACTTAGCGGAACAGAAAACGCTTATGAACAGGGATATGGAATATAATAAAGGAGAATTAATATGTCATCAGGAAGTACTATATCAGACATAATACCAACAATCGTTGAGTTCATGCTAGTCATGATGATAATGAAAATGATGATGGGTGCTATGAGTGGAATGGCTAGCCAACCAGAAAAGGCAGATACGTCATTTAAAGACATCAAAGGTCCTTACTCAGCAGGTCAGTATATCGGCGGCAAAGTAAATTCAGCCGGTGATATAATTGATTCAGCTGGTAATGTTGTCGGACACGTAACGAATACAGCAATGAATTATGCCTACAAGGGTGGTCAATATATTGGAAAAGGTATCAATAAGTTCAACAAATTCCTGAACAGCTAACAAAGGGAGTATCATGACACCCCAAGTAAACAGCTACGAATCAATGATTTCGAAATTGAACTCCCTTCAAATCAAGGGCAGGCCAGTTACTGTCTCAAAGCTTATAGTAACAGGACAATATATTGATGATTTCATGAAGGGATTCAAATGCGCCAATTGTGGGGGATGCTGTGGTCACCTTGATTCAATGGTAATTGATGTAGAAGATCTAGAACTTCTAGCAAAGGCTGCTCATATTGATGCAAGGACATTTCAAAGCCTTCATTGTATTTATATAGATCGTCTATATATGAAGTTTCCTTGCCCATTCTACAAAGATGATAAGTGTTCTATTCATGACAAGCCAAGACCAAAGGTATGTAAGTTGTATCCAATTAATACGACAAAATGTACTGATGGTCTCTCTCGTATTGGTGTAAAGTCTGATTGTAAAGCTGGTGTTGAATATTTAAAAAAGTTCGAGGAAGAAAAGCTTGCTGTAATTCCTGAACAAGCGGAGTTTTAATATGGCTGAGAATAACGACGTGCCAATTCGTGATTACATGGACATACGGTTCAAGAGTGTCGATGATAAGCTTAACGCACAGAGTAAGTATATTGAACAACACTTTGAATTAAATGAGCTTGCTATTAAGAAAGCAGAAGAGTCTATGCTGCAGCGTCTTGAAGGCATGAATGAGTTTCGTGCGCAGATTAAGGATGAGCGTGGTTCTTATGCAACAAAGGAAATGGTTGAGTCAATTAAGTTAGAATGCACTGAATTTGCATCAAAGGAATCAGTTACAAATTCAGCAACTGCAATAAAGGAATCAATAGCTGCATCATCTACTGCACTCGATAAGAGACTAAAGGTGCTTGAGAATGCAAACTCATTTTCTGCTGGTAAACTCTGGATGTTTATGGCATTGTTTGCAGCTATACCAACGATTCTCGCATTAATTGCCCTGTTTAGAAAAAGCTCGTAGAGGTGATAATATGGCTAATTATCCTGTAATGTATGCTAATACAGTAACAATTGGTAGCAAAGTTTGGAATGTCAACATTGTGAGTTCTCAAGCTGATCTTGCGCAGGGTTTCAGTAATGTAGCAAGTACACCTCCTCAAACAGGTATACTTTTTAACCTTGGTGGTGCACATACTAATATCACAGTTGACATGCAATCAATGCTCTTCCCACTCGATATTGCATTTATTGATGGGAATGGTAAAGTAGTTGATATTGTACACAATCTGCCTCCGTTGCAGGACCATATCTGTTTGGTATCCTGTAATTACTTCCTTGAAGTAAATACCACTGAGTTAAATAGCGTTAATGTTGGTGATACAGTAATAATGACTGGTATATCATCGACAGCTATTCTTAGTGGTATTAATATCAGCTCAATAATCGAAATGATGCTCGTTATGATGATAATGAAAATGATGATGAAAGCAGTTTAGGAGAAAACAATGATTAGATGCGTAGTTTACAATATCTCTGAGCAGCAACTAATTAGTGTATATGGCGCTACAAATACCAAAGCAACAAAGGCGCTTGCAATGGTATTTGCAGATCTTGATACAAACCAGATTAATCACCTTAAGGTTGACGGCTTCACTGTCAAAGAAGTTAAAGACGTGTCAATTCATCCTACTGTTGGACCAATTATACCAATCCCCGGTCTAAACACATATACTCCTGAACAGCTCTTTGACTATGTTGGTCTAACAAGCTTAAGGACTATCACAAACCCGCCGTTATACGGAAAGAATATGAACATCGCTTTGATTGATACCGGGATGCGAGAAACCCATCAGTTATTATCAGGTCATATTATTTTCAGGATGAATTTCACGGCCGATCCAATGGAAGATGGTTACGATCATGGAACTGGAACGGCAAGTATAATTACAACAGTTGCTCCGCAAGCTGGTATTCTAAATATGAAAGTGCTGGACAACTCTGGTAATGGTACTGAAGAAGAAGTTGCACTTGGTATTGATTACTGTATCACAATGATTACTATTAACCCATCATTAGCACCTTCTGTTCTTAATATCAGTCTTGGTACTGCTGATCTCGGTGATCCTGATTCACCATTGAGAGTTGCTTGCCGCGCTGCAATTGCCGAAGGTATGGTTGTTATTGCAGCTGCCGGAAATGGTGGTCCTGGTTATAACACAATTATGAGTCCTGCTTGTGACCCGCAAGTAATTGCAGTTGGGTCTTGTAATGTAACAGATCATGCAGTAAGTTACTTCAGTTCAAGAGGACCTACGCTTGAGGGAGCAATAAAACCAGATTGTGTTCTATTCGGAGAAAACATTGTCGTTGCAAGTGCAGCATCGGATACTGCTGTCTCAGCAAAATCTGGAACAAGCTTCGCTGCACCATTAGCATCTTGTATGGCACTGCTCTCACAAGAGGGAATTATAAGATTGGTTAGCTATTCCGGTGGTGTACCTCTAGGTCTTCAACCTTCTGCACTATCACAAACTTTGACGAACAGTAAGTTACTCAATACATACTTGCCAAAAGTGACTGTTAAGCCAGTAGCGAATTCAACATCAACTACTACGCCATCAACAACAAAAGATAATGATTATGGTTATGGGCTTCCTTTTGGCACACTAATTACACAAGAGATTAACCCCGCTTCAAACCTTAATATATCAGGATTGATTGGGTTCATGCTGGTAATGATGATGATGAAGATGATGATGGGTATGATGAGTAATATGAATCAGCCTAAGCAGGTTAGTCAACCTAGGAAGCAGTTGACGGGTTTTGGGATTTAAAAATTTTTGTTAAGTATTAAAATATTAAAAATGAACACTTAAAAAGGTATGTTTAAAAGGTTATTCGAAATGTTAGGATTTAAAAATTTAATAGTTAAAAACAACGCTTGTAAGTTAGGTCAAAAATGTGTTTAAACTGTTAAATTTTAATAAGTCCTGGAGAACAATATAATGACAGCAGGAGCAATAACCCAAGGAAAAGCGCAGGGAAGAGCGCAAGAAAAAACCCAGATACTGGGTGAAAAAGACATGGCGGAAGTAATGGATATGGTCATGGATGTCTTCATGATTGTATTAATGCTTTCTATCATAGTTAAGGCAGTACCAGTACTGAACCAAGCAAGTGCATTCTATACTGCACATTCTTATCAAGGTGCTTTAGCAGAATCTCTAACTAGCATTAATGAGTATCCTTATTCACTTGATATAATTAATACACCGCCGTATTTACCATGGGTTTCTGCTGATATTATGAATGGCGGTCCAAGTAGAATCTATATTTCAGTAAATACAGCAGATAGTTGGAAAATTGTTGAGGTTGGTGAAGCATACACACTTGATATGCTTGGCGCGACTCAACGAATTGAAAAAATCTACTATAAGACTGATGCAAGTAAGGTATCATCAGCAAGAATTACAGGTAGGTACTAATAGTGACTTATGCTTTTCGTGATGTAAATGTATTATCTGGGCAGTTGAGAGCATTAATCTCAGGTGATGCTGTTGACATTAGCGGTCAGGTTGTAAACATATCTGGGCAAACAGTTGTTGTTGCAGGTGGTGTTTCAGTATCTGGACAACCTATTGATTTTGTTAGTGGAATAGTAAATGAACTAAGTGGCCTTAATGTAATTGCAAATTTGGGTGGTGTAAACATCACTCTTGCATCAGGTACGCAAATCACCATGCAATCTGGTGTTGGTGTTATTACATCTATTTCTGGTCAAGCAGTTTACATTAGCGGTGTTGTTGATATTCTTTCCGGTGCCTATGTTAACATAGGTAGTGGGATTGGTGTTATAGTCCAATCTGGCATTGATATGGTAAAACGGCCACCTACTATTATCAGAGCCAGACCTATAATACTTGTACAGAGCGGTTCCGGTGGGCAAGTTCTATCAAGCGGACAAATCCAAGAAGCAACAATACGCTCGTTAGATGGTAATATCTATATTGGCAGTGCAACGGGTGTTGATATGCCAATGTCTGGTGTCGGTGTTCTAATAATGCAAGGTGATGCGGTAGCAATACCGATCGATGATTTTAGTTCAATTAGAGTATGCGCAGAAACATCTGGGCATAGAGTTACATTCGGAGGAGTGTACTAGTAGGAGGGTAGCTATATGGAATTAAATCCAGGTAAGATGTATTCACAGACTAGATCAGGTGATTATGTTGTAATCAGTGGTACTGTTCAAGTTGCCTCTGGTGTAAACGTAATTATATCTGGTCAACCAGTATCAATTTCTGGACAGGCGGTATTTATATCTGGTACTGTAGCATTATTATCAGGTGGCTTTGTCAACGTTGGTAGTGGTTTAGGCGTTGTCGTAGCATCTGGTCTTAACGTTATTATATCAGGTCAACCAGTAAGTATATCTGGTCAAGCCGTGTTCATTAGTGGTACTGTTGCGCTATTATCCGGAGGTTACGTTAACGTAGGGTCAGGTATAGGTGTAACAATTCAGAACTTATCTGGATTAGCCGTTACTAATACAGCATCAAGCCCTCTGTACATAGCATCAGGTGCAAACGTAATTGCCTCTGTTACAGTAGGCTCTGGTCTGTACGTAAACATGTCAGGTCAGGGTGTTATTGTAGCATCCGGCGTCAACGTAATAATAAGCGGTCAGCCTGTTAGCATATCAGGACAGGCAGTCTTTATCTCAGGTACAGTAGCACTACTCTCTGGTGGATTTGTGAATGTCGGTTCTGGCATTGGAGTAGTGTTAAATCCTGCCTATATTTCAGGTATATACGTCAATAATACTGCTTCAAGTCCGATGTATATTGCATCCGGTGCTCAGGTTAGATTAGAATCTGGAGAAAATGTAGTAATTAACTCCGGTGCAAATGTCATTGCTAGTATTTCCGGTCAGGCTGTATTCATATCTGGTACAGTAGCTTTAGTATCAGGCGCCTTTGTAAACATTGGATCAGGTATTGGAGTAGTTGCCGCATCTGGGTTGTACGTTATTACCGATTCAGGTCAGAGAGTTATACTTCAATCTGGTACAACCGTTTTAGTTCAGTCTGGTCAATATGTGAACGTAGGTAGTGGCCTTGGTGTAATAACTAGTGTATCTGGCAACATTGTCGGTCTAGCTTCCGGAACATTGGTTGGCTTATCTGGTCTGTTTGTTCAAGGAAGTCTATCTGCTTCTGTTTCAGGACAGCCTATAGCGCTAGTTTCAGGAACACAAGTAGGACTGTCTGGTTTACAGGTTATAACTTCTATAAGTGGCCAAGCAGTATTCATTTCAGGTACTGTATCTCTAGCTTCTGGTGGGTACGTGAATGTTGGTTCAGGAATCGGCGTAGTTGTTGCATCAGGTTTGAATGTGATTATCTCTGGACAACCGGTGCAAATAAGTGGACAAATGGTTGTACCTGCACCAGCATCAATAATACGTGCTAGGGCAGTATTAAGAGTCTCTGATGTATCCGGTGGTACAACATTACAATCTGGTGGTATTGTCTCAATGACAGTACGGTCGCTTGATGGTGATATATATCTTGGTGGTTCGAGCGGCATTGAATATCCATACAATGGTTACGGAATGTTAATGCAGCAAGGTGATTCAATGACACTAGATGTAAATAACTTCAATCTAGTAAGTGTATGTGCTGGCGTATCAGGAAATAGAGTATCATACGTTGGTCAGCAGTAAAGGATAGTTAACCTTGGAAATGAGTCCAACCTCAAAGGTATCTGGACAGCCAATTACCTTATCATCTGGTACATTGGTTGTAAGTCAGTCTGGAGAAAACGTTGTAGTCCAGTCTGGGCTTGGTGTTGTTGTGCAGTCAGGTATTTTTGTCAATATAGGGTCAGGTATTGGCATAATACAAGCATCTGGTGCCTTTATTATCAATGATAGCGGTGTCAGAGTTGTCATTCAATCTGGTTCCCAGGTTAACATTGGTTCAGGTATAGGAGTAATAACAAGCATTTCAGGCCAAGCTGTCTTTATCTCTGGAACTGTTGCGCTTTTATCGGGCGGATATGTAAACGTCGGAAGTGGAGTAGGAGTATTAATACAGTCAGGAATAAATGTAAATATAGGTTCCGGAGTAGGTATCATTCAAGCATCCGGAGCCTATATAGTCAATGACTCTGGTGTTCGAGTAGTAATTCAATCTGGTAGTCCAGTAAGTATACAATCAGGCACTTACATAAATATTGGCTCAATGAGTGTTTCAGGCCAAGCAGTATTTGTGTCTGGTACTATATCAGTACTCTCTGGTGCTTACGTAAATATTGGTTCTGGTATAGGAATTCTGATACAATCTGGTATCAATGTCAATATAGGTTCTGGTATAGGAGTAATAGCAAATCCTGCTAACTTATCAGGTTTAATTCTTTCGTCTATATCAGGTATTGGATTCACAATAGGTGGTATAAATAGGGCACTATTTTCTGGTGTTAGTCCTGTAATTGCTTCTGGTCAATTTACCATTTTTAACGTCGATACGGATGGTAGTCTAATTGTTGACATAGATAAAACTGATTCTAGTGGTCTTGGTGTTACAACATCAATTTCTGGAAACGCAGTATTTATATCAGGTACAGTTAATCTGCTATCTGGTGTATACGTCAATATTGGGTCTGGAGTAGGTGTTATAACAACAACGTCAATATCTGGTCAAGCAGTATTTATATCTGGAACTGTTAATATCCTTTCTGGAGCGTATGTAAATATCGGCTCTGGAGTAGGTATTATTCAGGCTTCTGGTGCATATATAGTAAATGATTCAGGAGTCAGAGTTGTAATTCAAAGTGGAGCACCTGTGTCAATACAATCAGGTAGTTATGTTATTGCTAATATAGGTTCAATGAGTATATCAGGCAATGCGGTTTTCGTATCAGGTACTGTTGCTTTACTATCTGGTGGATTTGTTAACGTAGGATCTGGTATTGGTGTAATAATTGATAATAAGCTCCAATCTGGCCAATATATTATTATGTCCGGACAAGGTGTATCTATTGCATCTGGAATCGCCTACCAAATGTCAGGCGCGAATGTCATAGCCACTGTTAGCGTAGGGTCTGGACTTTATATAGTTATGTCTGGACAGGGTGTATCAATAGCTTCAGGCATAGCTTACCAAATGTCTGGAGCGAACGTAATTGCAACCGTTTCTGTTGGTTCAGGACTATATACCGTTGCTGGTGGAATCAATCGTGCTATAAACTCCGGTGGGCAGACAATTCTTGCTTCTGGAGTAATTGCAATACCAAGCTTAGACGTTAATGGTAACTTAGTTGTCATGACATCTGGCCAAACCGCAAATATGATAAGTGGTCAAGCTTTATTCGTTCAGATGAGTGGTGTTAATACTATGTTATCTGGTATTTATGTAATCATAACTTCAGGCATTGGAGTTATCCAAAAACAGGCTGCTTTTGGTAGTATATTTACTAACCTAATTTCTATAGTAACAGCTGCTTCTGGTGGAATGGTACTGCAAAGTGCACAAACGAGTGTAGTAACTTTGAAATCTTTATCAGCTAATTCTGGATTGATTTTAGTAGGCGCAACAGCTGCTGGGTATTATCCATTCTATGTAGGAGCTACTTCTGGTCAAGGTTTTGTACTCGATGCTGGAGATGCTATTACATTACCAGTATTAAACCCTAACTTGATTTCAGTAGTTGCGTCTTATAGTGGAGACAAAGTAAGCTGGATAGGGGTAAATTAATGGCTCTTGTATTTCATAGTGGATTTGAGACAGGTAATCTGATAGAATGGCCGACAACTGCCGGCACTATCTCAGCATCCACTTTACAAAAGAATACTGGCGGTTCATATTCAGTCGTTTGCCAGTGCGCCTCACAGAATAGATATGTTTACGCTGGTATAAACTTCTTACGGAGTTCGTTCTGGATTTACGTTAGTACTCGTCCGAATGTAGAAGAGTTTCTCGTAGGACTTGGTAGTAATCAAAATCTACGTATGGACGCTGCTGGGCATATCTTATGGTATGACCACACTACCCTAGTTGCTACATCGGCTGTCATATCAACTGCCCAGTGGGTGCGAATAGCAACGGCATTGACAGCTTCTGCTTATAAGGCTTATCTCTGGATTAACGGAGTAGTTGATTCAAATATCAATGGCATCTCAGTCTCAGATAATACAATGGGCAGTTACTTCGGGATTATCAATGGTGCAGCTGCAACTGGCCTTTGGTATCTCGATGATATTGTTTTGGATGGAGCGACAGGCAACACAGACATTGGTGATTTACGTGTCGACTTGTCAGCGCCTGCTGCCGCTGGTGATTTAACTCAGATGACGCCAAGCTCTGGGGCTAACTACACAGACGTAAATGAAGTTCCATTTTCTGATACGAAGTATGTTTCTCATGCTGCAACAGCAGAAGATCTGTATGGCATACAAAGCGTTGCAACGCTAGGTATTTCTGGCACGGTTCAAGCTGTAAATATTCTTATGCGGGCAAAGTACACCACTTCCGCAACGGCTGCAATTCAAGTAAAAGACAATGGAACAGATAATGCAACGGCGGTTACTTTAACTGCATCGGCAGCGTGGTATAAAAAATACTATGCTACACTCCCTACAGGTGGTGGTACATGGACTAACGCTCGATTTAACGCGTTGCAGATTGGTGGTAAAGTCTCGGCAGGTACTATGACCATCTACGAGGAATACGCATCTGTTTGTTACCTTTACTCAGCAGGGACAGCTGCCAAAAAAAGAGTAAATAGAAACTATGATCTTACTAAGATGAATTACTCAGGAAAGTATAGAAAATACTAAATTAAGGAGAATACATGTCTATTCTTGATATACCATTAGGATTTATTCATGGGAGATAAATTATGAGAATGGTTGGCTATTTTTGGGGAAGTGATCCTGACAGTCAAATCAATATTTTAGAATATTCTAAGTATACTCATATGATATATTGTCAACTCCTAGTAACTTCTGCTACAGACCCAACTTTGATATATGGGGTTGGTAGTTCTGGTGGTTTATCCACAGTAACTACAAAGGTTCATGCCGCTGGTGGAAAAATTACGATATGTCTAATTGGTGGTAATTATGCGGAAGCAAATCCTTATCCTCTAACTTCAATTATGGCAAACGCCGGTTATAGAAATACGCTTGCGTCTAATTTAGCGACATTTGTTACCGCAAATGGGTTAGATGGAGTAGATATTGATTGGGAAGGAAGTGATGTTGTTCAAGCCAATTATAACTCATTTTTAAGTACGTTAAGGACTGATTTAGGTGGAAGTAAAATAATTTCCGTAACAGGTGCTTTTGAATGGTTGGCTAATGAATGGTTTTCTACTGCAACAATAACTGCATCTGTAGATTTTGTAAATTTAATGATGTACGATATTCAGCCATACCCCGAATCATCTTTATTAGCAGATGTTGAAACATATACGCAAGAATGGCTGACTGCTGGATTTAGTGCAAGCCAATTAAATCTTGGCATCCCTGCCTTTGGTTACTCTGCTGCGGGAGGTATTGGAGATTACTATAATATAATCTTAAATATAAATCCAGCAAATAATGTTAATTCTACAACTGCGACTACTCCTTGGACAACTACTCCGAATGAATACTGGTGGAGTGGTTATGACCTTAATCAAGCAAAGTTAGCCTATGCCGTTAGTAAGAGTCTTGGTGGAATGATGGTCTACTGTGCCAATGAAGATGCTTGCGGAAACGCAAAGTCTGTTATAAGCGCGATATTTACTAGTCAATCTACTACAGTATTAATAGGTAGTATACCATTAGGATTTATTCATGGGAGGTAAATTATGAGAATAGTAGGTTACATTTGGGGAGAAGACCCGCATGGGTATCTGAATATATTTGAGTACAGTAAATATACTCATCTTATATATTGTCAACTTGCTGTAACATCAGCTACAAATCCTACACTTGTTTATGGTGCAGGTAATTCATCGAATCTTGCCGCCGTTAAGGCAAAAGCACAGGCTGCAGGGTGCAAACTATCTATATGTTTAATTGGTGGTGATTGGTTCCCACCAGATTATCTAGGACCCATTATGAACAACTCAACTTATAGAGCACAATTAGTGACCAACTTGGTCAACTTTGTTGCTGCCAATGGTTTGGATGGAGTGGATATCGACCTGGAAACGGGCAGTAGTATTCAAGCTAGTTACAGCGCTTTCCTGAGTGCCCTGCGTTCTGCTTTACCAGCTGGAAAAATTATATCAGTATGCGGTACAGCTGAATGGGCAAATCCATCTAATCAATGGTTTTCAGTGTCCGCTGTAAACACTTATGTTGATTTTGTAAACCTCATGATGTATGATGTTAGACCATTTCCAGAATCATCTAAACTTGCTGATATACAAACTTATACTCAAGAGTGGCTTAATGCTGGTTTTACTCCTGCCAAATTAAATCTTGGGATACCAGCTTTTGGATACGCCCCTGCAGGTGGTCTTGGAGACTATTCTCAAATAATAGCCAACATTAATCCTGCTAACAATACCAATTCAACTACAGCTACGACTCCTTGGACTACCTCACCGGCAGAATATTGGTGGTCAGGTTATAATCTAAATCAATCTAAGGTTCAATATGCTCAGAGCAAAAATCTTGGCGGTATAATGATATATGCTGCTAATGAGGATGCTTGCGGTAATGCAAAATCTGTTATCAGTGCTGTATCTTCAATGCTCTCCAGTGGATTTACTGCAGGTAGTGTGCATACTGTCAGTTTTCAAGTTACTGTTGCACCAACTAACCAATCCTGCCAGGTTGAAGTTTATTTGGGTGTAAATCAGACTACTAAAGCTGCAACATCTGGTTTAGTATCATTTACATCAACTGGGTCGTCACAGGCACTTGTAGTTACTGTAACAATGCCTGCTGCAGGTACCTATAATACCTACATTGATTTATACATGTTGGGAGTTAAAATCAAGTCATTTACTGGGACAACTACCCTAACTGTGACATGAAGGAGAAAATTTATGTGTGCTTTTTGTCCTAAATGTGTTATAATTAAATTGGGAACAAATGTGAAGGAGCTTCATTATGGCCGTTTGGGATGCTAAACCACGTATTGCAGTATGCATACCACATATGGAAACAGTAACGGTAAAGTGGGCTACTGAAATGATGGTACCGCTATTCTACGTTGGTCTTGACTGGTGTGAGAAAATCTACAAGATGACAAGGGGAATCCCTCAAAATTTGGCCAGAGATCAGCTAGTCGAAATGGCATTTGAGGATAAGGCAGTAACTCATATCTTATTTGTTGATTCTGATAATGTTTGTCAGTATCCAAAGGACCCAAATATCGCTCTTAGAATGCTGTATAATTGCAATCAACCTATAGTTTCTGGTCTCTACCGGGCAAAACAGGCGCAAGGATTCAACTATGCTGCATGGGTTGATATACATCGGGTTGATCCAAACTTACCAACCGATAAATTAGGATTTGCACCGATCGGGTCTTATACTGGTAGCTTATTTACTGTTGATGTAATTGGTATGGGATTCTGCCTTGTAAAAAGAGAAGTTTATGAGCATATGCCTAAACCTTGGCATAGATGGGATAAGCCAACACCGTCAGAAGACTTTAATTTTTGCCTTGATGCAAAGAAAGCGGGCTTTCTGACTTGGGTAATGGCTGACGTAAAGCTAGATCATATTGGGCAACTTAATGTTCACGCAGATGGAACTATTACAACACTGGATGTGTAAGATGAGTAGAGGGATATACGTAACATTTGATAATCTTGATCCAAATTCTGGAGCAGGATCAGTTTGTCTACATGAAATAGCTGCCCTTAGAAAAGCAGTAGATAATCTTGTCGTTATTGAGAGAAAGGATATTTTGGGTGCAGATCAGTATGAGTTTAATCCCTTCCTTTACGATTATTTTGCATCATTAGTTTTACCATTAGATTTAGTTGACATACTTCATCTAAGTTGTTCTCCAGCAAATGCAATACTTCAGAAAGCTAAAGCACATCATTATGTTGTTAATATTGTTGCACACGATCTACAAGTAAGTATTGATGAACATGAACTATACTATGGTAAAGGTTCTTATCCATTCAAGCATAATACAAATGAATACCTGCATGGTCTGTTACTTAAGCATACAGATAATGCAGATATGATACTTACCCCATCATATTCTTCTGCTAAATGGATCAGTAATAACCTTAAGAATAAGAAGATTACCATAATACGCCACGGTACAGAAATACCTGAAAAGGTCGAACCACTGCCAGAAAAGCTATCCTTTGGCTATATGGGTGCATTTGGGCCAGATAAAGGATTAATATACCTATTTGACGCATGGAACAGGCGAACAACATCTAATGATCTTCTTATCTTTGCTGGGTCTTGCTGTAATGCAATCCAAGCTGCTGGTACTATAAAAATGCTTGGTTGGGTAGATAAAGTATCCGACTTCTATAATCAAATCAGCGTGTATATTCAACCGTCGGTTACTGAAGGATTTGGCATTGAAATCATTGAAGCCATGGCTTATGGTAGACCAGTAATAGTTTCATCAGGAGCTGGTGGAGCGGATGCTGTTCAGGATGGTATAAATGGATTTATTGTACCACCGAAAGATTCTGATGCTATCCTTGCTAAAATAAAATGGTTTAATGAGAATCCACAAGCAATCCTTGAAATGGGGCATAACGCAAGAGAAGCTTCTATGCAATACTCTTGGTCCAAGGTTGAAAATAGTTATGTTGAGTTATATACTAAGATAGGGAGTCTAGGTTAATGTCTGATAGTGTAGTTGTTGGCTATAAGGTAAAGGATACCATTGTTGCAAACATTGCATTGCCATTTCTTGTAACAGATAAGGTACTTGAAATTGGCTGTGGTGAAACTCCTCTTATGCATACTGAGAATTGGAAGACCATGGACTATAGGAAACTCCCTAACATTGATATTGTAGGTGACCTTGAGCAGAAGTGGCCAATTGAAGATAATAGCTTTGATGGCGTTTATGGCACATTTGTTATCGAACACATGAGTTGGAGAAAAACACCTTTCTTCTTATCAGAGTGCTTCAGAGTTATTAAACCAGGCGGTCATGTATACCTAGTTGGACCAAACACCCTTGAGCAGTGTAAGAAGATTGTTGCTAAGGGTGATATTGGAATAGAAGAATCCGCAATGATATTTGGCGGTCAAGATGAGGGTGGATGGAATGCTCATAAAGCTGCATTTAGCCCAAACTTTGCAATCAAGTTGTTTACAGAAGCAGGATTCAAAGATATTAAAGTTGAGCCATGGGTTGGTGCAATAACTGATATGATAATAACGGCAAGTAAGGAGAAAATTATTGTTTTTCCTGATGATAGTATTAAATTGAATATTGGATCTTTTACAGTAATGGCTAAACGTTGGGTAAATTGTGACATACTTGACCTTAGAGATTATGCTGATAAAAATGGATTTATATTCAATAGGTTTGATGCTTCAAAAGAAATACCATATCAGGATAACTCAGTAAGTTTGATTGTTGCGTCGCATTTCTTAGAGCATCTTGACAGACAAGAAGGTGCGGTGTTCCTGAAAGAATGCTACAGGGTATTAAAGCCAAATGGTATAATTAGAATCACAGTTCCTGATGCAAGAATTCTTGCGCAATATTACCTTGATGGCTTAATACAATCTCTTGATAATGAAGATATTAAGAAAATGGATGCTGTATCTGCGTTTGTTCATATGCTAATAGGTGGGCATAAGACAGTTTATGATAAGGTTTCATTGTTCGCTATGATGTCTGGGTTTAGTAATGTTACTGTAAGGAGACAAGGCGACTCTGGTAGTCCTGAAATACAAGCTGAAATTAAAGATATGTATCCGGATCATAGCATATACGTTGAAGGAAGTAAACCAGAGCTTGCAGTAGGGGTTAAGGTTGTGGAAGACGCTAAACCGGCTTATGACCCAATCATGAAAATAAATGAAAATCAAAACCATGATGTTGTCAAAGATAAGCTACGAATTGGTCTTATCTCTACACAATTCTTTGGTGTTCCACCTACAGGATACTCAGGCTTAGAAAGAGTAGTTTGGGATTTGGCAATGGGACTCTCTAAACTTGGGCATTACGTAAGGATATTTGCTCCTCAAGGTAGTAAACCTGTTCCGAATGGCTCAGTTATCATAACAGGACCTGCTTATGACTCAGTTAAGTCAGATTGGTTAAAAGCAGAGCAACTTGGATATGAAGTAGTTAAGAGCAGTATTTCAGACCTTGACGTTATCAATGGTCATAACTGGTTTGGTATAGAATATCAAGCAAGAATTACTAATCCAAAATTGAAGATTTGTCATACGCATCACGGCCATATGGATTCAAATTACTGGTTAAGATCAAAGCCGCCGTTTAAGCTGAATTTCATCGGTATAAGTAAATTTATGCAGCAAGAGTACATAGGCCAAGGTATGGAATCTGAATTTGCTTACAACGGTATTGACCTTAACAAGTATAAATTTAAAGAGAACAAAGGTGATAGACTTATCTTTGTAGGTAGGCTTGATAAATTTAAGCAACCGCACGTTGCCATAAATGTTGCTAAGAAACTTGGTATGACGCTTGACATCTTCGGTGGTAGTTTTGTTCAAGATGAGAAATACCTAAACGATATTAAAGCTTCTTGTGATGGCAAGCAAATTGTAATGCACCTTGATGTATCTCAGGATGAGAAAGTACAATATATTCAGAATGCAAAGTGCCTATTATTCCCGAGTAAAATGCTTGAACCATTTGGTCTTGTTGCGATTGAAGCAATGGCGTGTGGTACACCAGTTGTTGCATTAGATGATGGTGCAATAAAAGAAGTAGTTGGAGAGCAAGCTCTTATTGCAAAAGATGAAGATGAGATGGTTACTATGGTTGGACAAGTTGGTAAATTTAAACCAGGAGATCTACGACAGTTTGTAAGTGATAAATACAGTCAAGTAGCAGCTGCAGAACGATATATCCAGCTGTATAGAAGAATAATTTCAGGAAATGAGTGGTAGGAGGATAATAAAATGGCAAATATTGATGTTTTTCAACCGTCTGCGGTAAAAAATCCAACAGTAGTGGTAAACTGTAACTTACCGATCGGTACTGCTGCACAGGTAGAAGTATACGTAGGTCCAAACATATCTACTAAGACTGTTACATCAGGTAAGAAGTCTTTTACTGCACCTGCAGCAAATACAAATTCAAGTCCTATTACTTGCCAGATTACTCTACCTGCTATACCCGCTCAATATCATGTATATGTAGCAGTCTATGATACCAATGGTAATATGGTTGGTAATGCACAGTATACCAACGATATGGTGATTTTTACTGCAACATTAGTAGGAAATATAAATTGGTCATAGTAGCAACGAAAAGTTGTTATAAAGGAGGATAATATGGCAGTCGATATTTTTCAACCATCGTCAGCTCACAATGCAAGTGTGGTAGTAAACACAGATTTACCACAGGGTCAAACTTGTGTCATTGAAGTATATCTTGGTCCGGCACCGGGAACAAAAACGGTAACATCAGGTAAGGTAAACTTCACAACACCAGCACCAAATACAAACTCAAGTGCAATTATCTGCACAGTACCGGCATTCCCTGCAACTGGTGGTACATACCATGTATACATTGCGCTATATGATGCATCTGGGAATACACTTGTTACATGGACGAATGTAAATGATGCGCTAATCTTCACCGGTAATATAACATTTACCTGGGCATAAACGGGCGGAGGATTAAAATGGATAAGACTACTGCTGCAATGATGAAGGTGCTAATGATGGTAATAATGTTTGGGGTGATAGCAGCTGTGATTTTAAAACCAACTGGGGCGCTAGCTGCCAGTGGAACACCTGGTCAATACGTTAGCCAATATTTAGACGTTGATGGGACATACCACTCATTCAACACACTCGCAGAGTTGCAGCAGTATGTCATGACTAATTTTCCTGGAGAACCTATACCAATCGAAATAACCTGGCAGTAGGCTGGGTGGAGGGTGAGGCAATGATACCATTAGGAAATCTTTTCTGGGATGTAGAGCCTGTTGTGCTATACAAGGCTGGGAATTCAATTCCTGCAACAATCTATGTGCATAATGATGATACTATTGCACACATATATAGCTTGTCTGTTACTGCTGTGAAAGACAATGCAACAATAGATTCATATGGAATTGATGTTGATTCACTACCAACATTTTCAGTAGATGCAGGCGATACTTTAAACTTTGTAGGGATGCTGCATGCCTCTCAAGATACATGTGTGCTAACCTTGGAGCTGTTAAATAACGATTCAACAACTCCAACAGCAATTGATAGCGTACAAACAAATCTTGCAGCACTAGAAGGTGGGTCTAGTGACTTGACATTAATTGGTGGTGGAGTTAGCAGTAATATGCTTAGCACAATCATCGAAGTTATGCTTGTAATGATGATAATGAAAATGATGATGGGTGCAGTTAGTCCACAAAATGCTAAAGAACCAGTTTACCCAAAGGTAGCAAGCGGAGGCTAGCATGAGTACTGCAAAATTCTATAAAATTAAGAATAGCGGTGGAGGTGGTGGTCCAACTATACCACCAAGTGTAACAGCAGATTCTGTAGTAGCAGATTGGAATACTGCTGAAGCTACCATATGTGTAATTGGTGTTGCTGGTACAAACTACAATGTACTATCTGCGCTTGTTAATCTATCGAACTTAGCTGGTATTATTACGCTTAGAATGTACATATCAGTAAATGGTACACTTAGACAAATATTCCCAGCTAATCCTGCAATGACATTTAGTCCAGCTACTGGTGATTCACCCGGCGTACCAATAATTAATAGTCCCTTTGGTATAGCAAATGAACTTACCATTACTGCACAGAGTGATAACATCGCAGATAATGGAGCAGCAATTGATTTTGAGTACATGTTGGGGGTGCTATAATGGGATTTATACATCCAAACACGTATGTCAAACTAGATCATGCTCATAATAGGTATCCGCAAGGTTTTCATCCCGGAGCACCTACTCTTACTGATGTTGAGAGTCAATTAGTACCACCAAGCATCAGATTGGGTAATATGATATTTGGTGTTGCTGGAATAACGGTACAATGGGTTTGGGATGAGCAACAAGGATTAACGATAGTTGCACCGGGAATTACAATAAGCGATACCAATCTTATTGCAGGAGATGGTGGTCAACTAGATGGGCAAACTTTGGGGATTACTACACCTAGTATTGGGGTAGCAGAGACTAATCTTGATGCAGGTGATGGTGGTCAAACTAAGGATTATACTATGCCTGTTCCAGTACCAAGTATAGCAGTACAGGCTGAGCTCGTTTAAGGAGGTAACATGGATTATATAGAAACAAGATCAACAGAAAGGAAATTCAAACAGCTAAGAGAACTTGGCCAGAAGTTAGGTATTCCAATCTTTGAATCATTCATTGAATTTGAAGTGACGATGCCAAATGGAGAGGTTATTCATCATCATAAGCAGCGTAGTCACAGTTGGGTTAGGAATGCGTATAACCTTATGATGTCACAGTTGGGTGGGATAAACTTCGATGATGCTGCATTTGGTGCTGGATTCATTAACTTTAAAGAAACATCTGCTGGCGGTGTTATGCACTATCCGACTACTATGTTGCTGGCAGCAGGTGATGTTGAAACTACAACAGACAACGGTTATAAAGGTGCTGCAGGCAATGAATTATGGGGTATAATAGTTGGTTCTAGCGTTCAAGCTGAAGATTTTGAAGATTACCAATTAATAACACCAATTACTAATGGAGCCGGTGCAGGGCAGTTGCATTATCAAGAAGGTGCTCCTGCAGTAAAATCCTATGATATACCATCAAAAACTTACTCAGCAGCTCATGTAAGATACATGAACAATAATTCAGCCGGCGATGTCTTAGTTAATGAAATTGCACTGGTTTCACACGTTATTCTTGTATGGGATACTCACTGTGCAGTATCAAGAGATCATTTAGTAGCAACGATTACAATCCCAGCAACAGGCCAATTAAAAGTTACTTATACTATCAGTCTAGTCTATCCAGCTTAGGAGTTAATTATGAATAATGAAGAAAGGGAATACCAAAAGCTATCTAAAATGGGTCAATCTTTAGGTGTAATAATACCAGAATGCTTCTTGGAAATGGAAGTTAAAATGCCTAGTGGTAAGGTAATTTACTATCATAAACAGAGAAGCCATAGCTGGGTAAGAAACGCATATAATCTTATGATATCTCAGCTTGGTGGAATAAACGCCTCTGATGCAGTGTTTGGTGCAGGTTTTATTAATGAAAAGCGTCAAGATGGCGTTATTAGTAATCTTGCATCTCAACTTGTAATTGATTACGGTGGGAATCCAGAAACACAATCTTTCAGCTACCATGCTGGTGCTGGTATTACAGTTTTTGGTATAGTAGTAGGCTCTAGCGTTCAAGCAGAAAGTTTTGAAGATTTTAGCCTTATAACACCTATTACGAATGGTTTAGGAGCTGGGCAGCTAAGTTATAATGCCTCAGAAGTACCAATAAAATCTTATGATATACCGTCAAAAACGTATTCAGTTGCTCATATTAGGTACATGAATAATAATACTGGAGGGGACGTACTCATTAATGAAGTCGCACTAATAGCAAATGCCAATGGTAACGATACTGTAAAATCGAGGGACCTTATTCTTGCTACAGTAACAATACCAGATACTGGTCAACTCAAGGTAACATATACTATATCGTTGGTATACCCAGCATAAGGAGAAAATATATTTTCATACGGCTGTTTGTTTTTTAAATAATTTGTGGTATAATATAATTATGAATGCAAAATTAACTGAATTCAACGCCTACCTAACAAAACATCGGTCAGATGGAACAAGGAATCTCTATATAGATGATCTTGATCACTGGCTTAATAAGATGAATGGTAATGAACTTACCAAAGAAACTGCGCAGGAGTATATTGATTCACTAACAAATCTATCCCCGGCAACAGTAGCAATCAACGCACATGCTATTATGAGTTGGTTTAGATTCCAAGGGCATCCTATTACTCTTGATATGCCAAAAGTGCAACAACCTGACCCGGAATATCTTACTATAGATGAAGTAAAAGACGCAATTGTGAAGTGTCAGAGTCAGCTTGAGAAAACTCTCTTTGTGGTATTATTTGATAGCGGAGTGAGAATAAAAGAGCTAATTACTCTTAGAATAGAAAATATTGACTATAATAAGAAAACAATTACTGTAACAAGAAAGGGCGGAAAGATTGAAACTGTTAATGTCTCTGATAATGCATTGAATGAACTAAGTCTCTGGCTTGAATCACGAGATTTTGCTTCTGATAATGTATTTGGACAGCTTAATTACCAATCTGCTTGGCACATATTTAAGAATATTGGAGCTCGTATTGGCAAAGATCTCCATCCACACATGCTACGGCATGCAAGAGCAATTCAAATGCTAACTGCCGGTGCTCCAATGCATATCGTGCAACAGCATTTGGGGCATAAGAACCTTGCAACTACAGCGAATATCTATGGTAAGTTTACTGTCAGTGACTTAAGAAAGCAAATACCAGATTGGGGTGGTGGGAAATGAGTGATATAACAGAGGGTGAGTTCAAAGCGCTTCTTAATAAGTTAACAGAAGGTGATCTTAATAAGGTTCAAGAAGAGCTATATATGAGATTAAATAACTCACCACCTTGGTACACAGGTGCCAAGAAGATTCGTAATATTGAGAGCTTTGTATGGTGGGCTAGAGGACATAAAGATCGTGTAGCATTAGTAGTTGATTTAGCGAATCAGAAGATTAAAGCAAAATCAATGTTACCATTAAGAGGACCAGTTCCTGGAACACATTATATGTACTGGAAGGACTTCACCCAACTATCAAGCTATGCAAGTATTGCCGAGGCCGTTAACTTTGGTAATCCGCTTAGAAAAGCTTTACCATATACCAAAGATGGTTATGTTTCTGTAGATTGCATCAACAATATACAGAGATGGGCGGACTGGAAGCTAAGCTCTCTCAGCGATTACGAAAGAAACCTTGCGTATAGCTTAGATAGCAAACTAGGATTGGCAAGTTTAAGAAAACTAAATTGGGGGAGAAGAACAGATCAACCATTGTTATTACCTGATAATCTATTACTGTAAGGAGAATTAATATGTCAACAGCAAAGTTTATTCAGCAGACTGATTTGATAAAAGCGCTGGTGGTTTTTAAAGGCGTTACTACAGATGATGGTGATCCAGGTGGTGCTTACCTATTCTGTAGTAAGCTTATTGGATCTGATGACTTCCTTACAAATAAGATGATTGTACTTCAATCCGGTCTTTCCGCATTTGAAGACACAGCTATAACAGGCTTTGATAATACAACCGGAGAGATTGATGTAGCACCGTCATTCAATAACCAGATATTGAAAGGTACTACATTTATGGTAGTAAGCGCAATATCTCCAAGAGCAGGTATATCACCACCTTCAGCATCTGGTGGTATATCCTCAATGGATTTTTGGGCACCAGTAGTGGATGGTTTTGCAGTTGGTACTGTTGCAACAACGTTTATGCTTGGTAGTGTTGCACTAGTAATACCTGGTACCGCAAATATCCAACGTGCTGTTGCAATGCTTAAGTATCGTGCAATTGGGGATAGTAGTGGTGCTGATAACTACCTTGTTGCTCCTCAAGAAATACAACTTGATAACGGTTCTTTGATTAGCGCAATTGATCTAGTTCACGTTCAATGCTTTGTACCAGCAAGTTCACGTGATGGCGGTGATGTAGTAATAGGTAATATTGATTTAAGTGGTTATATAGATGTAGGAAGTAATTCTTATCCAATGCAATGGACAGACTCATTGGCATTTGGATCATCAATTAATTTTTACGATATTCAAGTAGGAATGAGAGTTTGGTGGTAAGGAGATATGACAATACAGATTGACAAACCAACAGTTGTTGCTCTTAGCAATGCTATGGGTACAATAGTTGATTGGGTAAACCCAGCAAGTGAATTGGCTGTGGTATACTATGTTATGGTAAATTTACCAAAGGCATTAGGACTCAATGATGTTAAACGAAAGACAAGTCATAGCTAAGTGGAACGAAGCCTGCAATTACTGCTGGACTAAAGAAGACCTGCAGCGTATTGTAGCAAATACTGGTACAATCTATGTCTATCACGGTTGTCCCGATGACTTTGCAGACTCAATAGTGAGTGGTGGTTACCATGAATACACTGTCTTTGGGCTTGCCAAATACGTGTGCTCTAAATATGGCTTACCATGGAGTCTATATTCTAAATATGCCAATAGGGCGCAATTTAAGGAGACATTCCACGCTATGAGCACTGCTCCAGTACTTATTGCATTTAGATGGGCATCAAACTTCAAGTATGGAGAAGTCCTCAGCGATTTGAATTCTCATGCTAGAGTACTTCGATATATACTAGACAACCGAGAAGTTAATAAGTCAATATCAGACCAGTATGACGAGTTGTATAATAAGGCCATTGATATTGGCAGACAGCCTGGTAAACAATACGCAACTACCGATTCATTCCCTGATTTACTTAACTTGGAAGATAGGTATTCAAGATCTGCATCAACAGGAGCTATTATTCAGGTTAAGGTTAATATCAGTAGCATATATGAACAGACTCGTCATGATGCAGGAATGACATTGAGATCAATGGGAGAAGAACCTATATTTGCTGATCAGACATTAATGGGGTATAACGACAGCTATACTGATATTCATGTTAGCAATGCAAATATGATATATAAAAGAGTAGTTATAAGAGGTATACCATATCGATGTACTGATTTTGTAAGGGATATGATGGTGCAACACAAGATCGATGATAAAGGAAGGATAATCTAATGGCGATTTGCAAAGAGTGCGGTGTGGCATATACACCAAAGAAAAAGGATCAGCAGTTTGATAAACCAGCTTGTAGAAAAGCTTGGTACGCTAAAAATTACTTCAATAGAGAACCTGTTACTCTTGTGTGCCCGGTGTGTCAGAAGTCCTTTGAAACAACAAAGAGCGGGCAGCAAATCTATTGCGATGATCCTCCAGGCGAATGCAGAAAAATAGCACAAGAACGTATGAAATTTGGCCTTGGTGTTGATACACCATTAGTTGGAGCAGGAATCTGTGAAATCTGCGGAAAGGAGTATAAAATCCGCGGTAAGCATAACAAAGTCGATATGTGTCAAGGCTGCTACAATATGGCGGTAAGGGTCGATAATGGACTTGCACCAAAGTATATGCAGCTGATAGCAGAGAGAACAACAACAGACGATTTATGGAGCTAACGGAGAACAATAATGACAGAATTTCCTATTTGGGTAACAGATGATTGGTCAAAATTGGATTATCTTTTAGTTAATTTCCAAGGGTTATCTGGTACTATGTCTATTAAGATAGCGAAAGAGTTTGTCAACGGTTGTAATAAATCAACTATTGATACTACACCATACTTGCTTGCAACAAAACAGATAATATCAGATATATGCAACTACTATAGTATACCAGTACCTCAACTATATATGTACAGACATGAAGGTGAAGGTGTTCCACCTCATATAGTAAAAATGATTGAACGCATTTTTAATACCGTTAGGCAAGCTAATGTGGAAGGATTACCAACAATTTTCTATAAACCTGTTGGTGGCGCATACTTCTCGTCTGGGCAGTTTGGTGTATTAGCACCTAATGGATTAATTATTGTCAGATATGAAGATATCTTTGAAACTACAGACCCGTGGAATTATGAAGAGATACCTATACATGAACTTGCTCACCATATTTTTAATTACAAATTCTTGTCATATGTTAAAATTCTTGCACAGCAAGACCCAGAAAGATTAATGAAGATGAATGAAGAATTTTCTAATTCATTTGTTGATGCAATGGAAGATCAAACTAAGTATCCACTTGATTTTACGCGATATGTACCGGATAAGAGTTTATCTGCTAAGCAGCAGCAAGAAAGATTTGAAACATGGAAACAGGATAAAATAGATCAGAATGCCAGGACATTTGCCAAGTATGTAAAAACAGGACCACCACCAACAAGGGATGAACTAGATAGATTCAATAAATGGTGGGAAAATAACTCATTTGTGTAGGATAGATAAATGATTCATATTGTTATTCCAGACAGTAGAATAAAAAGGGATATTGATCAAGCACTAGGTTTGTTTGAGTACATTAACTCCTGTTGTTTTGAGCTGGAAACCAAATATGGTGCAGTACCATACTGGCTAGTAATTCGGTATATTCATATGGAAAATATTAATGTTCTACCTGCTGCCTTTGGTCCGCCAAGCACAATATTTATCAATGGAATATTAATCCCTAGACTCTGGAATTATGATAAATCATCTACGCGGATTATTATCAAGGCAGCAATAGCACATGAGTGTTTGCATTGGAATTTCTACAGGGAAAAGAATCATCCTAAGAATGAGGAAGATCTCTGTGAAAAATTTGGAGCTGATGAGGTTGGAATGAGTGTGGTTGAATTGCAAAAGCTTGATTGGAAGGTTTTTGCAGGAGCGTTCAGGAGGTAAAAAATGAACTTACCAAGCGGAAGAATACTAACCAGAAGAGAAATTGAAGCCATGCTAGATAAAATGGTTAGAGTAGCTCTTGATGGTATGAGTACTGATTGGTCTTGCAGGAAGGTATTGGAAGAAGTAGTACCAGCTCAAGATATTGAATCTGCATTAGATGCATTCAAACCAATAGCACAGCAGATAATTACTCGTAGTAATCATAAAATAATTGAATTAGTAGCAGGTGGTGTTACTGCTATCGTAAAACGCTACGGAGGATAACATGTCAAGAATAATCTATACTGATTTTAGCGACCATAATGATCTTAACGCTCTTGATGCAAAGATTAAACGATACTACGCAATACAGCAGACTCTTGGAAAATCAAGAGAATATCTTGTTGGTCTTGCCATGAAATATAGAAAAGATAATCATATCACAGTTACACCATCGCTTGTTGAATTACGCAGTAAGCATCATCATTTACTCAGTCTTGAGATAAAGATTAAGAACAACGAGGAGTATGCAGCAAAGGTAGAATTGGGTTTATTATTGGCGCGAAAAGAAAAAGATAGAATACTTGGGAAATACCCAGAGGATAAGTATTAATATGATTAATTATTCTGTTGCTCCTATGCCAACACACATATATCATTTTACTTCCAAGTTTAATGAAATACTCCATGATGGATATTTGAAACCACTTGAAGGTTTCATACCACTTAGTCTTACTGGTTCCAAGATTTGGGGTACTGGTGCGTTTGTATTCCCATTGCAGCAGATAATAGAGTTGAATCCAAAACCAATATTCTATTTGGGTACCAGCGGATTCCTAACTACAGTATCTACAGATAGATTTGAAGTTATGGATGTTGCTGCGCTCTGGGCTACTGAGGTAAAGGTATTTGGAACAATACCAATTAGTAATGTACCAATAGTAAAAGATGTTAAGCCCTCAATATTATCATCTTATGTTGATCAACTAATACCGTATCTTAAACAAACGGGGAAAAGTGCATTCAGTACAGATGCATCTGCGGTGTATATACCACCAACATCACTGCAACCAATTATACACGGATACAATGCTATGGTTGCAAAATTATTCAATATGAATTATAGCAATATACTAATAGACGTTGAAAATCTAATAAAGAGGGAGCAAAATGGTTGGGTTGCATTCTGGAAATAACATGATTAATAGGAGCTCTCCTTAGATGCCAAAGTTACGGGGGCGAGCCGCCAGCAAAGTTAGAGTTGGCCATATAATCAAGGGTGTACTAAGCGGCAAGATACCAACTGAAGAAGGCCATCTTGTTACTGAGGCTGCTATTGTTGATGTCCACCACGTCTACAAACAGCAGATCAGGGATAACAATATGACCAGAAGCAAAAAGCTTAAGCCAATGGTATACTCTTCATTTGTGTGTCAATTCAGATTCGCTGAAAAGCTTGGCCTCGTAACATTGGTAAGAAAGGAGCCTATGCTGTTTCCTCCACCAAACGGTAATCTTTATACGTTCAGGGTTGCTGATGGCAATATTGGTGAAATATCACAGCGTCATGTTTATTCTTTAACACCGACCGGTTTAGCAGATGAATTATCATGGACTAATTTAACTCAAGCTTATATTCAGCATTGGGTTGCTCCTCAAGCTGCACCTGAATATGAAGCTGTTGGGAAAGTATATACCTTTAAGAAGATTCCATCTGTCATTGCATTTACTGAATTAAAGGTGTACTTGCAAGCCATGACTGCTACTGAAAAGGAACTTTACCGTACTTCATCTCAAGTTGGTGATTGGGCTGACTACTTTACTGAAAGGTCAAAGGTGTCGAGTGATAAAAATTACAAGACACTAGCTACCATAGTTGATGAGCAGTTGAGTAAAGCACTAGAAAATAATAAACCAAAAGAAGCCATTGAAATTCTTAACAATATGATAAAGATTATTGAGAAAATCCATGAAAAAGGTTCAAGAATGACAGAAGAGCAGGCTACTGAAGAGCCAGAAACTGCTACTATTCAATCAAAACTGCATGGTTTGATGGATTCAGATAATAAGGCTAAGAGTATCAAAGCTCTA
>Ga0255360_1000009_pt1 | contig 61304 bp, 63 predicted proteins | sample GFST50metaG_FD_186004 | JGI IMG/M metagenome (GOLD analysis project Ga0255360, IMG submission 186004) | Peat soil microbial communities from Stordalen Mire, Sweden - G.F.S.T50 | ecosystem: Environmental > Terrestrial > Soil > Wetlands > Peat | place: Sweden: Norrbotten County, Stordalen Mire... | reverse complement strand
AAAGTTTAGTTGGTGGAGCACTTTGGGAAGAAGTAAAAGATAGACTTAAAAAAAGTGCATTAGGTTTATCGGGAGGTCAGCAGCAAAGACTGTGTATAGCAAGAACCTTAGCTGTAGAACCAGAGGTGATTCTTATGGATGAACCAACCTCAGCCCTTGATCCTATTTCTACTTTAAAAGTTGAGGAGCTAATGGATGAACTAAAGAAAAAATATACTGTAATAATTGTAACTCACAATATGCAGCAGGCTGGAAGAATTTCAGATTATACTGCCTTCTTTTTAAATGGAGAAGTTGTAGAAAGTGGGAAAACAGAAAATATATTTTACAAACCTTTGGATAAAAGAACAGAAGATTATATAACTGGAAGATTTGGATAATATATATTATTAGTGAGGTGACAAGAAGATGCCAAGAAAAGTTTTCGATTCACATTTAGAAGAACTCCATGTAGATTTAATTCGTATGGGGAGTATGGCTGAAAAACAACTATTTCAAGCTATAGAAGCATTAATTAATAACGATGAAGTGTTAGCAAAAAAAGTTATTGAAGATGATGATATTGTTGACAATATGCAAAAGGAAATTGAAGGAAAAGCAATAAGGCTGATAGCTATGCAACAGCCATTAGCAATAGATTTAAGAAACATTTTTACTACTACTAAGATAGTTACAGATTTAGAGAGAATGGCAGACCATGCAGTGGATATTGCTAAAATAGTAAAGAGATTAAAAAGTGAAAAACCAATAAAGGCGTTTCTAGATATACCGAGAATGGCAAATATAGTTAGAGAAATGATGAAAGAATCACTTGATGCGTATGTTTCTGGAGATGTTGATAGAGCTTATGAAATATGTAAGAGAGATGATGATATTGATGCAATATATAAACAGGTATTCAGCGAGCTTTTGCTTATGATGATGGATAACCCTAAAACAATAAATCAGTCAACTCAATATTTATTCATATGCAAATACTTGGAAAGAATAGCTGACCATACTACTAATATTTGTGAATCAACCATATATCTAGTAACAGGTGAGCAAATAGATTTGAATGAATAGTGATAAAATCTCCTTTTTCTTAGATAAAAGGAGATTTTATTATTTTTGAATTCTTGACTAAACTTTTTTATTAATGTAATATTACTTAATGGTAGATAAATTTTAGTTATGTGGCTTGTTTAGGAGAGTAAGGATGAAAAATGAAATTTCAAAAGTAGATGAAGGAAGCATAGCAGAAGAACTGGGTGTTGAGGTAGGAGATAGGTTAATAAGCATAAACGGCACAGAGGTTAAAGATATACTTGATTATAGATTTTTAATGGCAGATGATTTTGTATTAATAGAATTAGAGAAAACAAAATTAAATGAAATTTGGGAACTTGAAGTTGAAAAGGATTTTAATGAAAACTTTGGCATTGAATTTAAAGATCAAATTATGGATGAAGCTAAGAGTTGTAGAAATAAGTGTATTTTCTGTTTTATTGATCAACTTCCAAAGGGGATGAGAAAGTCTTTATACTTTAAAGATGACGATTCAAGACTTTCATTTTTGCAAGGTAATTTTGTTACTCTTACAAACTTAAAAGAAGAGGACATAGATAGGATTATTAAATACAAAATTAGTCCAATAAATATTTCTGTTCAAACCACAAATCCACAGCTTAGAATAAAGATGCTAAGTAATAAATTTGCAGGTAATATTATTGAAAGATTAGATAAACTTTCAAAGGGTGGCATAACTATGAATTGCCAAATTGTCATGTGCCCTGGAATCAATGATGGAAAAGAATTAGAAAATACAGTTAAGGATTTATATAGATTTTATCCGCACATAAAAAATGTGGCTGGAGTGCCTGTTGGAGTGACAAAATTTAGAGATGGTTTGTTTAATATGGAAATATATGATCAAAACTCTGCTGAAAAGCAAATTCTTATAGCAGAGTCTATGCAGAAGAAATTTATGAAAGAAATAGATGAACCTTTTCTTAGACTTTCCGATGAATTCTATGTTTTAGCAAAAAAAGATGTTCCAGAAAAAGAATTTTATAAAGATTTTGAACAGTTAGAAGATGGCATTGGAATGATAAGAATTTTTAGGGAAAATATAGAGGAATCCATTGAGAACTTAAATATTAATAAAAAAGGTGATTTTACCATTGTTACAGGGGTTTCTGCTTATAATGAAATAAATGCTGCAACAAAGGCTATAGCTAAGAAAAATAAAAAATTAAACATAGAAACAGTTAGAATTTACAATAAATATTTTGGAGAAACAATAACAGTTGCAGGACTTTTAACTGCTACTGATATTATAGATCAACTAAAAAACAAGAATATAGGTAAGTATATTATTTTACCAAACAATATGTTAAAATCAGGCACTGATATTTTTTTAGATGATTTAACAGTAAAGGATATAGAAAACAGACTAAATAAGAAAGTTTTAATTTGTGACTATACAGGAGAAAACCTAGTGCAAATTATAAACGAATATTCTGAGGAGGATAATTAAATGGCAAAACCAATAGTGGCAATAGTAGGTAGACCAAACGTTGGAAAATCTACTTTATTTAATAAATTGGCGGGAAAGAGAATTTCTATTGTTCAAGATACACCTGGTGTTACTAGAGATAGAATATATGCAGAAGCTGAATGGCTTAATAATGTTTTTACAATAATTGATACTGGTGGTATAGAACCTGAAAGCTCAGATGTAATAATTGCACAGATGAGAAGGCAGGCGCAGATAGCTATAGAAACAGCAGATGTTATAGTGTTCATTGTTGATGGAAAACAGGGACTTACAGATGCAGATAATGAAGTAGCTCTTATGCTTAGAAAATCAAAAAAACCTGTAGTATTAGTTGTAAATAAAATAGATAAATTAAAGGATGAACCAAATGCCTATGAATTCTACAATTTAGGTATAGGAGATCCAATAACAATATCTTCATCTCAAGGCCTAGGTTTAGGTGACATGCTAGATAAAGTTGTGGAACATTTTGATAAATTAAATGTTAGTGATGATCAGGGAGAAAGTATTAATATTGCGTTTGTAGGTAGACCTAATGTAGGTAAATCATCTCTTATAAACAAATTGTTAGGTGAGGATAGAGTTATAGTAAGTGAAGTGCCAGGGACCACTAGAGATGCTATAGATAGCCATTTAGAAACAGATATTGGGAAATTTACATTAATAGATACAGCAGGACTTAGACGAAAGAGTAAAGTTAAGGAAGAAATCGAAAGATATAGTGTTATAAGAACTCTTGCAGCTATTGAAAGAGCAGATGTATGTATTTTGATGGTGGATGCCACAGAAGAATTAAGTGATCAGGATGAAAAGATAATTGGGTATGCTCATGAATTAAATAAGGCAATTATGGTTATTGTAAACAAATGGGATCTTATTGAAAAAGATGATAAGACAATGATAAATACAAAGAGGGTTTTACAATATAAACTGTCGTTTATGGCATATGCCCCATATATGTTTATTTCTGCTTTAACGGGTCAAAGAGTTGGAAAGGTGTTAGAACTTGCAAAAGAATGTTATAACAATTATTCAAGAAGAATAGCTACAGGAGTTTTAAATGATGTTGTAAGTAAAGCTGTACTTATGAAGGAACCACCTGTTGTAGCCTTGAAAAGGTTAAAAATATTTTATGTAACTCAAGTTGGAATAAAACCACCGACGTTTATATTCTTTGTAAATAATCCAGAGGCTCTTCATTTTTCATATGAACGATACCTAGAAAATAAATTAAGGGAAAGTTTTGATTTTTCTGGTACTGGAATCAAAACTATATTTAGAGAGAGGAAGGAGTAATATGAAAAAAGTAACGTTCCTCGGACTTGGTAGCTTCGGAACGTCTCTTGGGATATTATTAGCTAAAAATGGATGTAAAGTTACTATTTGGGGTAGAAATAAGGAAGATGTAGCAGAAATTAGGGCTAGCAGAGTGAATAATAAATATCTGCCAGGAATTGAAATTCCTGGAGATGTTATTATTACAAGCAATATGGAAGAAGCTATAAGCGAAAGTGAATATATTGTGCTAGCTGTTCCTTCTTATGCAATAAGAAGTATTTGTAAATTAATTAGCAGTAAGTTAAATGAAAGACAGATTTTGATTTGTATTGCTAAAGGCATAGAGGAAGGAACAAATCTTAGGTTATCTGAGGTTATAAAAGAAGAAGCGCCTTTAAATCCAGTAGTAGTATTAACAGGACCAAGTCATGCAGAGGAAGTCTCAAGAAATATACCAACTACAGTTGCTGTGAGTTCTGAAGATATGAATTATGCTTATAAAGTTCAGGACCTTTTTATGACAAAGTACTTTAGAGTTTATACAAATGACGACATTATCGGAGTTGAGATAGGTGGTGCAGTAAAGAATATAATTGCACTTACATGTGGGATTTGTGATGGACTTGGATATGGAGACAATACTAGAGCAGCGCTTATGACAAGAGGAATGAGTGAAATAGTTAAAATTGGAACTTTGCTTGGTGGAAAGAGGGAAACCTTTTACGGACTTACAGGTATGGGAGATTTAATAGTAACCTGTACAAGTTTACATAGCAGAAATAGAAGAGCAGGAATTCAAATTGGTAAAGGTACACCAATAAAGGAAGCTTGTGAGAATATAGGTATGGTAGTTGAAGGTGTATCAGCTTGTGAAGCATTTTATAAATTGAAAGAAAAGTTAAATGTATGTATGCCTATAGTAGACGAACTTTATCACATTTTATTTGAAAATAAAGATATAAAAGATGCAGCTCATTTGCTTATGAGTAGAGATAGAAAAAACGAGATGCATTAGAAAAGAGTCTTTAAGTTTCCTATAATACTAAGTAATAAAAAATGTCCAAATAAAGTAATAAAATACATATATCCTTAATATATATATAACGTTAAATAATATGTAGGAGGATATATTTTGGACAATTTTGATATATACAAAGATATTGCAGAAAGAACTCAAGGTGATATTTATGTAGGAGTCGTAGGGCCCGTTAGGACAGGGAAATCTACTTTCATAAAAAGATTTATGGACCTTATGGTTATTCCCAACATAGAAAATTCCTACAAAAAAGAAAGAGCAAAAGATGAACTTCCTCAGAGTGGATCTGGTAAATCTATTCATACAACTGAACCTAAATTTGTTCCAAATGAAGCTGTTGAAATTAGACTTGGTGAAGGAATAAAATTCAAGGTAAGAATGGTAGATTGTGTTGGATATATTGTTAAAGGAGCTTTAGGTTATAAAGAAGGAGAAAAGGATAAAATGGTCAGCACACCTTGGTATGATCATGAAATACCCTTTGAAGAAGCAGCAGAAATAGGTACAAAAAAAGTTATAAATGAACATTCGACTATAGGATTACTAATAACTACTGATGGCAGCATAACAGATATTCCTAGGGATGAATATGTTGAGGTTGAAGAAAGAGTAATAAATGAGTTAAAGGCAATAAATAAACCATTTATTATTTTGCTAAATTCCTCCAATGCAAAAGATGAGGCAACTATTAATTTAGCAAATGAAATGGAGACAAAATATGATGTTCCCGTTCAAGTTATGGATGTACTAAATATGAAGCAGGAAGATATAGGAAATATATTTAGTAGGGTATTAAAAGAGTTCCCTGTTAAAGAAATAAACATAGACATCCCAGAGTGGATTGAAAAATTAGAATCAAAACATTGGCTTAAAAATAGTTATTGGGAAATGATAAAAAGCATGTGCAAGAGCATAAATAAGGCTAGAGACATTAAGAAATCCCTAAATGAATTTTCAAATGTGGATTTTCTGGACTCATTAAAAATAGAGGAAATGAACATGGGTGATGGAACCGCTAGGATTACATTGAATCCTCATAAGGGAATTTTTTACAAGGTTATAAGTGAATATTGCGGTGAAGACATTTTAGGTGAAAATGAACTTTTAAATACCATGAGAGAATATCATAGTGCAAAGGTTGAATATGATAGGGTAGCCCAAGCGTTAAGAGAAGTTAAGGAAACTGGATATGGTCTTGTAGCGCCACAGCTTTCGGAAATGAAACTTGAGGAACCTAAAATAGTTAAAAATGGGTCTAGATATGAATTGAAATTAAAGGCAAGTGCACCATCGTTTCATTTCATAAGAGCTGATATAGAAACAGAGATATCGCCTATTATGGGAAATGAAAGAGAAAGTGAAGAGCTAGTTAAATCATTACTAGAAGAATTTGAAAGTGATCCATCCAAAATATGGGAAAGTAACATGTTTGGAAAGTCATTTGATTTAGTTGTAAAGGAAGGCTTACAGAAAAAATTATTTAAAATGCCCGAAGATGTACAGGTTAAGATACAAAGAACTTTAGAAAAAATTATTAATGAAGGCAACGGAGGATTGATCTGTATAATACTCTAAACACTTTCTTAAGATACTAAAAGATTTATCAGAGAACGGAATGAAATCACTGATAAATCTTTTGTTTTTTTGTGATTTTTGTTTAGTAGTAGTTAGAAAATGTGACAGAACTAGTTGAGTGGATAGCTTACAAGTATAACTATTATAACTATTATAAATAAAATCCAATAAAGTTCTATAAAATCTCTAAAAATGTGTTATAATCAGTAATGGCAAAACATTATACTTGAATTTATACTTATAATATATGTATAATGAAAAGTATAAATTTGTTGGCATCATATATGGAAGGATGATTTACGATGATAAGTAGTATGACGGGATATGGTAGAGCGTTTTGTGAGTCAAAAACAAGAAACTTTACAGTTGAAATTAAGAGCGTAAATCATAGATATCTAGATTTAAATATCAAAATGCCAAGGAGCTTATTAGCACTTGAAGATAGGATAAGGAAAAATGTTCAAGAGAGGATAAGCAGAGGAAAGGTAGATATCTATATAACGCAGACAGTTTTAGAAACAGAGAATTCTAAGGCTTTGCTTAATAGGAATTTATGTGATAGTTATGTTAAATGCCTTAATGAAATAAGGGAACTATACAATATTAAAGATGATATTTCTCTTTCATTGATTTCAAAATTTCCAGAGGTGATAACTGTAGAAGAGCAGGATGAAGATATCGAAAATGTGTGGTCCGTATTAAGGAATCCATTGAAGGAAGCGTTAGATACGCTTACATTGATGAGAGCGAGAGAAGGAGACGCACTTAAAAAAGATATTGAAAAAAAATGTGCTGATATTAAAGTTTTGATTAATTCTATAGATGATAAATCAAAAAATTTAGTTGACAATTATAAGGTTAGATTAAATAATAGGATAAATGAACTTATTTCAGACAAAAGTTTAATTGATGAAAATAGAATTGCTATGGAAATTGCAATATTTAGTGATAAGGCTTGTATTGATGAAGAAATTGTAAGACTTAAGAGCCATATTTCACAGTTAAACGAAAGTATACAAAATTCAAAAACTGTTGGAAGAAAATTAGATTTCATTGTTCAAGAAATGAATAGGGAAGCAAATACCATTGCATCTAAAGCAAATGATGTAGACATAATTCATCTAGTCTTAGATATAAAAAATGACATTGAGAAGATTAGAGAGCAGGTACAAAATATAGAGTAAATTTAGGAGGAAAAAAATGGGCATAAAATTGATAAATATAGGATTTGGAAACATAGTTTCAGCTAATAGATTAGTTGCTATTGTTAGTCCGGAATCCGCACCTATTAAAAGAATAATACAAGAGGCACGCGATAGAGGTATGCTCATAGATGCAACATATGGAAGAAGAACCAGAGCTGTCATAATAACAGATAGTGATCATGTTATACTTTCCGCTGTTCAACCAGAAACTGTAGCAAACAGACTGTCATCCAAGGAAGAAGACAATATAGATGAGGTTGAGGAATAATGAAGAATAAAGGTCTTTTAATAGTTTTATCAGGCCCATCAGGAGCAGGAAAAGGTACAATTTGTAAGGCTTTATTAGATAGACAAAAATTCTGGCTATCAGTTTCAGCTACTACAAGACAGCCAAGAGCAGGAGAAATACCTGGAAAAAGTTATCATTACATAACCAGAGAACAATTTAAAAACAAAATAGAAAATGATGATTTCTTAGAATATGCAGAAGTTTATGGTAATTTTTATGGAACTCCAAAATCTGTTGCTATAGAAAAGATAGAAAATGGAGAAGATGTAATATTAGAAATAGACATTCAAGGTGCTTTGAAAGTAAAGGAGAATTATCCAGAAGGAGTATTTATTTTTATTTTACCGCCATCCATGGAAGAACTAAAAAATAGAATTATAGGAAGAGGAAGCGAAACCGCTGAATCTTTAGTAACAAGGTTTAAATCTGCTTATAAAGAAGTGAATTATGTATCAAAATATAATTATGCTGTTATAAATGATACGGTTGAAGAAGCAGTAGGCAAAATTGAAAGCATAATATCTGCAGAAAGATGTAGAGTAGATAGAATGAAAGATAAAATATTAGATTCGAAGGAGGGTTTACTTCATGAACAATTCTATGATTAATCCATCAGTAGTAGACTTAGTAAAAAAAACAGGGGACAAATATTCCGTAGTTGTCATTACAGCTAAAAGAGCTAGACAAATAATTGCAGGCTCAAGACCACTTATAGATAGTGATATAACTAAACCTCTTACTATAGCAATTAACGAGCTTGACGAAGATAAATTTAAATTTGAAGTTGCAAAGGAAGGAATAAAATAAAATGTCATCAAAAACAGTAGTTATAGGTGTGTGCGGCGGTATTGCAGCTTATAAGGCATTAGACATAGTTAGCCGTCTTAAGAAAAAAGACTTTGACGTACATGTTATAATGACTAAATCTGCATGTGAATTTGTAACACCGCTTAGTTTTCAAAGCTTAAGTCAAAACATGGTTATTCATGACATGTTTGAGGAACCAAGGGCATTTGAAATTCAGCATATTTCACTAGCTAAAAAAGCAGATTTAGTACTGATTGTACCAGCTACTGCAAATATAATAGGTAAAGTGGCTGGCGGCATAGCTGATGATATGCTTTCTACAACTATTATGGCAACAAAAGCACCAGTGGTTTTTGCACCAGCTATGAATACAAATATGTATAAAAACCCAATTGTGCAAGGTAATATAGAAAAACTTAAAGGGTTTGGTTACACATTTATTAAACCTAGCAGTGGAAGGCTTGCTTGTGGAGATGAAGGTGAGGGTAAACTACCAGAAACTTCATATATCTCTGAAGTTGTCACTAGTATGCTTTATGACATAAAGGACATGTTAAAAAAGAAAGTGATTGTAACAGCTGGACCAACAGTTTCTCCAATAGATCCAGTGAGATTTATAAGTAATAGATCTTCTGGTAGAATGGGCTATGCTATTGCAGAAGAGGCGAGAGATAGGGGAGCAGATGTAACTCTTATTTCTGGACCTTGTGATTTAGAAAAACCATTTGGTATTAATGTTGTTAAAGTAAGTACTAATGAAGAAATGTACAATTCTGTTTTAGAATATTTTGATGATAGCGATATTGTAATAAAAGCTGCTGCCGTTGCGGATTATAAACCTAAAGTTTATTCTGAAAAAAAGATAAAAAAGACGGATAAGGATTTAAACATTGAATTTAAAAGAGACAATGACATCCTTAAAACTTTAGGAGAGAAAAAGAAACAGCAAATATTAGTTGGTTTTGCAGCAGAAAGTAATGATTTAATTGAAAATGCAGGTAAAAAGATTAAAAGTAAAAATTTAGATTATATAGTTGCTAATGATATTACGCAAAAGGACACAGGGTTTTCAAGCGACGATAATTTGGTTACCATTTTAAGTAAGCAAGGGGATACGTATATATTGCCTAAAATGCCTAAAAAATTGGTAGCTAGAGAGTTATTTAATTTACTATGCAAAAAGCGCTAAATGCGCTTTTTTGTTTCTATAATCTATATTTTCTTGTGTAAAAGGGTGATTTAGTGATTAAATATGCAGGAGTTATTATTAATAATGAATCTTCAAATGTGGATAAAGCATTTACTTATAAAATACCTGAGCCAATGGTTGATTTGGTAAAATTAGGTCTTAGGGTTAAGGTTCCTTTTGGAAGAGGCAATAGAATAATAGATGGCTTTATAATTGAATTGTTTGATAACTGTGAGAATATAAATAACCTGAAGGAAATTTCAGAAATATGTGATGATTTTACAGTAATAAGGGAACAGGATATTAAGCTTATTAATATAATGCGTGAAAAATATATGTGTACTTATCTTGATTGTATTAAATTAATAATGCCTACAGGAATAACAAGAGGTATGAAACATAAAATGACCAAAGTTGTTTCGATAAAAAATAGCCTTACAGAAAAATATGATAAAGAGCCTTATAGGAGTATATTTACAATTGTGGAGAATAATAATTGTAAATATACAAAAAATGAAATTAGTAAAAAGTTTAATATTTCTATTTCCTCAATAAATACTTTAGTAAAACATGAATTTTTAGATTATAATATAAAAGTAGTAGATAGATACAACGAGAGAATTTATGATAGATATGAAGAGAAAAAACTTAATATAGACCAATATGAAGCAATTAATAAAATAATGACAGACAAAAATAATAAATTTCTTATTCATGGTGTTACTGGCAGTGGAAAGACCGAAATATATATGAAGCTAGTTAGCATGATTATAGCTGAAGGTAAGGAAGCTATTATGCTTGTACCAGAGATAGCACTTACGCCACAGATGCTTGAGAGATTTAAGGGGAGATTTGGTAAGAATATTGCAGTATTTCACAGTAGGCTTTCAGATGGTGAAAGGTATGATGAGTGGCTAAGAGTAAAAAGCGGTAAGGTAAAAGTTGCAGTTGGTGCAAGGTCTGCACTATTTTTACCCTTCAAAAATTTAGGAATAATTATTATAGATGAAGAACACGAACTAAGCTATAAGTCAGATGTAACCCCAAAGTACAACGCAATAGACGTTGCTATTATAAAAAGTGAAATTGAAAAATGCAAATTAGTCCTGGGTTCTGCAACACCTTCAATTGAAACTTATTACAAGTGCAAAAATGGTGATATTCAGCTTATAGAAATAAACAATAGGGCAGATGGAGCGGAGCTTCCTGCTGTAAATATTGTAGACATGAGAGAAGAGCTCCTTAGCAATAATAGGTCTATGTTTAGCAGGGAATTAAAAGAAAGTATAAGCACTGCTTTAGAGAGAAAGGAACAGATAATACTATTTTTAAATAGAAGAGGTCATTCAACCTTTGTATCCTGTCGTAAATGCGGTTATGTATTTAAATGCGACCATTGTGATATAGCACTGACTTACCATAGCGACAGTAAAAAGCTAATTTGCCATTATTGTGGAGATGTAAGAAGTTTGCCTTCTACCTGTCCACAGTGTAAAAGTCATTATGTAAAATACTTTGGAGTGGGAACTGAAAAAATAGAAGGTGAAGTTTGGAAAGAGTTTCCCAATGCAAAGACATTAAGAATGGACTACGATACGACTAGATCTAAAAATTCATATGAAAATATTTACAATATTTTTAAAAATGGAGAGGCGGATATTTTAATAGGAACTCAGATGGTTGCTAAAGGACTAGATTTTAAGAATGTAACTTTAGTTGGAGTTATAGCTGCTGATTTATCTCTTAATCTTCCGGACTATAGAGCAAATGAGAGAACCTTCCAGCTAATAAATCAAGTGTCAGGTAGAGCAGGCAGGGGAAGTAAAAAGGGAAAAGTAATTATTCAAACTTACAATCCAACTAGTAGTTCAATAATAGCAGCATCTAAAAATGACTATTTAGGTTTCTACAAAGAGGAATTGCAGATGAGGTACTTAATGGATTACCCTCCATTTAAGAAGATATTGCTTATAAATTTAAGCAGCAAGTATGAAAATTTATTAATAAAAAATATACAAAATGTTGCTTTGTTATTAAAAAATATGTTACAAAAGAATAGTAATATTAATATACTAGGTCCATGTCCTTGTTCGATTTCCAAAATAAAGGAAATGTATAGGTGGCAAATTATAATAAAAGGTGATTTCGATAATAAATATGCATGTAATATAAAAAAAATAGTTTATGATAGCATAAAAACTGATTATAATAATATAAGAGTAAGTATGGATATAAATCCAACTAGTTTGTTATAGATGTAGAATTAATAGGAGGTAATTTTTAAAATGGCATTAAGAAATATAAGAACTTTAGGTGACGATATACTTAGAAAAAAGAGTAAAAAGGTAGTTGTTATAAACAAGAGAATTTTAACTTTAATTGAGGATATGAAAGAAACCATGTATGACGCTCAGGGAGTTGGACTAGCTGCACCACAGGTGGGTATATTACAGAGGTTAGTAGTAATAGACGTAGGTGAAGGACCAATAGTATTAATAAATCCTGAAATAATTGAAAAAAGGGATTCGCAAATAGATGAAGAGGGTTGCCTTAGCATTCCAGGCAGGGAAGAAACAGTTGAAAGACCAAATTATGTTAAGGTAAATGCATTAAATGAAAAAGGTGAGGAAATAATAGTTGAAGGAGAAGAATTGCTTGCAAGAGCTATATGCCATGAAATAGATCACCTTGACGGCGTCTTATTTATAGATAAAGTAGCAAAGGGAGTTGAATAAAGAGTTGGATATAGTATTTATGGGTACCCCAGACTTTTCAGTACCAGCTTTAAGAAGTATGATAGAAAATTATAATGTTCAGGCTGTTTTTACTCAGCCTGACAGACCTAAAGGCAGGGGTAAAAAATTGTGTTTTTCCCCTGTAAAAGAGGTGGCACTAGAACATAACATTTCAGTTTATCAGCCCAATAAAATAAAAAATGAAATTGATATAATAGATAAGCTTAAAGAATTAAAACCTGATTTTATAATAGTAGTTGCTTATGGACAAATTTTGTCAAAGGAAATACTAGACATTCCAAAGTATGCATGCATAAATCTTCATGCATCACTCCTACCAAAACTGAGAGGTGCAGCACCAATAAATTGGGCTATAATAAATGGTGAACACGTATCAGGAAATACAACTATGCTTATGGATGTTGGACTTGATAAAGGGGATATGCTGTTAAGACAAGAGGTTAAAATAACTGAGGATATGACTTTCGGGGAGCTACATGACATACTTATGAATAATGGAGCGAAACTTCTTGTAGAAACCATAGATGAATATTCTAAAGGAAAAATAATACCTGAAAAACAAAATGACGAATTAACAAATTATGCACCAATGTTAAATAAAGATACTGGAAAAATAATTTGGAATAAAGACAGTAAAGAAATTGAAAACTTAATAAAAGGTTTAAATCCAAGTCCTTTAGCATATACAATTTATAAAGAAAATATAATGAAAATACACAAGGCAAAAGCTATAGATTCAGAGGTTAAATCCACTCCAGGTACAGTATTAAAGGTAGGTAAAGATGGAATCACAGTAGCATGTGGTAAAGGTCATTTACTAATAAAGGAGATTCAGTTTCCAGGTAAAAAATCTATGAAAGTAGAGGAGTATATAAGAGGGAATAGTATTGACACAGATGTAATACTTGGATTAAATTAAAATAATAAAAGGAGGTAACAAAATGCTTTTTGATGGATCCTTTGTTTTATTAATTCCAGCTATAATCATATCATTTTGGACACAGGCTAAAATAAAAAGTACCTTTGATAAATACTCTAAAATTAGAAATACAAAAGGGTATACAGGTGCGGATGTTGCAAGAATAATCTTAGATTCAAATGGGTTAAATTATGTTCCAATAGAAGTTATTGGAGGTAAGCTAACAGATCACTATGATCCAGCAAAGAGGGTTATGCGATTATCTCCAGAGGTTTTTCATGGCAATTCTGTGGCATCTATAGGGGTAGCAGCACATGAATCAGGTCATGCAATTCAACATAAAGAACATTATTCGCCTCTTGAAATTAGAAATTCAATTGTTCCTGTGGTGAACTTTAGCTCTAATGCTTCTTGGATAATATTAATGCTGGGTATGTTCCTAAGTAGCCCTTATATTGTTAGGTTTGGGGTGCTTTTATTTACAGCAGTGGTAGTTTTTCAGATTATAACTTTACCAGTAGAGTTTAATGCATCCAATAGAGCTATAAAGATTTTAGAGGACAGAAACATATTATATTCTGAGGAACTTAAAGGAGCCAAAAAAGTTTTAGATGCAGCAGCTTTGACATATGTAGCAGCAGCATTAATGGCAATTTCACAGCTAATAAGATTAATAGGTATAAGTAGAAGAGAATAAAATTGAAATTGAGGTAATTAGATGAAAAACAGTAGAGAAATAGCTTTGACAGTATTGAATGGTGTTACTGGTGAAGAAGCATATTCCAATATACTATTAAATAAATGTATCAACGAATCTAACCTAAATGAAAAAGATAGAGGGCTTGTAACGGAGATTGTTTATGGTACCTTAAAGTATAAATATACTATTGATAAAATATTAGCGTATTTTATTAAAAAAGATTTTAAAAAACTGGATCTTTCAGTGATTAATATGCTTAGATTGTCTATATATCAAATAAAATATTTAACCAAAATACCTGAATTTGCAGCGGTAAATGAAGCCGTGGAAATAATAAAAAAATCAAATGGGGTGGGAGCTTCAAAATTTGTAAATGGAGTTCTTAGAAACTATTTAAGAAACAAGGACGTAAATTTTGTTAAAGACGATGAAATGGAGAAAATTTGTTTTGACTATTCTTTTGAACCATGGATGGCAAAATTATTTCTAGACCAATATGGAAGAGAAAAGGCAATAGACATCATGAGTGGCAGTAATGAAGTTCCAGCAATATCTTTTCGAACTAATGGGATGAAAGCTAATGCAGAAGAGGTGCTTGAAAAACTTAAAGAAGCTGGATTTACAGCTGAAAAAGGATATATTTATCCACAGGCTATTACCATAGTAAAAGGAAAAAATATTGAAGATAATAAATTATTTAATGAAGGCTATATAACTGTACAGGATGAAAGTGCAATGCTTGTAGCATCTTCAATGGAACTTCATGAAAATATGAAAGTTTTTGATATGTGCAGTGCACCAGGTGGAAAAACTACACACATCTCTGAATTAATGAATAATACAGGTGAAGTTAAAGCTTTTGATATTCATAAAAATAAATTGAAGCTAATAGAGGCTAGTGCCAAGAGGCTTGGCTTAAGCAATATAAGTTTAAATGAGCTTGATAGTAGTAAATTTAAGGAAGATTATAAGGAAAAGGCTGATAGAGTATTAATTGACGTGCCATGTTCAGGTCTTGGAATAATAAAGAAAAAACCCGAAATTAAATGGAGTAAAAGCAAAAAAGATTTAAAAAACTTAATTAAGATACAGAGGGAAATAATGGAGGCTGCATGCCAATATGCTCAGGTAGGAGGCATTTTGATGTATTCAACTTGCACTCTCAATAAAGAAGAAAATGAAGAAAATATAAAGTGGTTTTTAAGTAAACATGAAGAATTTAAAGTAGAGTCCTTATGCTTTGGAGAAAAAGATAATATATTGTATAATGATAACGGTTCTGTTACAATATTACCAAATAAGCATATGGATGGATTCTTTATATGTAAACTAAAAAAAGCTTGGTAGGTGTTGATGTGATTAATATACTTGATTATAGTTTAGAAGAACTTAAATCTTGGATGAAAGAAAATGGAGAAAAAGAGTTTAGAGCAAAGCAAGTATTTGATTGGATATACAAAGAAGTATTTGAATTTGATAATATGAACAATATTCCTAAGTTTACAAAGGAAAAGCTTAAATTAGGGTTTTATATAGGAATACCACAATTGATTAAAGTTTATGACTCTATTGATAGTCATACGAAAAAATTTTTATTTCAATATACAGATGGAAGTATAATTGAATGTGTTGAAATGGAGTATGATTACGGAAATTCAATATGTGTTTCTACTCAAGTAGGGTGTAGAATGGGATGCAAGTTTTGTGCGTCCACAATTGGAGGAATGGTAAGAAACTTAACTTCAGGTGAAATTTTAGCACAAATAATCATGGTACAAAGTATTGTGAAAAAAAGAATTTCAAATGTTGTTTTAATGGGAAGTGGAGAACCACTAGATAATTATGACAATGTAATTAAGTTTCTTAAACTCTCAAATGCTGATTATGGACTTAACATAGGGCAAAGACATATAACCATATCAACCTGTGGAATAGTTCCCAAAATATATGAATTAGCAGATTTAAATTTGCAGATAACCCTTGCAATTTCTCTTCATGCACCTACAGAGGAAGAGAGAAGAGAAATTATGCCAATAGCAAATAAATACAGTATTCATGAACTTATGGATGCTTGTAATTATTATATAAAAAAAACAGGCAAGAGAATTACTTTTGAATATGCACTTGTAAAAGATGTTAATGACAATGAAAAAAATGCAAATGAGTTAGGTAGACTACTTAAGGACTTGTTGTGTCATGTCAATCTTATACCGGTAAACAATGTAACTGAAAATAATTTCCAAAAACCTTCAAATAAAATATTAAATGATTTTAGTAATATTTTGAATTCTTTTGGTATAAATAACACTGTGAGAAAAGAAATGGGCAGTGACATAAATGCAGCTTGTGGTCAACTTAGGAAAAATTATATGAATAACTTAAAAGAGGGGTGTTAAAATGGTGGGAATGTTATCTGACATTGGACTTGTGAGAAAACTAAACGAGGATTCTGTAGGTTTAATAGAGGATGAAAAAAAAAGATATTATGTTGTTGCAGATGGAATGGGTGGACATAATGCTGGTGAAGTTGCTAGCAGAATTGCTGTACAATCAACAATTGACTACATAAATGGAAAAACTGAATTTGAAAATCTGGATGATATTTTAAGTACAGCCATAAAATTTGCAAATGAGAAAATTTATCACGAGGCAGAAGTAAATTCAAAAATGTCTGGCATGGGAACAACAATCACAGCTTGCCTAATTCATAATAAAAAAATGGTTGTTGCAAATGTTGGAGATAGCAGTTGCTATATTATAAAAAAAGATGCAATAGAAAAAGTTACAAAAGATCATTCACTAGTTCAACAGTTAGTAGATGCTGGTAGTATTACAGAAGAAGAGGCAGTTAATCATCCAAATAAAAATATAATAACCAGGGCACTAGGAACTAACAATTCAGTAGAGGTGGACCTATTTAAATTTGACATAGAAGATACTGATAAAGTTGTATTGTGTAGTGATGGATTAAGTAATTCAGTAACAAAAAGTGAGATGTATGACATTACTGTTAAAAATGACAATAAAGAGGCCTGTGACAAACTTATAGAACTAAGTAAGTTAAAGGGCAGTAATGATAATATATCTGTTATCGTTTTTGAAGGGAAGTGTAATGATGATTGAAACAGGAACTATGCTTAATAATAGATATGAGATTCTTCAGAAAATTGGAGAAGGCGGCAGTGCCATAGTTTATAAGGCAAAGTGCCACATTCTAAATCGTTTTGTAGCAGTAAAGGTGCTAAAGGATGAATTCTCTTCAGACACGGAATTTGTTGAAAAATTCAAGAGAGAAGCCTATGCGGTAGCAAGTTTTTCAGATAATAACATTGTAAATGTATATGATATTGGAACAGAGGGCAACGTAAATTATATTATTCAAGAATTTGTAGATGGAAAAACGCTTAAGCAAATTATTAATGAAAATGGTAAATTAGATTATAAAGATGCAGTAAGTAAATGTAGACAAATTGCTAGTGCATTGGTTTGTGCCCATAGAAATAATATTATACATAGAGATATAAAACCACATAATATATTGGTTACAAAAGAAGGGGTTTTAAAGGTTGCAGATTTTGGAATAGCAAAAGCAACAGATTCTGTTACCATAACGAGCACAGAAAAAGTTATGGGATCAGCTCACTATCTCTCTCCTGAGCAGGCAAAAGGAATTTATGTAGATGCAAGAACAGATATTTATTCATTAGGAATAGTTCTATATGAAATGCTAACGGGTAAAGTACCTTTTAATGGAGAAACACCAGTGACTGTAGCGTTAAAACATATTCAGGAGCCACCAGTGCAACCAATAGAGGTAAACCCAGAAGTACCAATGGCATTAAACAATATTGTATTAAAAGCTATTGCAAAGGAACCTTTTAAAAGATACCAAACAGCAAAGGAATTCATGGAAGCATTGGACAACTTTACCAATAACTTTAGTACACAAAAAACTTTCATGCAGGATGAATTTACAAGGGTAATGGATCCAATAGACGAAACAACCTTATTTAGAACAAATGGTATTAAGGACATCAAAGGTGCTGTTAAACCTAAAAAGGCCGAAATAGAAAATTTTGAAGATGAAGCTGATGAAGAACTGGATAATGTAAAAGATCGAACAAAAAACAAAAACTCACTTACTAAGGGAAAGAAAACGGCAATTGGAATAATTCTTGTACTGATTGTAATTGCAGCAATAGGAACAGTTGCATATATAGTTGGAATTGGTGGACCATCAAAAATAGGCTCTAGTGAAAAAAATGTTACAGTACCCAGTATAGTTGGTATGCAGCAAGCAGATGCAAGTAAAATTCTTCAAAGTTACAATCTTCACCTTGTTGTTGCAGCTACCAAAAATAGTGATAAGCCAAAGGGAACAATAATTGACTCTTATCCAACTGTAGGAAGTGCAGTAAGCAGTGGAAGTGACGTAAGGGTGGATATAAGTGCAGGACAAAATCAGCCAACAGTACCACCAGTACAAGGGGATGATTTAAATAGTGCAAAGCAAGCAATAATAGCGGCAGGGTTTACGGTGGGCAAAATAACACAACAGAGCAGTGATTCAGTACCAAATGGATGTGTAATAAGCGATGATCCATCAGATGGATCGGCAGCAGATGCAAATACGGCTATTACTTTAGTGGTAAGTACAGGACCACAAACTACAACAGTACCAGATGTAAAGAATAATTCTGAGACTGACGCAGTTAACGCTCTTAATAGACTAGGTCTTAGTCCAACTATTACCACTATTCAAACGCAGGATAACACACTCAATAACAAGGTGAAACAACAGGATCCAGCTGCAGGAAATAATGTAAAGCCAGGATCAGTAGTTACAATTACAGTATATCAGTATGTGGATAATTCAGTGTCTGTACCAAGTGTGATGGGGAAAACACAAAGCGATGCACAAGCTTCATTGCAAGCCCAAGGATTTATTATGAGTGTTAGTCAGACAACTATACCAGCAACAAGTCAAGCACAAAGCAATACTGTTGCATCACAAGATAAGAATGGAACGCAACAAAAAGGTTCAACAATTACAGTAACAATGTATGGGCAATATACACCGCCATCAAATAATAATACAACAACAAATAATAATAATACAACAACAACAAATAATAATAATAATAATACAAATAATACAACAAATAATACAACACAAAAATAAACGTTCTTAAGGAGGAACAATGCAAGGTATAATTGTTAAAGGCATTGCAGGTTTTTACTACGTAAAAGTAGATGAAGAGATATATGAATGTAAAGCAAGGGGAAAGTTCAGACATAATGAACTTTCCCCCTTAGTAGGTGATAAAGTAGAATTTGACCTTCAAAATGGAAAAGGTTTTATTAAGGATATTTTACCTAGGACTTGTGAACTCATTAGACCTGCCATAGCAAATGTATCGCAAGCCATTATAGTCTTTGCTGTAAAAAATCCTGATTTTAATACGGACCTTTTAAATAAATTTTTAATGCAGTGTGAAGCCAATGGACTAAATGTTATAATTTGCTTTAATAAAATTGATTTGATTTCAAAAGAAGAACTTGAGGAAAAAATATCTTTTATAAATAGCATTGGTTATAAAGTAATATGTTCTAGAGCAAAACAAGGGGAAGGTATTGAAGAAATTAAAAGGCAACTTCAAAACAATATTACAGTGTTATGCGGACCTTCAGGAGTAGGTAAATCTACAATTTTAAATAGTATTTTAGGGCGCATGGCAATGAAAACTGGAGACATAAGTGAGAGATTAAAAAGAGGAAAACATACAACCAGACATTGTGAACTTATAGAAATGGAAGGTGGATACATAGCAGATTCACCAGGATTCTCTTCACTAGATATTGGATATATAAAAAAAGAAGATTTACAAAACTATTTCCCAGAATTTCGGGAATATAAAGATAACTGTAAATTTTCTACTTGCATTCATAATAAAGAGCCTGGTTGTGCAGTTAAGGAAGCTGTATTAAATAATAATATAAACAAAAATAGATATGATTTTTATGTAAAAACTTTAGAAGAAATACAAAGCAGGAGGGAATGGAAATGATAAAATTAGCACCGTCAATACTATCAGCTGATTTTGCAAGACTTGGAGAAGATGTGGTTTCTGTTGAAAAATATGGAGCAGACATGGTGCATATCGATGTTATGGATGGGAATTTTGTGCCTAATATATCCTTGGGAGTACCAGTAATTAAAGCTATAAGGAAATTATCAAACTTAACCTTTGATGTGCATTTAATGGTTCAGCAGCCATCAAGATACGTGAAGGATTTTGCAGAAGCAGGCGCTGATATTTTAACTATACATTATGAAAGTGAAATACATATAGACAGAACAATAAGATATATTAAGAGTTTAGGTAAAAAAGTAGGAGTTGCTATAAATCCAGCCACCCCCGTAAGCGTACTTCAGCATTTAGTAAAAGAAGTGGATATGATATTAATAATGTCAGTTAATCCTGGTTTTGGAGGTCAAAGTTTTATTGATTATAGTATAGACAAAATAAAAGAGGTAAAAGAGCTTTCAAAACAATATAATAAAGAGCTTATGATTGAAGTTGATGGTGGGGTTGATAAGGGTAATATAGGTAGTATAGTAGCAGCAGGGGCAAATGTACTAGTAGCTGGTTCCGCAGTATTTAAGAACAACAATATAGAAGAAAACATAAAAGAACTAAAAGAAGGCTTTTAAATATGAGAGTACTAATTGTTTCAGGTGGTAAGGCACCAGAAGAATCAACAATAAGAAATTATATAAATGCTGATACATTTATAATAAGTGCAGATAGTGGCTCAAATGCTTTATATAAGTATAATATAATCCCCAATTTAATACTTGGGGATTTTGATTCTATTAGTGACGAAGTTTTAAAATATTATGAAGAAAAAAATTGCAGCATTAATAGGTATAAAGCAGAAAAAGACTTCACAGATACAGAGGCTGCTGTGTGGGAGGCCATAAAGCTTAAGCCTGAGGAAATATTTCTATTTGGAAGTACAGGTACTAGATTAGACCATACTCTTGCTAATTTAGGGTTACTTTATAGGTGCAAATTAGAAAATATAGATGCCATTATAATTGATGAGAACAATAAGGTATCTATACATACTGAAAGTTTTGGATTTAAGGAGTGTGCTGGACAAACATTTTCCGTTCAGGCTTTTGGTGGTATTGTAAAGAATTTATCCATACATGGAGCAAAATATCCGCTTAGTAACTATGACTTATTCTTTGGAGATCCTAGAACGGTGTCAAATGAATGTGAACAAAATTCAGTCAAAATAACCTTTGATAGTGGGATAATAATACTTATTAAATCCAATGATTAAAAGGAAAGAGAGTGTCTCAAAATAGAAAGAGATTTTTGAGGAACCCTCTTTTTTTATTTATCTGTGCTTTTAAGAAAATGTGTTGCATATAATGTTATTGGAGTAATAATGGGGGTAATTAAATGACAAAGAAGATAAGAAAAAGGTCAAAATTTTTTTGGGGAATAACAATTGCCTCTATTGGTATTGGTATAGTACTGGTATTCATTATCCCTATTTGGGGATGGATTATGGCTGTTGGGGCAGGACTTATTTTTTGTGGATGGCATCTAATTGAACATTCAAGAGACCACTAGGAGGGATTTTATGAGGATTGTTGCATTTAAACTTCCAAAATTTCTATCTTCAATAATTAGATTTTTTACTAGGAAGTAAATATGGCAAGTAAAAAAATAAAAAATGCAATTGTGTATACAACTGCATTTTTTATCTTATATAGCTCTTTGCACTTTGCCAGAACGTAGGCATCTAGTACATACGTGGATTGTTTTTGGTGAGCCAGCAACAATAGCTTTTACCTTTTTTATATTAGGAAGCCAAGTTCTTTTTGACTGACGGTGTGAGTGACTATATTGAACTCCTGCAACCAATCCTTTATCACATATATCGCATTTTCTTGACATTGAAAACACCTCCTTAAAACGAAGTATTAACTTCACAATTAGCACAAACAATATTTTATCATAGAATACGTAAGGTTTGCAAGTAAAAAAATAGATATAAGTAAGATGATTAGGTTAAATTCCTTGAATTATTTCCAAATATAATATAAAATGTTCTTAAGGTAAAAGAATAAGGAGGCGTTAGAAAATGGGTATATCCAATGAAAATGGGTCCATTAACTATTCGGTTGATGTTCTTGCAAATATTGTAGGTATTTCTACTATGGAATGTTATGGTGTCGTAGGCATGGCATCTAAAAATGCCAGTGATGGTTTTTGGGAATTAATAAAAGGTGAAAATTTAAGTAAGGGTGTAAAAATAATTTCTAAAAATGATAATCTTAATATAGAATTATATATTATAGTAGAATATGGAACTAAAGTTTCAGTAATAGCAAGTAATATTATACAAAAGGTAAAATATAATGTAGAAAATTACACAGGACTTAAAGCTAGAAGCATTACAGTTAATGTTCAAGGCGTTAGAGTCTAATAGGGTTTAACAGTGAACGATTGTTCATGACCCCAAGAAAACAGGAGGTAAAGAAGTGGAACACTTAAGTATAGATGGACGTAGATTTTATAATATGGTGGTTAATGCATGCAATGAATTGGAGCAAAAAAAGAATTTTGTAAATTCTCTTAATGTTTTTCCTGTACCAGATGGTGATACAGGTACAAATATGTCTATGACTTTTAGAGGTGCAGTATCTGAAATTATAGGTATGCAAGATTTAACTATTGGAGATATTTCAAAAAAATTAGCTAAAGGTGCATTAATGAGTGCAAGGGGAAATTCAGGAGTTATACTTTCGCAAATATTTAGGGGTATAGCTAAAGGTCTCGAAAACTTACAAACTGCAGATGCAAGTCAAATATCAAATTGCCTTGTAGAAGGAAGTAAATCTGCTTATAAAGCAGTAATGAGGCCTACAGAAGGAACCATACTTACAATAATAAAGGCTGCTGGAGAATGTGCAGCAAATAGTAAAGAAGAAGATATTGATAAGTTAATGGAGGAAGTCTGTACTTTTAGTGAGGAAGTTTTAAATAAAACACCTGAAATGCTTCCAGTGTTAAAAAAAGCAAAAGTGGTAGACGCAGGAGGAGCTGGACTTTTAGTTATTCTTAAGGGTATGACTGAAGCTCTTAAAAATAACTTAGAGATAAGTTTAGTTGATAAATTAGAAGAAAAATCGATCAGTACTGCATATGAGCATGTTGATGAGGTTAATATAAAGTTTGGTTATTGTACAGAATTTTTCATAAACGCAAAGGTAGAGGACATATCTTCATTTAAAAATGATTTGGCACAGATTGGTGACTCAATGGTTGTTGTAAATGTTGATGATATAGTAAAAGTTCACATTCACACAAACTGTCCAGGAGTTGTGCTCTCAAAAGCATTAGAATTAGGAGAACTTTCTAAAATAAAAATCGACAATATGAGGGAACAACATAGGCGTATTTTGGAGGATGAATATCCAATAGAAGAACAAGTTAGTGAAGAACTAGAAACAAATGGGACAGAACATAAGAAGTATGCGTTTATTTCTGTAGCAGCAGGTGAAGGACTCGTTCAAATATTTAAAGATTTAGGTACAGACTACGTAATAGAGGGTGGTCAGACTATGAACCCAAGCACACAAGATATTCTAAGTGCTGTAAATAAGTTGGATGCTGATAATATATATGTTCTACCAAATAATAAAAATATAATAATGTCAGCTACTCAAGCAGCAGAACTTTCAGAAAAAAATGTAATTGTAATTCCAACTAAGACTGTACCTCAGGGTATTACATGTATGACGGAATTTGGTATAAATAATGAAGTGGAAGTTAATACTAAAAATATGATAGAAGCAATTGGTAATGTTTCAACTGGTTCAGTAACTTATGCTGTAAGAGATACTGAAATGGACGGAGTAGAAATAAAGGCTGGAGATATTTTAGGATTATTAGAGGGCAAAATATCCAAAGTTGGACAAAATCCTTATGAAATATGCTATGATTTAATAAAGGAAATGGTTAATGATGAAAGTGAACTTATATCCATTTATTATGGTGATGGTTCAAAAGAAGAAGAAGTTAACGCCTTAGTGGAAAGAATAGAGAGTCAATATAAGGAGTTAGATGTTCAATGTAACTGTGGACAGCAGCCTTTATATTATTTTATAGTGTCAGTAGAATAAAAAAAGCCCTAGGGCTTTTTTTATTTCGTATGACAAAATTAGTTATTGGAGTGATTCTATGGATATGTATAGTGATGTAAGCATAATAAAAGGAGTTGGAGAAAAATCTAGAGAATTATTAAGAAAATGTGGAATTTTTTCAGTAATTGATTTGATTCTTTATTTTCCAAGAGATTATGATGAAGTTTTATGTTCTAAAAATTTAAAGGAATTTGATAAAGGTGAAAAAGTTATTGTAAGAAGTAGATTTCTTAAAAATGAGGGTAGTTTTAGAAGTAAAAGTGGGAAAGTAATAACTAAACTTCTTTTTACTGATGGAAACACTTTATTTAGAGGTACATGGTTTAGTATGCCATATATATTTAAAAACTTTAAACCCGACATTGAATATGTTATTATGGGCAAAATAAACATAGTGAAAGGTGAAATAAGTATAGATTCTCCTATAATACTCAATGATAACAAAATAGAAGAAGACAAATTAGTTCCAATATATCCCCTTAAAGAAACTTTGAAAAATACTTACCTAATTAAGCTTATAAACAATGTACTTGGTCAAATTAATATTGAAGAAAATTTACCTGAATGGGTAATAGAAAAAAACAAATTTTATTCTTTAGACAAAGCTATAAGGTGCATTCATAATCCTAAAAACATTACGGAATTAAATGAGGCAAGAAGACGTTTAAAATTTCAGGAACTATTTACTTACTCACTTAAGGTACTTATACTTAGGGCCTATGTAAACATAGGCAAGAAAGGTATAGCTTATCAAATTGCTCCGGAACTTACAAGTGTAAAAGAAAAATTACCTTATGCTTTGACTAATGCTCAAAATAGGGCTATAAGGGAAATTTTAATTGATGAGAAGAGGCCAATAGCAATGAATAGATTGGTTCAAGGTGATGTAGGATGTGGGAAAACTATAGTTGCCCTAATAGCCATGTTTAATGTGGTTAAAAACGGATATCAAGCAGTAATGGTGGCACCAACAGAAATCCTTGCAAATCAGCATTTAGAAGAAGCTCAAAAGCTTTTAAGTGAATTTAATATAAGTATAGGTCTGTTAACTGGGAGTTTAACTCAAAAGAAAAAAGAAAACATTAAAACTCAGTTAAAAGAAGGATGCATAGATATAATAATTGGAACGCATGCCCTTTTAGAAGATAATGTAGAATTTAAAAATTTGGGTATGGTTGTTACAGACGAGCAGCATAGATTTGGAGTAATGCAGAGAAGTAAAATTTTTAACAAGGGCAGTAACGTAGATATTCTTGTTATGACGGCTACTCCAATTCCAAGAACCTTAGGGCTTTACTTATACGGTGATCTTGATGTATCTATAATAGATGAATTACCACCTACAAGAAAAAAGGTGGATACCTATTTTACAGATATGAAATCAAGTGACAAGGTATATGAGTTTACTCTTAAAGAAATACAGAATGGAAGGCAAGCATACGTTGTATGTCCACTTGTGGATGAAAATGAAAAGCTTCAATTAAGTTCGGTAAATAAATTGATAGATGAACTTAAAAATAAATATTTTGGGCAAAATAATATAGAGATGATACATGGAAAAATGAAAGCTAAGGATAAGGATGAAATCATGTCAAGATTTAAAAATGGAGAAATAGATGTACTTGTTTCAACTACGGTGATTGAGGTTGGGGTAAACGTTCCAAATGCAACTGTGATGATAGTTGAAAATGCTGAAAGATTTGGATTATCACAGCTACATCAGTTACGTGGAAGGGTTGGAAGAGGACAGCATAAATCATATTGCTTTTTAATTGCAGAGATAAAGAGTAAAACTGTTAGACATAGACTAGAAGTAATGCAAAAAAGTAATGATGGCTTTTATATTGCAGAAGAGGATTTGAAAATTCGTGGTAGTGGAGAACTGTTTGGATTTAAACAACATGGAGATAGTGGTCTTATCTTATCAGATCCTTTAGAAGATTCTAATATTCTTAAAGAGGCAAATCATGAGGCTAAAACCCTTATAAATAGTACTAATGAAAAGGATATTATGGTTAAAAATCAGATATTAAAAAAATTAGAAGTTACTTCCAAATATATTTGCTTTAATTAGAAATTAAAGCAAAAAGTTTTGTATATATCATAAGTCTATGCTACAATATTAGGGAAACAAAAGACAAAGGGAGGAAAAAATATGAGAATAATTGCAGGTCTTGCAAGGGGAAGAAAATTGTTGTCACCAGAAGGTTCAGATACAACAAGACCTACTTTAGATAGAGTAAAAGAAGCAATATTTAATATAATTCAAGAAACTGTACCTTATGCTGTTACCTTAGATGTATTTGCAGGAACAGGCAGCTTAGGACTTGAGGCTGTAAGTAGGGGAGCAAAAAAATGTTATTTAGTTGATAAAAGTCCAGTAACATTTCCACTGTTAAAAAAGAATGTAGAAAACTTAAACTTTACAGATAAGTGTGAATGTCTAAATATGGATTCTTATAAATCTTTGGAAGAACTGGATAGGAGAGGCGTAATATTTGATTTGATATTTATAGATCCACCATATAGAAAAAATATGATTCCGCCAGCTATTGAGTACATATCAAATAGTAATTTGTTAAGTAAGGATGGTTTAATAGTAACAAAAATTGATACAATAGAAGAAATTTATGAAGGAAACGAAAAAATAACATTAACAAATTACAGAAAATATGGGAAAACAACTATTTGCTTTTATAGATACAAGGAGGACTAAAATGAAAATAGCAATATATCCAGGAAGTTTTGACCCAATTACAAATGGTCATCTAGATATAATAAAAAGATCGGCAAAAGTTTTTGATGAAGTTATTGTTTTAGTTTTGGTAAATCCAAATAAAAAAGGTTTATTTGATATTGATGAAAGAGTTAAATTAATTGAAAAAGTTACGAGTTCCCTTGAAAATGTAAAAGTAGAAAGTTATAATGGACTTCTTGTTGATTTTATGAAAGAACGGAATTCAAGAGTAATAATAAAGGGGTTAAGAGCTATATCGGATTTTGAATATGAATTTCAAATGGCTTTAATGAACAATAAATTAGATCCTAATGTAGAAACAATTTTTATGATGACAAGGGCAGAATATTCTTATCTAAGTTCATCGTCTATTAAACAAGTAGCAGTATTTGGTGGATGCATTAAAGGTTTAGTACCAGATGAAATAATTAACGAAGTATTGTTAAAATCAAAAAACCTTTAAATAAGGAGAGATAAGTATGAATATTATGAAGCTTTTAGAATATTTACAAGAAATAGTAGATACCTCTTCTAAGGTACCAGTTACAGGAAAAGTACTAGTAAATAGAAAAGAAGTTCTAAATACGCTGGATGAAATAATTGCTGAATTACCAGATGAATTAAAAAAAGCACAGTGGATATTAAATGAAAAAGATAGAATAATAAGTGATGCTTTAAAAGAAGCAGAAAAAGTAAGACAAAAAAATGAACATGAAATAATGAAAGAAATACAAAGCCATAATATAACAAAGGAAGCTAGGAGACAGGCAGATAAAATAATTGTAGAAGCTGAAAAAACTGCAAGAGAAATTAAAATTGCGTCCAGAGAATATGCTTCACAGGTACTTACAGAGCTAGATAAAGAAGTTAAGGAAAGCAGTCAAGTTATGATAGCTAATATAAAAAATGAAATGGAAAAATTTCTTGAAGGTTACCAAGAAAAAGTTTGCGATGTTGGTATTGTTATAAAAGAAAATACAAAAGAGCTCAAAAAGATTCAATAAGTTTAATAATTTTGTATACTATAAAAGGTAAAATAAATATGAAAATTATAAGAGTAAAATTAATATTAAAATTAAATTTTGTATAGGGTTCTGTACTTATGGTAGAAACATTAAAGTGACTATAGAAAGCGTACAAGATAAATGTAATTATAGCACATACTACACCTTGAGTAACTTTTCTAAACATGTATATAAGCATATTAAATTTATGTTTATAGGTAAAAGCATAAACTTGTGACATTACACATAAGCCACCAAATGAAGTGAAAAAGCTAAATAGCATTAATTTTAATAAAATATCTATTTGTGACAGGTGGACAATGCTGCATCCATTTGTCATTTCTATTATACCCAGAATTATAGAACCTATTATTTTATTCTGATTAATTATATGAAATAAAATAGTTGAGTCTATTTGATTCAATATTACTGAAAACATTATAATAAATCCACCAACTAAAGTGCAAGATGAAATGGAATTTTCAACACTTTTCTTTATACTCTCACCTAAATTATTATTTAATACAGGAGGAGCAATAATACGCTCTTCATTAATTTGTACTTTCTTTAGTGGAATTAAGAAACTCATAATCACACAAGAAAAATAGTTAGAAATAAGTAGTAAATACGCATAGGAAGAAGAATTAAGCATTGAACTGCCAATTGTACCCACAATAAATAAAGGACTGCAATTACTAGCAATATTAAGTAGCCTTTCAGCTGTATTGAAGTCAATTTGTCTATTTTCGTATAAATCAGCACAATATTTACCACCAAGAGGATATCCACATAAAGCACTTATTATTATGACAATGCTACATGTGGGTGGAACTCTCAGTGCCTTACATAAAAGCTTACCAAAAATTTTTGCGTATATATATACACCGCCATAGTCTACAATTATATTTGTAAGTATAACAAATGGAAACATGGTTGGAAAAACCTTGTACACAAAAAGTCTAGCACCAAATAGAGAACTATTTATACAATTTTCAGGGTTTAAAATTAATGATATGATTAAAATAGAGCACATTATTGTAACAAACAAATTAAATTTATTACTTATAATATACTTAAATATAATTATTGCAATAGCAAAACATGAAACAATTAGAAAAACATATAAAAAAATATTCAAATGTATATCCCCTCTCTATATAAGGCATATTAAATTATATTTAAATAAATTAATTATATGACTTTGATATGTTTAAATGTAAATTAAATAAGGCATAGTTATTTTTTTGAATATGACTAACGTAAAGGATAAGATGTTTTTTCAGATGTGTCAATAGTTAATAAATTAACGAAGTCAAAAAACCACACGTAGTTTTTTGACTTAAAGTATTTGTATTCAAATTTTAGTGAAAATTGGACTCGTTGTATAATCAGACATAGGGCTGATATTCTTATTGAGAATACTGTAAGCATTTGTAGCTTGAATATCTAATTTTAGACATTCATTTGCAACATTTATACAAGGAAGTTTTGTATAAAAAGGTATATCTGAATTGTTTTTTATAAGTCTAAGTATTCTCCTCCCAGTTTCATTAAAACCTAAAACTCTAGCATAGGGACAAGGAGCGCTTCTAAGCAAATCAGTGTTATAATTTTCAAAACCAATAAAATATTGACAAAGGATTCTGCTGATTCTTGTGTAGGAATATCGTTTACTCTTGGCTTTATCCATAAGCTCTTCAAAGCAATTGGAGGATAAAATTGAGTTATATATTTTATTATTTAGGCCCTCGCTTGCATCGGGTATTTTTTCAATATTATTTTCTAAGGTAAGACATTTATATTTTATATATCTAAAAATATCTTCTTTAAATGTAAAATCGTAGTCATTTTTAATTAAGTAGGATAGTTTATCCGTAGCATAAGGAGGCATAAAATCCTTCAAAGATAAGGAACCTTTATCTTTAATATGTTTACGTATTGCTGTGGCACTGGGAAGTTTGGACTTTATCTGTAAATCATTATAATTATCACCATTTCTTTTTATTGTAAAAGGCTCAATGGAACTGTCTATTTTTATAAGGCTTTTACAATATTCAATTGCCAAAATGTTATTGGAATTTGATAAGATTTCGGATATATTTCCGCAATGATTTTCATCTAATATCTCACCCAGAGCATAACTTCGTGCAGTATAATAAGGTAAACCTAAGTCAATATAGCTTTTTAAAGATTTTTTATAATCATTTGTTTCGTTTGTTAAAATATTAGCTATGTTACATATTGATTTAAGATCACCAAGTTCGCTGCCAAAGCTTAAATTAGAGACTATATTTAAGCTGTTTAAAAGACTTACAGCACCAAAGCTAAAAAATTCAGCTGAAGAAACTGCGTATACTGTGGGTAGTTCAAGAACTAAGTCTATTCCATTATGTAGAGCCGTTTCTGTACGAATCCATTTATCTATTATGCTGGGTTCGCCTCTTTGTACAAAATTTCCACTCATTACACATATAATACCATCAGAATTTAAATCTTTTCTTGTTTTATTTATATGGTAAATGTGTCCATTGTGTAGTGGGTTATATTCTGCTATTATTGCAGAAATCTTCATAAAATCACCTGCTTAATGTATAGTATATATCAATTCTACTAGATGTAATGAGTATTAACAATAAGATTTATAAATTCAATTCATTTAAATTATCGGAATCTTTAAAATATATTGAATATAAATTTTTTATTTTTTTTGTTGAAATAAATTTAAAAAAAGAGTTATATTTATAGTGTAAAATATATTAACATATATTTATGTTTATATTATTGCATTTGGGAAGGGAGAAAATTTAAAATGGATTTAATGAAGACTTTTTGGGAGATGGCTAGGAAGGATAAGAAAAAAATAGTATTAGCCGAAGGAGAAGAAAGAAGAAATTTGATTGCTTGTGACAAAATATTGAAGAACGGATTAGCAAATATTTTACTTATAGGCAATAAAGAAAGAATTCAGGAAAATGCTAAATACCTTTGTGTAAACGTTGAAGGGGCGGAAATATTAGACCCAGAAACATCAACATTATCAGAAGGTTTTGCAAAAGAATTTTATGAAATTAGAAAAAGCAAAGGTATGACTATTGAAAAATCGCGAAATATGGTAAAAGATCCATTGTACTTTGGCACAATGTGTGTAAAAATGGGGTATGCTGATGGTATGGTGTCAGGTGCTATCCACACAACAGGGGATCTTTTAAGACCAGGATTACAAATTATAAAAACAGCCCCAGGAGTAAGTAATGTATCTGGTTTCTTTGTTATGATGGTACCAGATTGCCAATATGGAGAAAGTGGATTGCTGCTATTTGCAGATTGCGCTGTTAATCCAAATCCAACGGCAGAGCAACTAGCATCTATAGCTATAACTACAGCTGAAACAGCAAAAAAATTATGTGACCTTGAGCCTAAGGTAGCTATGCTTTCATTTTCAACAATGGGAAGTGCTAAGGGAGAATTAGTTGATAAAGTTAGGCAGGCAACTGAAATTGCAAAGAGAGAAAGAGAAGATTTAGATATTGATGGAGAACTTCAATTAGACGCTGCAATTGAAGAGGAAGTAGCAAGATTAAAAGCCCCAGGAAGCAACGTAGCAGGAAAGGCTAACGTACTTGTATTCCCAGATTTACAGACTGGAAATATAGGATATAAATTAGTTCAAAGATTTGCAAAAGCAGAAGCTATAGGACCAATATGTCAAGGATTTGCTAAACCAATAAACGATCTTTCAAGAGGTTGTAACCCAGATGATATTGTAAATGTTGTTGCTATGACTGCAGTTCAGGCACAAAAAGGGATATAGATTAAAATAAAATATTAAACAGGAGGGTCATTTATGAAAATTTTAGTTGTTAATTGTGGAAGTTCATCGTTAAAATACCAATTAATGGATATGAAAGGAGAAAAAGTACTTGCTAAAGGTCTAGTTGAGAGAATAGGAATAGAAGGTTCCATATTAACTCAAAAAGTAAATGGAGAAAAATACGTAGTAGAAGAGCCTATGAAAGACCATAAAAAGGCAATTAAATTAGTTTTAGATGCATTAATAGATGATGTGCACGGTGTTATAAAATCCATGTCAGAAATATCTGCAGTTGGTCATAGAGTGGTGCATGGTGGAGAAAAGTACGCAAATTCAGTGCTTATAGATGAAAATGTTATGAAATCTATTGAAGACTGCGTTAAACTTGCACCTTTACATAATCCACCTAACATTATAGGAATTGATGCTTGTAAAGAATTAATGCCAAAGACTCCAATGGTGGCAGTATTTGATACAGCTTTCCACCAGACATTACCGGATTACGCATATGTTTATCCGCTTCCATATGATTTATACAAAAATAATGGAATTAGAAAATATGGATTTCATGGAACTTCCCATAAGTATGTTTCAAAGGCAGCTGCTGAATTTTTAAATAAAGACATTAAATCACTTAAAATAATCACTTGTCATTTAGGAAATGGAGCAAGTCTTAGTGCAGTTGAAGGCGGAAAATCAGTTGATACAAGTATGGGATTTACACCTCTTGCAGGTATTGCCATGGGAACAAGAAGCGGTGATATTGACCCAGCAGTAGTTACATTTTTAATGAAAGATTTAAAAATGAGCAGTGAGGAAGTAGATAATTTACTTAATAAAAAGTCAGGTATCTATGGAATATATGGTAAAAGTAGCGATATGAGAGATATTAAAAAAGCAGCTTTTGAAGATAAAGATGAAAGAGCTATACTTGCGCTTAACGTGTTCCATTATAGAGTTAAACAGTTTATAGGTTCATATATTGCTACTATGAATGGTGTAGATGCAGTAGTGTTCACAGGAGGAATTGGTGAAAATTCATGTGAAAACAGAGAAGGCATATGTGATAATATGGATTTCTTAGGAATTAAAATTGACAAGGAAAAGAATAATACTACTATGGGAGTTAATTCCGATATAAGTGCTAAGGATTCTAAAGTAAAAGTACTTGTAATTCCAACAGATGAAGAACTTATGATTGCACGTGATACTAATGAAATTGTAACATCATTAAATTAAAACTTGACAATTTGCCATTAGATTTATATAATTAATTTGTTATTTTGCATACAAGGATTATTTGGTAAGCAAGAATATTTAGGAGGGAATAGTTGCTTTAGCTCAAGCTATGTGTGTTCACATAATGTACGAATGTTATTCGTATGAGAAATTTATTTTCAGAGCTTTATGTTATGATAATTAATATTTCTGATTTAATTCGTAAAAGCATTACAAAAAAAGAAATCAATGTGGTATTGGATTTAAAAAGCTTTAATGATGGTTATGAAACTGTCAATGTGGTAGAGCCAATCAAGGTTCAATTAGTCATAGGTAAAATTGAGGATGTATTATCTCTTGATGGTGTTATCGTTGGTAAATTGGAACTTTTATGTTCTAGATGTCTTCAGAAATTTGACTATGATTTAAACATTGAATTTCATGAAAAACTAACTAATAATCCTGAAAATAGAGATGATGAACTCATCTTTATAAATAATGATGATTTTGATTTAGCAGAAATTGTTGAAAACAATATTATTATATCACTTCCGATTCAAAGGTTGTGTAAGAATGATTGTAAAGGCTTATGTCATGCTTGTGGAAAAAATTTGAATTACGGCAGTTGTAATTGTGATAATTCAAATTATGATCCTAGGCTTGAGAAGCTGAAGGACTTGTTTTCAAACAACTAAGGAGGTGTTTAATGTGGGAAATCCAGCAAGAAAATTTTCAAAAGGTAGAAGAGATTCAAGAAGAGCACAAACTTTCAAATTAAGTGTACCAGGAATGGTTGAATGTCCAAACTGTCACGAGATGAAACTTTCACACAGAGTTTGTAAAAATTGTGGTCATTACAAAGATCAAGAAGTAATTGCAATAGCAAAATAAAAAAAAGAAAGTCTTCTGACTTTCTTTTTTTGTTTAAAAATTTATTTTATATTTACTCTTTAAGAAAATTCATGTAAAATAGTTTAATGGAAGGGTGTGATAGAATGATTATCGCAGTAGATGGAATGGGTGGAGATAATGCTCCAAGTGCTGTGGTAGAAGCCTGCACAGAAGCTGTTAATGAATTTGATGTTAATATAATAATTACAGGTCCAGAAGAGTTAATAAAAACTGAACTTGAAAAATATAGTTATGACAAAAGCAAAATACAAATAGAAAATGCAACAGAAGTAATAGGACCTAATGAGCATCCCGTGAATGCCATTAGGAAAAAGAAGAACTCAAGTTTAACAAAGGCTTTAAATTTAGTAAAAGAAAATAAAGCTCAAGGTATAATTTCAGCAGGCAGTACTGGAGCACTTATGGCAGGTGCTACTTTCATAATAGGAAGAATTAAAGGTATAGACAGAATTGCTCTAGCACCAATAATGCCGGGGAAAAACTCATCATTTATGATTGTTGACGCTGGTGCAAATGTAGATTGTAAGCCTCAGTACTTGCTTCAGTTTGCACTAATGGGTAAAATATATTTTGAAAGTATATTAAAAGTAAAAAAACCGAGTATAGGGTTAGTTAACATAGGAGAAGAAGAAGAAAAAGGAAATGATTTGACTAAAAAAACATATAAATTGCTAAAAGAATCAGATTTTAACTTTGTAGGCAATGTGGAACCTAGAGAAGTATCAAATGGAGATGTAAACATACTTGTTTGTGATGGGTTTGTAGGGAACACAATATTAAAAATGTATGAGGGGGTTGCCTTAAACATTTTTAAAATGTTAAAAAATGAAATAATGTCTTGTACAAGAGGCAAAATTGCAGGATTATTATTAAAACCAATTTTAAAGAAGTTTGTTAAAAGGTTTGATTATGCTGAAACCGGTGGGTCGGCATTTCTAGGGACTAAGGGCATAGTAATTAAAGCACATGGAAGTTCTAATGCAAAGGCATTTAGAAATGCAATAAGACAAACTATGGAATGTTATGAAGCAGGAATAATAGATAACATCACTAAGGAACTTTTAAAGGTTAATGAGATAATAGAAGCTTCACAAAGTATAGAATAATACCTTTGAATGAATAAATAAAATATTTATGTATTAATATAATTACAAAAAACATAATATTAATATTGACGATAGAGTTTATATGTAATATTATCTATATAGAGTTTAGGAGGTGAATTTACATGTTTGATAAAATTAAGAGTATAATTGCAGATCAACTAGGCTTAGATGCTGGTGAAATAACAATAGAATCTTCATTCGTTGATGATTTAGGTGCTGATTCACTTGATATAGTTGAATTAATAATGGCTTTAGAAGAGGAGTTTGAGATAGAATTTCCTGATGAAGACGCTGAAAAAGTGTCAACTGTAGGAGATGTAGTAGCTTACATAAAGGCTCATACAGAAGAATAACTAAAGGTCCCGTGTATACGGGACTTTATATTTCTGATTAAAATTTCAAAAGTTTATTTTTGAATCTGTACAAACTGCAAATTGAAAAATAAGCTTTTAATGAGAGGCGAGATAGGCAATGAAGGATGATTATTTGAAGGAACTAGAAAATAATATAGCGGTAAATTTTGAAAATAAACATTTGCTTATAACAGCGCTTACGCATAGTTCCTATGCAAACCAAAAGAAAGATGTAAAGTATAATGAACGATTAGAATTTTTAGGCGATTCTGTTCTTCAGATTGTTATTTCAGAATACTTGTTTTTAAATTACGAGAATAAAACAGAGGGTGAGCTTTCAAAAAAAAGAGCTTTGATAGTGTGTGAAAATTCATTATTTAAGGTTGCTAAAAAATGGGATCTTGGGAAGTATATACTTATGAGTACCGGTGAAGAAATGACTGGTGGAAGAACGAGAGTTTCTATATTATCAGATTGTGTGGAAGCTATTATAGCTGCAATATATTTGGACAAAGGAATAGAGTTTGTTAAAGAGTTTATACTTAAAAATTTTATGAAAATAATAAATATGGCCATGAAAAGTCAAATTATATTAGATTATAAGACAAAACTTCAAGAGATTCTTCAAAAGAATGGCGAAACATCTATTCAGTATGATCTTCTTAAATTTGAAGGACCTCCACATAGAAGAAAATTTTTTATTTCAGTGACCTTTGATGGAGAAGTTCATGGAACAGGTAGTGGTTATAGTAAAAAGGAAGCAGAACAAGATGCGGCACAGACAGCTTTAATAAAAATGGGGAATATTTATGAGTAAAGAGCACTATATTATACCAATATTTGTACCTCACCAGGGATGCCCTCACAACTGTGTGTTTTGTAATCAAAATACTATTACTGGAAGTCAGAATAGAGTGGATAGTAAATTTGTGAGAGATACTGTGGAAGAGTATTTAAAAACTATAAATAACAATAATGCAGTAATTGAGATATCTTTCTTTGGAGGAACTTTTACTGCCATAGATATAGAAAAGCAAAAGGAATTACTTCAAGTTGCAAAAGAATATAAAAATAACGATAAAATTAAATATATAAGGCTGTCAACAAGGCCAGATTACATAAATAGTGAGATTTTAGATAACTTGAAGAGTTTTCAAGTAGACATTATAGAATTAGGAGTACAGTCATTAGATGATAATGTCTTAAGAAGGGCAGGAAGAGGTCATAGTAGTAAGCAAGTTTATGAGGCTTCTAAGCTAATAAGAGAATATGGGTTTACTCTTGGACATCAGATAATGCCTGGACTTCCTGGAGATGATTTTATTAAAGATATTGATACTGTTAAAAAGGTAATTGATATGAAACCGGATATATGTAGAATTTATCCTTCGTTAGTCATAAAAAATACACCTATGGAAGAAATGTATTTAAAAAATAATTACGAACCTTATACACTACAAGAAGCGGTTAAAATATGTAAAGAATTATATGGCATGTTAGTATCGGAAAATATAGACGTCATAAGAATAGGACTTCAACCTACACAAGAAATTAATACAGGCAAAGAGGTTGTAGCAGGACCGTTTCATCCTGCATTTAGAGAATTGATTATGGGAAGCATATACAGCGATATAATAAATGAAAATGTACCCAAAAATTATATAGGTAGTGTTACTTTAGAGATAAATAATAAAGATATATCAAAATTATATGCTGACAAAAAATATTATTTTAATGAGATGAACAAAGAATATAAAAATTCTAAGTTTATAGTAAAACAAAATAATCAGGTTCCAAGGGAACATTTAAGCATAAACTTAAATAATTGTAAAAAGACAGTGTCTATACAAAGTTATTTAGAGTCAAAATGCAAAAGAGGAAATATATAACATATATAGAATATATCCTTAAAGTTTAAAAACTTACAGGGAGGAATAATTACAATAGAAAACCGTGTAAATACACGGTTTTCTATTGTATAGTTTAGTAGGAGGGTTAATATGAGAAATAAAACTAGACAGAAATTTTTAAGAATAATCATAGTTTTTGTAGCTTTAATTTTTATATTTAGCACAGTTATTGAATTCATCGTAGTGAAATAAATTGGGAGAGTGTATTTATGTTTTTAAAGGGAATTGAAATTCGAGGATTTAAATCCTTTGCAGATAAAACAGAATTGGATTTCAAAAAAGGAGTTACAGCAGTTGTAGGACCAAATGGAAGTGGTAAAAGTAACATTTCTGATGCCGTTAGATGGGTTTTAGGAGAGCAAAGTGTAAAAAGTCTAAGAGGCGGAAAAATGGAAGATGTAATTTTTGCTGGAACGCAATTTAGAAAACCTGTTGGACTTGCTCAGGTAATGCTTACGCTTGATAATACAGATGGATCAATTTCGGTTGATTATAATGATGTTACCATAGGAAGAAGACTTTATAGGTCTGGTGAAAGTGAATATTATATTAACAATACCAAGTGTAGACTAAAAGACGTACAGGAAATGTTTATGGATACAGGTATTGGTAAGGAAGGTTATTCTATAATAGGGCAAGGGAAAATTGAAGCTGTATTAAGTGGAAAACCGGAAGAGAGAAGAGGACTTTTAGAGGAAGCTGCGGGCATAGTTAAATTTAAAACAAGAAAAGAAGAAGCAGAAAGAAAACTAGAAAATACAGAAGAAAATCTTACTAGGATAAATGATATAATTGGAACCTATGAAGAACGTATTGAACCACTTAGAAATGAAAGTGAGAAGGCAAAAAACTTTATTGAATTATCTTCTAAATTAAAGGAAAATGAAATAAATTTGCTTGTGAATTCAGCGGAAAAGTATAAGGTTAAAATAAACCATATATCACAAGCAATAGAGAATTTAGACGCAAATATTGAAAAAATCTCACAGGAAAAACACATGGCTGATGAAAAGTTAAAAAAATTAGAAGAAGATTTAGAAAATTTAGAAGGCAGCTATGAAGTTAAGAGAAAAGAATATTATGGCAAGAAGTCAGAAGAACAGCAATTGTTATCAGAAAATAAACTTATGGAAGAAAAAATTGAAAATTCTAAGGTTGTGGTTAATAAAGCTAAGGCTGAATCTGAAGAAATTGAGGAAAAGCTTAAGAAGCTTTTATTTGAAAAAGAAAGTAGTACTGTAGAGTATGAAAATCTAAGCAATAAGTTAGCAGAGATTATTCAAAAAATAGAATCCTTAGTTAAATTGGTATCTATATTAGAAAATGAAAAAAAACAATATGATGAAAATTTGATTTCTTATAAAAATGAACAGTTTGATACGTTAGGAGCAATATCTGATGTAAATAATTTCATAACTCTTTTGAAAAAAGATATTGAAAATCATGAACTAAACATAGAACAAATTACACAGTCATGTAATAGCTATCTCAGTTCAATAAAAATAAACACAACTACAAAAATAGCTTTGGAAAAACAGATGGAGAGTATAAAGGAAAAAATTTGTACATATGACACTTATATAAAGACCAACAAAAAAGAAATGTCAAATTTAAATAGAATATTATCTTCAAATGAAACTAAAGTTAAGGAGTTTAATGCCCAATTAAATAAATTTGAAGCAAATAGACACATGCTTCAAAGTTTAGAAGCACAGTACGAAGGATATAATAGGTCTGTTAAAAATTTGATGCTGAATATTAAGAAGGGTCAAATAAATGGTGCTGAGGGAAAATCCTTTGTGCTAGGTGAAATAATAGATGTAAAAAAGGGATTGGAAGTTGCAATTGAAATAGCGTTAGGTGGTGCAATTTCAAATATTATAACTGAGGATGAAATTCTAGCTAAAAGGCTTATAAATTATCTGAAACAAAATAACCTAGGCAGAGCCACATTTTTACCATTAAACATATTAAAGAATAAAAAGCTTATATTAAATAAGGACATAATTGAGACTTCAGGTTTTGTTGGTATTGGTAGTGAACTTTTAGTTTATGATAAAAAATTCACTACAGCAATTGAGCACATACTTGGAAGAGTTGTCATTGCAAAGGATATGGATAGTGCTTTGGAAATTGCAAAAAAAGGAAACTTTACTTTCAAAATTGTAACAATTAGTGGAGAAGTGGTGAATGCCGGAGGTGCATTAAGTGGAGGAAGTATATATAATAAATCTTTAAATATAATTGGTAGAAAAAGAGAAATAGAAGATTTAAAAAATAAGATCGAAAAAATTGAATTTGAAATATCAGAACTATCTATTAAAAATAAAGCTGATATGGAGTCCATAAGACTTATTGATGAGAAAAATTTAAACTTTATGGATTCAATACATTCTGAAAATATTGAAATAACTAAAATTCAAGGAAGAATAAGTGCTATTGAAGTAGAAAGTGAGAAACTTAATAATAGCTATAACATATCAAATAAGGAAATTTCAGTACTTAACGGTAAGTTTAGTGAAGCTTCTAAAGATTTAATAGAAGAAGAAAAAAAATTAGAAACTTTAAAGCAAAAAGAGGTTCAACTAGCATCGGTTATTGAGGAAATGGATAAGACTCTAAAATTAAAGAATAATGAGGGAATTGACTTTAATAGTGAACTAACTTCCGTAAAAATAGAAAAAGCAAAACATGAAGAAATATTAACGGCAAAAATTAGAGAAATGAAAAGGATAGAAGCTGAATTAGAGGACATAAATATTAAGAAAAATAAATTAGTTGAAGAGATAACTTTTCAACATACTAATACTGAGAATTTCCTACTAAAATTAAAAGATAATGAAATGAAAATTAATGATATTAAAGAATTTATATCTGAAATGGATAAAATATTTGAAAGTAGAGAAATTGAAAAAATCCAGCTTAAAAATGAACTTAAAGTATATAATGAGAAACTTGAGGAAATTAATTTAACATTAAAAAACACAGAAGAAGTTAAACATAGACATGAATTAAGTCTAACTAAAATTGAAACAGAAGAGGAAGCTTTAATAAGTAAGATAAATACAGAGTATAAACTTACTTATGCAGAGGCATTAGAATATAAAAATGATAGTGTAGATATGAATGAAGTGAAAAATATAATAGAAGATATTAAAAGAAAAATATCAGCCCTTGGAAATGTTAATGTTGGTGCAGTTCAGGAATACAAAGAAGTAAGTGAGAAATATGAATTTATGACAAGTCAAAGAGACGATTTGGTAAAAGCAAAGGAAGAAATTTTGAATATTATAAGCGATATGTTATTTACTATGAGAAAGGTATTTGCTGAAAATTTTTCAAAGATAAGAGAAAATTTTAATGAAACCTTTGCAGAGCTTTTTAAGGGAGGAAGTGCGGACTTAATTCTTTCTGGAGATGATGTACTTTCTGCAAATATAGAAATAAATGTAGAACCTCCAGGTAAAAAACTTCAAAATATTAATTTAATGTCTGGTGGAGAAAAAGGGCTTTCTGCAATAGCATTGTTATTTGCTATTTTAAAAATGAAACCAACGCCTTTCTGCATATTAGATGAAATTGAGGCAGCCCTTGATGATGCTAATGTATCGAGATACTCTGAATTTCTTAAAAAGTTTTCGGAAAATATACAGTTTATAGTAATTACGCATAGAAAAGGGACTATGGAGGCCTGCGATGTACTTTATGGGGTAACGATGGAGGAAAAAGGCGTGTCAAAAATTGTGTCCGTTGACTTAACTACTGAGGCTGTATAGCAAATACAAATTAATTTTTACGAGGAGGAAAAAAGATGTTTGGCGGTTTTTTTGATAAACTAAAAAGTGGTCTTTCAAAAACAAAAACAAATTTTACAGACAGGATAACAGAGATATTAAATGGTACTGTTTCAATTGATGAGGATATGTACGAAGAATTAGAGGAAATATTAATCACGGCAGATATTGGCGTTGAAACTTCCATGTACATAATAGATAAGTTAAGAGAAAAAATAAGAGAAGAAAAAATTAAAGAGCCAGGTGAAGTTAACGGATGCTTAAAAAGAGTGTTAGTTGACATTTTGGGGGATTCAAAAGGATCAATAGAACCAAAGACAACTCCAGAAACAATTCTTGTTATAGGCGTAAATGGGGTTGGAAAAACAACATCTATTGGCAAAATTTCAGCAAAACTTAAGAATAAAAATTATAAAGTTATAATGGCAGCCGCAGATACATTTAGAGCAGCAGCTATAGATCAACTTGAGGTTTGGAGTGAAAGATCAGGAGTAGATTTAGTGAAACACCAAGAAGGTTCTGATCCAGCGGCGGTGGTTTATGATGCAATTCAGGCTTCTAAAGCAAGAAAAGCAGAGGTATTAATTTGTGATACCGCTGGTAGACTTCACAATAAAAAAAATCTTATGGATGAACTTGGAAAGATAAATAGAGTTATAGATAGGGATTTTCCAGAGTCTAGCCGAAGAACCATGCTTGTATTAGATGCTACTACTGGTCAAAACGCTGTTATTCAAGCTAAACAATTTATGGAAGTATGCAAAATAGATGGAATAGTACTTACAAAGTTAGATGGAACAGCTAAAGGCGGAGTTGTTATTTCAATTAAACATTCCTTAGATATTCCAGTAGAACTTATTGGAGTTGGAGAAGGAATTGACGATCTTCAAGAGTTTGACGCTAAAGAATTTGTAGAAGCACTATTTTAAAAAAGATGTTAAGGTGTTAAGTAAAAATACTTGACACCTTTCTTATATTTTGATATTATATCAATTGTGAGTTGGTGATGAAAATGGATAAGAGAGTTCAGATATCACTGATGTTAGATTTATATGGTGAACTTTTAACAGACAAACAAAAAAATATAATGGATTTATATTTTAATGATGACTTATCCTTAGCTGAAATATCAGAAATTAATAATACTAGTAGGCAGGCTACTTATGATATAATAAATAGATGTCAAAAATTATTACTTCAATATGAAGGTAAATTGAAACTTATGGAAAAGGAAATGTTAGTTTCAAAAATAAAAAAGGAAGTTCAAGATAAACTTATAATATTGAAGGAAGAAATATTTTCAGAAGATGAATTAAAAATAATAAATAGCATCATAGAAGATATTAAGGAAATATAGTTAAATGATTAGTTATGAGGAGGTTTGTCATGGCTTTTGAAGGTTTAACGTCTAAGCTTCAAGATACTTTAAAAAAGCTCAGGGGAAAAGGGAAACTCTCAGAAAATGATATAAAAGAAGCTATGAGGGAAGTTAAAAGAGCTCTTTTAGAAGCAGATGTAAATTTTAAAATTGTAAAAGACTTTATAAAAAAGACAAGTGAAAAATGCCTAGGTGAAGGTGTAATGCAAAGTTTAACACCTGGACAGATGGTTATAAAGATAGTAAATGAAGAATTAACAGCTTTGATGGGTACTGCTGAGAGTAAGCTTAATTATAGCGATACAGGAATTACAGTTATAATGCTAGCAGGACTTCAGGGTGCTGGTAAGACAACTATGTGTGGTAAGCTTGCACTATCCTTAAAGAAAAAAAATAAGAAGCCTTTACTTGTGGCCTGCGATATATATAGACCAGCTGCAATAAAACAATTAGAGGTAGTTGGTAAATCCATAGATATCCCTGTATTTTCTATGGGAGATAAGGTTAGTCCTGTTGAGATTTCTAAAGCAGCTATAGAACATGCAAAGGATAGTGGCTGTAATGTAGTTATAATAGATACAGCAGGAAGACTTCATATAGATGAAGAACTAATGGATGAACTAAAAAATATAAAGTCAAATGTGCAACCAAGTGAAATTTTGTTGGTAGTTGATTCTATGACTGGTCAAGATGCAGTAAATGTGGCTGAAACCTTTAATTCTGCATTAGATATAACAGGAGTAATACTTACAAAACTAGATGGTGACACAAGAGGTGGAGCTGCCATTTCAATTAGAGCAATGACTGGAAAGCCAATAAAATATGCAGGTATGGGCGAAAAGATGAATGATCTTGAAGTGTTCCATCCTGATAGAATGGCATCAAGAATTCTTGGTATGGGTGATGTTTTAAGCTTAATTGAGAAAGCTCAAAGTGCTATAGATGAAAATGAAGCAAAAGAACTTGGCGAAAAAATGATGAGTCAAGGTTTAAATTTTGAAGATTATCTCACTATGATGAAGCAGGTAAAAAAAATGGGACCACTGGGTAAATTAATGGAGATGATTCCTGGTGCTAACACAAAAATGCTAGAGGGTATGGATTTTAGTCAAGGGGAAAATCAACTGAAACGAATAGAATCTATAATTTATTCTATGACTATAAAAGAGAGAAGGAATCCGTCACTTGTAAGTTCTTCTGCATCAAGAAAAAGAAGGATTGCATTGGGATCCGGTAGTACTGTTCAAGAATTGAATAAGCTTATAAAAACGCTTGACTCGGTGAAAAAAAGTATGAAACAAATGAAAAATTTTGAGAAAATGTCTAAAAAAGGATTATTTGGTAAATTTCCTTTTTAGTATATATATTTTATCCTTTGAAGGAGGTGATTACACATGGCAGTTAAGATAAGACTAAGAAGAATGGGTGCTAAGAAAGCTCCATTTTACAGAATAGTTGTTGCTGATTCAAGAAGTCCAAGAGACGGAAGATTCATCGAAGAAATTGGATATTACAATCCAACTACTGATCCAATAACAGTTAAAATAAATGCTGAAAAAGCTACTGAATGGATGAAAAACGGTGCGCAACCATCAGATACAGTTAAAAAGCTTTTAAACAAAAGCGGTATAACAAAATAATTACTGGGGGTGTTTATCATAAAACAACTATTGGAAACAATTGTGAAAGCTTTAGTTGACAACCCAGAGATGGTACAAGTAAATGAAATCGCTGGAGAAACATCCATAATTTTAGAATTAAGGGTATCTCCGGATGATATGGGAAGAGTTATTGGTAAACAGGGTAGAATAGCCAAGGCTATTAGAACTGTTGTAAAAGCAGCAGCTGTAAGAGAAAATAAAAGAGTTGTTGTGGAAATCATATAAGAGTTAGGCTAGCCTAACTCTTTATTTTAGGCATATGAAAGAAAATAAAAAGTCAGTAAGTTAGTCTATTTTCTTTCATATGCCTTATTAAAGAGGTGTAAAACATATGAAAGAAATTCTAACAGTTGGTCAAATCATAAATACCCACGGTATTAAAGGCGAGGTTAAGGTTTATCCTTTAACTGATGACATAAGAAGATTTAGGAAGTTAAAAACAGTTTATATAGATGGAATAGAGCGAGAAATATCTTGGTGCAAACTTCAAGTTGATAAGGTTATACTAAAGATAGTTGGCATTGAATCACCAGAAGAAGCTTATAAATATAGAAATAAATACATCCAAGTTAATAGAGAGAATGCAGCTGATTTAGAAGAAGACAGATATTTTGTAGCGGACATAATTGGATGCAAAGTAGTTGATGAAAATGGCAAAGAATTTGGAAATGTATTTGACGTAATATTTACTGGAAGTAACGAAGTCTATTGGGTAAAAGGTCAAGAAGAAATTCTTATTCCAGCACTAAAATCTGTAGTGGCGAAAATGGATATAGAAAACAAACTAATTGTTATTAAACCGGTGGAAATATGGAGTTAAATGTAGATATATTAACTCTGTTTCCAGAAATGTTTGACATTTTTAGGTGCAGTATGATAGGAAGAGCAATAAACAATGAAATATTAAACATAAATACTCATAACATTAGAGATTACAGTAAAAATAAGCATAAGAAAACAGATGACTACCCTTATGGTGGAGGTCAAGGTATGGTTATGACTGTAGAACCATTGGTAGAAGCTATAGAAGGTGTAAAAAAAACTAATGAAGGTAAAGTTATATTTTTGGGACCTAGAGGTAAAGCATTCAATCAAGATATGGCTAAAAATCTATCCAAGGAAAAAAACTTGATTTTTGTATGTGGACATTATGAAGGCATAGATGAAAGAGTGTATAACTATATTGATTTAGAGATATCTCTTGGTGATTTCGTACTTACAGGTGGTGAAATGGCTTGCATACCAATAGTGGATAGTATAGCAAGACTAATACCAGGAGTGCTAAAAGTAGCTGAGAGCTATGAGGATGAATCTTTTTATAATGGTGTATTAGAGTATCCTCAATACACAAGACCGGAATGTTTTAGAGGAGAATCAGTGCCTGAAATTTTGCTTTCTGGGCACCATGAAAACATAAGAAAATGGAGAAGAAAACAGTCTCTAAATTTAACTAAAACTAGAAGACCGGATATGTTTAAAAAAATTACATTGTCAAAGGAAGATAGAAAACTTTTGATAGAAGATAAGTGATTTTTGTTGAAAATAGAAGTACTATGTGATATGATATAAAATGTGCTAGTACGGGCGGTCCTCTGGTTACAATCAGTAGTTATGAACGTCAATTAAAATTTAGGAGGGAATGCACAATGTTAGATATAATAAAATCAATCGAAGCAGAACAAATCAGAACTGATTTACCTGAGTTTCATGTAGGTGACACTATTAAAGTTGATGTAAGAATCAAAGAAGGCGAAAAGGAAAGAATCCAGGCTTTTGAAGGAACCGTTCTTAAAAAGCAAAATGGTGGATTAAGAGAAACTTTCACTGTAAGAAGAGTAGCTTACAATGTTGGTGTTGAAAGAACTTTCCCAATCAATGCCCCAATAATAGCAGGTATTAAAGTAGTAAGAAGAGGTAAGGTTAGAAGAGCTAAACTTTACTACTTAAGAGATAGAGTTGGTAAGGCTGCAAAGGTTAAAGAATTAAAGTAAAAAATGGGGCTGTAAAGTCCCTTTTTTTATTATATAAATTTATACATCAGGCGGGTCAAAACCTATCTGAATTGAAGTTTAAATTTAGGCATATTCAAGAAAACACAAGTCAGCAGGCTAGTATATTTTCTTTCATATGCCTTATTTGGGAAAGAAGGAATATAATGATACAATCAATAAATTGGTTTCCGGGTCATATGGCTAAAACAAGACGTGAAATAAAAGAAAATTTAAAATTAGTTGATGCAGTTATAGAAATAAGAGATTCTAGAATAGTAAAATCCAGTGCAAATCCAGAGATTAATGAGATATGCAAAGACAAGCCAAGAATAATACTATTAAATAAATGTGATTTAAGTGAAGAACGGATTACAAGGGATTGGATTAATTATTTATCTAAGGATAATGTAAGAGCAATACCTGTAAATTCTTTAACAGGTGGAGGTCTTAATACTATAAAGGGTGAGCTAGATAAATTATTAAAAGAAAAAATAGATAGACTTAGGTCAAAAGGTGTTACAAATGTAATTACAAGAGTTATGGTAGTAGGAATACCTAACGTTGGAAAATCATCTTTTATAAATAAGATGGCGAGAAATAAGATTGCTAAAATTGGAGATAAACCTGGTGTTACAAAAAGTAAACAGTGGATAAAAACAAAAATTGGTATAGAACTTATGGATACTCCAGGGGTACTTTGGCCTAAATTTGAAGAAGCGAAAGTAGGTTTAAATTTAGCCTTTACTGGTGCAATAAAGGATGAAATAATGGATATTGAAGAACTTGCATTAAATTTAGTGGAAAGGCTACAAAAAAATTATCCGGATAATTTAATGAACAGATATAAATTAGAGTCATTGGAAACTGAAGCTCTTGCGAATATGGAAAACATAGCAAGAAAAAGGGGAGCGGTGGTTTCTAAGGGAAATATAGATTATAATAGAGTATCTGTAATGCTTTTGGATGAATTTAGGGGAGGAAAATTAGGATCTATATCTTTAGAACGTCCTAAAGAATAATTATGGATATTGCTAAAATGAGTTTTTCAACGATAAAGGAATATGTTAATAATAGCGTGGAAGAAAATTATGAAGAAATTATAGAATTGCTTAAAAATGACAAAAGAAAAAATGTACAGAATCTTTCTAAAAGATTAAATTTATACTTAGAAAACAGAGCTAAAGAATTAGATAGAGTTAGAAATATGTATGAGTTTGATAGGAGATTAGGAATAGAAGGGTTCCTAGCAGGTGCTGATGAGGTGGGAAGAGGGCCTTTAGCAGGACCTATTGTGGCAGCTTCAGTTATACTAAAACTAAACGTATTAGATGAAGATTTAATACTTGAAATAAACGATTCTAAAAAATTAACTGTGCATAAGAGAGAGCAACTTTATAAAATAATAATTGAAAAGGCTGAATGTTATAATATTGAACTTATAGATAAAGCTGAAATCGATGCAAAGGGAATTGGTGTGTGTAATCAAGAAGTTTTGAAATTAGCTGCAGAAAATTTAAAAATAAAGCCTGATTTTGTCATCTCTGATGGGTATCCAATAAAAAATATTGGAATAAAAAATACGTTTGCAATAAAGGGTGATTCTAAAAGTGCTAGCATAGCCTGTGCATCAATAATTGCCAAAGTTTATAGGGATAATTTAATGAAAAAGTATGCTGAAGAATATCCAGAGTATCATTTTGAAAGTAATAGTGGATATGGAAGTAAAGAACATATTGAAGCAATAAAAAAATATGGCCCATGCCCAATACATAGGATTAGTTTTCTTAAAAATATACTATAAGCTGTATATATATAGGTCTTAATGTCAATATTTATAATGATTATGATTTTTGGGCGTAGTAAGAAGAAATTGCGTGGCAATTTTCTTTAGTTGAAAGTTGAAAATTGAAAGTTGAAAGTTATTGAGGATTTTTCTCCGTTATACTACGAAAAATCTATAATTAAGTAATCTTCAATAATTTTTAGTTTTTCTGAACATAGTGAAGAAAAACATCCTTAACTTTCAACTTTCCACTCTCAATTTTCAACTTAACTATTCGTCGCAATTTCTAACTATTAAGAAACTTGCTATAATAAAGGAGAAAAAATGCATCGACTAAATAAGGATATTGGCAATTATGGAGAGGATATAGCTGAAAAGTATTTAATAAAAAATAATTATATAATTAGGGAAAGAAACTTTAGATGTAGAATAGGTGAAATTGATATAGTAGCATGTGATGAGGAATATATATGTTTTATAGAAGTAAAAACTAGATATGATTGCAATTTTGGATTCCCATCGGAAGCGGTTAATAAAAGAAAGCAGTATAAGTTAAAAAAACTTGCTGAATTTTATGTTTATAAAAATAATTATTATAATTCTAATCTTAGATTCGATACTGTTGAAATAATACTAAATAGCTTAAATAATGATCATGAAATTAACCTTATCAAGAATGCTTTTATAACTTAGGCATATTCAAAAAAATAACAAGTCAAAGATGTTACGGATATTTTGTGTCATGCAAGGAGACAGGTCCTAAGGATTAACTATCTAAAGGTTTTGGGGAAGCAGTATGATTTAAAATAGACTAGCATGCTGACTTGTTATTTTTTTGGATGCCTTAAATGCGTTATTTCGATAAATCTATAAATATTTGTATATAATTTAAATCCTTTGTATATAATTTGAAAGAGGGATTATAACCTTAGAATTATAAGAGGAGAAAGACTATATGGATGAATATGATTTATGGTTTATATTATTAGGAATTAATGAGAAAATTAAAATTAATTTAATAAAAAGATTTAAAAATACTAAAGAAATATGGTATTATACTTTAAATGAATATAATGATAAAGATAAAAATGTAAATTTAAAGTTTAAGTGGGATAATGAAAGAATAAAAAATTTAAAAAATGATATAATTAAAAATCAAATTAAATTAGTTACATATTCTGATGAGGATTATCCGGATGAGCTTAGAAAGTATGAAGATTCTCCTTATGCTATTTTTTATAAGGGAAATATAGAAAGATTAAATACAAATAAAAATGTTTCAATAGTTGGATCTAGAGAATGTTCAAGTTATGGAAGTAATATTGCGAGAATAATAGCAAAGGATCTTTGCGGTGAAAACATTAATATAATTAGTGGTTTGGCAAGAGGCATTGACGCAGAGGCTCATTTAGCATGTATAGAAGGTTGTGGATACACATGTGCAGTGTTAGGTTGTGGAGTGGATATTGTGTATCCAAAACAAAATTTTAAAATTTTTAATAGTATATTAGACAGTGGAGGATGCATAATATCTCAATTCATACCTGGTACAAAACCTATAGGTTACAATTTCCCTATTAGAAATAGAATTATAAGTGCCCTTAGTGAAATTACAATTGTTGTAGAGGCTAGTTTAAAAAGTGGATCATTGATAACTGCAGGTTCAGCATTAGAGCAAGGAAGAGAAGTTATGGCCGTTCCTGGTTCGATTTTTTCTAAAAACAGTGTAGGTACTAATAAACTTATAAAAGATGGAGCGTTTCCATTAACAAGCAGTAGGGATATATTTGAATTATTAGGAATAGATTATAATGAAAAAAATAATAAAAGTAAAAAAATAATTGGGATTGAGAAAAAAATTTATGGCATTATTTCCGATAGTCCTATACATATTGATGACATTATAAAAATATCTGGTGTTGACATAACACAAATTTATGAGTTATTATTTGAAATGCAAATGAAAAAAGAAATTATGTGTTTAAATGGCAATTATTACGTAAGGATTAATGAGTGCATTTAAAGCTGAAATAATATAGACAGATTTTGGAGGGGATAAGATGGGACAAAATTTAGTTATTGTAGAATCACCAGCAAAAGCTAAAACTATAGGAAAATATTTAGGTAAAAATTTTGTGGTAGAAGCTTCAATGGGACATGTGAGGGATTTACCCAAAAGTTCTTTAGGTGTTGAGGTTGAGGATAATTATACACCAAAGTATATTACAATAAGAGGTAAAGGTGAATTATTAGATAAATTAAGGAAAAAAGCAAAAAAAAGCGACAAAATTTTTCTTGCTACCGACCCTGATAGGGAAGGTGAAGCTATATCTTGGCATTTAGCAAAGGTATTAAAAATTGATGAAGATCAAAAATGTAGAATAGTATTTAATGAAATAACAAAGAACGCTATTAAGGCTGCAATTAAACAACCTAGAAAAGTTGATTTGAATCTTGTAGACGCACAGCAGGCTCGTAGAATACTTGACAGACTGGTAGGATATAAAATAAGCCCTATATTGTGGAGAAAAGTCAAATGGGGTTTAAGTGCAGGTAGAGTTCAATCAGTTGCATTAAAGATGATTTGTGATAGGGATAAAGAAATAAATGATTTTAAATCAGAAGAGTATTGGTCTATTGAATGTCTATTAAGTAAGGATAAAAAATTAAAACCTTTTTTAGTAAAGCTGTTCTCAAAAAATTCCAAAAAAATTTCAATACAGAGCAAAGAAGAAGCAGATAAAATTATAGATGAATTGAAAAATGAAGATTTTATGGTAGACAAAATAAAAAAATCTACTAAAAATAAGAATCCACTTCCCCCATTTACTACAAGTACATTACAGCAGGATGCATATAAGAGATTAAATTTTTCTACAAAGAAAACAATGTCTGTAGCTCAAATACTTTATGAGGGAATAGAAGTAAAAGGACACGGTACTGTAGGATTAATAACTTATATGAGAACAGATTCTACAAGAATTTCTGATGAGGCACAAAATATTGCAAAAGAATTTATAGTATCGAATTATGGAGAACAATATGTGCCAGATAAACCTCGTGTATTTAAAAGTAAGAAAAACATACAGGATGCTCATGAAGCAATTAGACCCTCACATATAGAAATAACTCCTAATGAAATTAAAGGAAATGTTAAAGATGAGCAATACAAGCTTTATAGTTTGATTTGGAACAGATTTATGGCAAGTCAAATGGCTTCCTGCATTATGGATACAATTACTTTAGAAATAAAAAATGGTACTTATATATTTAAAGCAAGTGGTTCTTCAATTAAATTTGACGGATTTATGAAAATTTATAACTATACTCTAGATGAAGAAGACAACGATATTAAAATTCCTCAACTTACTGAAAATGACGTATTACATAAAAATGATGTATATGGAAAACAACATTTTACACAACCACCAGCAAAGTTCTCAGAAGCGTCCCTTGTAAAGGCTTTAGAAGAATATGGTATAGGTAGACCTAGTACTTACTCGCCAACAATATCAACTTTGCTTGAAAGAAAATACATTGAAAGAGATAAGAAAACTCTTTCACCAACTGAACTTGGAAATATAGTTAATAATATAGTAAGTGAGTACTTTAAACAAATTGTTGACATCGAGTTTACAGCAGAGATGGAAGATAAATTAGATAATATAGAAGAGGGCAAAATTAATTGGAATAGTGTTGTAGACGAATTCTATAAACCACTAGAAGTGTTAATTGAAACGGCAGAAAAAGAAGTTGCAAAGATAACAATTGAGGATGAAGTTACTGATATTAAATGTGATAAATGTGGTAAATTTATGGTGATAAAGCATGGCAGATTTGGAGATTTCTTAGCCTGTCCAGGATATCCTGAATGCAAAAACACTAAACCTATAGTAGAGGAACTTGATGTAAAGTGTCCTAAGTGTGATGGTAAGGTACTAGTTAGGAAAAGTAGAAAGGGTAAAAAGTTCTTTGGATGTAGCAATTATCCAGACTGCGACTTTGTAAGTTGGTTTGAGCCAACCAATGAAAAATGCGAAAAATGTGGAAGCTATTATGTAAAGAAATACAATAAGACAAAGGGTGAATATTTGGAATGCTCAAATCCAGAATGTAAGAATAAAAAGTATAAAGAATAGAAAAGATGTATTTTGTAACTTTATACAATTTTGCTTAATATAACAATTATTTTGAATAAAATTTAAACATAATAATGTCGAATTGATTAAAAAAATAGTTGAAAAATCCATATCGTTGTGTTATCATAACAACATGGATTGTGAAATAATTCGGAATATTATAAAAATTTTTGTATTTTATATTACTCTAATATATTATTTTGCTACCTATCATAATTAATAAGTACCAGTGTAGGAGGAAAATTAATGCCCACTTTATTGAATAAAACAAGGATGCTAAATAAAATACTGCAAAAATCTGGAGCAGAGCCAGTAGTGTTTGATGATATTTGTAGTCTTTTGAGCGAAATTTTAGAGAGTAATGTGTATATATTAAGTAGAAAAGGGAAAGTGTTAGGATATAATTTGTCTACCGGATTTGAGTGTGATAGATTGAAGAACAGTGTTATTGATAACATGAAATTTCCAGATGGATACAACAATAAATTAATGAGTGTACATGAAACAAGAGATAACCTAAAAAATACTGGAAGTTGTGTTTTTGACGAAAGTTATGCATGCAATATTGATAATAAAATAACAACTATAGTTCCAATTATAGGTAACAGAGAAAGGCTGGGTACGTTGTTACTAGGAAGGTTTAATGAGAAATTTACTGATGACGACATGGTTCTTTCTGAATATAGTGCCACTATAGTTGGTCTTGAAATACTAAGATCGAAGCAGGATGAGATTGAAGATGAAGCAAGAAAAAAAGCAGTTGTACAATTGGCTATAGGAACATTATCCTATTCTGAACTTGAGGCTGTAGAACATATATTTAATGAATTAGACGGAAATGAAGGCTTATTAGTTGCTTCGAAAATTGCGGACAAGGTAGGTATAACAAGAAGCGTTATAGTAAACGCACTTAGAAAGTTTGAAAGTGCTGGAGTTATTGAATCAAGGTCTCTTGGAATGAAAGGTACTCATATTAAAATATTAAATGATAAATTATTAGATGAGTTAAAGAAAATAAAATAATAAAAAGGTGTGTCAAAAGTTAGACTTTGGGCACATCTTTTTATTATTGCAAATACTGTGAAAAAATATGTTGAATATATTATATGTATATGTTATACTACTAAAGTAAAAATACGCACATCATCTAATTTGTAATTTGGTGCCTTTAGGTCAATTACAAGCATGAAGATGATGGAGGAAAAACCAGGGAGGTTTAAATTATGTCAGTTATATCAATGAAACAATTATTAGAAGCTGGTGTTCACTTTGGACATCAAACTAGAAGGTGGAACCCAAAGATGGCTCCATATATTTTCACAGAAAGAAACGGAATTTATATCATCGATTTACAGAAAACAGTTAAAAAAGTTGATGAAGCATATGAATTCATAAAAAGTGTTTCAGAAGAAGGAAAAGATGTATTGTTTGTAGGAACAAAAAAACAAGCACAAGAAGCAATTTCAGAAGAATCAGTAAGAGCTGGAATGCACTTTGTTAACAACAGATGGCTTGGTGGTATGTTAACAAACTTCAATACAATAAAGACTAGAATTAGAAGACTTGATGAAATACAAAAAATGGAAGCGGATGGAGTTTTTGAAGTTCTTCCTAAAAAAGAAGTTATAAAACTTAAAAATGAAGAAGAAAAACTTGTTAAAAACCTTGGTGGAATAAGAAACATGGTTCAAGAAAAAGTTGGTGCTTTGTTTGTTGTAGATCCAAGAAAAGAAAAAAATGCTATTTCTGAAGCAAAAATTCTTGGTATACCAGTAGTAGCTATAGTTGATACTAACTGTGATCCAGATGAAGTTGATTATGTAATACCAGGTAATGATGACGCTATTAGAGCTGTAAAATTAATTACTGCTAAAATGGCTGATGGTGTTATAGAAGGTAGACAAGGCGAACAACTAGCTGAATAATATTTTAAAATAAAATGAAGAAGAATGCTTCTTCATTTCTTATAGTATAAAAATGAACGGAGGAATAAATGTGATTTCCGCAAGTATGGTTAAAGAATTAAGAGACAGAACTGGTGCAGCAATGATGGCCTGCAAAAAAGCTTTATCAGAAACTGATGGTGATATGGATAAAGCAATTGAAGTATTGAGAGAAAAAGGATTAGCAGCAGCAGCTAAAAAGGCTGGAAGAATTGCAGCTGAAGGATTGGTTGTTACATATGTTAGCGAAGATGGAAAATTAGGTGCAGTTGCTGAAGTTAACTGTGAAACAGATTTCGTATCAGCAAATGAAGAGTTTTCTAGTTTAGCAAACAATGTAGCTAAAATGGTTGCACTTAGCAAAATAGAGACAGTTGAAGAATTATTAGCTGAAAAGTATATAGCTGACGAAAGCGTTATGCTTAAAGATGTTCTTACAGGTTTAATATCTAAACTTGGAGAAAACATGAATGTTAGAAGATTTACAAGATACAATGCTGAAAATGGATTAGTTCAAAGCTATGTACATGGTGGCGGAAGAATTGGAGTTTTAGTTCAACTTGCTTCTGAAGTGCAAAGTCCAGTAGTTAGTGAAGTAGCAAAAGATATATGTATGCAAATTGCAGCAGCAAATCCATTATTCTTAAATGAAGACCAGGTTGACAACGAAGCTTTAGATAAAGAAAGAGAAATCTACAGAGTTCAAGCTTTAAATGAAGGAAAACCAGAAAAAATCGTTGATAAAATGGTTGAAGGTAGAATAAAGAAATATCTTAAAGAAGTTTGTCTTGTAGATCAAGTTTGGGTAAAAAATCCTGACTTAACTATTTCAAAACTACTTCAAGAAAAATCAAAAGAAGTTGGTTCACCAATTACTATAGCTTCTTTCTCTAGATTTGAAAGAGGAGAAGGTATAGAAAAAGTAGAAGAAAATTTTGCTGAAGAAGTTCAAAGACAAATGCAGCAGGGAAAATAGTAAAGATAAGAGAACACTGCGTGTTCTCTTTTTTTAAAGTAATATAATTATATAAAATTGTTAAATTACTTATTTGGAGGTATAATTTATATGAAAAATATGAAATATAAAAGGATAATGTTGAAATTATCTGGTGAATCCCTAGCTGGTGAAAGTGGATATGGAATTGATTTTGATGTAGCAAAGAGGATAGCAGAAGAAATAAAAGAAATAGTTGATATGGGCATAGAAGTTGGTGCAGTAGTTGGTGGCGGAAATATTTGGAGAGGTAGACAAGGCGAAGACATGGATAGAACAACGGCTGATTATATGGGGATGCTTGCTACTTGTATAAATGCCATGGCACTTCAAGATTCATTAGAAAGTATCGGCGTATACACTAGAGTTCAGACTGCTATAGAGATGAAACAAATTGCAGAACCTTATATTAGAAGAAGAGCTATGAGACATTTAGAAAAGGGTAGAGTTGTGATTTTTGGTGCTGGAACTGGTAATCCATATTTCTCCACAGATACTACAGCTGCACTTAGAGCTGCAGAAATAGAAGCTGATGTCATCTTACTAGCAAAAAAAGTTGATGGTGTTTATGATAAGGACCCTCATAAATTTGATGGTGCTACTAAGTTTGATACCCTTACTTATATGGACGTGCTTGAAAAAGGGCTACAGGTTATGGATTCCACTGCTACTTCACTTTGTATGGACAATGACATTCCAATTTTAGTTTTTGGTCTTGATGCGCCAGGAAATATTCGTAAAGCCGTTTTAGGTGAAAAAATAGGTACTTTAGTATCAAAATAATTTGAGGAGGATTCTTATGTTAAAAGATGTTATTATTAATGCTGAAAATAAAATGAATAAGACTATTTCTGTTTTAAAAAGAGATCTTTCATCTATGAAAGCAGGTAGAGCAAACCCTTCAATTCTTGATAGAATTGAAGCAGAGTATTATGGTACTTCAACACCTTTAAATCAACTTGCTAACGTATCTGCTCCTGAACCAAGAGTTTTGTTAATTCAACCATATGACAAAACTTCAATTAAAAGTATTGAAAAAGCAATTCTTGTATCAGACTTAGGCTTAAATCCTTCAAATGATGGATCTGCTATAAGACTAGTTATACCTGAACTTACAGAAGAAACAAGAAAAAACATTGTAAAGAATGTAAAGAAAACAGGTGAAGAAGCCAAGGTTGCGGTTAGAGCAATAAGAAGAGATGCGAATGACAAGATTAAAGTATTAAAAAAAGATAATGAAATTACAGAGGACGAAGCAAAAAAAGCCGAGGAAGATGTACAGAAAAATACAGATGGTTTTATAAAAGAGATAGATAAAATTTTGGAAGAAAAAGAAAAAGAAATATTATCTATCTAAGGCATATTCAAAAAATAATAAGACAGTATGCTAGTATATTTTGAGCCATACTGCATGGACAAAACCTGCGTCAGCGCAGGTTTTGTCATAATTCTTGAATATTCTTTTAATGAATATTCAATTATGGGAGTGGTTGAAATGTGGAAATTTACAGCTTCAAAAGAATTAGATTCTAATTCTGACGAAATGGTCATAGATACTGAAAATATACCTAAACACATTGCAATTATAATGGATGGAAATGGAAGATGGGCTAAGTCTAGAAAACTTCCAAGAACAATGGGACATAGAGCTGCAATGGAAGTTATTAAAAAAGTAGTGAAGGCTGCTAGTGATATAGGGGTTAAATATTTAACTCTGTATGCTTTTTCAACTGAAAATTGGCAAAGACCAAACGATGAAGTTAATGCAATAATGAAGCTTCTAGTTGAATATATGAAAAAGGAATTAAATAGTCTTAATAAGAACAATGTAAAAATACGAACTATAGGAGACCTATCGAAATTACCTCAAATTTGTATAGATGTACTTGAAAATTCTAAAATAGAGACAAAAGATAATAGTGGTTTGGTTCTAAATTTAGCATTGAATTATGGTGGAAGAGCTGAAATTTTAGGAGCCTTTAAAAATATTTTTCATGATTATGAAAAAGGTATTTTAAGTAAAGAAGATATAGAAAATTTAACAGAGAAAGATTTTGAAAACTATACATATACTGCTGGAATTCCAGATCCTGACATAATAATTAGACCTAGTGGAGAACAAAGATTAAGTAATTTTCTATTATGGCAATGTGCATATTCTGAATTTTGGTATAGTGATATATTATGGCCAGATTTTACAGTAGAGCACCTTTATAAAGCCATATTTGATTATCAGAAAAGAGATAGAAGATTTGGCAAAGTAAAGTAGAGGTGTAAATAATGAATAAAAGATATATTGGTGCTGCTATTTTAATGCCGCTAGTAGTGTTCTTGCTTTTAGGGGGTATATATTTAAAGGCTTTGATATTAATGCTATCCTTGCTTGGAATGTATGAATTTTATAAAGTAGTAAAGAATGAGAATATTAATCCAATAAGCCTTATTGGATATATCATCTGCATTTTATATTACATAATTATTAGCAACAATTTAGCTTTCAAATATATTATGTTAATATTTACAGTGGCTGTATTCATCATGTTTTGTATACCAACATTAAATACAAAGTACAATTTTATTGATATTTCCATAACTATGCTTGGATTTATATACGTAGCTGTATTTTTTAGTTTTATTGTTTTAGTAAATCTAAAGACATTAACAATTTCAAATAAGTACATAGACATAGGAAAATATTTTGTTTGGCTTATATTTATATCTTCATGGATGTGTGACACTACAGCTTATTACTCAGGAAAATATATACCTTTGAAAAAGCACAAACTTTGTCCAGAGGTAAGCCCAAATAAAACAGTAGAAGGATCTATAGGTGGATTAATAGGAAGTATATTATCTTGCTTATTATTTGGCTACTTAATTAATACTTACGGTAGTAATGTAAACTTACTTCATATCAATCTACTTCATTATGCATTAATAGGGTTGTTATGCGGTGTGTTTTCACAATTTGGAGATTTGGCTGCGTCTTCCATAAAAAGACATGTTGGAGTCAAAGATTACAGTAATCTGATTCCAGGTCACGGGGGGATACTTGATAGATTTGACAGTATATTATTTTCAGCTGTTATAGTTTATTATTATGCAAGTTTTGTTTTAGGCATATGAAATAAGATAGACTAGCATACAGACTAGTTATAATAAAGGGGTGTTTCAAGGTGGTTAATACTAATTTGAAACATCTCTTTTAATTTAGGCAAAATTGCTATTATTAATTTTTTTTTGAATATAATGTACTAGAGCAATAATAGAAAGGAATAAACATTGTACAAAAAATTAATAGAATGTATTTTACTTTTGATTTTTTTTATAGCAATTGATTTACTTATAAAAAATTATTTTAGTCCATTTTTTACAATAGCTATTTTGCTCATACTGGCTTTTCCCATATTTAATTTTTTCTGTAAGCGTAATATATTTAACATTAATGTAAATGCAATAATCACTATTGTAATAGTAAATCTAAGCATATTTGTAACAATAGTATATGGGAGCAGTGTTATTTTCATAAATATTAAACATATTGTAACAGTTGTTTTTAATAGATTAAGTATTAAAAACATAGACAAGCAATTAGCAATAACAAATTATTTTGAAATTCAAGATATACTTGAAAAATCCAAAAATTATATATTAAATATATTAAATTTTAGCAACGTACAAAAGGGTGCATTTTTTACAACGGATTTAGTGATTTCATATTTTGTAGCTAACGTATCACTTTACTTTATTTTAGTAGATAATTGTGCTATAGTAAAATGTGTCAAAAGTTATATATCGGAAAAAAAGCGATTATTAATAAAGAAAAAATTTATAGAAATTAAAAAGATAATTTTTATTGAAACCTTGTTGGTATTAAGTACTACAGTCCAGACAATTTTGGGCTTTATAATATTGGAAATAAATAGCGGTGTGTTTTTAGGAATATTATGTGGTGTGATGGACATATTACCCTATGTTGGAACTTTGATGGTTTTTTTACCTTTAATAATATATAATATATATTTAAAAAAATATATTATATCCATAGGATTAGTTTTTCTATATATTTTGCTTCAAGTAAATAGACAAATTATGGAGGCAAAATTTATGAGCATAAATCTAAAAATTCATCCGTTATTGATGCTTATATCTTTATATGTAGGTAGTAAAATTTTTGGCATTCCAGGACTTATAATAGGACCGATATATTTACTTATAGTTAAAGAGATTATTATTTCATAAGTTAGGAGCGATATTTTTGAAAAATATTTCTATTTTAGGTGCTACTGGGTCAATTGGAACTCAGACCTTAGACGTGATTAGGAAAGAAAAAGAAAGATTTAGGTTAATTGCAGTTACAGCAAATAAGAGTTACCTCAAAATAATAGATATAATCAATGAATTTAAACCAAAATTAGTTGGAATGATGGATGAAAATGCATATGAGAAAGTTAAAAATTACTGCTTTGAAAATGGATTAGATATTGAGGTTTTATGTGGAATAGAAAGTCTAAATAAGGCGGCTACTATGGATGAAACTGATATGGTAGTTACTTCTGTAGTAGGAATGATAGGGCTTTTGCCAACTATTAATGCAATTAGGGCCCAAAAGGACATTGCACTAGCCAACAAAGAAACTCTTGTAGTTGGTGGGGAAATTGTAATGAAAGAAGCAAAAAAGGCTGGAGTTAAAATTCTTCCTGTGGATTCAGAACATGGGGCAATATTTCAGTGCCTTCAGGGAAATAAAGATAGCGAAATATTAAAATTACTAGTTACGGCATCTGGAGGACCCTTTAGAGGAAAACATAAAAGTGAACTTACCCATATAAAACCTGAAAATGCTTTAAAACATCCAAAATGGAATATGGGTAAAAAAATATCTATAGATTCAGCTACGCTTATGAATAAAGGACTTGAAGTTATTGAAGCACATTGGCTATTTAATGTACCATTTGAAAATATTAAGGTTGTTGTACATCCACAAAGTATAGTACACTCTATGGTAGAGTACTCTGATGGAAGTGTAATTTCTCAGATGGCAACCACGGATATGAGACTTCCAATACAATATGCTTTAAATTTTCCTAACAGAGGAGAAAGAATAGTTGAAACACTGGACTTTTTTTCAGTAGGAAGTTTAACTTTTGAAAAGCCTGACGTAGAAACTTTTGGATGTTTAAAATTGGCATATAAGGCTGGAAAAATGGGTGGGAATATGCCTACAGTTTTAAATGCAGCTAACGAAGTGGCGGTAGAATTGTTTTTAGAGAATAAGATTACTTTTTTGCAAATTGAAGATATTATTAAAGAAGCTACTGAAAATTTTCAGTATATTAAAGATATTGATTTAGATGTTATTTTGGATACTGATAAAAAAGTTAGAGAATATGTAAAAAATAAATATGATTTATAGGAGGGTTACTTTTGTATATTTTAGCGGCTATAGTTGCTTTTGGTATTTTGATTCTAATTCATGAACTAGGACATTTTTTATTGGCAAAATTAAATGGTGTAAAAGTAGAAGAATTTGCAATTGGTATGGGTCCCAAAATTGCATCTATTAATGGTAAGGAAACTCAATATTCCATAAGAATATTACCAATTGGTGGATATGTTAAGATGTTAGGTGATGAGGACGCTAGTGATGATCCAAGAGCCTTTAATAATAAATCACCCTTTAGAAGGTTGAGTATAGTAATTGCGGGACCAGTAATGAACATTATATTGGCAATGCTTTTATACATAGTAATTGGATTAATAGCTGGTATTGAACTCCCAGTGGTGAATTCTGTACTTAATGATAGTCCAGCTTTAAAAGCAGGAATTCAAAAAGGTGATGAAATATACAAAGTTAACGGTTCGAGAATTTTAACCTGGGACGATTTTGCTTTATATGTAGGATTGGCAAAGGATAAACCTATAAATTTATCTGTTAAACACGATGGAATAGTTAAAGATTACAATATCAAACCCATGAAAGATAAACAAACTGGAAGATACATGGTAGGCGTGGAGGCAGAAGTGATTACTTCTCCCAATATGCTTC
>Ga0255360_1000008_pt1 | contig 61403 bp, 68 predicted proteins | sample GFST50metaG_FD_186004 | JGI IMG/M metagenome (GOLD analysis project Ga0255360, IMG submission 186004) | Peat soil microbial communities from Stordalen Mire, Sweden - G.F.S.T50 | ecosystem: Environmental > Terrestrial > Soil > Wetlands > Peat | place: Sweden: Norrbotten County, Stordalen Mire... | reverse complement strand
AGACAATGGATTCACAAAAGATGTTGTTGTAGACATTTCAAAGGATAGAGTAAAGCTAGCCTACGGTTCTGAAAGGCAAGTAGAAGTACTAACGGATAAGCAAGTAGAACGAATTCTGTTCTACATTCAAAATGAAGAAAAGGTGAGCAAAAGGAATAGGATGATACTTTTGCTACTTCTCTATACAGGGCTAAGAGTAAGCGAACTTTGTGACATTAAGCTAAAGAACATAGATTTCCTAACTGCACAGCTAAAGGTATTTGGAAAAGGTGGTAAGGTGAGAGAAGTTCCACTAAAACAAGAGGTTGTTGAAGCAATAAAGGAATATTTAGTAGAACGTAGTTCTAATCCTTTTGCAGATTCAGATTACCTAATTGTAGGACAAAGAGGTGCTCTTCAAAGAGATGCAATAAATACTCTACTAGAAAAACTAACTGTAAAGATTGGAATAGATGTAAGGCTAAAACCTCATTTGTTTCGGCACACATTCTGTACAAGGTTAGTAAGTAAAGGAATTCCACTAACAACTGTAAGTAAATTAGCAGGACATAGCAGTATAGATACTACTGCAAGGTTCTACATCAATAGCAGTAAGGAAGAGAAAATGAGGGCGGTAAGCCTATTATAGGGGGAGAAAGCAATGATAACAGTATACACACTTGAAGAAATCAAGAATCTAGAAAATATTTCTGAAGCATTGAAAAAAGAACTATTGAAATATTTCAAAGAAATTGCGGAGGGAATTGTAGGAGAAGAATGGGAAGAATACAATCTTAGTGAAGTTGGTTCAATAGTAGCATTAGAAGATGCTGATGCTGTAGATGCTTTGGATGAGTTTGGGCTAATGCAGGGTAACAAAAGTATTCCTCATTCACTGCCAGAATTTGCACTAAGAGTAAAAGTAGGTGAAGTTGAAATGTATAAAATAATTTGGGTAGTAAGTGACTCATTTGGCGTAGCCGTATACTATCCTAAAGGAAAATTTGGTAAGGAATTTGAGGAGTGGCTAAAGGAATATCTGATTGACTAGCAAATTGGAAATAAATGAAAAAATAAGCAAATATTATTATAATGAGTACATCCATACATGATGAATAGTACCCTAGGAACATAGGAGCAAAGAAAACTGTAATAGTTGTTGCTCCATTTTTTTGCAAAAGGACTAAGAAAGAAAAATTCGGACTAAGTTTGGACGTAGTGAATTCTAAGAAAATCCTTGTGACGTAAGGATTTGGGCGGATGGACATAGTTTCACTAAGATTGATTTTTTGAGGAAACAATGAGAAATTCTAAAAAAAGTACTAAAGAGTAAAATTGAATATTAGGTAGAGTACGCCCATACGCCCAAACCTAGTAAAATCAAGGAAAGAGCTAAATTCAATGCGACCAAAGTACACCCTAAGTGCGTCCAAGCAAAGTTAAAGTTCTACACTATTGACGCAACTGACGCTATTTGAGGGTAAAATAGAGCAAAAATGAAAATCTACGATTGACTAAGGAATATTGAGAGAACTAAAGCATGAGAGAGATGAAAAAAATCAAACTTTTTTTGTGGGAGTTCGAACTGCCTCATAAGCACTTAGCAGAAAATGGGAGAGCTTTGCGGTTTCAAAATAGAGGTATTAGAATAAATCTAGCAGAGCTAAATGATATAAGTCTACAGAATAGATAAACTACAGGTAATCTATTCTAAAATAGCGTCAAAAATTTCACTACTGACGATAGTGACGCTTTGTGAAGGTAAAAAAATAGAAAAAGGCGTTTCATAAAAGAAATCAAATAAATATTATTAAAATGAATTAGTATTAGCTAAGGAAAGAATCAAAATAGCGGAAGTGGGCAGATTTGTTTGAAGTAAAAGACCAATAAAACGACTGAAAGCTACTACCAAAATTGTAAAGCAGAATAGAACGGATTGGCTGTCGCCCCCTTGCACAGAGGTTCCAAAAGAACGGTCTGAATGCTTCAAACTGAGGTTGCCTGCGTTCCTGCTAAAACAAATAGAGGAGTGAGTAAAAATGCATCAAAAACAAAAGCATATCTATATTGGACTAGACCTACACAAAGATACCCACACCGCAGTAATCATTGACTGTTGGAATGAAAAACTAGAAACTATTGTAATTGAAAACAAGCCTTCTGATTTCACAAAACTTCTAAGCAAAGTAAAAAAGATAGCAGGAAAACTAACACCAGTATTTGGACTAGAAGATGTACATGGCTACGGTAGGTCACTAGCGGTATTCCTACTAGAAAAAGAGCAAATAGTAAAGGAAGTAAATTCAGCTCTTTCCTACTCGGAGAGAATGAGTTACCCAACCACTAAAAAGAGTGACGATTGGGATGCATACTGTATTGCCTGTGTACTGGTGAGAATGCTAGAAAGACTTCCAGATGCTAATCCATTGGATTTGTACTGGACAATAAAAATGTTGGTGAATAGAAGGGATGCTATTGTAAAATCAATAACAACCCTAACAAACCAACTACATGGACAGCTCTACAATCATTTTCCTAGCTACAAGAAGTTTTTCTCTGACGTAAACAGCAAAACAGCTCTTGTATTTTGGGAAAACTACCCTTCACCATATCATCTAAAAGGAGTAACTGATGAAGACCTAGCGGAGCTACTAAGAAAGCCTAGTCACAATTGTTGTTCTACAAAAAAGGCTAAATCAATACTACAACTAGTTGAAGCTGATGGAGATACTCTAAGAGAATACCAAGAATCAAGGGATTTCATCATTCAAAGTATTGTTAGGGACATAAGATTCAAAAGTGGTGAGATAGAAAAGGTAGAAGGTGAAATGAAAAAGCTACTATCATTGCTAGAGTTCAAGCTAGAAACTATTCCAGGAATAGATACTGTAACTGCTACTACTCTTGTTGCAGGAATTGGAGACATAAATAGATTCCGAAACGCTGATAAACTAGCAAGATTTGCAGGTATTGCACCTGTAAACTTTAGTTCAGCAGGAAAAGGAAAGGATAAACAAAGTAAGCAAGGAAATAGGGAACTCTACGGAAGAATCTACTTCCTAGCAGTACAGCAAATACAAATATCTAAGGGAAAGAAAACACCAAGAAATCCAGTATTCCTAGAATACTACAACAAGAAGGTTTCAGAGGGGAAAACAAAAGTTCAAGCATTGATTTGTGTAATGAGAAGACTTGTAAACATAATCTACGGAATGATGAAAAATAAAACAAAATACATCATGTCAATAGTAGAGCTAAAAGAAGCAGTGTGATACAATAGTGGTAATCAGTGGTAAATACTGATTGCCACTAAAAATGAAACTACAGTTTCAGCCCCAAGGGGGCGGATAAAGCTGTCGATATAGAACTAAAATATAAAGAAGGATGGACAGCTACACAAAAGGCAGAGGCAGATGCAAAAGTAAATGCATTAACTGAAGCTGATACTGTAAAAACAGCACCTAATAGAAGTGGAACATCAGCATCATCAAGATATAAAAAATCAAATGGTGCAAATTCTGTACCTAGTGGAAAAGATGTTGGAGGATAACAATAATGTTTAGAGAGTTTTGTAAATTTTTTAATATACCAGAAGTAGATAAAAATAAATGCGAATTGAGAGATGGTCTAAGCAATGTCCAAAGGATAGCTTCAGGATTTAAAGAATTATTAAGTAGCTATCAAGGGAGTTCATTTGGTGAAGGTATGTATAGACTTCATAACTATAATAGCATCGACAAGTGGAATAAGATAGTTTTAGAAGCTTTTCCAGAGTATAAAGATAGAATTCAATGTTTTGGTTATGATTGGCTTGGACGACAATTCGCACTTGATAAATCAAGAGTAATAGAAGGAGAGGCACAAATACTCATGCTTGAGCCAGGTACCGGAGAGGTTTTGGAAATTCCTTGTAATTTTGTGCAATTTCATAATGAAGAAATTACAAACTATCATGATGCATGCTTAGCATCAGAATTTTTTAGTGATTGGATGAGAATTAATAAGACTAAACTATCTGAACAAGAATGTGCTGGATACAAGGTTCTTTTGTTTCTTGGTGGTGCTGATACAGTAGAAAACCTAGAAAAGAGTGACTTGGAGGTCTATTGGAGTATATGTGCTCAATTGATAAACAAGACTAGAGATTTGCCGTAAGGGTCAAAAATAAAAGGAATAGGAATTTCTTGGTAGTAAGTACCTGCAAAATTTTGACTAAACTAACTTAAAAATTTGTAGAAATCAACTTGATACTGCTACTCATAAATATTATCAATAAAGTAGTAGAATTTAAAATGCTACATAATAATAATAATAATGCAGTAAGAGGAAACAAAAATAAAAACAAAATTCAAAGAAAAGTAACAATAGTAAATGCTAACGCTGAAAAAAGGCGTTAGCATTTTTTCTATTGTCCAAAAACATTGAAAGGGGTAAAAAACAATGACAAATAAATTGGTACAGAATTTCAAAGTAAACCTAGAGGAAGATGGAAAGAGCATAAAGACAGTAGAAAGCTATGTTGGAGATACTTGTGCATTTGTAACATTTCTTGAAAGCAAGGAGGTAGATTTCAATGTTCTAATCCTTTTGCAGATTCAGATTACCTAATTGTAGGACAAAGAGGGGTTCTGCAAAGAGATGCAATCAATATGATGCCGCAGGAAGAATAACAAGTTTTCGGATGCAGAAGGCACAACTAGTTATATCTATGATAAAAATGGCAATATGCTTACAGTTTCGAATGCACAAGGAACAATAACTCGTCAGTATGATGCTCTTAATCGCGTTATAAAGTATGCAGATGTAAATAAAAATGTAGTACAATATACTTATGATGCTGTAGGAAACCTTTTCAAATGGGCAAAGCACTTATTAGGCATATGAAAAAAATAACAAGTCAAAGATTCTAGTATATTTTGTGTCAGGCAAGGAGGTAGGTTCCGCCGACGCGGCATGGCGCAAAATAGACTAGAATACTGACTAGTTATTTTTTTGAATATGCCTTATATTTATGGAATAGGATTGCTTGGTGAGCAAGGTTCAAGTGGAAATTACCTAATGTATCATTATGATTTGAGAGGCAGTACAACAGCCATAACAAATAAGCAAAATACAGTTACAGATAGATATACCTATGGATCGTATGGAGAACTATTGAGTCATACAGGAACATCAACCACACCATTCTTATACAATGGACGAGATGGAGTAATGACAGACTCAAATGGTTTAAATTATATGCGAGCTCGTTACTATTCACCAACTCTGAAGAGATTCATAAATGCAGATACATTAAAAGGTTCTATTAAAGATGGAGAGACGTTAAATAACTATGCATATGCAAATGGTAATCCAATTTCTATGGTAGATCCTTTTGGAAGATGTGCAGATTTGGCTAGTGATGGTATGCATACAGCGTTAGATGGAGCAGGAATGATACCGTTATTTGGAGCAATACCAGATGGAATAAATGCAATATGGTATGCAAAAGATGGAGAGTGGGGAAATGCAGGACTTTCTGTAGTAAATGCAATACCATTCGTATGAGATATTACTGATAGTTTGAAAATAGGAAAGGATACAGTTGAAGTAGGAAAAGATTTAGAGACTGTTGATAAAATTGTTGAGGATGCTAATGTGGTTTCTGAGGGGGCGGGTGAAGCTAAATATCAAGTTGGTGCATCGAAGACATTAGAGGAGCAGAAGGTCTAGATGCACACCATGCAGGTCAAAAGGCAGCAATGAAGAATTTAGTTGAAGACTATAACCCTATGACTGCACCAGCAATAAATGTTCCCAAGATAGGACATGCTATTAAAGGACCAAATGGTATAGTATCAAGAAGCACAAAAGGAATAACTGATGCAAGACAACTACTTGCGAGAGATATAATGGAATTAAGAAGAGTGTATCCTGATATTCCAAACTCAAAATTACAAGAATTAATTGATATGAATAAAAATTTATATCCAGAAATGAGGAAGTAAAATGAATGAAATTTTTATCAAAAGTATTTATAAAACTATAGTAGAAGAAAATAAAGAGTTGTATAAAAATTTGCTTGATGACACAACTATAGATGAAGCAACTGATAAATATTGGAAACAATCATTAAACCTGTATAGTAATTTATCACAACAAAATAAAGATGTTTTGATTAATATTATCGAGCAAACTATGATAGATACAATCTCAAATATATTAGGTGTTATTGATGGAACAAGTACACTTAATGGATGTGATATCGAGCCTAAATTATTTTTGAATAATAATGATACTGATGGTGAGCTACAAGATTTATTTTTAGGATATGTAGAGGAGATTAAAGAATAAGAAATATTAGATAAAAGTAGATGCAAAATAAATAAGAAATATACTGCAAAACACTATATCTTGAAAGATATTAATAAAATCAATGAAGATAGCAGTAGGATTCAATGCATAATTGTAATAATGCAGTAAGAAGAAACAAAAATAAAACCAAAATGCAAGAAAAGTAACAATAGTAAATGCTAACGCTGAAAAAAGGCGTTAGCATTTTTTCTATTGTCCAAAAACATTGAAAGGGGCAAAAAGCAATGAAAAATGAATTGGTACAGAATTTCAAAGTAAACCTAGAGGAAGATGGAAAGAGCATAAAAACAGTAGAAAGCTATGTTGGAGATACTTCTGCCTTTGTAACGTTTCTTGAAGGTAAAGGAGTAGAATTCAACGGAGAAATGAAGAGGTTCTACATCACCAGTTACAGGAACTACCTAATTGGAAATCAGTACGAGCTATCAACCATCAATAAGAAAGTAAACAGTATTCAATCCTTCAATAAATATCTGGTAGACAATGGATATACAAAAGATGTTGTTGTAGACATTTCAAAGGATAGAGTAAAGCTAGCCTACGGTTCTGAAAGGCAAGTAGAAGTGCTAACGGATAAGCAAGTAGAACGAATTTTGTTCTACATTCAAAATGAGGAAAAGGTGAGCAGTAGGAATAGGATGATACTTTTGCTACTTCTCTATACAGGGCTAAGAGTAAGTGAGCTTTGCGACATTAAGCTAAAGAACATAGATTTCCTAACTGCACAGCTAAAAAAAATTGTCAAGGTACAATTGCAACAATAAATTGGAAAGAATATGATATAATACTAACATATCTTAAGTTTCAGTGTTTAAAGGAAGGTGTAAAATGGCAAACGTAATTTTAGTAACTGGTGGAGCAAGAAGTGGTAAAAGCTCCTTTGCAGAATCTTTATATAAGAATAATAAGGATGTTGTATATATTGCTACATCTAAAATATATGATGATGAAATGAGAGAAAGAGTGGAACTTCACAAAAGTTCTAGACCAAGTGAGTGGAGCACTTATGAAGGAAATTATGAATTATTTAAGGCAGTTTCAGATGTGAAAAATTATATACTGGATTGCTTAACGGTGATGACTTCAAATATTATGTTTGATATTACAAAGGACTTGAATAAAATACCAAAAGAAAAACAAAAACAAGTTGAAGATACAGTTGCAACGGAAATAGAAAACTTAATTAAAAAGATAGATGAAATTGGAGGGAAGCTTGTAATTGTAACCAATGAAGTTGGATGCTCTATTGTGCCAGAAAATCATGTAGCTAGGGTATATAGAGATATAATTGGGAAAATAAATCAAAGGGTAGCAGCGATTTCTAAAGAGGTGTATTTAGTAACCTGTGGAATACCGCTTAAGGTTAAATAATATGATAAAGGCATTTATACTTGGATTACAATTTTTAACAAGAATTCCCGTTAATATAAGTGTAGATTACAATAGGGAGAATCTAACTAAAACTACATTTTTCTTTCCTTTTATAGGGATGATTATAGGTGCTATTGCAGCCCTTACTTATTATGTGTTTAGTTTTGTAAATAGAGATATGGCAGCAGTGTGCACAGTTTTAGCTCTTGTATGCATAACAGGAGGATTACATATAGATGGATTGTCTGATACCGCAGATGGATTTTTCTCTTCAAGACCAAAGGAAAGAATACTTGAAATAATGAAGGACAGTAGGGTTGGTGCCTTTGGAGTTATAGCCATAGTGTTTGATTTGTTATTTAAATATGTGGTTATTAAAAGTATGGATACAAACAAGGCAATAATGTGGATTATCTTATCAAGTGGCATATCAAGAACCATGGTAGCAATGTTATTTTCTTTTGGTAAATCAGCAAGAAAGGGTGGCATGGGGGATATGCTTATGAATAAGGCTTCAAAAAAATATCTTATACCAGCTGCAATAATATTTATTCTAATAGGCTTATATATTGGAAAATTGAACTTTTTAGTTGTATTTGTTTTAGTTGCAATTTTTTCATTGTGTTTTATGAGATATTCCTATAAAAAAATTGGAGGAGTTACAGGAGATGTGTTTGGAGCTAATGCAGAATTATGTGAAATGTTAGCAATGGCAGCGTTTCTTGTGGTGGCAAAATGGATATAGTTTTTATTAGGCACGGCAGAACAAAGCTAAACGAAAAAGGTGTTTATGTTGGGAAAACAGACACTTCATTATCTGAAAAGGGCAAGGCTGAAATAGAAAAAATATCAAGCCTTATTACTGAAATAAAATTTGATAAAATCTATTCCAGTCCATTAAAAAGAGCAATAGAAACTACTGAAATTATAACCAGAGAAAAATATATAGTTGATGACAGACTTAGAGAAATTGATTTTGGAATATTTGAAGCACTGTCTTATGGAGAAATATGTGAGAGATATCCTATTGAAAGTAAACAGTGGGCTAGTGATTATTTAAATTATAAAATCCCTAAAGGAGAAAGTTTAAATGATGTATTTTCACGAGTAGAAGAGTTTATTAATCATATAGGAAAAGGTGATGATAAGGTGCTGGTGGTTACTCATGGCGGGGTAATTGCCTGTGCATTATCTCTTGTATTTAATAGTAGAGAACATTTTTATAGATTTAAAATACTACATGGAACAATGAACGTTATAGCTGTTGAGAATAATTATATGTATATTAAAGGAATAAATAGTTATTTTTGTAGATGTGCAGAAGGCTATTTTGATTAGTAGACAAATGAGTAAACAGATGTGATAAAATATAATAAATTATTTAAATTCAGAGGAAAAACTTAATGGGTATCTTGAAGAACTTGGGTTTTACATAAATTAGTGAGAAGCAATTGAAAAGTGATAAGTTGCATGTGATGAGTAAGGAGGAAAATTTTATATGAAGTGGAATGAAGCAAGAAAAGTATATCCAAACAAATGGCTTTTAGTTGAAGCTATAGAAGCTCGCTCTGAGGAAGGAAAAAGAGTTGTTGAAGAACTTTCAGTTATAAATGTATATGATGAAGGAAAAGAAGCTCTTAAAGAGTATGCGGAGAAACATAAAAAGGATAAGAGTAGAGAAATGTATGTTTATAATACTAAAAATGAAGAATTGTTAATAGAAGAAAGAAACTGGATTGGAGTCCGAAAGAATGGTTAAACTTGATTTAAAATACGGCCTTCCTTTTTGTACAGTTAAGCTTTCTTATAATGGAAAATATAAGTTTATTGATAATGTGCTTTTAGATACAGGTTCAGGCGGTACTGTATTTAAAATGGATGTAGTTGAGGAAATAGGTATAACAATTGAAGATGACGATGTTATTGAAACTATCTCAGGTGTAGGTGGTTCGGAATTTGTGTATAAGAAGGATATAGACTCAATAACGTTAGGTGATTTAGAGCTTAATAATTTTAAAATAGAGGTAGGAGTCATGGATTATGGCTTTGAGATAAATGTAATATTAGGAATGGACTTTTTGAAAAAAGTAGGAGCAATAATTAATTTAGATGAAATGAAAGTAACAAAAGAGAATAGGTAGGTGAGAATAGTGAAGAAGGTTAGAGTATGTGAATTAGAATATATTAAGTATAAAAAAGAATTAACGAACAGTACGATATTAATATCGTTAACTGGAACAACTATAAAAAATCTTTCTTTAGACACTTTAAGAAGAACTAATATTACCTGTTCCAACGATTGAAGAACAAGAGAAAATCGCCTTAATCCTATCATCCGTAGATGAAAAAATTATTAAAGGATGTCTTGTAGAAGATGAAAAGGGAGAAGAACAGAATGAAAATGGGCCTAAAATGATTTGTATTGATTATTTTATGAAAAATAAACTTGAAATTATAGATAATTTAAAGAATATAAATAACAGTAATGAACTTAATGAGCTTTCAAATCAGTTGTACTCTGAGTTATATGACTTATTAAAACAAAAAATAAAAGAAAATAAGTAGGTGAAATTATGATAAAGGCTTTTACTTTTGAAAATTTCAAGAGTTTTGACAAGGCAAAATTAGAATTGGAAAATTTAACTATAATGATAGGCTCAAATGCAGCAGGTAAAACTAATGCAATCGAAGGAATTAAAATTATGTCAGAAATATCTACGGGAAGAGATTTTTCTGTAATACTAGATGGTTCTAAAAACATTGATAGTGATATTAGAGGTGGAAGTAAGGGCTGTTGCAAATTTAATACAAACCACTTTAAGTTGGGCTGCATAGTAGATATAAATGAAGAATATGACCTTATTTATTCTATAAAAATAAAAGTTGGAGATAGAATTTATGTTGATGAGGAAAGTTTATATAAATTATCAACACATAACGAGAGAGAGTTAGTTTTTAAAACTAAAAAATCGTCTAAGGATAGTGGAGATATAAAGGTTGAATATAATAATGGTAAGTCGGGAAAAAATCCAGATGTTTTTTGCATAAGATCTTCAGCAATATTAACGCAACTATTAAGTAAGATGTCACCGGATTATAAGAAATATGAAGAAAACATTAAGTATATTAATATGGTTATTGATGATTTAAAGAACATTTTATTTTTGAACCCAATTCCTTCAGAAATGAGAAATTATTCGAGAGTAACTGATACGGAATTAAGACCGCAAGCAGATAATTTATCATCCGTATTATATATGTTATGTAAAGACCCAAATAATAAGAAGAGAATATTAGATATTATAGGAACATTACCAGAAAATGATATATTAGATATTGATTTTATAACAACTAGTATTGGAGATGTAATGTTTAAAATTAAAGAGCAGTATGGAAGTCGTTCTGAATATATAGAAGCTAAAAGACTTTCAGATGGAACTATTAGGTGTATGGCAGTTGTAGTAGCTTTAATAAGTGAGAAACCAGGAAGTATTGTTATAATTGAAGAAGTAGACAACGGTATTCATCCAAGTAGAGCAAAAAGTTTAATCGATTCAATATCAGAATTAGCAAAAGATAGAAAAATTCATATCATAATAACTACACATAACTCAGCATTACTAAATGCAATCTCTAAAAATGATTTAATCGGTGTATCTATAGGATATAGAAATGAAGAAGATGGTGGAAGTGAATTTATACAATTTGTAGATATAAACAAATATCCTAAGTTGCTGGCTCAAGGAAATTTAGGGGATTTAGTAATTACTGATGAAATTCTAAAATCCATAAAATTGAAAAGAAGAAACAATAATGATTATACTTGGTTGGAGGTGTAAATAAATGGATATAAGGATTATTGATACCTCTGTACTTGTTAATATTTTAGACATTCCTAATATGAATGAAAATCATAAAAAAGCAATAGAAGAATTCAATAAGAAGAAAACTAAAACAGCAGAATGGACAAGAGTTAATTGAAACTATAAAAGGAAGAGGGTACAAAATATGCTTAAAATAAGAAGCAGAATCGCATTATTGTACAGTCTACTTACAATGATTTCAATTGTTTTTTGCATAGTGTTGTTTTATTTCTTTTTAAAATTCAATATCTATAAGCATCCTATCCTATCAAATTTTATTTTCAATGATAAAAAGTCAGTGGATACGATAACATCGCCCAAGGGAAAAATTGCTACGAATGAAGGAAAAAATTCTATTCTTATGCATCTCATGAACTTAGGAATTCCTTAGCAGTTTTAAGGGCTAAAATCGAAATTGGTGAAGACAGTACAGAAACTACTGCCTATATAGATAAGTTAAATGGTGTTATAAGTGATATTCTAGCTATGTCTACCTCCAGCTTATCAAGTAGCCAGGAAAACGTAGATTTAGCTTTGGTTTGTGCTAAGGTTGTTGATGAGTATTCTGTGGTTTTCAAAAACTTAAAATTCGATATACCTGAGGAAGGTGTTCAAGCAATTAAGGGAAGAGAAGTTTGGATAGAAAGATGCATTGCTAATTTTATTGATAATTCTATGAAATTTATAGATGAAAATAAAGATAAGAATGAGATAAATATTCAGGTTTGTGAGGACGATAAAAATGTTATTGTAGAGATTTATGATAATGGTATTGGTATTGATGAGTTTAAATTTGATGAAATATTCATACCCTATTATGGAACTAAAAGTCGAACAAGTACAGGGATTGGACTTGCTTATATAAAGCATGTAATGGATTTGCATAATGGTAAAGTTTTAGTTGAAAGTAAAAAAGGTGAATACTCTAAATTCTCTTTAGTGTTTAGAAAGTAGTGATAATACATATGTTTAAAATATCAAAAGATTAATAGGAATAAGCTAGACATCATTATACAGATATATTAAGCTATATAAAGTTATAGGAGAAGAGTATAACAAGTAAAAAACAGTATATGACATAATTCAAAAAATGAGCAATGAAGCTGATTATAGAAACTGTTTTATCGAGGTAGATGCTCGTTGTGATGAATTAGAACTTACGTGGTAAACTTGTATAAAATAAGAAAATAGAGTTTTAATTATTTGTATTTGTCATATCCGCCTTTATAAGTTTCACTGGGAATACCTGAACTTTTCATTGAGAATATATTTACTGGTTCATAAAAATTAACAGTAGTGTGAAGGAAGCTAGGTCCCACCTTAGCTATTACTTTTCTTCCTTGGATGTAGACAGTATGTTCGGGATAGTAAGATAGAGCAATATTCAATGAACCAAGTAAAAAACATATTATTATAAAAATAGCCATAATTCCTGTAAATAATTTTTTGAAGAAATTTTTTATAGAACAATTTTTAATTATCAACTCAAACAGCGAAATTAAGCAAATCTTCACAAAAATAATAACTAAGATAATTAAGATCATGATACTAATTTGATATGTAATGTCCACCCAGCCTCTAAATATTAGATTATTTTTCGATAATTTAACTTTTTCTATTTTATATAAAATTATAAATAAAATATTTATTGGAATAAGAATATATAAAATAACTTTTTTAATCGATATATTATTTATCATATGACATTCTCCTTTGAATTCAAACCATTTTTTATATGAAAGAAAATATTAAGATTATCATACCACAAAGCATACATATAATCCAATTTTTAACTTTTAATACCTTTACCATTTCTTTAAAATATCATCAACAGCTTGTATATTCAAAATACATACTCGCTCATTCAATTGACTTGGAATATAAAAAATACTATTCTAAAAGGGAACAATACAAAATAATGTTGTTATGTGAAAAACTATAAATAATTACATTTTATTTACAATTTATAACTTCTATCATTTATTTCTTGAAGATTCCTTATTGTTTATTATCATCTTAACGTTACCTTAATGTTGACCTTGTTATTATATGTATAACAAGTAAAGATATTAAGAAGGTGGAGTAATGAGGGAAAAGAAAACTGTGTTATTTGTACTTATAATAGTAATCATATTATTTCTTGGGTTTTATTCTATTATTAGTAAAAAACGATCGGATACTAGAGAAAGCAACACTTTGAAAATTTATCTTACCGGACAAGGTGATGACTATGACAGAAGAATAAATGCAATCATTAATAAATTTCAACAAAAATATCCTAATATAAAAATTCAAAAAGTAATGTTTGACATTAATAAAGGTGATGGAATTGAAGGATATGTAAAAAAAATGCTTGCAGATACTTTAGCGGGAGATGGTCCAGATATACTATGTTTAGATAATATGAGCACCAGAAAACTAGAAAGATCTGATATGCTTGTTGATTTAAAACCTTTTATTGAAAAGGATAAGGATTTTAAGAAAGAAGACTATAATATGAAAGTTATAGAGGCAGGTTTATATAATGGTCAGCAGGTAATAATGCCTTTAGATTTCTATGTTAACCAATATATAACTACGGAACAACTTTTGAAAAACAATAATGTTAAATTACAAGATAACTGTTCTCAAAAAGATTTTATGAAGGCACTAGATGGATATATAACTTCAGCAAATGAAGATAAAAGTAAATTTCTCTTCGCTACTCCAATGAATATAGAGGATTTTTTAGCCAGTAGTGGTAAAGAATTTATTGATTATGACAATAAAAAAGTATATTTTAATAATCCAGAGTTTAAGGAAATAATAGAAAACTATAAAAAAATCTATAATGCATCTAAAAAGAAATCAGATATCGCAGGGTACTCTGGTACTAATGGTTTTGAAGATTTAAAAAATGGAAATACCCTATTCTCAAATGATCCTATTGATATGAGAGGTACTTTTTTTCAATATGAATCTCTAGTAAATCAAGTTGTTGGTGAATCACAAATTATAAATACCATGCCAAGCTATAAAGGAGGAAACAAGGTTACAGCTATTGTAAGCAATTCATTGGCTATAAGTAAAAATACTAAAAATAAACAAGCAGCCTATAATTTTATAAAAATTGCTATATCTGAAGATATACAAGGAGCAGGTGATTTACCTTCAAGCATACCAGTTAATAAGAAAGCTGCAAGGGATTTAGAAAATCAGTATATGAAAAATGAAGTTAATCATGCCTATGAATACAGTAAAAATATAACAGTAGTAGAGCAGCCTTTATCTAATAAATTTCAAAGCTACTACAATAAAATAGTAAATAATGTAGGTGATGCGCAGATTACTAATTATGAAGTGGAACAGATTATGATGGAATGTTTAACTCCATATTTTCAGGATAAGTCATCTTATGAAACCTGTGTTAGAGCTTTAGAAAACAAAATAAAATTATATCTTAATGAGTAGAGGAGCATCCTGAAATGAAAAGTAAAAAAAATATTAAAATTGTGATAAGAGTAGTTAGTCTGGTTATTTTAATTCTTGCAGCAGGATGTTCAAATACAAATAAAAATTCTGGCAATGAGCAGTCTGGAGCAACGAGTGGTAATTCTCAAAATAATAAATCTTCGGATGCAGCGGCAGCACCAAATACTACAACAAGCAATGCAACCCTAAACGGCATAGTAACAAAAATAGAAGGAAACAAGATAACTATTTCAAAGACAACCCAAAAGTCTAATGGAATAATAGTAGGACATAAAAATGGTTCCCCAGCAGCTACTAACGATATAGGTATTTTTGAAGTTAATAATGACACTACTGTAATTGTTAGAACTGTATCTGACAAAGGAATTAATTATGCAGATACAGCTGGATCTATATCAGAGATTAAAGTGGATTCATTTGTAAGCATATGGGGTGAAAAAGAAGGAGACACAGTTACAGCTACAAAGGTAATAGTAAGTATATTTGAGGCATATTAATAAAGATTGATTTGTAAGGAAGTGATAAAATGAATGAAAAAATTTTAGTTATAGATGATGACAAAGAAATTGTTAAATTAATTTCAATATATTTAGTTAATGAAGGGTATCAAGTTGTTAAAGCTTTTAATGGTGTTGAAGCTTTAAAGATTATAGAAGATGAAAATCCAAAGCTTATTATTTTGGACGTTATGATGCCGGGGATAGATGGTATTGAAGTATGCAAAAAAATTCGTGAAAGTTGGAGCATACCTATTGTAATACTCAGTGCCAAAGTTCAAAAAAATGATAGAATTACAGGTTTATTAACAGGAGCCGATGATTATATCACAAAACCTTTTGACGCATTGGAATTTATTGTACGTATTAAGGCTTTAATTAGAAGAACATATATTTTTGATAATGAATACCTAAATAATAAACAACATGAAGATATAATAAAGCTAAATCAAATTATAATAAAAAAAGCGTCACATTCTGTTTTTATAAATAATGAACCTATTATATTAACTGCTCGAGAATTTGAAATATTATTACTGCTTGCTAGTAATCCAGGTAGAATATTTAGTGCAGAAGAAATATTTAAAAGAGTTTGGAAAGAAAAATATTTTCAATCAAATAATACTGTAATGGTCCATATTAGTAATCTAAGAGATAAGATTGAAAGTCATTTAGAAGGTGAAAAAATAATACATACTGTTTGGGGAGTTGGATATAAAATTGAGAAAAAATGATATTTATAAGGTTGAATTTAAGATTTTAACTCGTTTTATAGCAACTATTTTATTAACAATTGCAACCATGTATATATTTAGTGATTTTGCAAGTGTATTCAAAAATATATTGAATTCATACAATATAGGATTAAAATTTCCCCAAATAAAACATTTTATAAATGAACTTAGACCATTAACTGACCTTTCATTTATTTGTTTATTCCTCATATATTTTCATTTATTATTTTGGAAAAAAATAAGTTGTTTTTTAGAAATAAATAAAGCAGTTGAAGATATATCAAATGGTGATTTTAAAGCCAGAATTTCTGTTAAATCTAATGATACTCTTGGTGTACTTAGTAGAAATATAAATAGAATTACAGAAAAATTTAACAGCTGTATAATTGAAGAAAAAAGATTAGAGCAAACTAAAATTGATCTTATAACAAGTGTATCACATGATTTACGTACGCCTCTTACCTCTATACTTGGTTATTTAAGTCTTATAGATAATGATGAATATACCGATGAATATGTTATTCGAAGCTATGTTAATATAGCATTAAATAAGACTAAAAGTTTAAAATTGTTACTAGATGACCTTTTTGAACTAACTACTTTAGATAACTACGGAATTAAGCTTTCGAAAAGTAAGTTAAATCTCGTAGAACTAATTAAACAATTAGTTGTAGAATACAAAGTGAATTTAGAAAAGGCTAAAATTGAATGTAGACTTAATTTATTAGAAGAAAAAATATATGTTTTAGGAGATAGTTCCAAACTTGTACGAGCTTTTGAAAACTTAATTTCTAACTGTATTAAATATTCTAGATTGAGCCAATATATGGATATAACAATAAAAAAAACTACCGATGTTGTTAATGTTAATTTCATAAATTATGGAGAACCCATTCCTCCAATGGATATTCCATATATTTTTCAAAGATTTTATAGAGTCGAAAAATCTAGATCAAATGAAACTGGTGGGTCTGGATTAGGACTAGCCATAACAAAAAACATTATAGAATTGCACAATGGGAAAATAAGTGTTCAAAGTAATAATATAAAAACGGTTTTTAAGATAGAACTTCCACTATATAATTAGGCATCAGAAAAAAAAATTAATATTCTTGTGTCATTGGAGTCAATATGACACAAAAGCACTGGTAATGTATCTCCAGTAGATACATTACCAGTGCTTTTAATTTTCCAGAGTCTTTATTTATAAACTTTATTTTTCTTAAGCTTTATTTAAAGATTAATTAAGAAAGTAAACTTACAATTATTAGTATAAGAATTATCCGAAGTAAAGAAAGGAGAAAAAATGAGAATAATAAAAAAGAAAAAATTTAATATACTCATAATAATTTTACTACTGATAATTATTATAGGTATGTACCCAGTTTTGAGTAAATCAATATCAGCGTCCAAAACATCAAATACAATAAAAATTTATAGCGAAGAACAGGGGGGGACACCTAGGCTACTTCAAGCTACCATTGATGAGTTTAAAAGAAAATATCCCAATATAAAAATAGAAAAGAAAGTATTTACTGATCCAAGAACTTATGATGAAAAATTACTAAGTGATACTTTATCTGGAGGTGGTCCAGATGTATTATACTTTGATACGCAGGGAGTAAACGCAAGAGTCCTTCAAAAATCTGATGTTCTTACTGATATGTCTCCATTAATCAATAAAGATACTACCTTTAATAAGACAGATTACAATGAAAAGGTTATAAATGCAGGAATTTATAATGGTAAACTTAGCCTAATGCCTATAGATTATTGTGTAAATGGGTATTATTCAACGGAGCAAATTATAAATGAAAATGGTATAAATATTAAAAATAATATTTCGGAAAATGATTTTGTAAATATGATAAGTTCAAAAGTGCCAAATCAAAAAACACTTTTTGCCTATCCAATAAACATAACAGACTTTATTGCCAGCAGCGGTATGGATTTTATAGATTATAGGAATAAAAAACTATATTTTGACAATAAAGAGTTTAGGAATATAATAGACAACTATAAAAAAATATATAATTTAACTCCAAAACCTAAAGACTTCACAGGTCATTCAGGAGAAGAAGGTATGGGAGCCTTAAAAAATGGAACAACACTTTTGGCAAGTGATGAAGCAATACTCAGCTATCCATTAGCACTTTTGGGCTCAGAATCAGAAATTAAATCAACACTTGGAGAGGATATTATTTTAAATACTATGCCAACTTATGATGGAAATAACTTTCCAATTGCGGTTATTCAAGAGTGTATGGGCATAAATAGTGAATCAAAAAACAAACAGGCTGCATATGATTTTATAAAAATAGCATTATCTGAAACTATTCAAAAAAATATAGTATCAATACCGGTAAATAAATGCACAACTAAGAAAATAATGCAAACTTACTTAGCTCAGTTTAATAATAGTAACTCTATTAATGTTTCTTATGGTACTTCTGGGAGTTTAACACTTATAAGACCACCCAAATATGTTCAGAACTATTATGAAAATATCACAGAAAACATAAAAAAATCTGAAATAACAGATCCTACCATAGAAAAATTAATGATGGAATGTTTAACTCCATATTTTGAAGGAAAGCAATCCTATAATGAAGCTATAGAAGTTTTAAAAAACAAAGTTTATTTATATTTGAATGAATAATTTTTATCAGGAGGTTACTATGAAAAATAAAGTTATAGTTGGTATAGTATTTGTTTTATTATTTTTTTTAGGCTATTTTTTTACAAATAGCTATATCCTAAAAGGTAATCAGAAAACTGCATTTGAGCCTAAGGTTATTAATAATATGGATTGCATAATTAGAGGTATAGATAATGATAAGATATCTGCGCAAGAAATCATTAAAAAAAACCTTGGTAACAATAGATATGCATCGGGAGGAATTGGGAAAAACCTAACTATAAAATTTGATTCAAATACTAAATTTACTTTAAGAACTACAAATGATATGGGCAAAACTTATAAAGATACGGTTTCAGATAATTCAGAACTTAAGACTGAAAGAGTAATAACTATTTCTGGAGAAAATAAAGAGACTTATATATTAGCAAAGAAGATTACTATATTAAACTTAACCAAGTAAAGAACGGACGAAGCCAATTTTCAGATGGACGAAACTACACTTTTAAATAGGTTTTAGTGCTATAATACTAATTGCTATGATATAATAATAAAAAAGTACTTAAACAAGGATATTTCATTAGAAATTTTGTATAAAAATAAGGGTTGAGAGCGATAAAATATTATTTGAAGTTGGGGAAAGGGAGGTAAAGAAATGAAAAGAGAAGATTATATTTCAGATGCACAGGTTGTGAAGAGGGCAAATGCCGCAGTAAAAATAGAACTAGATAAGAAAAAAGCCTTAGATATACCGATTGCTGTTTTTGATAGAAAAACACAGAAAATATACCAGAAAAATAGTGATGGGTCCCAAATTGAAGTTGGGGAAAGAATCAGAAAGGGGCGTTATAGTGAAAGAGTTTCAAAAATATAGTTTACAACATTTTACATACATGTTACAATATCAGTGAGAGTGTATCTAGGGTTCCGGTTGAATAATGTCTGGTCCGAGCGATACAGGATAAATATCTACACTTTTAGGAGAAAAGCCTGAAGGATGAGTCTCAGTTTTGAGATTTGTCTGAGGGCTTTATTTTTTTTAGGCATGTGGAATAAAATGGAAAGTAGAAGATGCTTTATACAGGGAGGCGATTATATGAGTATTATTAAAGTTCAGGATCTTTGTAAAACCTTCAAGGTAAAGACAAAGGAGGCAGGCTTAAAAGGCAGTGTCAAGTCCATATTTTCACCTAACTTCAGAGAGATTCAAGCAGTTAACAACATTTCTCTCGAAGTAGAAAAAGGTGAAATACTGGCATTCATAGGCCCTAATGGTGCAGGGAAATCCACTACCATAAAGATGATGACAGGAATACTGTACCCAACTTCCGGAAGTATTGAAGTTCTAGGATTTAATCCATCAAAAGAAAGGAAGCAATTATCTTATAAAATTGGAACAGTTTTTGGGCAGAAGTCTCAGCTGTGGTTTCACCTTCCACCACTAGATAGCTTCAATCTGCTTGGACACATATATGATATAGACAATGAAAAGCTGAAAAAGAGAATAGAACTATTGAAAGAGATTTTTGAAATAGGGGATTTGATGGATATTCCAGTTAGAAAGCTTTCTCTAGGTCAGAGAATACGCTGTGAAATTGCAGCATCTATCCTGCATGAGCCTGAAATAATATTTTTGGATGAGCCAACTATAGGTTTGGATGTTGTGGTAAAGCAAAAAATAAGGGAACTCATATTAAAGCTCAATAAGGAAGAAAAGACTACTATTTTTCTCACTTCTCACGATAGCGGCGATATAGAGCAGCTGTGTAAAAGAGCGATAATCATAAACCATGGAGAAGTTGTACTAAATGAAGCAATAAAAAACATGAGGCGAAATTATCTTAGCAAGAAGATTATAGATATCAAGTATAATGAAACTGTCAATGGTGAGAACAAAAATCTCAATATAATTAAAGGTAAAGGAAACGCCCTAAAAGTTCAGGTGGAAACCTCTAAGGAAAATATAGATGAAGTTTTAAACACGCTTATTAAATTAGGTAAGGTTAATGATATAACCATATCAGAGCTTCCTCTGGAGGATATAATCTCCTACATTTACAAACAAGGTACAGGAGGTGATGAATATGCATGCAATACGTAAATACAGCCAGGTCACAAAGATAACTATGGCAAACAGCCTTGTGTATTTCTGGAACTTTCTGAGTAAAAATGTATTTTTTGTATTTATAATGTTTATATATCTAATGCTCTGGAGAAACATATTTGCCCAAAAAGGCTCAACGTCAATTGGTGGATTTAGCTTGAATGCAATGATCTGGTATCTTATATTTACGGAGCTTGTCACCTTATCTAGAACAGACTTACATCTTCAGGTTAATGATGACGTAAAGAGCGGTAATATAGCTTACCTTCTGAACAAGCCATACAACTATGTACTCTATTGTTTTTCTTATTTTATAGGTGAAATAGGCATAAAGCTTTTAACCAACGCATTAATTGGACTTGCAATTGGATTAATATATGCAGGAATTTTACAGAATTTCAGGTTGGTGCATCTGCCTTTTATCATTCTATCATTATTACTTGGTTGCATAATAAACTTTTTCATATACTTGTGTCTAGCGTTAACGGCTTTCTGGTTTGAAGACAACAGTGCATTCTTTTGGATTTATTCAAAGCTCATATTTACTTTAGGTGGAATGCTGATGCCTATTGAGCTTTTTCCAAAGTGGCTTCAAGGTATATCACATTACCTGCCATTTGTTTATGTAACCTATGTTCCCGCAAGACTTGCAGTGGATTTCTCATTTCAGAGCTTTGCTATGGAATCCACTATTCAGCTGTTATATTTAGGAGTTTTTTTTGCTTTAGCAATGTTTCTTTACAGAAAGGGGGTTAAAAACTTAAATGTTAATGGAGGCTAAAAAAAGCTTAAAGCTTATGCTTTATTATTTTAAATTCAATATATCCTCAGTAATGGAATATAGAGTTGGCTTTATTGTCCAAAGTTTTGGCATGATATTAAATAATTCTGCTTTTATATTCTTTTGGTGGATACTTTTCAATAACGTAAATACCATTGGCGGTTATAATTTTCAAGACGAAATGCTTTTATGGGCTGTAATGTCCACAAGCTTCGGTCTTTGTTTTGTTACCTTTGGCAATGTAAATTCAATTACAAAGATGATACTTAACGGTGAACTGGACACTTACCTTCTGCAGCCTAAGGACCCTCTTTTGAATATACTATGCTCCAAAACTGTAGTATCAGCCTGGGGAGATACAATGTACGGAATAATACTTTTTCTACTTATGAAAGGCTTAGACTTAAAAGCCTTTCTGCTGTTTTTATTGTTCTGTATCACAGGGGCATTGATATTTTCTTCTGTACTGGTATTCTTCCATGCCTTAAGCTTTTACACTAGTAACACCGAAGGATTAACTCAGCTTGTAACGGAATTTCTTATAAGCTTCAGTATTTATCCAGAAGGAATATTTAAAGGTGTTGTAAAATTTATACTATACACTATAATTCCAGCAGCGTTTATTGTATATATCCCTGCAGGCATTATACGTCAGTTTTCAATGTTAAGACTTGTTGAGGTTTTTGGAGTTGCAATATTATGGATAATCATAGCTTATGCTATGTTTTATAGAGGACTTAAAAAGTACGAATCGGGAAATTTGATAGTGAATAAGCTGTAACCGTCTGTTTTTTTATTGGATATATGTGGTATAATATAGCTATTTGTATAAATAAACAATTATAAGGAAAATGGAGGTTGTCTAATGAGTTTTAAAAAAGACTTTGTATGGGGAGCAGCTACTGCAGCTTATCAAATTGAAGGAGCAGCTTTTGAGGATGGCAGAGGGCTCTCTGTTTGGGATGCATGCTGTAAAAGACCAGGATTAGTAAAAGATAATAATAATGGTAATATTGCTTGCGATCATTATCATAGATACAAGGAAGATATTCAGCTTATGAAGAAATTGGGATTAAAAGCCTACAGAATGTCAATTTCATGGACCAGAATTCTTCCTGAGGGTATTGGAAAAATCAATGAGAAGGGTTTGGACTTTTATGAAAGATTAGTGGACGAGCTTTTGGATAATGGAATCATACCTTATGTAACACTTTTTCATTGGGATTATCCACAAGAATTATATAAAAAGGGTGGTTGGTTAAACCCTGACAGTTCAGATTGGTTTGCAGAATATACTAAGGTTGTTGTTGAGAGATTGTCTGATAGAGTTAAACATTGGATGACACAAAATGAACCTCAATGCTATATTGGACTAGGACACAGCAGCGGAGAACATGCTCCTGGTCTAAAACTTGACTTAAGTGATGTTTTATTAGCAGGACACAATTCACTTCTAGCACATGGAAAAGCAGTTCAAACCATAAGAAAGTATTCAAAGGGAGCTTGTGAGATAGGATATGCACCTGTTGGAATTGTATCATTTCCAGATACACAGTCAAAAGAAGATATTGAGGCTGCAAGAAAAGCAACTTTTGGTGTGAGCGATGCTAATTTATGGAATTCATCTTGGTGGATAGATCCTGTGTATCTTGGAAGTTATCCAGAGGACGGTCTTAAGAGTTTTGAAAAGTGGCTTCCTAAAATTCATGCAGAGGATATGAAAACTATTTTTCAGCCAGTGGATTTTCTAGGTCTTAATATATATCACGGTTCCAGAGCACGTATGGGCCAAAATGGTAAGCCTGAAATGGTAAGGAAAAATGAAGGATGCGATCAAACAGCTTTCAAATGGCAAGTAACGCCTGAAGCTCTATATTGGGGACCAAAGTTCTTTTATGAAAGATATCAAAAACCAATAGTAATAACTGAAAATGGTCTTTCAAATGTGGACTGGGTAAGTCTTGATGGCAAGGTACATGATCCTCAGAGAATCGATTTTTTGAATAGATATTTAAGGGAATATAAGAGAGCAGCACAGGATGGAGTAGACGCAAAAGGGTATTTTTGCTGGTCCTTGATGGATAATTTTGAATGGGCTGAAGGCTATAATGAAAGATTTGGACTTATACATGTAAATTACCAAACTCAGAAAAGAACTATAAAAGATTCTGGTTATTGGTATAAAAATGTTATAGAAACTAATGGTGAAAATTTATAAGCTTATTGGGTCAATAGGAATTAAACATCATTATTTGAAAAAATTATTTCATAAGGTATTGATTATATAAAAATAAATAAGTTATAATTAAATTCGACACAAGTATATACTTTTCTTGAATATGCCTAATTATAACATGATATTAGGGGGCATTGTTTTTTAGTTAAAAAACTGTGTAACAACTAATACATAAAGAATGAATGTAAAAATTTTAAATTAACTAAAAATATTGGAGGTATTAAAATGAAATTTGGATTCTTTGATGACAAAACTAGAGAATACGTAATTCAAACACCAGTTACACCGTATCCTTGGATTAACTATTTAGGAACAGAGGATTTCTTTTCACTAGTTTCAAATACAAGTGGAGGATATTGTTTCTATAAGGATGCACGTCTTAGAAGATTAACTAGGTATAGATATAATAGTGTACCTGTAGACAATGGTGGAAGATATTACTATATTCATGATGAAGGTGATGTTTGGTCAACTGGATATTTGCCAGTAAAGGCAGAGCTAGATTTTTATGAATGTAGACATGGTCTTGGTTATACTAAAATCAAAAGTGAAAGAAAAGGCATTGAAGTAGAGCAAACTATGTTTGTACCTCTTAAATTTAATGGAGAAGTACATAAACTTAAGGTTAAGAATACTAGTGAAGGAACAAAGAATATTACTTTATTCTCATCTGTAGAATTTTGCTTATGGAATGCTTATGATGATATGACTAATTTCCAGAGAAATTACAGTACTGGAGAAGTAGAAGTAGAAGGCTCAGCAATCTATCATAAAACAGAATATAGAGAGAGAAGAAATCATTATTCTTTCTATTCAGTAAATACAGCTATTGATGGTTTTGATAGTGATAGAGAAACTTTCCTAGGAACATATAATGGCTTTGAGGCTCCACAGGTAGTTGTGAAAGGTAAATCATCTAATTCTGTGGCTAGTGGATGGTCACCAATGGCTTCTCACAGTAAGGTTCTAACATTAGCTCCAGGGGAAGAAGCTAGCCTAATATTTATTCTTGGCTATGTAGAAAACTTGGAAGAGGAAAAATGGGAAAGTCCTAATGTAATAAATAAGACTAAAGCTAAGGCAATGATTGAGCAGTTTAGCTCTGATGAACAGGTTGCAGCAGCTTTAAAAGCTTTAGAAGTATACTGGTCAGATTTATTATCAAAATATACTATTAATAGTAAGGACGAGAAACTAAATCGTATGGTTAACATATGGAATCCATATCAATGTATGGTAACCTTTAATATGTCTAGAAGTGCGTCTTATTTTGAATCAGGAATAGGAAGAGGTATGGGCTTTAGAGACTCTAATCAGGATCTATTAGGCTTTGTTCACCAGATACCTGAAAGAGCTAGAGAAAGAATATTAGATATAGCTGCTACTCAATTTGAAGATGGTGGAGCATATCATCAGTATCAACCTTTAACTAAAAAAGGAAACTTTGAAGTTGGAGGCGGCTTTAATGATGATCCACTATGGCTAATACTAGGTACTGCAGCCTATATAAAAGAATCAGGAGATTTCTCTATACTTGAGGAACAAGTATCTTTCAACTGTGACCCAAATATTAAGGATACGCTTATGGAACATCTTAAAAGATCATTCTATCATGTTGTAAACAATCTTGGACCAAACGGACTTCCTTTGATAGGCAGAGCAGACTGGAACGATTGTTTGAATTTAAACTGTTTCTCAACAGTACCAGATGAATCTTTCCAAACTTTTGGAGATCCAGATGGAAGAGTGGCTGAATCAGTATTAATAGCAGGAATGTTTGTATTTATCGGACCAGAATATGTAGAGCTTTGCAAGAGAAAAGGACTTAATGAAGAAGCTAAAATGGCTGAAAAGTATGTTGATGAAATGAGAAAAGCTGTTATAGAAAAAGGTTATGATGGAGATTGGTTCATAAGAGCTTATGATGCCTTTGGAAATAAGATTGGTAGTAAGGAATGTAAAGAAGGACAGATATTTATTGAATCACAAGGTTTCTGTGTAATGGCAGGAATTGGAGTAGAAGAAGGCTTAGCAGTAAAGGCTTTAGATTCTGTAAAGGAAAAATTGGACACTAATTATGGTATTATGTTGCAGCAGCCACCATATAGCAAGTACGATATAAACCTTGGTGAAATTTCATCTTATCCACCAGGATATAAAGAAAATGCTGGTATCTTCTGTCATAATAACCCTTGGATAATGATTGCTGAAACAGTAATTGGAAGAGGAGACAGAGCTTTTGAGGTATATAAAAAGATAGCACCAGCCTATGTTGAAGAAATAAGTGATATTCATAGAACTGAACCATATGTTTATTCTCAGATGGTAGCTGGAAGAGATGCTGTGAGACATGGTGAAGCAAAGAACTCTTGGCTTACAGGAACAGCTGCATGGAATTACTTTGCAATTACTCAATGGATATTAGGTATAAGACCAGAATATGATGGACTTGGCGTAGATCCATGTATTCCAGCAGAGTGGGATGGCTTTGAAATTCAACGTACCTACAGAGGAGATATCTACAACATTAAAATTATGAATCCTCAGCATGTTTCTAAGGGAATAAAGGTTATAAAAGTTGATGGACAAGTTATAGATGCAAAAGTTCTACCTGTGTTTGGCGACGGAAAAGAACATAGTGTAGAAATTGAAATGGGAAAATCTAAATAAATTCTAAAAATCACATATGATTTTAAGACCAATTAAGCTAATGGCTTAGTTGGTCTTTTTGATTTATTAGCTTTTTTTGAATCACAATATGGTTGACTTATCAACTATACTGTGATATTTTATTTATTGTGAGTCATATGAAAGGAAAAATATATGGATAATAAAGCTAGAAACCTAATAAAATTCACATCAAAAATATTTAGATGTACGCAAGTGTATTTTGATAGGAAACTTGAAAAATTTCATCTTTCAACAGGAACATATCCGTATTTATTAAACTTAAATGAAAATGAGGGTGTATGCCAAAGTGAACTAAGTAGAAAAATTAATGTGGATAAAGCTATGTCTGCAAGGACAATAAAAAAACTTATAGAAATTGGGTATATTAGAAAAGAAGAAAACAAGGAAGATGTAAGATCTTATAAACTCTATATGACGGATAAAGGGAGGGCTATAATACCAGAAATCTATAAGATAATTGAAGAGTGGAGTGGAATTTTAGTTCAAGACAGTAGTGAGGAAGAAATAAATACATCAATAGGATTTTTAGAGAAGATATTAATTAATGGAGAAAAATTTAAAAGGAGATGAAGAAAAATTGAATACTAAAGAAAACAATGTATATAAAAATAGGTGGATTATTTTAGTTAACGTATTATTAGCCACATTTATGGCAACTTTAGATAGCAGTATTGTAAATGTCGCACTACCTAACATGGCAAGTAATCTTCATGTAAGTACGTCTGACGTAGAATGGGTAGTTACTAGCTTTTTAATTGCAGTGGCAGCTACAATTTTAATATTTGGTAGATTGGGAGACATTATAGGAAAGACAAAAGTATTTAAATTTGGAGTTGTGTTATTTACCATTGGATCATTAAGTTGTGGCTTTACAAACTCACTGCTTATTTTAGTTATTGCAAGAGTAATTCAGGCAATAGGTGCGGCAGCTACTATGGCTAATAGTCAGGGGATTATAACTCAAGTTTTCCCAGCTAATGAAAGAGGAAGGGCACTTGGAGTCATAGGTACTTTCGTGGCATTAGGAGCTATGGCAGGTCCACCACTTGGAGGAATAATAGTTTCAGCAGTAAGCTGGAAATATATCTTCTTAATAAATGTACCAATAGGTATCATAGTATTTTTAATGACTTTGAAAATATTCCCTAAATCTAGTGAAGCAAAAGATGAAAAATTAGATGGAAAGGGAGCAATATTATTTATAATAACAATGGTAGCATTATTTGGAGCTATTGGGCAAGGACAAAATACAGGATATAACAATCCAATAATTATAGCATGTTTTATTATATCAATTATTACATTTATAATGTTCATAATTGTTGAGAAAAAATTAGAGGTGCCATTACTTCAATTAAATATATTTAATAATAGTTTGTTTTCCATAAGTATTATATGTGCGTTTATATCCTTTATTGCATTAAGTGCATCTAATATTATATTGCCTTTTTATTTTCAAGACGCAAAACAAATATCGCCAGAGATAACAGGGTTTTATATGATGGTATCACCAATTATTTTAGCTGTTGTTGCACCTTATAGTGGTTATCTTTCAGATAAAATTGGTTCGGAAATTCTTACATTTATAGGACTTATATTAAATAGTATAGGATTAATATTAGTAGCCACTATAAATGAAAAATCCCCAGTAATCATGCTTATGATTTTTATTGTAATAATGACCATTGGTAATGGAATGTTCCAATCTCCTAATAATTCCCTAGTTATGTCTACAGTATCAAGGGATAAACTTGGTATAGCAGGAAGCGTAAATGCACTTATAAGAAACGTGGGGATGGTTTGCGGTACGTCAATAGCAACGTTAATATTATACAATAGAATGAGTCATAAAATAGGATATAGAGTTGTAAACTATGTAAATGGTAGAGCTGATGTATTTATGTATGGAATGAGATATGTGTATGTGTGTGCAGGGGCATTGTGTGCTATTGGAGCTATAATAACAGCAGTAAGATATTATAATAGCAAAAAAAACAAATCACAAGAAGATTTAAAACAAGAAAAGTTTGCTCATTAAAATTAATAAGGTATTGCTTAGAGTTAAAATTAATTCTAAGCATTTTTTTTTATTTATTTATCATGTTAGAGGCTTGTCTTATCATATATTTTTATAAGTGAAGAAATAGGCATCTTATAAATGCATTGAATTATTATAAATTTATTTGGAGGGCAATGTATGGACTTTAAGAAGTTAATAGAAAGTGATAGAGAAAAAAGTGATAAATTTAAATTTGAAGGTACATTTTTACAGTATCTAGATATTGTTAAGGAAAAGCCTATGGTAGCAGAACTTGCACACAAAAGAATGTATGATTTGATAATGAAAAGAGGCTTTGAAGTTTTAAAGCCAGAAGAAAACCAAAGGATAAGAAAAATATATGGGAATGACGTAATCAAACGGTACAATTTTTTTGAAAAAGATTTCTTTGGTATTGATAAGGTAATTATGAAGATTGTGAATTACTTTTATTCTGCATCAATGATGGGAGAGGAATCTAGACAGGTTTTATATTTAGTTGGACCAGTGGGCGCAGGAAAGTCATCCTTAGTAGAGTCATTAAAAAAGGCACTAGAATGTGCAGAGCCTATTTATTATTTAAAAGATTGTCCAATGCATGAAGAACCATTACATTTAATACCTAAACACCTTAGAAGTAAATTTAGTGAGGCTTTAGGTGTAGAAATAGAAGGGGACCTATGCCCTATCTGCAAACATAGGCTAAAACACGAGTATAAAGGGGAATATGAAAAATTTATGGTAGAAACTACAACCTTTTCAATAAGATCAAGAAAGGGAATTGGTGTTGTTCCACCTGTAGATCCTAATAATCAAGATACTTCAATTTTAACTGGTTCAGTTGATATATCAAAAATGGATATGTATCCAGAAGATGATCCAAGAATATTTTCCCTTAATGGTGCCTTTAACGTTGGAAACAGAGGAATGATAGAGTTTATAGAGGTGTTTAAAAATGATGTAGAATATCTTCATACTATCATTACTGCAACTCAAGAAAAGTCAATTCCATCACCAGGAAAGGGCTCCATGATATATTTTGATGGAATAATTCTGGCACATTCTAATGAATCAGAATGGAATAGATTTAAGTCAGATCATACAAATGAGGCTATTTTAGATAGAATTGTTAAGGTTGAAGTACCTTATTGCATGGAGCTTAATGAGGAAGTGAAAATATATAAAAAGATATTAAATAAGAGTAATTTTAAAGCTCATATTGCACCGCATACAATTGAGACAGCAGCTAAATTTGCCATATTAACAAGACTAAGACCATCAAATAAGGTTGATGTTCTAACAAAGTTAAAAATTTATAATGGCGAAGAAATTGTTGAGAAAGGCACCACTAAAAAAATAGATATAGTAGAGCTTAAAGAAGAAGCGGGTATTGATGAAGGCATGAGTGGAATCTCCACTAGATTTATTATAAAGGCAATAGATAATGCGCTTTCAGTTTCAGAGTTTGACTGCATAAATCCACTAAGTATTATGGAGAACATTATAAAGTCAGTGAAAGATTTGGATATTGCAGAGGATGAAAAGAAAAAATATCTAGGCTTTATACAGGATACCATAAGAAAAGAGTATAACTTAATACTTGAAAAAGAGGTAACAAAGGCATTTATAAATAGCTTTAGGGAACAGGCAGAAAGCCTATTCAATAATTATATTGATAATGCTGAGGCTTATGTAAATAAAACAAAACTTAAGGATAAATCAACAGGGGAAGAATTGCAGCCAGATGAAAAATTTATGAGATCCATAGAAGAGCAGATAGTTATATCTGAAAATTCAGCTAAAGGTTTTAGAAGCGATGTTACTTCATATATGTTTTATGTTGTAAGAAAAGGTGGAAAAATTGACTATACTTCCTATGAACCATTGAAAGAAGCCATAGAGAAAAAACTTACAAATTCAGTTAAAGATATATCACGTATAATAACTAAGTCAAGAATAAGGGATAAAGAACAAGACGAAAAATACAGTACTATGGTGATGCAAATGAAAGAGAATGGATATTGTGATCATTGCTGTGATGTAATATTAAAATATGCGGCTAATAATTTATGGAGGGATTAATACAGTGACCATATTTAGAGAGCATAATGATAATTATCTTGGGAGTGATAGGGCAGTAGAAGATAGGAGAAGACACAGGCAACTTGTAGAGAAATCTATAAAAGAAAATTTAGGAGATATATTATCAGAAGAAAGTATAATAGGTCAAAGTAAGGATAAAAAAATTAAAATTCCAATTAGAGGTATAAAGGAATATCAGTTTATATATGGTAAAAATGTACCAGGAGTTGGTAGTGGTAATGGCGATGAAAGACGAGGCCAGGTAATTGGAAAGGATGAATCCAATGAGGGGGGAAATGGGAATAAAGGCGCAGGAAATGAAGAAGGCGAAGATATTTATGAAACCGAAATAACCTTGGAGGATGTTCTTGGATATTTAATGGAGGAATTAGAACTCCCAGAAATGGATAAAAAGAAGTTTTCTAATATTGTTACACCAAATGGAGCTAAAAAAGCAGGATATCAAAAACATGGAATAAATCCAAGGCTTGCAAAAAAGAAAACTACAATTGAGAAAATTAAAAGAAAACAAAATAAAAAAAGAGCATTAAGGGAAAGTGGAATTCAAGAAGAAGTTCAAAGGTTTCCATTTAATAATGATGATTTGAGATATTACAGAATAAAGAAAACCTACAAAAGGGAAAGTAATGCAGTAATCTTTTGTATTATGGATGTGTCAGGATCAATGGACAGTACAAAGAAATATTTAGCACGGTCTTTTTTCTTTATCCTTTCACAATTTGTAAGTATGAAGTATTCAAATGTGGAAACTGTATTCATTGCACACTCAACTGTTGCTAAAGAGGTAAATGAATTTGAGTTCTTTCATAAAGTTGAATCTGGTGGAACATATATATCAAGTGGATTAAATATGGCTCTTAATATAATTGATAAAAGATATAATCCGGAATATTGGAATATATATGCTTTTTACGTCAGTGATGGAGACAATTGGTCTGAAGATAATGAAAGAACTGTTGTAGCAGTTAAGGAGTTAAGTGAAAAATCCAATATGCTAGGATATGCAGAAATAATGAGTGGATACTATACTACTAATATAAAGGATAGGCTTATAAGAGAAGTTGAGAACAAAAAATTTGTTGCAGTTTCTATAAAGAAAAAAAATCAGTTGTGGAGTGCACTTAAAGAAATGCTAAAAAAGGAATAGTGATGGGGTGATTGAAGCTTTGGAATACACATCAAAAACTATAGAAGATTGGAACATAAAAATAGAAAAAATAGCTAAAAATTTTGGGCTGGATTATTATGAACAAGAGTTTGAATATGTTGGATATAAAGATATGCTTGCCTACGAAGCTTATTTGGGTATGCCATCAAGATATCCACACTGGAGTTTTGGAAAGGCTTATGAAAAAAGCAGTACAATATATAAGTACAATTTAAGTGGGCTTCCTTATGAAATGGTTATAAACTCTGACCCTTGTATAGCCTATCTAATGAAAGAAAATACGCTACTGCTGCAAATATTAACTATGGCTCATGTGTATGGGCACAATGATTTTTTTAAGAATAACAGACTATTTAAGGAGGGTACTTGTGCCAGTTATACAGTAGAAATGTTTAAAGTGCATGCAGATATTGTTAGGAAATATATAAACGATCCTAGTATTGGATATGAAAAAGTTGAAAGGATACTGGATGCAGCCCATGCAATTAAACTTCAAACAAGTAGAGTTGTGGGAGAAAAAAGAATAAGTGACGAGGAGTTAAAACAAACAATAATTGAAGATTATGTGAATTCAAATCAAAGAAGAAGCATTCTAGAACCCTATAAAGAAAAGAAAATAAAGGATTTAAATAAAATACCTTTAGAGCCTGAGGAAGATATATTATTTTTCATTATAAAACATGGAAACTTACAAGAATGGGAACAAAATTTATTAGAAATAGTCAGGCAGGAAACTGCATATTTTATACCTCAAATTGAAACAAAGATAATGAATGAAGGATGGGCCAGCTTTTGGCATTATAATATACTAAAAAAACTCAATCTTAAAGATGAACTATATTTAGAGTTTATTAAACGTCATAACGATGTAATTGCACCAGGAATAGGCTCTATAAATCCATATTTTATAGGATTCAAAATTTTCAGCTACCTTTATGACAAATATGGCAGTGAAAAAATATTTGAGGTTAGAAGGTTAGAAAGAGATGAGTCTTTTATAAGGAGATATCTTACAGAGGAACTTTGTGCGGAATTAAATCTATTTGAGTATGCAAAAGAAAATGATAAATATGTAATTGAGGAGATAGCAGATGAAAGTGGATGGATTAATATAAGGAACACCTTAAGTAGCTCCTGCGGTATGGGATCAGTTCCCGTAATAAGAGTGATAGATATGTCTAGTTACGATAAGACTTTAACTATTGAACATGTATATGACGGGAGAGAACTCAATTACACCTATGCAGATAAAACTTTAAAGTATATCTATGAACTGTGGGGACATAAGGTAATTTTAAAGTCAAAGGATGAATCGGAAGATATAAACATGATTTGTGAAGGGAAGGATAAAATTACAGTTAAAAAAGAAGTATAAGACATATTTGTTAATTGAGAATTGAGAGTTAATGATGACTTAATTCTCAATTTTCTTTTTTTTAGGCATAATTTAAAGAATTTACAATTTAGAGACAATTAAAGGATAATTTTAGTGCATAATAGTAAGTGTGGTAAATATTATCACAATAAAATTTTAACAAGGATATTGAGGAGGATATAGAATGAATAAAAAAAGACTATTATGTGTAGCGCTGACTGCAGTTTTGACAGTATCAAGCACTGCAATTGTTGCTTTTGCAAGTCAAACTTCTACTAATACTACTACAAATGTTTCTAAGGTGGCGGTTGCAAGTGATAAAAAAGCTAAGACAGCTTCAAAAAGTGCTACTTTGGCAAATACAACTGCAATAAATGATACTAAAACAGGAGCTGGGGCTAATGATGCTGGTGATAAAGCTGAGAGTAAACCCGTAGAAGTCAATACAACACAGACAACACCAGAAAATAATGTTAATACAAATGCAAATGCAAATGCAAATGCCAATGTCAATACCAACAATACAAATACAAATGCAAATGTTAATGCAAATACCAATGGAAATGCAAATGTCAATACCAATACAAATGCTAATGCCAATACTAATGTTAATACTAATATTAATCCAGGAAATATTAGTGATGCACAAGCCATTCAAACTGCTAAAGATGCAATAAAATATTATACTGGAGTAGACATAGATACTGTAATAAGTAGAGATGATCTAAAACCATATATCTCCAGAAGCAATAGTCCATATGCTTGGGGACCAGACATAATGGTTTCTTTTTATAACAACAGCAACTACTCAGATAATATTTCTGCTTCAATATCAGCTATAGATGGAAAAGTTTATAGTGTTAATGCAATGATTGGTAGATATACAAGAACTAGCATTGATGAAAACAAAGTTAAAGATGCAGCTATTTCATTTTTAAAAGACAAGGGTTTAGGTACTAACTTTACAAGTATAACTGTTGATTATGAGAAAGTTTCAGTAGGTATTGTTGGTGCAAAGGCCTTATATGCAGATGGAACTGAAATATTATTGGAATTTGATGCTGATAATAATTCGGTTGTTAACTTTACTCATTACAATTTAAAGACAATGAAATTTATGCATTAGGCATATGAAAGAAAATAACAAGTCAATATTGCGAAATAATTTTGACTTGTTGTTTTTTTTACATGCATAACTAAATTTGAGGAGAATAAGAAATTGAATAAAAACAAAGTTATAAAAATTTACAATTAGGAGACAAGTAAAGGATAAATTCAACACATAAATAGTACATAATAGAAACTGTAGTAAATATTTCGTGCACGGAATAAACTTGATAATTTACGAGGAGGACATAGAATGAATAAAAAAAGACTATTATGTGTAGCACTGACTGCAGTTTTGACAGTATCAAGTACAGCAATTATTGCTTTTGCAAGCGAAAATTCTGCTAGTACTACTAAAAATGTTGTTAAGGTAGCGGTGGCAAGTGATAAAAAAGTGGTACCTGCCTCCCAAAGTGATACTTCAGAAAGAATTGCAATAACTGATACTAAAACAGGAGTTGGTTTTTATGGAAGTGGTGATAAAGATGATGCTTTGAATTTCCTTACCACGGAATTACAAGACATGAAAAATGGAAAAATAAAAAGTACCCCTGAACATATTCAAGAATTAAAAAATTTTATTAATGATATTGAAAATGGTAAGATTGTAAGTAAAATAGTAACTGTCCATAATCCGCAGAATGCTATGGAAAATAATGCCGGTTGTAATATTAAAACATTAAATATTAGTGATGCACAAGCTATTCAAACTGCTAAAGATGCAATAAAATATTATACTGGAGTAGATGTAGATAAGGTAATAAATAGAGACGGCTTGAAACCCTATATTACAAGAAATAATAGTCCATATGCTTGGGGACCAGACATACTAGTTTCTTTTAATAGCAATAGCAACACTTCAGATAACATTTTTGCGTCAATATCAGCTGTAGACGGAAAGGTGTATAATGTTACTGCTATGGTTGATAGTTATTCAAAAACTAACATTGATGAAAGTAAAGTTAAAAATGCTGCTATTTCATTTTTAAAAGACAAGGGTTTTGGTACTAACTTTACAAGTATAACTGTTGATTATGAAAAAGTTTCAGGAGGTATTGTGGGTGCAAAGGCATTATATGCAGATGGAACTGAAATATTAATGGAATTTGATGCTGATAATAATTCGGTTGTTAACTTTACTCATTACAATTTAAAGACAATGAAATTTGAGAATTAAAAATAAATTGAAATTTTTAAGACAGATAAAAAAACAACAAGTCAATATTGCGAAATAATTTTCACTTGTTGTTTTTTTACATACATAACTAAACTTGAGGAGAATAAGAAATTGAATAAAAAAAGACTATTATGTGTAGCACTGACTGCAGTTTTGACAGTATCAAGTACAGTAGTTATTGCTTTTGCAAGCAATAATTCTGCTAGCACTACTAAAAATGTTGTTAAGGTAGAGGTGGAAAGTGATAAAGAAGTGTTTTTTAACACGGTAATGTATTATTCTAGTCTTAAAACATTAAATATTAGTGATGCCCAAGCTATTCAAACTGCTAAAGATGCAATAAAATATTATAATGGAGTAGATGTAGATAAAGTAACAAGTAGAGATGGTTTAAAAACTGCTATTGATAGAGTTAAAAGTTTGGATGACATAATAGTTACTTTTTATAGCAAACATGATGATATTAGTGCTACTATATCAACTCTAGATGGAAAGTCTTATATGGCTAATGCAATGTTGGGTAATTATCGAAAAACTATTATTGATAAGAACAAAGTTAAGGAAGCCGCTGCTTCATATTTAAAAGAAAAAGGTTTTGGTAATTTTACAAGTATAACTGTTAGTAATGAGAAAGTTCCAGTAGGTATCGTGAGTGCAAGTGCATCATATGCGAATGGAAGTGTAATATATTTGGAATTTGAGGCTGATAATAATTCGGTTATTAGCTTCCAAGGATAATTAAAAAAATAATCCCATAATGAGTATTTTACCACTCACAGGTATATAAATAGAATAGTATAGGCACATGCATATTAAATCGTAATTATTGTGCCAATTTCAATGGAGGATTCATGATGAAAAGCATTTTTTTAAAAATTTTAAAAATTGTAAAGAACTTTATTATTAATAACATAGATATAATTTATACTATATTAATTATTACGTATAAATCAATTAATTTTGATAAAACAATTTCACCAGAATATTTTAGTTATAATCTTATATTCATTCCTGTGTTTGTTTCAGTAATTGTAATTTCAAGTATATCTTTACTTTTTAAAGATAAAGGTAGGACAAGATTTTTGTACATATTTAATGTTGTTATGAGTATAATTCTAATTGCGGATAGTGCTTACTACAGATATTTTAAGGATATAATTACAATATGTGTTATAAGAAACGGAGTAATGCTTGGAGGTGTAAAATCAAGCTTAAAAGATGTATTATACCCTGTAGATTTCTTATATTTAGCAGATTGTGTTGTATTAATTCCGATTATTTCGCTTTATAGAAAACATATAAATAGACCTAAACTAAAACTTATTCAAAGATTTGCTTGTTTTTTAATTGTATTTGTAATTGGTGCTTGTTGGGATGCAGAAAGAATATACAAATTTTCATTAGAGCAACCCAACCTTATTTCTACAATGTATAATAGACTTTACTTAGATAAATATGTTGGAGATGTTAATTTTCATATATTAGATGCATATAATGTGGCATCAACAAAAATTTCAAATATGAAGGATGTGCCACAATCTAAGAAAAATGAAATTAAAAACTATTTACAAAAGAGAGATATTCCTCAAGGTACCACTCTAAGTGGTGTCGGAAATGGTAAAAACTTAATTGTAATTCAAGTAGAAGCGCTTCAACAGTTTGTAATTGGGGCTAAGATAAACGGTGAAGAGATTACACCTAATTTAAATAAGTGGATTGGTAAAAGTTTATATTTCAATAACTATTACTATCAAGTTGCATCGGGAATGACTTCGGACGCTGAATTTTTATCACTTAATTCTCTTTATCCTGCTGCTTCAGGTGCTGTATATTACATGTATCCAGGAAACACACTTAACTCTATGCCAAAGCAATTTAATGACAAAGGTTACAATACATTTGCTTTAAATGGGTATCAAGAAGGTTTCTGGAATAGAAATGTAATGTATAAAGCAGAGGATTATACTAATTATTATGCAGAAAAAGCTTACAACATAGATGAGCAAGTGGGCCTTGGATTAAGTGATAAGTCATTTTTTAATCAGACCTTTGAAAAAATGAAAACTTTTAAACAACCTTATTTTTGTGACATGATTACACTAAGCAGTCATTATCCATTTGATGATCAAAAGGGTTATGGGAACACCATTGATCTTGGAAAGTATAAAGGTACTTTTTTAGGTGATTACATTAATGGGGTTCATTACACTGATACCCAGTTAGGCATGTTTTTGGACAAGCTTGATAAGGCAGAAATTCTTAAAAATTCTATAGTAGTAGTATATGGGGACCATTATGCTATGCCAAAAAATGAATCTGAAGCCTTGTACGATTTTGAAGGTATTAAAAATTCAACAGATTTAAATTGGAACAATCTTCAAAAAGTCCCTATGCTTATACACTTTCCAAATGATAAAAATAAAGGAGTTGACAGTATACCAGCTGGAGAAGTGGATCTCTATCCAACAATTGCAAATCTATATAACCTTGATAGAAAATACATGTTTGGAACAGATCTAATTAATGCAAAGAGCAATATTGTTAGTTTTATAACTGGATCTTTTGTTACTAATAACATTTTGTATTATGCTTCTACTGATACATATTACGATATGAAAACTGGAAAGACTATTCAGCCAACAGTTGATATGAAAAAAGTTAAGAGTGATACTTTAACTCAACTGGAATATAACGATGATATTTTAACCCACAATCTTTTGAAAAATTTTATTAAAGATGATAGCAAATAAGAATCGAGTATGAGCTGAATAATTATTTTATTAAGAAAAAACAAGTCAGTACGCTAGTTTATTTTCTTACTAATGAAACTAATTTAGAGTCGCTGGTGCCTGTGGTCACAATGAATTTGGAGGAGTTTAAATGATAAAAATATTAGTTGTGGAAGATGAAGTTCCCATATCAAACTTAATCAAGTTAAATCTCAATATGGCAAATTATGAATGTAAACAATGTTATGATGGACAAGAAGCTTTAAATATGTTGGAAACTGAAAATTTTGATTTGATACTTTTAGACGTAATGCTTCCTAAAATTGATGGTTTTACACTTTTCCAAAAAATAAAGCCATTAGAAATACCAGTGATTTTTTTAACTGCAAAAACCTCTGTTGGAGATAAAGTAAGTGGACTTAGAATGGGGGCAGACGACTACATAACAAAACCCTTTGAAGGCATTGAATTAATTGCAAGAATTGAAAATGTATTACGGCATTATAATAAACATTCTAAAATACTTAAATGTAAAAACTTCGAAATAAATCTAGAAGAAAGAACAGTAAAGGAAAGCGGAAATATAATTGAACTTACATTAAAAGAATTTGATCTTTTAGCATTTTTAGTACAAAACAAAAATGTTGTAATCACCAGAGAAAAGCTAGTAGAGAAGGTGTGGGGATATGATTATGTTGGAGAAACTAGGACTATAGATAATCATATTCAAAAACTTAGAAAAAAATTATCATTGAAAGATAGTATAAAAACTGTATTTGGTTTGGGTTATAGATTGGAGGAGTAAATGAAGCTTTGGGAAAAAATATTTATAAGTACATTGTTGATTTTTGAAATATTCTTTATTTCTTCAAGTATATATTTAATTAATAGAAGCTTTAATTTAAATTTAGATAGTGAAATTAATTCTGGAATAAGTGAACAAAACAGACTATGTATGTCACTGACAGCAGAAACATATTTAGCTAAAATGCACCAATCCACAGACGATATACAAACGGAATTGAGTAAAGATAATACAGACTCAATTATAAGTACATATATGAATTATTTTAATGGGGAAAAAATATTTATAAATGTAACAGACAAGAATAATAAGGAGATTTTTAATAATTTTATTGCAAAGGTCACTAAAACAAAGGATCAAATAAATATGCCTTTGAATAAATTTACTTATGTAATAAAAGATGTGGATGGAAATTCCTATTTATTTATAGATAAAACAATTAGTTTAAATGATAATAAATATAATATTTCCTACATAAAGGAAATATCCTATGTATATGAAAATGAAAAATATATGTTTAATCTTTTAATGAAGCTAAACCTATTTTTATGTATAACATTAGCAGTAGTTATGATTGTATTAAGCAAATTTATTATAAAACCTGTAAATAAGTTGATAAAATCAACAAGAGAAATATCTGAAGGGAACTTTAGTGTAAGAGTAAAGGTTGATACACAGGATGAAATTGGATTACTAGCTAAAAATTTTAATAATATGGCAGATGTTATAGAAGATAAAATACAGGCTTTAGAAAATGTATCAGAGGATAAACAGAGATTTATTGATAATTTAGCACATGAACTGAGAACTCCACTAACTTCTATCATAGGTTATTCTGATTTTTTAAGAACTAATAGGTGTGATGAAGAAACAACAATACAAGCTTTAAGCTATATATATAGTGAAGGTAAGAGAATGGAAATGTTATCTTCAAAATTGATGGATTTAATAATTCTTAAAAAAGAAAATTTTGATATGAAAATCATAGGCGTAAAAGAGCTTTTATATAAAATAAATAATTTTTTGACTCCTAAGTTAAAGGCGAAAGCTATAGATTTAAAAATTACTTCAGAAGATTTCAGCATATTGATGGACAAGGAGCTGATGATAATATTAATAAGTAATCTTATTGATAATGCAGCAAAAGCATCTAAAAACGGTGATGAAATTTGTATAAAGGCGTATATGGAGGAAGTTCCTGTTATTGAAGTTAAAGATGTGGGAGTTGGAATTTCAAAAGAGGATATAGAAAAGATATTTGAACCTTTTTATATGGTTGATAAATCAAGGGATAGACGTAACAACGGTGCAGGGCTTGGACTTGCATTGTGCTCAAAAATTGCTGAGATTCACAATGCTAAAATCCATGTGGAAAGTGAATTAGGTAAAGGGACTACAATAAAGATTCTACTAATCTGCCCTTAGCAACTTAGTATATTTTTCAACTTTCAAGTTATTTATTACTAAGAGCGATGTTGTTATAGTAAGAATTATAGCTGCAATAGTCATAATAAAGTCAACTTTTAAGTTGATTTTGTATTTACCTGAAAATTCACCCGTGACTACAAGATATCCTAACAATTCGCATATTAAACTACCTGCTATCCCAGAAATTCCCCCCACAATAATTCCTTCAATAATTGTAATTATTCTAATATCTCTATTTTTAGCACCTACTACGTTAAGGATTAAGAACTCTTTAAGTCTTTCAAAATTTATTATCATCAAAATATTACCGACTAAACAAAGGGCTGAAAATATGCTTATAAAGCAAATATATATGAAAACATAGGTAAGATGGTTTATATAGTTATTTACCTCATTAAAAACATCCCTTTCATCCATTACCAATGAATTATTTAAATTTTTAGTTAAACTTAAATACAAGTCTTTTTCATTTCCTGAACTATTTTGAATTAAATATTTAACCTTGCTGTTACTATTACCTATATAACCGTTATTTTTAAGGGTATTTATATCTATATAAATACCTGAATTATCTCTAAAATCACTTCTTGTGCAAATGCCCAGAACCGTGAATTTATACATTTTCCCTTGAATATTTAGTTCAATTTCATCATTAATGTTGATATTCAAATGTTGAAACATTTCTCCTAGGACTATATAGTTTTTATTAACATCCTTGCTGTTAAACCATCTTCCTATTGTAGTGTTATAGCTTAACATATCTTTGCTTATATCAAGAGCCTCTACGTCTATATTATTATTTAATAAATTTTCTGTATATATTTCATTCTCAGAAGAAAAATTTTCATTTTTAATAAAAGCTTTCACATTTTCCCCCTGTATTGTTTTAAGTCTCCCAGAAGTATTTATAGTTTTTATATACTTTTTTACGAATTTATTGTTATGTAATACTTTCTCTGTGTCTTTGATATTTTTCTCATCAAAATTTGTATTTACAGATATGGTATATCCCAGATCTTGTCCTATTTGACCAATTATGCTAGGAAGAATACTTTGTCCTAAATTAAACATAAGCCCACAAAAAATTATAGTCATAGTTAAAGCAATAACACAAATTGTAAATCTATTTTTTTGTCTCTTAATATTTCTAATTGCTAATAAAACATGCTTACCTCTTTTTGTATTTATATTTACAACTAAATAAATAGCTCCAATAGCCAGTGCATATAAAATCATTATTGAAATAATTATTATACTAACATACATTGCTCCAGTTTTTAGCGAACCAATATAAATTGAGAAGCAAACAACCATTAGCAAAACCATCTTGAACATAGGATTGCTATAATCTTTAGTGTAATCAATCTTTTGAACTTCCTGACGTAAAATTGAGTTAGGCTTAATTTGCTTGCTTATGGTAATTGGTAATATAGTGAATATCATTGTTTGACAAATAATAAATATTATTGTCATTACAATTGGAATAATAGATATTTCTATTATTGTAAATATATCCATTTCTATTAAAATATTTTTCTCCACTAATCCAGTAATTATAAGGCTTAAAAAAATTCCTATGATTATGCCGTAAACACAAATTTTAAAGGTTTCATATAAAATTATATCTCGAAGCATATATTCTTTCATTCCGTGTATGGATAATAATACATAATCTTTTTTTCTCTTTAATATGAGAAGCAAAGTAGTAAAACAGATTCCTATTCCAGTTATAATAACCACTAACATTTGAATAAATTCTGCAGCCTTAGTTTCATTAGCTTCAATATTTATATTTGCTTGAAGCCTATCTTCATAGGTAGTCATATGTATTTCTGAACCAAATATTTTTCCTAGTTCGCTTTTTATATCTGCTAAGTTATTTTTATTATCAATAACCACGTTAACATTTGTAACCAAATTTTCTTTTTTAAAAACTTTATCTGATTGCAAATCAGATCTATTTAAAATAATAACACCCAATACACTCTCATCAAGTACATCTGTGTTCTCTACAACATCTTCAACAGTAAACTTACTATTATCAGAAAAGCCTCTAAGTTTGAGAGAAATAATATCTCCCTTCTTTAGACAAAATTTATCTGCTGCAGCTCTGTTAATCAACACCTTATGTTTTCCTAACTTTTTCAAATAACTACTAATTCTTTTATTTATATAAGCATAATTTGAATCTATAGCCTTTACGTCTACAAGATTTGTAATTTGTCCATTTGTAAAATTATTTTCTATTTTGTAGATAGTAGTATACTTAATCTTGCCATCATTAGTTAGTTTATCTAACGCACTTAGCTGTTTATTACTAATATCGGAATTTGTTGTTACTATATTAATGTCACCATCATTAATACTTTTAGCATTTACTATGCTCCATGAATTATTCAATGCAAGTACAAGCTTAAGTGAAACCAATATTGTTACTGCTATTGCTATAGAAGTGATACTTAGAAAAATCTGAAACTTTGATTGCTTCCAGGTCTTCAAATTATATTTCTTAAACAGTTCCCTTTTATCTATCATTTTGCAGAATTCCTTTCGCAAAGCTCCCCATCTTCCATATATACTATTCTGTCAGCCCTCTCAGCAACTTTTTTATCATGAGTTATCATTATAATTGTCATATTGTATTTCTCTCTAAATTTATCGAAAATATCCAAAACAATTTTACTGCTTTTGCCATCTAAAGCTCCCGTGGGCTCGTCTGCAAGTAAGATTTTAGGTTCTCCTACAAGAGCCCTTGCAATAGCAACTCTTTGCTGTTCTCCTCCTGATAATTGTCTAGGAAAAGATTTTCTTTTGTCATTTAGTCCTACAATATTCATTAACTCATCAATTTTAATTTTTGAATCAATTTTCTTTTTGGAAAAAAATAAAGGTATTTCAATATTTTCTTCTGCATTTAGGGCAGGGATTAAATTAAAGGATTGAAATACAATTCCTATATTCTCACTTCTAAACTCTGTTAATGCATCATTATTTAATTTTCTCACATCTTCATAATTAATCATAACTTCACCAGAAGTTGGCTTGTCTATACATGACAATATTCCTAGAAGCGTGCTTTTGCCACTACCGCTAGGTCCCATTATTGCAACGTATTCTCCTTCCTCTATATGAAAATTAACGTTTTTTAAAATATAAAGTTTGTCTTTCTCTATGTCTACAGATTTGCAAACATTCTCAGCTATTAATATATACTTAGACATGTATTTACCGCTCCCTTATAGTTATGGAAAAAATTTTTTTCCATTATGCATGTTTAATCCTTAATATGGCTTAAGCATATCAAATTTTAAATTGTATGTAAATGGACTATATTAAAATAATTACATAAAAAATAGCTATGAGATTACCAAAATCACATAAAATATTGGTAATTTTATATTTAGGCATAAAGTAAAGCAAATAGGCAATAATAAAAATAAAATATTAATAGGGGAGTTTTACAGCAAATGAAAAAAATAATTGTACTACTAATGAGCACATGTCTAATTTTTAGTTTCTCATTTACCGTTAATGCCGAAACCAATGATGTTAAATATATAGAAACAATGAAACAAGATATACTTTGCTTAATGCTTGCTTACCCTGAAAATGTTAAAGATGTGGTTAGTGAGAAAAATGGGGATGTATATATTATTATGAATTCAGGTAAAAGAATTTTATATGATGATAAAGTAAAGAAAAATTCAGAACAAAGGTTTCAAAATACTGATTTACAGGATATGCTTCAGGAACCATACCCTCTAGAGACTAATAAAAAGCTTATGGAAAAGGATCAAGATCCAGGTAGGTGTAGAGTTTATAGTTTACTTGATGAAGTATATGGAAACAATAGAAGCTCAATTGAACATAATCTTAAAAATACTAATTTAATTAGTAGAAATTTACTATTTAACAACAAAAACAAAGCATCAGAATCATTACAGGCTGTATTTAAGGATATTAATGAAATAAAAAATAAAAGCAACATATATTCATCGGTTTTTCCACTAAATGGAACTTATAATTACAGGTTAATTTCAGGGACTAATAAACTTAGTCCTCACGGTTATGGCATTGCAATAGACTTAAATAGGGATAAAAGAGATTATTGGCAATGGGCATCTAGGGAAGAAGGACAAAAGAGGTTAGATATTTATCCTAAAGAATTAGTAGACACATTTCAAAACCACAATTTCGTTTGGGGTGGTAAATGGGGTCACTTTGATACTTTACATTTTGAATATCGTCCTGAAATAATTATGAAAGCTAAATATTTTGGAAATATAAAAGAAAGAAAAAATTGGTATGATGGAGCACCAATTGATGACTTACAGGTTAAAAATTGTATTCAAAAAATAGATAGTGCAATACAGTAACAGAAAGGGAGTAAAATATGAAATATTCTTTTCTTAAAAACAGTAGATATGTAATAATTGTAATATTGCTTATTTTTATGTCTCTTTATCTAAATCCTATTATAATTAATGAAAAAGCAATGGCAGAAACTAATAATAAAGAAGATGTAGAAAAGGCAATAAACTTGATTTTTCAAAATAGAAATACTGCACTAATAAATGGAAACGCAGATTTAATAAAATCTATTTTTGATACTAAAACAAAGTATGGCACATGGGCTTTTGATTATGAAAAGGAAAAAATGCAGTATATACACAACTGGCAAGAGAAACAGGGAATAAAATTTACCAATATAGTGCCTAAAATTGTGATAAAAAGGATAAAAGAAAAGTCTAGTAATAGTTATTCAGTTAATTTGTTGTGTTCTACGGAGTACAAATACAAATATGATAATCAACCTGATAAGGAAAACAGTTGCAGAATAGGAACGTATCATGTACTGAGTATTGAAAATAGAAGTGGCACGTGGGTAATAACAAAGGAATGGTATAAGGATCCTTTTGCGGACTCATTATATCTAGATAATACTAAAGCTTGTTCAAGTAAGGAATATATATTATCACAAAATGCTAAAGACAATAGTTCTATAGGTGAAAGAAGATTAAAAGCTGTAGAATATGCTGAGCAGTTTTGTGGTGGCGCTAGCGATGAGAAGTATGGGTTTAAATATAATAATAAATATAGAGACTATAATCCACAAGGTGGAGACTGTGCAAATTTTGCATCTCAGATTTTGTTTGAAGGTGGAAAATTTAAGAAGAATGGTGCTTGGAATTATGATCAAACCGGTGCAACAAAAGCTTGGCTTAATGCTGATGGCTTTAAAAATTATATGCTAGGCAGTGGTAGAGCATCTTTAATTGCTCATGGTAGTTATGACCAAGTGTATAAAGCTTCATACAAACTCCTTCCTGGTGACTTTGTTGCTTATGAAAAGAAAGGGGATATTACTCATATCTCAACAGTGACATCAAATGATTCAAGAGGTTATGCATTGGTTACTTGTCATAATACGGATAGAAACAATGTTCCTTGGGACTTAGGATGGAGCGGTAAGAATATTAAATTTTGGCTTATACATGTTAATTATTAGTATGGTTAGGCATCTGAAAAAAAATAACAAGTCCATATTGCGTGATAATTTTGCGTACTATAAGGAAACAGGTTCCGTTAATACTAAGTAGTGTTAGCGGGTTCTGCTGACGCAGTAGTACACGAAATTAGCCGCTAGGTGGACTTGTTATTTTTTTGAAGATGCCTTATGTCACCGGGGAAAGAGTATTTTGACATCCTGATTTTACTATGATATATTAGGTAATACTTAAATAAATCAGGAGATACCTAAGAGAATGGAGTTCCTGCTATGAATAGTGGCTTGAAGGAAGAAATGTCTACTGCAAGGAAATATGCTACAATAGCAAGAGATTATATGATGTAACATCGACATAGTATAATGAATGCATCAACAAATCAGAATTTGTAGTGTAGATTTATATAATCTTTGCATTTAAATGCACATATTGCAAAGAAACCATACCATATTTTTGATATTATAGATTTAGGAGGTGAGGCTAAGTGGATTATCAAAAATGTATGAATAAAGTTCTTGATTATATAGAAAATAATTTATCGGAAAATGTCGATTATTTAGCAGCAGCTCATTTACTTAATTGTTCTGACTGGGAATTTAGACGAGTATTTTCTATGTTAGCTCAGATTCCAATATCTGAATATATTCGCAGAAGACGATTAAGTTTAGCAGTGGAAGATATTAAAAATGGGGAGAAAATTATTGATATTGCATTGCGTTATGGATATGAATCTCCATCTACTTTTTCGAGAGCATTTCGAAATTTCTTTGGAATAGCTCCGTCTTTGGCACGAAACAAAGAAATAACTTTAAAAATATATCCACGCCTAACCTTCAAACTAATATTGATGGAGGGTATTAAGATGGATAGTAATCACAATCAGAGAACAAACATAATAGGTGCAGGTGAAGTTGATTATGCGGTGTCGGTAGAGAAGGAAGATCAAATCATTCGTAAAACAAACAACGTTTTCTGGGACACAAAAGGAAATGACGTTTTAGGGACAACGGCACTTCCTATGTATGGGGCATTTCTTACAGAAGAAAAATGTCAACTTTTGGAGATGTAACCGAAAAAAAAATACTAGAAATTGGTTCCGGTCGAGGTCATTCATTAGAGTACTTGGCAAAGCGTAAAGCATCTGAATTATGGGGAGTTGATATATCCAAAGAGCAAATTAGAAAATCCAATGAATACTTAATTTCATGTGGTATAACCGCCAATTTGATTTGTTCACCAATGGAAGAAGAATGTGGTATACCAAAAAACTATTTTGATTTTGTTTATTCGGTTTATGGTATTGGCTGGACAACCGATCTTGTAGGTACATTTTGCCGTATTGCTTCTTACCTAAAGAACGACGGTGTCTTTATCTTCAGTTGGTCACACCCAATACATAAATGTGTTACTGTTGAAAATGATATGCTAGCTTTTAAAAAATGTTATTTTGATGAATCTTGGTATTCAGTACCACTTGATGGGACAATGTTGTCTTTATCTGACAGAAAATTATCAACTTATATTAATGCGTTAGCAAAAGCAGGATTTATTATTGAAGAAATGATTGAGGAGTCTGATGACAATATTATTAAAGCACAGCCTGAAAATGACTTTGCTAAAAAAGCGAAAATGCTTCCGGTTACATTTGTCATAAAAGCAAAAAAACGTTAATTTCTTAGTTGTTTGAGCATAAAACGAAGCCGTCAACTTCCGTTGTCGAACTGCTGGAATTGTGCAAAATAGAAATATGATACCAAAAGTTTCACAAAAAGAATGTAAGTACATTAGTCATTATAACAATTAAAAAGCAAAAAGACAGACTAGCTAATTAAGTAGTCTGTCTTTTGCTATATAAAGGAGAAGAATGTGGTATAAGAAATGTAATTTAGAAATACTTCATGTTGGTTTGAAAATAAAACTAGCTTTGCACCAACATAGACATTTCCAATCAACTGGTGTTGTATCCCCCATTGCTACAAATTACATTTGGCAAATACTTTTTCTATTTTGGGGTTGACAAATGGTATTTGTAATTGTAATATTATGGTAAAAATATAATTTGTCATGGAGTTGAAATTATATGAGTGTAAAAATAAAAATTAAGCGAATTAAATTTATTAGGGAGTGATATTGTGAAATTTACAATACTTGGTTTTAATCAAAATAGACTAATAGAATTTGGAATGGATGCTACAGATGCACTTATATTAAGGTATTTTGTAGATTTTAAAGACAGCAGAGCTATGGTTAAGGAAAAAATAGGGGAACAAATATACTTTTGGGTTAAATATGATAGTATAGTCAAAGAATTACCTATATTAAACCTAAAAAGTGACACAGTATACAGAAGACTTAAGAGTATGTCTAAAAATAATATTTTGAATCATAAAACAGTGAAAAAGAATGGAATATACTCTTATTTTAACATTGGTGATAATTACATTAAATTAATATCGGATTCAAATACGGTGGTAGATAAGTCAGATCACAAAGTGATGGATACAAATCCGAGGATAGAGGAATCAAATCCTATGAAAGCGGATATAAATCCGATAGTAGCGGATACAAATCCTGTACCTTCCGGAAAAAATTCCGGTACCCTTCCGGATTTAAATCCTGAACAAAAGATTAATCTACTAAAAGATAAATCTATTAAAGATATTAATAATAAATATAGTCTTGTTATCAGCTATTTAAACAAAAAGGCGGGAAGAAATTATAAAGTGTCAGCGAAAAAGACACAGCAGATGATAAACTCAAAATTCAAAGAGGGATTTATTCTAGAGGATTTTTATAAGGTTATTGACAACAAGGTGTCTGAATGGATTAATACGGATATGTGCAGCTTTATAAGAAATACAGGGCAGGATATAAGAAAAATAATTACAGAAGTATATTTCAATGATAAAACATTGAAGCAGACAGCATTAGAAGGAAATATTAAGTATAGTAAAGCATATAAAATTAATTTTCCAGTTTCAGAAATTGACAAAGTTAGTCATAGTGTATTAACAAATACTTAAGAAATAAATTACTTAGGCATATGAAAGAAAATGTACAAGCATAAAAACTTAATATTTTCTTGAATATGCCTACAATAAATAAAAAAGGAGGGAACTGACATGTCACATAAACTTAATATGAGATTTACAACTGCACAAGAAGGAAAATACTTCTCTTTAGTTATAAATAACATAAAGGAAGATGCAAATGGTCAGCCAACATTAGCACAGACTGATATAAGTACTCTAATGGGTCTTATTGTCCAAAAGAATATATTTCTATCAAAAAAATGTTTACCAAAATGCAGTAGTACCATTTAAAATGGAACAAATAATAAAAGCAATAATAAAAAAACAAAACTTAATATCAAATTAATTATTTTTATTGATTCATTATTTTTCACAAGTTAGGTTTCTTTCAAAAGTAAAGCAATATAATTCTATGATATAATAAGGCATATGAAAAAATTTAATGTGTATATGGAAGGTGTTAAAAATGGGAATAATTGAACAGACAAAATGACTGGTTCTGATATTAAAGTTGATGTTTTTGATTCAAAAATAGAAAATACATCGCCAGGATGCTTTCCTAAAGCTATAACCATTGAAGAAGTTTTAGGTGGACGTTCAGAGAATTAAATTTTGGAGGTAACAAATGAAATATGAAATAATATTATTTGATGCAGATGAAACCCTATTTGATTTTAGAAAAAGTGAAAGGGAAGCACTTAAAGAAACAATGCTTGAATTTAATATAAAATATGATGAAGAATATCATTTGAAAATATATAAGGAAATAAACAATGCAATTTGGAAAGAACTTGAGGAAGGAGCTATTACCCAACAGAAACTCAAATTTGAAAGATTTAAAAGATTATCTAATAGACTTGAAGATAAGTTTAATGAAATAGAGTTTTCAAAATCTTTTATAAAAAACTTAGCAGAGGCATCATTTCTATTTGAAGATAGCGTTACGTTAATTAGAAGTTTACAGGAGAATTGTAGATTAGCAATAATTACAAATGGACTTAAAGACGTTCAAAATTATAGAATAAAAAAGTCCGTTATAGGAAAATATTTTGAAGATATAGTAATATCGGAAGAAGTTAAAGTTGCCAAGCCTGATTCTAAAATATTTGAACAAGCTCTTAATAATTTAAAGCATACTGATAAGAGTAAAGTACTTATGGTAGGAGACAGTTTAACATCTGACATACAAGGTGGAATAAATTTTGGTATTGATACTTGTTGGTTTAATCCTAGAAAAACTGTTAATACAACTAAAATAAAGCCAACCTTCGAAATTGCTAATTTGATGGAAGTGAAGGATATAGTTTGATACGGATGTTAATATGAAAAGAATATGTAATCAATGTCAGGCTGAAATGAAAGAGGATTGTAGTATCAAGAGTGATGGAGATATAGGTAATATTATTAAAAAAAGTAACAGTCTTTTTAATAGTATTAAAGCTATACCAAAAGTAGCTATATGATCTAAGTGCGGTAATATCATGTTCTATATTAAAGAATATGAAAAATTTGAAAAGGTAACGAAATTTTAGAGATTTTTATAGCTAGATACATTATAATATAAAATAAATAGTGTATATGAAGGTGTAAAAAATGGGAATAATTGAACAGATAAAAAAGGGTGAAGGAAAAACAATTGAGTTTAAGCAAGTTATGCCTTCTGCTGAAAAACTTTCAAAGACGGTAGTTTCATTTGCAAATATGGCAGGTGGAAAAATGATAATAGGTGTAACTGATGATGGGAAAATTGTAGGCATAGATAACAATGACATAACCTTTCAAATGGATCGAATTTCAAATATATTACATGATTCGGTTCATCCTATGATTATTCCTGAAGTATATACCTATACTGTTGAGGAAAAAACTTTATTGGTTATAGAAGTATATCCTAGCCAATTAAAACCGCATTTCTTAAAAAGCTTAGGTAAAGCAGATGGTACATATATAAGGGTTGGTGCTACCAATAAGAAAGCAGACTTTGAATACATACAGGAACTTGAAAGACAGAAATTAAATATTTCTTTTGATGAAGATTTTGCTTTAGAACAAGCGGAGGATTTTGATTTTAATTCGTTAAAAAGCAAACTTGAAGAAAATCTAAACAGAAAAATTGTAGAAAAAGATTTAATTAATTTGAAATTACTAAAAGCTTTTGGAGACAGATTAAAACCTACTAATGCAGCATTTATACTGCAAGGTCAATTTGAATATGTACAAATTAAATGTGCAAGATTCAAAGGTGACAAAATGGATATTTTTATAGATCGTAAAGAATATACAGGCAATATTTTTGATCAATTAGAAAATGCCATGAAGTTTCTTTTGTCAAATATAAATCTTCATGGTGAAGTGGGTGAAGATTTTATAACAAGAGTTGATGAATATGAAATACCACCGGAAGCACTACGTGAAGCTATATTAAATGCAATAATTCATAGAGATTATTCTATGACTGGCTCTGATATTAAAGTTGCTGTTTTTGATTCAAAAATAGAAATAACATCACCAGGTTGCTTTCCTAAAGCTATAACCATTGAAGAAGTTTTAGGTGGACGTTCAGAGATTAGAAATAGAGTGATAGTAAGAATATTTAAGGAAGCAAAAAAGATAGAACAATGGGGCAGAGGCGTTCAGAGAATTATAGAATTATGTGAAAGTAAAGGATTAAAAAGACCTGAAGTTTTAGAAACGGGTATGTTTGTTAAATACATTTTTTATAGAAAACAGGACGCAAAACAGGACGCAAAACAGGACGCAAAACAGGACGCAAAACAGGACGCAAAACCAAAAACTTCAATTTATGAAAACAAAATTATAGAATATCTAAAAGAAAATGAGGGAATAAATATTTCCGAAGTTTTGAAGTTATTAAATTTATCAAAATCAAGATCAAATGTGATACTTAATGATATGCAAAAAAGAGGCATAATTGTAAGGAAAGGATTTAGTAGAGCAACAAGGTATGTTCTCAAGGAAACTCAGTAAGCCTAGCAAAAATGTTAATACAACTAAAATAAAGCCAACCTTGGAAATTGCTAATTTGATGGAAGTGAAGGATATAGTTTAATACGGATGTTAATGATTTAAAATTAGGGTCTGTTAAAGTATAGTGTTTATAATATGATATATTTTAAGGGAACTCGCTAAAAAGTTCCCTTAACCCACATTTTGAGAAAAATAGGAACAAAGATTTCTTTCATACTCTTCGTATTGGAAAAAATCTATATCCTTGTCCATCTTCAGGACAGTTATAATCATGAACTGCACCCACAAGTTTGATATTGTTTTTTTTCAGATACCCTATAACTTCGGTAAATGTATTTTGATTTTCATTTTTCACATAAATATACTCATATGATGGAATGGTCCATTTCACCCAACCTTGTGGTGCTTGAGCATTATCCATAACCTCAACACCTGCAAGGTAAAGTCCTTTTGTGAAATTATCCTCCCAAGGATTAAAGGAGCGGGATAAATCAGACATTGCACCCCATATTCCAAGAAGATTTCCCTTCTCATCTTTCTTCGATAATGGTGCCACTTCTGCAAAATTAGAATTAGCATCAGCCCATAATTTTTGAATAAAACCTTTTCCATCATTTGTAGAACCTTCTTTACCTATGACCGAAAATGACTCTTTTATACACTTTTTTATTTCCATATTTTAACCTCCTATTATATAAAAGACTTTATGTTCACATTTAATTATACATCGTATAATTAAATGATTTCAAATATTTTACACGAGTTATACATATATTAAGTGGTTGAAATATTTGATGAAGATAAAGAGATAATAAAGGCTAAGAACTTTATGGTTCAAAGCAATGTAACGCATTCGTATAGCAAAGTAAAGGATTAAAAAAATAGAGATCCAATGTATGCATAACGTGTGCAATATTTTGTAAAATGTGTTGTAATACGTCTTATTGAAAACTATAATCTAATGAACGATAGTAAATAATTATGTGGGAGGCAAAAGATGTATAATCATGAATCTAAAGGATATGTTTGTCCGTTTTGTCTGATAGTTGAGGGAGTTGAAAATGAACATTTATATACTAAACAAGATGACATAGTATATAAAGATGATTATGTTACTGCATTTATTGCTTCTGGTTGGTGGAAAAATAATAAAGGTCACGTTATTATAATCACTAATAAACATATAGAAAATATATATGATTTGCCTTCGGAATTATCTTACAGGATACATGACGTTGAGAAGAAAATTGCACTCGCATTAAAAGAAACATATGAATGCGATGGGGTATCCACAAGACAGCATAATGAGCCTTGTGGAGGTCAAGATGTATGGCATTACCATATTCATGTGTTTCCAAGATATAAAGAAGATGAGTTGTATAAAACGGATAGGGAAAATTCAAAACCAGAAGAACGTGTAGAGTATGCGAAAAAAATAAGAGATTATTTTATTAAGGAAAATTCAAATAATATTCTGTGAAATTGGTGTGGATACTACAGCTAGAGAAGCTTTTCAACATGGATATAATCAAATTCAATTTCCAAATGCTTTATTACATAATTTTGTGATATTAAATAATGACAACACAAAACTCCTACTTAGTGGGACAGCTATAGTTTATAAAAATGGTGTTTTATGGTATAATATTTCTGACGAGTAAGTTACGAATGTAAAAAAATGCGAATTAAAGTTTATCAATATTATTGGGGGATGTGCATGAATAACAATATAGAAATTGTAAAAAAATTATACTCTGATGAACATGCAATAGGAGATATGCGAGATTACACCAAGAAAAAACTAAAGGTTTGGGAAAATGAAGTAGTTTCACATTTTCCTGCTAAATCATGGGTTCTTGATATAGGTTGTGGCATGGGTAGAGAAGCTTTTTGTTTGTATGACAAGGGTTTTAAAATTACAGCTACTGACATTTCTGAAAAGGTTATAGAACCCGCAAAACAATTTGCTTTAGAAAGTAAACGAAATATTGAATTTTTATTAACAAATGGATTAGACTTACCCTTTGAAAGTAACACTTTCGATGTTGTAATAATATGGTCACAGACTTTCGGCCTTTTTTATGAAGAGGAGAATAAATTACATATTCTAAAAGAATGCAATCGGGTTTTGAAAAATAAAGGAATACTTAGTTTTTCTGGTCATGATAAAAATTTTTTAGAAGAAAAATACTCTAAATATCTTGATGGTAAAAAGTTCTTTGCTTATGCAAATACAGATTGTTATTGGGAAAGTTTTACCGTTAATGAAATGATAGATTTAGCACAAAAAACAGGATTTACAGTTATAGAGTGTGGAAGAGGAATGGTTTATAAAGAAGAAGATGGGCCGATACTTCATTGTTTAAGCAAAAAATGAGTATGATAAAATGTTAAATTAACCCACATTTTGAGAAAAATGGGAGCAAAGATTTTTCTCATATTCTTTGTATTGGGAAAAATCTATATCCTTGCCCATCTTCAGGACAGTTATAATCATGAACTGCACCCACAAGTTTGATATTGTTTTCTTTCAGATACTCTATAACTTCGATAAATGTATTTTGATTTTCATTTTTGGCATAAATATACCTTATCATCTTTCTTTGATAATGGTGCCACTTCTTCAAAATTAGAATTAGCATCAGCCCATAATTTTTGAATGAAACCTTTGCCATCATTTGTAGAACCTTCTTTACCTATGACCCAAAATGACTCTTTTATACACTTTTTTATTTCCATATTTTAATCTCCTATTATATAAAAGACTTTATGTTCACATTTAAGTATACATCGTATAATTAAATAATTTCAAATATTTTGTAAATCATGTTATAATATACATGCATTAAGTTTTTAATCAAATGTTCTAACTACATCATACAAGGAGCATAATTACGATATTATGGTTTAGAAATCTGCCTAAAAAAGATATTGATTTCTCAAAATGGAATCCATTTATTTCCAATGTTTGGTTTAAAAAAATTATATGAAATTTGTATATTTATTAATTGTTACACTGTTTGTAGCACCAAGTTTGCTTAGAGGTAATTTTTATTGTACATGAATTACTTCATATTGTTGCTGTATATAATAAAGATGATATTAGTATAACACACAGTGGAGTGTTCTTTTGGATTAACACTAATGCTATATTATCAAAAATACAATTTTGGTTGTTTATGACCTTACCAATTATCGGATTATCAGTAGTACCATGTATTATTTCTATATTTGTAAGTGGATACATAAAGTCTTTAATGCTATTTATTTGCTGGATTAATTTAATGATATCTTCCTCTGATACAATTAATTCATTTTTAATATTGATTAAGCCTAATAATACATTATTTTGCAGAGGGTACTATCGAGCCAAATAAATAGATAGTGAATAAAAATCTAGCAATACTGGTTTGATGCCTTTGAGAAGCAAGTTCTGTAAGCTATAATTTATTAACTTCTACAAATGACTAACTGCCTCATTTAAACTACTAAATTCAAAAATTCCATCTGTAATTATTTCGAGTTTTTGTATATCTGCCCTATCTAATGGTAAAATTCCAAACTTTTTAGTTAATTGTTTTGTAACAGTTTTTAATAATTCATCTTGTCTTCCTTGTCATATGCCTAAGTGATTTGTGTATTGTCCCGTGAAAATAGAGCTTTTTAAAAGGAGTTGGTAAATCTTATTTTTGTTTTTACTAAAGGTAAAACTAGCCCACTTGAAACTTCCAATACACTATGGTAACATCTGTATTGATAATAATAAATTACCAAATATGCAATTAGAAACAAAGGGAGATGACAAAAATGCAAAAAAACATAAAACTTAAAAATGCACTATTTGTTCCTAAACATGCTTATGGAATTTTAAAAGCCACTGCCTTTGCTACATATAAAGAATGGGCTGCATATAGGAGCCATATGGCTGTTTCTATTTTTGTAGGCCCTATGTACTTCCTTATACAAGTGTATATATGGAAGGCAGTGTTTTCTTCACGAGGAACAATAAATGGACTTACCTTGAAACAAATGCTTTCCTATTATGGAATTGCAGCAGTTATTAATTATATCGTTTTTGATTTTGCAGATTGGAATCTTCAAATGCACATACGTACAGGAAGTTTTATAACCTTTATGCTAAGACCGATGTCTCATCGTTTCTATGCACTGTCTCAAAAAGTTGGACATAGAATGCTGGGCTTTTGGGTAGAATTTCTTCCTATATATTTATTATTTCTCTTTGTATTTAAAATACCTTTGATACCTGTCCATCCCATTTGGGCAGTATTATCTTTAATTTTAAGCTTTCTTATGTCATTTCTCGTTAATTACTGTGTTGGCATGACAGCTTTCTGGCTAACTAAAGCTGATGGGGTTAGAAGAATGTTCTCTATAATGAATAGTATACTGGCAGGAGCCTTTATACCACTTACATTTTTTCCTGCTATTTTGCAGAAGGTTTTCTTTTTCCTTCCTTTTCAGTTCATTACCTATGTGCCAATAAGTGTAATGATTGGCTCCTATAAACTTGGAGGTATTGAAGCCACAATTCCGCAGATTGTTTTTGTACAAGCCTTAGCGGTACTACTTATGTTTTTTATTTCAGAAATAATGTGGAGACTTGGGATTAGAAAGTTTACGGGGGTGGGTGCATGACATCAGGATTTTCTGTGCAAGTAGAAGCAGTTAAAGCTTCGCTTTATTCTAGAATGGCTTACAGAGGTGATTTCTTTATAAGCATTTCGCTAACCTTTATATTTGAATTTATTACACCCCTTGTAACTCTTTTAATTTACAGCAATGGTTCTTCCTTTCCGGGATGGACACTTTATCAAGTTTTACTCATTCAGGGAGTATTTATGATGTCTAAAGGCATAGCGTTTATGTTTTTCTATGGCTTAGTAGGAAATGTACTTGGAGGTGTACAATCTGGAACTTTTGATATGTTTCTTTTAAGACCAAGACTGGTTCTATTTATGGCTATAGCTACAGGCTTTGACAGTGAGGAACTTGGTAAATTCATAGGTGGACTAATTTTATTTATTGTAGCCTTAATTCATCTGCCTACGCCGAGCTTTATACAATGGATTCAATTTATACTGCTTATGATAACATCACTGCTTGTAATGTTCTCTTTTTCATTAATATCTTCAGGGGTTGTATTCGTTTGGGTAGGCTGTAGTAGAGTTTATGAAATATTTGATTCGATTTCTTCCTTTGGAATTTACCCTAGAACTATTTTTTCTAAAGGCATTCAAAATATAATAACCTTTATTGTTCCAATAGTAATGATTGGCTTTTTTCCAGCTTCAATACTTTTAGGCAAAAATATTAATGGTGTGTTATTTGGTGTTATTTCTAGTATTTCATTTGTGTTATTGAGTCTTTGTTTTTGGTACTGGATGCTTAGCAAATATACAAGTGCAGGATGTTGAAAATTATGATTCATATTGAAAATCTGCGTAAAACATATGCCACATATCATAGAGGAAATTCCTTTAAGGAAGCTATAGGCTCTATGTTTGTTCGTGATAAAGTCTTAGTAGAAGCACTTAAAGGAATATCTTTTGATATAGGTAAGGGCGAACTAGTGGGCTTTTTAGGCCCCAATGGTGCAGGTAAATCTACCACCTTAAAAATTCTTACAGGAATTCTTCACCCTACCTCTGGTACTGCAAATATATTAAATTATACGCCCTGGAAGGACAGAAAAAAATACGTAGGAAATATAGGAGCAGTATTTGGACAAAAATCGCAGCTGTTATGGGATATTCCACCTATTGATGCCTTTTATTTAAATAAGGCAATTTATTCCATACCTGAAAAGGAATTTGAAAGTAATCTATCTAATATGGTTGAGCTGTTAAGTGTGGGGGATATTATGAAAAAGCCCACACGTCAGCTTTCCCTTGGTGAAAGAATGAAGTGCGAATTTATCATGGCTCTTTTACATATGCCTAAGATAGTATTTCTTGATGAGCCTACAATAGGTCTGGATGTTATAGCTAAGGATAAGATAAGAGATTTCATACAAGAAATGAATAAAAGAGGAGTAACCTTTATACTCACCACTCATGATATTCAGGATATAGAAAGACTTGCCAAAAGAGTCATTGTAATAAATCATGGTGAATTGGTCTTCGATAATTCTTTAGAAGCTTTAAGAAACCATATGGGTGAAAAGAAAATAGTGAGACTCTCAACTGAAAAGCCCATAAAAAACATAAATCTAAAAGGTGTAAGCATAACAAACTCATTATCAGACTACGATGCCGAACTTGAACTTGATATGTCTTTAATGAAATTAAATGAATTTATTACCTATATAAACAATTCATGTATTGTAAAGGACCTTGCAATTCAAGAGGTTCCTATAGAAAGTGCTATTAAAGATATATTTACATCTATTTAAATAAATTTAATAAACATATTGACTCTAACGTAACGTGATAGATTATTATAAATTTGCAGGGAAAACAAAACGAGGAGTGAATAGCATGTCATACAAAGTTAAAAATGTATCTGAAATTGCAGGAGTAAGTATACGTACACTGCACCATTACGATGAGATAGGTCTTCTGAAGCCTGAGTTTGTTAGTTCGGCCGGCTACAGACTTTATTCTGATGAAGACATTGAAAGATTGCAACAGATATTGTTTTTTAAAGAGCTTGATTTTAACCTGCAGGAAATCAAGGATATTTTGGGCAGTCCAAATTTTGATAGAAAACATGCATTGCAGACTCATAGGAAGTTATTAATGGAAAAAAAGAAAAGGATTGAGAAAATCATTGAGTCAGTAGAAAAGACTCTGGATTCAATTGAAGGAGAGATAGAGATGAATAAAAAAGACCTGTTTGATGGATTTGACATAAGTCAAATAGAAAAGCATAAAGAAAAGTATGCAAAGGAAGTTAAAGAAAAATACGGACAGACTGATGCATACAAGGAAAGCGTTAAGAAAACAGCAAAGTATACAAAAGAGGATTGGGCAAAAATTTTAGGGCAGCAAGAAGAAATATATACTAGGCTTGCAGCTTTAATGGATAGGGAACCATCTGATACTATGGTTCAGGAACTTGTAGAAAAGAATAGACAGTTGATTACTGATTATTACTATAATTGTACTTCTGAAATTTTATCTGGCTTAGGAGAGATGTATGTTATGGATGAACGTTTCACTTCTAATATTGATAAATATAAACCAGGACTTGCTATGTTTTTAAGAGAAGCTATAAGAATATATACTAATAATGTAAAATAAAACAAGGAGAGAATACTAACGTTATTATTAACATTAGTACTCTCTTAATTATTCATGAGTTGATACTTTAGCTTCTATTCTATTTAATTGCTCAGTGTTAGTCTTGTGCCCTTCTAGTGATGCATCGACTTTCTTGTCTAATTCTTCTAAATTAATTTCTATTTTCTTTTGCCCATATTCTAATTTATCAAGCCTAGTGTCAACTTTCTTAAATCCATTTTGCATTTCATTATACATTTTCTCCATAAATTTAAATAACTCTTCATTGTCCATGTTAACACCTCCAGTTAATTTATTATAACATTTTCTGAATTAAATTACCTTATGTTTTTCTACCAATATTACCAGCTAAAATGATAGCTGGTAAAGTATATCACATTCTTATTCCTTTGCTGAATGGTTAATGTTCGTATACCCATTTACTTAATTTAAAAATAATATATTATCTTTAACTAATTTGTGGTAAAGTGTTCGTATAGGTTAAAATACCCAATTATGATTTTTTTTTAAAATATAAGAAATATTATAAACATCAGCGGCTACAATAGTCCATAACTAAGAAAATTTGCAAGCAAAATTGTAGAAAAGATGTCCAAGCACTATACTAACAATAAAACCATAATTGGTTGGCAAATTGACAATAAAGTAGAAGCAAAATAAACATATGTTATATGGAGGGATATTAATGATTAAATTTGAAACACCTTTTTCACCTTGTGATGTTGGGTATAACGGAGAAAGATTAAGTGTATTAAATAATCATTTTAATAAAATGATTAAAGAAAATGAAATTCAAGCTGCGAACTATTGTCTTTCTCGTGACGGAAAAGTTTTTTCAAATACAGCAATTGGTAAGCTTTCTTATAAGGAGAGCGATGATCGTCCTTTGAAGCCAGATACCATACAAGGCATTGCTTCCATTACAAAAATGTTTTGTACAGTTGCTATTTTCAAACTAGTTGAAGACGGGAAAATGCGTCTGGATCAAACAGTTGGAGAGTTTATTGATGAATTTCAAGCTCCACCCTTTAACAAGATTAACGTTGCACATCTTCTTTCACACACATCAGGATTACATCCTGATCAGGGCTGCTTTGAAAACAAATACTTTATATCTCCTTGGGATTTTATAGAAAACATTAAAGATGTTAGTTGGATTCAAGCTGCACTATCTGTTGGAATGAGGAAAGAGCCTGGGGAAGAATGGGCATATTGCAGCTTTGGGTTTATCATTTTAGGTGAAATCATTTCTCGAGTTAGTGGAGTTTTTGCACATGATTATATTATGGAAAATATCATTAAGCCTTGCGAGATGAATGACACAGGCTTTGAAGTTTCAATAGAAGTGGCAAAAAGATATATTGTTCGTAATGAACGTAAAGAAAAATTTATTAATTCTATCATTGCCGGTGAAAAAATGGATGAGGGCATTTGGGCAAAGATACCTTCTACAGGTGGTGGACTGTACTCTACAGCACTTGATTTATGTAAATTTGGCACTATGTTTATTAATAATGGCACATATAACGGAAAAAGAATTTTGGGCAGAAAAGCTATTGAAAAAATGACTACGTTGTATACAACGCCAGAAATAAAAGACTACTGCTGGAATGCAGGAGGGGTTTCCCGTCAATATGGATTAGGTCCTGATATGCGAAACAACTTAGCTTCTTTTTATAGCAAGGGAACCTTTTTTCACGAAGGGGCAGGAGCTTGTTGTTTAATTATGGACCCTATTGAAAAGCTTATAGCGGCATGGTTTGTACCTTTCACAGGTGACAATTGGTTTGCACACGGATTATATAATGTTTCTACAATAATTTGGTCAGGTTTGGTATAAGGCATAATCAAAAAAAATAACAAGTCAAAGAGTAATTGTATGACATTTGTCATAATAGATTTATTCTTCATGTTACTAAAAATATCAATAAATATGTTATATCATAATATCATAATGAATTAGGA
>Ga0255360_1000006_pt1 | contig 63709 bp, 52 predicted proteins | sample GFST50metaG_FD_186004 | JGI IMG/M metagenome (GOLD analysis project Ga0255360, IMG submission 186004) | Peat soil microbial communities from Stordalen Mire, Sweden - G.F.S.T50 | ecosystem: Environmental > Terrestrial > Soil > Wetlands > Peat | place: Sweden: Norrbotten County, Stordalen Mire... | reverse complement strand
CGCCTCATCAGAGAGCGTGGTCCTGTAGGGGCTACACTCATGAAACGGGAGCCAGACAAAGCAAAAACGAAGAGGTGAACTCGTGGGAAAACTGACCATATTGGTAGTCGACGATGACCGAGAGATATTGACCGGTTTTATGCACATCTTAAGTGAGCACGGGTACAACGTGGAAACTGCAGAAACCGGTCACGAGGCGATTGAGAAATGCAAAAGTGGCTCGCACGAGCTTGCGCTTTTGGACATTAACCTCCCCGATATGGATGGCACGCAACTGCTCGAGCAATTGCGGGAAATCGACCCCAAGATGAGAACGATCATGGTCACAGGCGACGCCAGTTTGGACGGTGCTCTGAGATCCCTGATTTTGCAAGCAAACGCCTACGTTCTGAAACCCGTCGATCCTGATGAGCTTTTGAAGGTTGTGAGCGCAACCCTAAATGAGTGACGAATGCTTGCCTCACAGGCTGCTGCAACCGCTCTTGGGGATAACAGCGTTTATCGCTCGAAGGCGTAAACTAACAAGCTTAAAAAACGGTGGTGGATACGCGCACTACCATCAAACGAAAAGGAGGTGAAAACGTATGAATCGCCAATTCTTAGCCTTTTTAATGATTTCGATCATGGCGCTGACCATATGTAGCGCAGTCTCCGTATCGGCGGCACCAGCATCCGCCCAGCCGCAGCAACAGACGAACACAGTTCAGACCTCGCCGTCCGCCTACTGCACCGTGCACGTCGGCACGAACGAGCTGTGGACTGGTTGGCAGTACAACTACCACGAGGCATATGGCTTCATAGAGGCCGGAACCGGGACCCACACGGAGAGATCGGTCTTCAACGCGCTCTCGACGAATCTGGCGTGGCAGGCATCAAGCGTTTACTCCGAAACGAGCGTTGCTTCTGTTGGCGTTCAGTTCCGCCTCGCTGGAAAGATAACGCCGCAACAGTGGCAGAACCTCTCGCAGACTCCCGTCATCATCCGGACGACCGTCCCTTACTGCTTAACAACGACCAGTGGTGGGGCAGCGCGCCTAGTGTTAGAACCAGCCGATTGGTACTACAACCTCCTCACGATAGCATCCGTGCACGGGCGGACCAGTTGCGGCGTCGGCACGACCGAGACGCGGATGCCGCTGGGAGCCGTCGTGAAAGAGACCTCCGCCGGTTCGGGCGTTTACGCGGGAGTGATACAGGTATTCCTGCAGAGCTACCCATCGGCGTACCCAATGTCGGCAACCGGCAGGGCCTCCGGAGTTGCAGTCGTCTCGGACATTCAACTCGTGTGGCCAAAAACAGCTTCGTAGTGGTGAGGGGGGCCCCTTCCCTTCTTTCCTCTTTTTTGCACGCTCGTTCCGCGCGCGGCTACGTAGCGCTCGTCTGCTTCTAAGCGTTTGGCTTGAACCCAGAGCGTTGGCATCTCTCCCGGATGATCCTGTCAGCATCGTAGTAAGTCTTATTATCACCTGCGTGGCTCAGTTTACGACGTAGAGGGCATCGTCACGCTCTGCCGCCTCCTTGGCGCAGTTAGACATCCTAAGACGCAGATGCTCTTGTGAGGAAGCACGTTGCATATCGAGGTTAGAACCGGCAGAAAAGCGATCTTTTGGGCGATCGCAAGGCCTCGCTTGACTGCTGGACAGGAGGTGACGCGTGCTCGCTGTCACCATTAACATCTTTGAGACGCTCAGCAACTTCGTCATCGCCGTCATCGAGCAGCTCGGCTATGGAGGCGTTTTCGTCGGGATGACGCTTGAGAGCACCGGCTTGCCACTACCGAGCGAGGTCATTATGGCCTTCGCCGGGTACGTCGTCTGGGAGGGGCACCTTACCCTTCTGGGCATCACTCTTGCCGGTACGCTCGGCTGCCTAACTGGCTCCCTTATTGCCTACGGAATCGGGGCGTACGGTGGTAGGCCGCTGCTCGAACGCTACGGCAAATACGTGCTCATACGCAAGAATGAGCTTGATCGTGGTGAGCAGTGGTTTGCAAAGCACGGGGAAAGTGCCGTCTTCATCAGTAGGCTGCTTCCCGTCGTCCGCACGTATATCTCATTTCCTGCCGGCATCGTCCGGATGGACGTGAGGAGATTCTCCGTCTATACCTTCCTGGGGTCGCTTCCGTTCTGCTTTGCCTTCGCGTACGCGGGCGTCGCGCTCGGGCCTCACTGGCACAGTATCACGCGCCTATCCAGGTACTTCAACGTCGCGGTCATCGTGGCGCTCGCGGTGCTTGTCGGCTATCTCATCTACCGCAGGGCGTGGGTGATGGAACGGTTGCGTGACAGAGGTAACCAATAGGAGGTTCGGGTAGGGCAAGCGTCTGCGAGCACTGACGATCGTTGGCATCCTTTTAAGAAGCTCATTAAATGCTCCAATCTTAAAAAGAATCCTATAAATTGCGGATTATCCAGTTCGAAGCTGCCGAGCCGATTGGTCCCTCAGGTGCGTGTGGCGGCAAGAGCTATCTAGGGAACTTTAAGAGGAAGTGACCTGTAGAAATTTACCAACTGAAGCGCGCGTCTCTCTCCAGATACCGATCGTAATTGTCGTAGACGCTCGGCTGCGTGCGGTAGTAGAGCAGTTCCCAGCTGAGGTCGTACGTCACGAGACACAACGAGTATATCCCTAATTGCTGTGCGACCTGCAAGCCGTAATCGGCGCCCTCACCAAAGGTGGTACCGACTTGAAAACGTCGAGTTCTGCTTGGAGTAGGGGACAGTTGAGGATGGCAAACATCTCCATCAGAAGAGCGAAGTTCTCGTAAGAATCCTCAAGCTTTGAGAACGTTTAGGGCACCGTATCGGTGGGTAGCTGTAATCTGCTTCGGCACGGTGACGAGATTTTGCTGTGACGAATCTCGAGGAGCTCGTGGGTTGGCATGGCAACATCACGATGAAGATCTGGGTAAGGATCTGCGGCTAACATAGTGCGTGCATAGCGGTTGCACACTGAACCATACGATGCGGCTTCCCCGACTAAGCATAAATTACAGAATTTGAGCGAAAGAGCTTGCCAAGGAGGCATCAGTCAAGCGGCTGTAACGACGGCGGTGGAAAAAAGAAAGCGATCGAACGCCGTCTGATCGTTCGAACGCGTTCATTTTTTTTCGATCATTTGAACACCGCCATAGCACAGTTTCGTCTGTCAACGTAAACCGGAGTCTTTATCGTATCCTCTGACACGTTGTTGGGCGTCTAACGTGTTATGGGGCAATTATGCAGGTAAACAAAATCCTCTCGTTTTCTGTAGTAATTCTTCTGATTACAGTGGTATTCGCAGGCGCTGTAACCGTTCCTGCAGCAGCACACACCGACGCGATGCAATACCGCTACAACGCGGCGCACACGGGCGATTACAGCCCCTAACGATAATAAAGAGGTAGGTGAACAAATGCAATTACGATCAAAATGGGGTGCACTTGCCCTGGTGATCCTTATGCTAGGCTCTGTCGGATCGGCGGGGTTGGTGCTCGCGAGGAGTGGCGGCAGCGCTCCTGCTGTGCAAACAAGCGCGTCTTCTTCGCTTCCGGCAGCGCTGCAGACTGCGCCGCTAAACCCTGCCTATGTGCAATATCAGCAGAACAAGTCGGCCGGAAAAGTGGCGACGCAAACGGCCGACGGACTCGGTCTCGGATGGGTGCCGCCACCTTATGAACTTTCGAAAACGCCCACCGCTTCGAGCATTACGGCGGCGCAGGCGCAAACATACCCCGCGACGTACGACCTTCGCACCCTGAACAAGGTGAGTCCGGTGGAGAATCAGGGCCAGTGCGGAAGCTGCTGGACGTTTGCCACGTTCGGCTCGCTCGAGTCGTATCTGTTGCCAGGGTTGACCACGCAATACTCAGAGAACAATCTAAAGAACTTGGCCGACTTCGACTACACGTGCTGTGCCGGCGGCGATTCAGCGATGTCAACCGCCTACCTCGCCCGGTGGGGCACCACCATGACGGATGCCACTGGCGCTACGATCTACGCAGGGCCGGTGACGAGTGCGTCTGACCCGTACAATTTATCGTGCACCTCCAGCCCGACCACATCTCAGATAGCGATGCACGTTCAGAACGTCTATTTCCTGCCGCTGAAGCAGTCACCACTGGACAACAACGCCATAAAGTCTGCGCTGATGACGTATGGTGGTGTGTTTACCGGCTTCGAGTGGAATGTGACTGCAGGCCTCGCCCCCTCCGCTTATTATAATCCAACTACAGCGGCGTACTACGATGGTAACATAGCTGATAAAAACACGGCCAACCACGCTGTGACTATAGTGGGCTGGGATGATAACTACTCCAAGATGAACTTCTCTACAACCCCGCCTGGAAACGGGGCATGGATCGTAAAGAACAGCTGGGGCACGTCGTTTGGTCAGTCCGGGTACTTCTACGTTTCGTACTACGACCTAAACATGGGCTACCAGGAAAACTCCGTCTTCACCGCTGAACCCACGACGAACTACACGACGAACTACCAGTACGACCCCTTTGGAATGGAAGGGGGCGTTGGATCGGGCAATTCTTCGACCGCCTACGGAGCCAACGTCTTTACAGCTGACTCCACCGGGACGCTTAATGCGGTAAGCTTCTGGGCACCCGTTGAGGACACCCAGTATACGGCACAGGTCTACGTTACCCCCACAAACTCCAGCAACCCAACAAGCGGTACCCTTATGTCGACCATCTCGGGCACGGCCTCCAATGCGGGGTACGCCTACGCGGGGTACTACACCGAGAGCCTGAGCACGACTGTGCCACTGACGAAGGGTGAGAAGTTCGCTGTGGTGGTAAAGTTCACCACGCCAGGAGACAACGATCCGGTTCCCGTACAGTACAAGGAATCTGGCTACGATGACAACGCGCCAAACGCTATACCCGGCCAGAGCTTCTATAGTCTAAACGGCACCACGTGGAACGACTTAGCAGTGACGTACGGCGCAGAAAACTCCTATGCCGCCAACATTCACGCGTTTGAGGTGGTGAGCAAGGCGAGCGTCCTCGCCGACATCAACGCCCTCAAGAACACCATTAACCACCTCCCTAACTCAGCGTTCATACCCGGCACCAAGACCGCCCTTCTTTCTCTGGTGAGCGTTACTGAGCTTCAGGTGAAATTCAACCTTTACGGGGGGGCTGCTACGACGCTGCAAAAGACAGTGCTGCCGCGGATGGACGGCTGTGCCAAGACCGGAAAGCCGGACAGCGACGACTGGGTGCGGACGTGTGCCGCGCAGGGTCAGCTCTATCCGCAGGTGCAGAATCTGATACAGGAGTTACAGGCGTTGCAGGGGTCGTGAAGGGGGTAACTACCTCCTACTCCCTTTTTTCTTTTTTTTCACTTTCAGCAGGCCTTGCAATCGGGTTATCGCCAGCTGCACAAATTGAACCCCTTGTGTAAGCAGTTCCAAATCGTTTTATTAGAAGCGGCTGCCTGCGGAGTCGTGCTAAGCCCGCGCTGCCATTTAACCGTTATGATTCGCCTTCCGCGACTAAGCATAAATTACACGCAAAACACCAAACATCCTCGAAACGCTACTGCTAGATGCAGTGACTTGGCGCTTAGGAGGCAAGTTTGCCTTAACCGTCGGCAGCGCTCCAAGAACTGGCTGCGCAGCACCCCGAAAGAAGAAAAACCCGCCAAGAAGATTAGGGCCTATTTCAACCTCAGTGATCTCAGAAAATTTTGTGAGCAGTATGGCGTACAGTAGGACGAATCTAACCGGGTGTACATTCTCACGCACGGGGTTTCAGGAGCTGCCTGGTCGCATACAAGCATCTGCCTGAGCTATGATGTCAGTACTGGAAAGATGTCGACATTACAGGTTGAGTGCCCCATCAGTTCGATAGCGTAAATGACACCTTCTTCTTGCTTGTTCAAGCGCGTGACCGTTCGCTGCAAAAGCAGTTCACGTGGTTATGCCGTTCGGAGACTACTTTGAAGACCACATAAGCCCCCATTCTTATGCCGAGAAAGACTGCCGAGGTTAGACGTTAGGGAGGTTGGTGAAGTGTGGCTTTGCTAGCATACCCCCCCCGCGCAAGCGATTAACGGGGTCGAAAGCACGTCGCACGACCGGGCTCAGGAGGAGCCTGCGTCAATGTGCCGGATCGGCCTACAACATCATTGCCGACGTCACGCCACGCGTGATAAGGAAGATGCCGACGAGGAAGAACACGACGGCAATCACCTGACTGCCGTGTTTCTTCAAGAAACGGATGATAGGATCGAAGATGCGGTCGAAATTTCGGGGCGTCACGGCATAAACGGCGAGTGGCCCCCAACACCAGCATAGCGCTATGGCCATTACCAGGAAAAAGGCGATCGCTTTGTCGTGAACGGATAGCACGACGACGCCGATATCTTTGCTTGCGGCGAGAGCCGGAAGCGATGAGAAGATGTTGCCGAAGCCGAAGACGATGCCCATAGAGAGCAATGCTCCTGAGCCCATTGCGGTCGCGTCAAAAGTTTTTGATTCCTGTTTCTTGAGGAGCGAACGCGCGCTTGCGTAGAGGAGGAGGAGACCGAGGATGAAGTCGATCGTCACCGTCGTCAACGATGGCTTGCCACCGGTCGTCGTCAGGCTTCCGAGAGCAAGAAAAACAAGGCATATCAGCGAAAACACGACACAGTACGTTGCGACAAAGATCGCGCCTTTTTTAAGCCGGTGTTCAGCTGAGCTGAGTACCGTCATGACCGTTATGATCGCCAACGGGCTTATCATAGCCGCGATGGCGAGTGGTATCACGACCGCAAGAAGTTGAGGTAGGGTGGCCATTGTGCTTCCTTCGGTGCTTCAGAGCGTAGCCATTTAAGCGCCACGAGCTTAAGCGTTCCGATTTAGCACCGAAATCTGAGGGCGCGAAAGCAGAAGAGTATCTTAGCCCGATGCACGTGCCATTTTATCCCTGCAGACCTGAGAAAGTTCGCTGAGCAGTGGGGAGACGTAATCAGGGTGGAACGAGTCGAGTCGTGCGTATATCCTCATCCACGGCGTCAGGAGCGTTGTCTGTTTATGCAGTTGCAGCCGGTGTCTTCATCTTCTCAATAGCGGGAGTCCCGGGGCGCGCTCGAAACACGGAAGATACTCGGAGCAGCGCTCATGATTATCGGAGCGTGGAGTTGTGATATTCAGTCTTTTCGGAATTCTAACATTCATACTGTTCTTAGTCGGAGCCAGCTCATTTTGATGCGAACAAGGAGCAGGCGGTAGCGCCGCCGGTTGCAGGGAAAAACGCACCGTGAAGCAATGGAGCCATCCACATTGGTCATGTGGATGATCATCGGACCCACGCTAGTTATCGGCGGGGTGGTTGCGTGCCTTCCGCCGAATACGTCGGCATCTCATTATTGATCTCCCGTGGCTGACACTCGTGCCGGGGTCACCTGCCGCTGAAAGGTTTCAAGCGCTATTTTGACCGCTTTAATTGGGCGATCATGGATCGTCTCCGGGCGTCGTTTTCACGTTGACGCATGCGCGTAGCCGCTCTGTAGCTCCTTTCGGCGCCGCGTGAAGGAATTCGCCGGCTTCGCGACATCTGCAGCGCCAAAAGGCGGTTTTCCCGCCACAGATGTCCAAAAAACACGCGCATATGAAAACGATTAAGTGTCGTCGTGTCGTTTGTACCGTACTAGAACAAAATCTGGGGGAATAAATATGAAAAAGAATATAGCGGCGAGTTTGATCGTCGTAATCGCTCTCGCATTAGCGGTAGGGTGCGCTGGGTGTACCACGTCGACGTCGCCAAGCCCGAGTCCAAGTACGAATGCAACGGCCGTTAGTAACACCACGGCACTTGGCACGGCGTTCGGTAACACAACGGCGCTTGGTAACGCAACCCACTTAGACGTCATGCAAGGGCAGCACTTTACAATCCAGCTGCAATCGAACCCATCGACGGGCTACCAGTGGCAGCCGACGTACAACACCGCTGCCGTAACGTTGGTCAATCAGACGTACATGGCCGGCAGCACATCACTGCTTGGAGCGCCGGGTGCAGCCGTGTTCACCTTCCAGGGAACTCAGCCGATAACCAGTGTCATTACGTTCAACTACGTAAGCCCAGCAAATCAAACGACAAACAGCGTGAACTACACGATAAACTGTACGACACTGAAGATAGCATCAGTGAACGCGGTGTTCGTCTCAAATGGCACGAACTTTACGATTCCACAACCATCGAATCCATCGACAGGCTACCAGTGGCAGCTGCAATACACCAACGATACGTTCACGTTGGTCAACCAGACGTTTGCGAGCAACGTTAGTGCCTCGAGCACAGTTGTTGGGGCAAGCGGCAGCGAGCTGTGGACCTTCCAAACAACGGCGACGGGAAGCGGCGGCATCATCTTGAGCGAGGTAAGCCCCGCGAACCAAACGACAACCATCGTTCCTTATTTGGTGCTCGTCACGTCGTAAGGGCGGTGGCCCTTCTCTTTTTTTATTTTATCATTTTGGGGGCGTCAGCTTTTGTTACGTTGCTGTGTGATTGGCGAATCCACGCTGGCGGGGACGCGTTCTGGCTGAAGCGCAGCGTGACCGTCTAAGACGTGCAGCGAGCAAAAAAGAGGACGTGAAGCTTCTTGTAGCTGTGATGACGTGGGCGTTTGCGACCAGTCCTCTTAGTGGCGTGCGCCCCCACAAGTGCGTGACGAGCAAAAAAGCGCACAAAAAGCGCACAAAAAGTTAACCACTCTGTGCTTTGAGAAGGGCTCGCAATCACGTGTAATCGGTTCAGCGCGAGGCCGTAAACGCGATATGCTCGCCTTTTTGCACTCTACTCCCGCGCACCATCGTTTATTATTAATATATTTTTATAAATTAACAGAAATTTTAATACTAGTCGTTTGTCGGGGCTTTAAACAATGCGGCACGTGTGGCGAGTCTTGGCGCACGACAGCTGATGCGACGTAGCGTTGACGCTCTGTAGGATGGGCACGACGCAATACGGCGAATATGCAACACTTTCGCTCTGCTCCCGAAAGCTTCGTATGCGGCTGCAGACGACACGACATGAAAGACAATGAGCGGAGGTCAGAAAACTCGACGCCCGCATCGTGACGACCATGTGGCGCCCAATCCCTTCCGGCAGCAAGTCGTGTTATGAAAGACACGCAAGATCGTCGATCGTCGTGTGAGCGGACTATCGAGGCTGCGACCTCGAGACCTCAATCGACCGTCCAGAACTGTCGTGTGGACACTGAGACTCGATGGCAGCTCAGGAAAGCTGATCACGACGCCGGCCTGCAGGGGGGGCAATAAATGCTGGGCCACTGCACTAAGGAGCTTGAGAGGTATATGAACAACATTCGGACGGACGTTGAACGACGAGTATTCGTCGAAAGCGACGCTGCATCCCGCATCACCAAGCCCGGCGCTGGATATGACGCTACTGTAGCGTCGTGGCGCAAGGACGTGATGCAGTCTCATGCAGACATTGAATGGAGCGCAGTATGAAGGACACAGAGGCGAAATTTACGTGCTTCAAACTGCGTGCGCAGGGAAAATCACTTGTGACGATCGCAGACACGGTCGGCGTGCGGAGACAGACGGTGGCGAATTGGCTCAAGGAGCACCACGAGGAAGTCGAAAACCTGAAGGCGATGGAACTCGACGCCTTGCGCGAGGCCTGCTGGATGACGAAGCAGGCGCGCATCCAGCGCCTGAGCGCGAGGCTCGAGAAGATCACAGCCGAGCTGGATAAACGTGACTTTTCCGATTTCTCGACGGCGAAGCTCATGGAGCTCGAGCAGAAGACGCGCGCGGAGCTTGCCAGCGAGTTCGGTGAGCCCTACATCCGCAGTGAGGGGGAGCTCAGCGACGCGAAGGCTACGAGAACGTCGCCCAGTCCCTACTCCCAATTGGCGCAGCAGGGGGGCGACACCACGCTGTTGCTTGAGCCTGAAGAAAGCGGCAACGGGCGAAAACGATCACGCCACGCTGATTAAACGAGGGCCGTCATTACTGAGCTTATTGTCGAGACATCCGCGCTTCGCAAAAAAGGAGAGTCGAAGCGCGAGTCGATCGCCGAGGGGACGTCCACAGCACATTCTTCTGGCGGTCGTACTTCGCTGAAGGAGAAGCGTCCGACCGAGAGCCAGGGGCCATCACTTTCATAGTATTAACTTTGCGAGATCGGCTGGCCGTCAGGACCGCGATCGGGTACACCACCAGTCGCGAAAGGCCGCCGCCTCACCGAAGCACCGCCATTTTTTTTTTCGTTGGAGAACGGAACTATCCATATATCTCGGCATTATCCCATTTTCTCAAGCTACGGCCAACGTTACTCTTAATAACACCACTATCTTCAATGCGACTATCAGTAATTCTACCATCCACAACTCCTCGATCTTTAACTCGTCCATCGTTAACGCTACATCCGCTCCACCTTAGAACATTAAGACCCTGCCGCCACGTTAATTTGTAGCGTGGGGATCTGTCACGCTCGTTCGCTAGCTAAGCGAGTAGCCTCTTTATAATTGGACAGCGCAATTACCATCAGAGGAGATCGACATGGTGAAATCTTGCACATTTACTGGCGTCTTCGTTAAATCAGGCGACTGCTATACGGCCTACGCTGAAGAACTCCCAGGGGCAGTCACCCAGGGAAGGACACTTGAAGAGGCCCAGGAAAACCTCATTGAAGCTATTGAACTTGTTTTGGAAGCCAACCGTGAGTTAAGCGAGAAAGAGCTGGCTGAGAGCGGCCTCTCAGGTATAGAGGTTACTCGTAAAGAATTGGCCATCGCCAGATGAAACGACGGAAGTTCATTACGCACCTCGAGACGCACGGGTGTCACCTCTACCGGGAAGGCGGCAAACATACGCTTTATTACAACCCTGCAAACAAGCAGGTCGCATCAGTTCCACGACACAAGGAGATCAGTGAGTTCACGGCGTATGCTATTTGCCAAGCGTTGAGAGTACCGAGACCAAAATAGGCCATCATTCTTCTTATTCTTCTTTCTTTCCCCCGCCGCCAAAAAGCCGCGCCCAGAAGCCGACTTTAGGCGCAGGCAGCCGCAGGGTCACGAGTTCGAGCTGTTTTTGCAGCTTGTCTTTGTCGTGATGGAGCTCTGAGGTAAGCGCGCGAGCGAAAATAGATCCCTCCAAAGCAAAGCTTGCATTTTGAACGCCTTTTTCATCTCTTCTATCATTCTGAGCGTTCCGGTGCCGTACTCCTCAGCGTATCCCGCAATGCTCGTCACTCTCCTGATCAAAGGTCCGGTGAAAATAGAACAGCCAGAGGAGTTGTTGGCCGCAGAGGAATCGTGACCAGTAGACTTTGAAGAATAGCAGCGACGATAGGTAAGTGCAGGCCAGGCAGATGGACAAAAATGGTTCATCGACCTCTGTGCGATCGGTGTTCTAAGGCAAGATGGTCGGTCTATCTGGGTAACCGTTAGCTAAGAATAATACGAAAGTATGGTAACATTAACATTGAAAAACGTAGGAGGAGCGCAACACAATATGAAAGGCATAACGCTAGTCATTTTCATTAGCGTGATTGCCGCCCTCTTTGTCGCTGCTTCCCAGTGCATCTATACTACCGAGGGACAAAACGGAACCCAAAACGGAACCCAAAATGCGTCGCCCGTCCACATCGGTATACCTCTACTCGGGAACCATTTCGGAAACACAACGAACAGCCTCGTAGCGATAAGCAACCGGCTTAACCCCGCAGTCTGTGGTCTTCCAATCCTTCTCTAAGCACCGTGTTTCCGGAGCACGCTAAATAAAAAGCAAGGAGTGAACACTAACCACCAAGAGCAGCGCCCCAGGGCCTTGAAATCGAAAAAAGAAATAATGAGCTAAGAGCTACTGAGATGGCGAATAGAGCAGCTAGTGCTCGGCTAAGTATAAAAAAGAAAAAGAGAGCAGGAGAGACAACCTTTCACGACCCCTGCAACGCTTGCAACGCATGTAGCTCCTGTACAAGGGTATTCACGCCTGCATATTTCATGATTCACTTTCGTCGACATCCAGACTATTTCATCAATCGTAGTGCATAGCTAAGGTCACTGCGTCGTGGAATATTAGTGTGGGGTCCTGACTTCCATCCTCTGGTGGACCGTCTCTACTGTAGAACTTGATACTGATGTTTTTCTCAGCTATATCAGCAACGTAGGAGTACATAGTCCTCTCAGTAAATGGGAACGACCCACCGGACGCTTTAGAATCTTTGTAGTGACTGTACACGAGACTCATCGCTTCAAACATGTCTTCTTTGGTGAACGCGCCTTCGTGTTTCTGGACATAACCGTCCAAACGGTTCCAGCGGTTGAAGGTGTTGTACTCCTCCTGGGGATCGTATTTTGGGAACTTTGATGGGTCAGGGTACATGTGCACGGTGTGGTTGGTGACTATGAATGGTTGGTCTGGTTTTCCATCGGTGAAGTAGTACAATCCAGATTTTCCGTCAATTTCAAAGAGGGTCACGTTACCCCCCGTATCCCCAATAAGGAAGTGCTGCGCCCTGAAAGGAAAGTAAATCCTCTGCTGCAGGATCTCGAATTTGGCCTTCTCGACCGTGCTGCATTTGTTAAGAAGCATGCTGGTGAGCTGCGCGAACGATATTCCCGTGTCTATCGCCCCGCCAAAAGGCATAGGCGTTTTTAGTCCCTGCAAATCCGTGAGGATGGTTACAAAGAGCCCTTTTTCATTAATACCGTCCATTGGAGGATTCAAAAGGTCGTGCGAACCTAATTGAACGGCATTGCATCCCTTCTCAGGGTAGAACTCTACTGCCGATATTCTCGAAAGAGATTTTCTGGCAGGTTTTCCTTTTATCCCGACCCATGCGGCTTCCAGTTCAGGTACGCTGGCTTCATACCAGTCCAAGTTACGACAAACGCATGGATGTTTATTTTCAGTTATAGTGGGTGGAAAATAAATCGCAGAACAGGCTATATCCCCCAAATCGAAAGGCAAAACTGTGGTATCATAACTGGTTTCATGTGGGGCCAACTGGAATGCATCCGCCACTCCAAGGGCTCTTTCCGCAAGGGCAGGGAAATTCCTCTGCATGTACCCCTGTCGGGCTTTCCCATAAACTGGGTCGCTGTACTGGTCCAGTCGGACGTCGTACGTTTCAATGCCAATCTCGGCCAGATCTTTCCCAATTTTATAATCAGAGCCTTTAACAGCAATTTCACGCACTTCCAAATATTCATTTTTCCGTTTTGGAATCAATATCTCATTTCTTACTATCACAAAGATTACCCCTAATTAATTCTAGTCGTCCATTTTTTTGAACAAAAATTAAACCTGAGATCGGAACAGCGTAGCTGATGAGATAGAAGAAGAAAAGCGCCGCCTAGAACATATAAGGGTTCGATATTCCGTTTGTACCTACAAGGGGCGTGACGAACGCAGTGAGAATGAACGCGACGCCGGAGATCGGCGGAAAGAAACACCAATTGTTTGTCCTTTCTGAGAATCGAAAATGTGGCTTTTAGAAGGTTGATGCCTTCCGAAAATCTCCCCATTGCCTCATAAAACCGTCTCACGTGCTTATATATCTTGTTAATTCGCGCGGCTGGGAAGACAAAGCTCTGGTGTCATGGTAAGTGCGAGTACCGAAAATATCAACGCAGCTTCGGCTACCTGCGTATCTTGCAAAAAAAAGACCGTGTATATGAGAGCTGCGCGCGGAAAACGAAAAAAGAAATAATGATCTAAGAGCTACTGAGATGGCGAATAAAGCAGCTAGTGCTCAGTCTAAATGTAAAAAAGAAAAAGGGAGGAGGGGAGGTACCCCTTCACGACCCCTGCAACGCCTGTAGCTCCTGTATCAGATTCTGCACCTGTGGATAGAGCTGACCCTGCGCCGCACACGTCCGCACCCAGTCGTTGCTGTCCGGCTTTCCGGTCGCAGAACAGCCGCTGATATGTGGCAGCAAGGCGGTCTTGAGCTCGGTCGCTGCGGCACCGGGGTTGCCTACCCTGACGTTAATCTCAGCGGCGCTGATTAAAGCAAGCGTGGCTATTTTTGTGCCGGGTATGAACGCCGAGCTTGGGATGCCCATAACAGTTAGCCTGAGGGCGTTGAGGTCGGCGAGAACGCTGGCTTTGCTCACGACTTTCACACTGACGACAGGACTAGTCGCGCTAGCTACGGAGGCATTACCGGCATAGATGGTGCGGTACTGGTAGGTGCCGACAGCCGGCTCACTCGTGCTGATGCGATACGCGCCGGTCGATGTCGTGGTATTTGTCTTCCCCGTGACGTTCGCCCACGTGCCACTCACGTTCTTCTGGAGTTGGATGGTGGCGCCCGAGATGGCGGTGCCGCCGGTGGTGTTGAGCGTTCCGTTAATCGTGAAGGGCCTGTTGATGGCGGCGAAGGACGGGGCGCTGACCGTGAGCGTAGTCTGCTGGCTAACCGATTCGTTGCCGATAGCGTAGACGTTGCCGTCAGCGCTCCCGACGTAGACCACGCCGTTGACGACAGCGGGGGAGGACCACACGGCACCTCCGGTCGTGAAACTCCAGAGCTTCGCGCCGGTGGTGGCGTTGAGGGCGTAGGTGTTGTTGTCAAGGCTCCCGACGTAGACCACCCCGTTGGCGACGGCGGGGGAGGAGAACACCTCGTTTCCGGTCGTGTAGTTCCAGAGCTTCGCTCCGGAGGTGGCGTTGAGGGCGTAGACGGTGCCGTCCTGGAAGCTCCCCACGTAGACCACGCCGTTGGCGACGGCGGGGGAAGACAACACTTGGCCCCCAATCGTGTAGCTCCATACGAAGGCCCCGGTGGTGGCGTTGAGGGCGTAGGTGTTGTGGTTATCGCACCCCACGTAGACGACGCCGTTAGCGACGGCAGGAGAGGAGAACACGGGATAGCCGGCCGCGTAGCTCCATACGAAGGCCCCGGTGGTGGCGTTGAGGGCGTAGAGGTTCCAATCCTCGCTCCCTATGTAGAGCATCCCGTTGGCGACGGCGGGGGAAGAGTATACGTTGGCTCTGGTCGCGTAGCTCCACAGTTTCGTCCCGGTGGTGGCGTTGAGGGCGTAGACGTTGTTGTCAATGCCGTTGTTTTCAACGCTCCCGACGTAGACGACGCCGTTAACGACGGCGGGGGATGAGTAAACATAGCTATCGGTCGTGTAGTTCCACAGTTTCGTCCCGGTGGTGGCGTTGAGGGCGTAGACGTTGTTGTCATCGCTCCCCACGTAGACGACGCCGTTGGCGACAGCAGGAGAGGACTCCACGTTGCCTCCGGTCGTGTAGTTCCAGAGCTTCGCCCCAGTGGTGGCGTTGAGGGCGTAGACGTTGTTGTCAGCGCTCCCCACGTAGACGACGCCGTTAACGACGGCGGGGGAGGAACCCACGTAGCCTGTAATCGTGTAGTTCCACAACAGCTGGCCGTTCGACGGCACCGGCCCCGCCACTGGACTGTAATCGCCGGTGTGCTGGGCGTTGTAGCGGAACTGCATCGTATCGTTCTGTGCTGCTGCAGGGACGGTTACAGCGCCTGCGAATACAACTGTAATGAGAAGGAGTACTACAGAAAATGAGAGGATTTTGTATGCGCGCATGATTGCCTCTTGCAATGTTCTTGATGCGCAAGAACGTGTCAGGAGATACGATAAAGGCTTCGATTTGAAACTAATGGCGAGAGGGCCGCACTCAGTCGCTCTAGGGGGCTTGAAATCAAGAGGAGAGATAATGAACTATAAACTAAGGAAGGGCTCAAACCCCGTAGATGTGCGCGGGGTTTGCTCTCCGCATCACCTTAGGAATGTATGTTGGCTCCTCTCTTCTTTTCCTACGTGTGAACGCATACCAACACGCCAACGAAACACAAAGACCAAATCGTCATGAGCTCCCTCTCGCCAGGCCTCGTATGAATCGTGTCCCGTTGCGATGTTAACCTTGAACACGACCTTCTCGGCCGCATGCGTTCGAGGTTCTTTAGTATGCATTATTATTTACTTATTTTTATAAATTAATAAGAATTTTAATGATTGTCGTTTATCGGGGCGCTGAACAACGGGGAACGAGCAGCGTACAGCGCCACCGCTGGCGGGCGTACGTAGTTCGTTCAAGGAGAAGCGTCCGAGCGAGAGCCAGGGGTCATCACTTTCATAGTATCTAACTTTGCGAGATCGGCTGGCCGTCAGGACCGCGATCGGGTACACCACCAGTCGCGAAAGGCCGCCGCCTCACCGAAGCATCGCCATTTTTTTTTCGTTGTCTTCCCGCTGCCAACGTTGGTTTCTGTTTCGTTGCGCTGTGTAAGGTTGGGCGGCAAATTCGCAGTTACCCAAGCATTTTTTAGCGGAAGCTGGCGCTTGCGTGCCATGAAACGGTCTCGACCAGTCTTGAACGCTATGCGGCCCCGTCTGCGGCTGGTCGCTGAACGTCGCGAACAGACGTTCTAGCGAGCGCGGCGATTGCAAAATGACGGCGATAGTGCGACGAGAACACCATTTATTACGCGCGAGCGTTTCTAATTATGCTTCAAAAAGTGGAATGACTGGCTTTTAGGTCGATCAACGCCGGTGGGCGGGTAATGACGCTCGCGTTACACCAACCGCAGCCGCGACGGTGCGGTCGTAGTGGTGCAACTTTTAGCAGCGTGCTTTGCTGGAGTAGACGAGATGTATCACTATGCGGGATTCGTTGTACCCGCGATCTTGCTGGCGCCTCTTTTGCGGTCATTCTGATTAGGCTCCAGTGAGTGGTGGTGAGCATTGCGATACACGGCGCGCTTTCCAACAGAAAAAGAGTCTCTAACAGAAAAAGAGCGTGCAACGTTTAATAGCAAAGGCAGGCCGAGTAACGCCTCAATCGTTCGGGGGTCGTGACGGGCGTTCTCTAGTATGCGAATAGTGCTGCGCAAACTCAAACAAAGGGTTTGAAGCGCTCGAATGCGCAAACTCGATCCCGGCTGTCTGTCCGGTGCGTACTGCTGCGTCGTCGTAACCGAGTGGGAACGGTTTAAAGCCCTTACGCCCGACAACTTCATCGAACACGTGGCGCAGCCCGTCGTGATCGATGCTCGACGGATTTTGATCTGCGACAGTTTCGCCACAGGCTGGCATTCAGCGCCGTTGGTCTGGGTGGCGGCGAGTCCTTTGACGGAGTTCACACGCGAGCCGTGACATCCAATACCGCGCACAGAACCGCCTGATGCGCGTAAGGGCTATATAGGCACCTTTATGTCGCTAGCAGGGACAGAATAAGGACACGAAAGAGCACGTGCACGAAGTTATGACAACGGCGAGACTGGAGCAGAATTCACCGAAAAGCGGGGTACGAAACGACGGATCCAGGGATTCTCATCTGCTTACGGTCATGGTGGGTATTCCGTGCTACAACGAAGAGGTAGCTATCGGCAGCCTCGTCGTACGCGCCTCCCAGTACGCTGACAGAGTCGTCGTTCTTGACGACGGGTCCACTGACAAAACTGCGGAGGTCGCACGCCTTACAGGTGCTGACGTGCTCGTGCACAGCGCCAACTCCGGCAAAGGGGCCGCCTTACGGGACCTATTTGCGTACGCGACACAATGCGGCGTTGATATTCTTGTTATTCTCGACGGCGATGGACAGCACAACCCCGATGACATTCCAAAGCTCACACGGCCGCTGATGCTCGATGAAGCCGATATCGTTATTGGTAGCCGTTATCTGAGTGGGGATAGTAACGAGACTCCCCGCTACCGCCGGTTCGGACAGGTCGTTCTTGACAAGTTTACGCGTCTAGGGTTCAGTCGTGACGTCAACGTGACGGATACGCAGAGTGGTTTCCGCGCATTCTCGATGAAAGCTGCGGGGACCTTTAAATTTGGCACGGACCAGATGGCGGTCGACAGCGAGATGCTTATGGACGCAGCGAAGGCCCATCTGCGGATCAAGGAGGTGGACATCAACGTCCGGTACGACGTGGGACAATCCTCTGCACATCCCGTCGCGCACGGGTTGCAGGTGCTCGTGGGGGTCCTCCGCAATATCGAGTTTAAGAAGCCCTTGCTCGCCTTTACTCTGCCCGGACTCATATTTATTGGGGTTGGCGTCGCCTTGGCGGTGTACGCAGTGCAGGTGTACTACGATTGGGGGCGCCTGCCTAACGGACCTGCGATCCTTATGCTCCTTCTCGTAATCGTTGGAACGTTCATGACGCTTACCGGCATCATTTTGCACTCTATGGCCTCGCTGACTGAATCGCTTGAATCAAGGCGTTAGATGCACATATCGCCGTCGCGTGACGTTCCTGTGCGGAGCGGTGCGCTAATGCACTAGGCGGCGGCGGCGCTCAACAAGCACACGTTCGCGGTTTTGCACGTTATGTTGGCCGTGCGCGCACTTCGAAACAACCGCGGAAGCGACCATTTTTTGCCCTTCCGGAGGCAATCCGCAACAGTGACATAGCAGAGCTAGCTAAGACGCTTGTAGCGATAGCGCAAAGAGAGCGATAGCGGGTGAGAATTTAACGCGCATACGCTCTCGGACAACGGTTGGGATGGTGCAGAGAGGGCGGATAGGTAAGTGGGCTTTTGGACAACTGAGACAGTTTATTGACTATAAGGCTCAGTTGAACGGTGTGCCGCTTGCAATAGTTGCACCTAAGAACACGTCGAAGCAAGGCTCTTGTTGTGGACACATCGACAGAGCAAGACGCAAGCCGGCTTTGTTTGCGTTGCATGTGGGTACACCGAGAACGCCGATATAAACGCAGCGAAAAACATTGCTTCGAGGGCTGTCGTCAATCAGCCTATTGTATCCAGAAAGAAGTCTAAGGAGATATAAGCCCACAGCTTTAGCGGTGGGTAATCGACTACTCACGGCCTTCGCAACGGCGGAACCGCATCGCTTAAGTAATTGAAATTGTCTTTATTACGTGGCTTCTGGCGGATTGTGCAGTTTGACGCTACTTAACTGCGCAACCGACGAGAAAATCGGCTTAATCAAAGGGGGGAATCGCCGAGGCCACGGACGATATCGCGAGATCAGTCACCAGGCGAGGCGATGGAGACAGTAGCTGTCGTCATTCCGACGTTAAACGAGGAACGCTCAATCGGCAAGGTTATCGACGGCGTGCCTGTTGCCGACCTCTTGCAGAACGGGTTCGAAACTGCAGTGTACGTGATCGACGGGCAATCCACTGACAATACGAGGGAGATCGCCGTTGAAAAGGGGGCCCAGGTCATACTCGCAGACGGGAAGGGAAAGGGTTCGGCCATTCAAATGGGATTTAAGTCCATCACTGCCGACTACGCGATCATGATTGACGGGGACGACACGTACCCGATTGAAATGGCAACGGAGATGACGCGGCTGCTCCAGACACATGACGTCGTCATCGGATCGCGATTCAAAGGTACCATTGAGCCGGGAGCTATGACCAGACTGAACATCGTGGGGAACGTCCTCATCTCGCTCCTCGCGCGGACGCTGTTTGATGCACACAACAGCGACGTGTGTACGGGATTCTGGGGCTATCGAAGCGACGCGATTCGGCGCATGGAGCTTACAGCGAGCGGCTTTGAAATTGAAGTCGATATGTTCGTCGAATGCGTGAGGAAGGGCTTGCGCATCGCGGAAATCCCGATCACCTACCGCGCTCGGGAGGATCAACCAAAGCTGTCATCACTGAGGGATGGCGTCAAGATCGGTCTTTTTTTGTGCAAGCGACGTTTGGAACAGATACACTAGAACGGCGGCCCTCAAGCGGAAAACAGCTGAACGGCTTGAGTAGGTGGGGTAGTGATCCGAGGATCGCACTCAAGCCACTGGTGCCAAATTCGCAGCCGATATAAAGCGCTTTGTTTGTAGCGGGCATGTCCCGACCTGTTATTGGAGTGCAGCCTCAAATCTGCGAGTGGCGCACGTGATGCGACCGTCCGGAGAAGCAGATACGTGGGTGGTGAGGCAGCTCCTTCCATGGCGCGAACGCAGTAAAGGTGGCGTGTACGTCCTTTTAGTCCTCTAGCGTTCATCTCGCCGCTTGAGATCGGGGCCTTCGACGCTATGCCTAATCGAAATCTGTTTGGAGTCCTCCGCTAAACAAACAGGGCACATATACTGCATTGCATCGTCGGGGACTCTTGAACCGAATTCTTTCCCGGTCTGCCCTAAGGTCACGTTGAGTGGCCATTGTCTCAACCGCTGAACCCGCTGTGGGGAGAATGCAAAAAGAGACGTCAGCTGGATCGGATATAGCGTTTTTTATTTTATTTCAAGCAGCTAGACGACCTCGTGCTCTGTCGGGATTTCAAGGCGCGCCTCTTTTTTCGGTTGGCGATTGGGTCACACCACGTTTTTTTGAAACTAATTATTATCTATCCTTTACGACAAATCCTGTTCTTTTCGCCGGCCGTCGACCGCGGTGCCCTGCCCTTGGTTTACCTGTGGGCGCCGCGTTAGGCTTCGCAACAAGAGAGATGATGGTTTATCAATGACCGCGGCGGCGCCTGAGAACAAAGGAAACAGCCTACTTTCGCGGCTCTGGGCTTTAGGCGCTGCAGAGCTTCTCTGCTCCAGCTAAGCGAGATTGACCACTATCGCGGGGTTTGATGCCGTGTACACAATCTTCGCCGGTGCAACGCCGTCAGGAATAGAAAACGCGACGTAGACGTCGCACGCGCCGCCGGGCTTGAACTGAGCTGCGGCAAGCGAGGCGCTGCAACTCGCGTTGCCCTCGGCGTAGTTCGCGTAGTACGACCTTCCGTCGTTGCCGACAAGGACGATGTTCGAGTAGCTGAACGGCGTCGCGCCCTTGATCGCACTCGCCACGGTGACGTTAATAACAGCGTATGTGCTCCCCGGAATGGGATTGAGCGGAGCGTAGTGGTTGCTCGCGTTTACGGACGACCACACCTGGAGCGCGTCAGTGCCGTTCATCACGTTTTGTGCGCGAAATGTCAGGTTACCTGCCGTTGCGCTTTCGCCCAGCCGCACCTGCACGTTCGGCTGGGGCTGCACGTACAGAGGATTCTGCTCGTTGCGTGCTGACTCAGTCGTCAAGGCGGTTTGAAGCGTTGCGAGCAGGACGATGGCCGCTAGTATGACCGCTATCGCTACTGCAGCGGATGCAGCGATTGCCTTGGTACGTCGTCTCATGAACCTCTGCTCCCTCTACCGATAGATGACCTCTACTTGGACGTTACCATTTGCCACGATCCCGTTGCCGACGTTCGATTCGTGAATGACTTGCGCTCCTTGAGGCAGGGTCACGGCGGTGTTGAGGGTGAACTGATCGATCCCCGCCTGTTTCTGGACGTAGAGGTCGTAGTGGGAAAACACGCCAGCTGGGAGGAGCGTGCTGGGAAGCGAGTACTCGTACGTGACGTTGGCCGTTGTGTGCGCCGGGACCTCGACGTACGACGAGATGGTGGTGAGGTTGTCGGCATAGGTCACAAGCGGCCCGAGGTGGTAGGAGGTATATCGTGCATCGAGCAGCGCTGCATCGTTGGGCACGAGCGTCGTCGTGAAAACTTTGTAGGTCCACCCGCAGTTGTTCGCATAGGTTATGGTTACGTTTGACGTCTGCGTGCCGTTATCGTGGAGGTAAGTGTCGTACGTAATCGTTCTGTTGACGTTCAAATCTGCCTTGGCGCTGCCGGAGTTTGCATCGACGACGTACAGGTAATCGCCCGCTTGCGTCTGAATCGCGCCGTCATAGCTGGTCAGGGCGCCCGGTGCATAGACGAGGAGATGCTGTTGCTGAGCGAGCGTGTGGAGGGTGCTGAGCAGGAGGAGCTTTCCAACGGGCTTGGCCGTTTGCGCGGCCGTAATGATCTTGTTCGCCAATTGTCCCAAGAATCCGTTCAGGGCGGGTTCTCCCTTCACACCCTTCGCGGCGACGTCAGCGAAATGCACCCTATCGATGACGTTTCTCCACGTGATCGTCTCGTTGGCGACGGTTACAGGTCCTGTGGCTTTGAGGAGTTCCTGCAGGCCCGTCAAATCGAGTCCGATGACGCCGTCGGAGTGTTGTCCAGTCAATTGCTGCCACGCCGAGGCGTAAAGGGGGGCGAACGTGGCGAAGTCGTACTGGACGTTCATGTCCCAGAATCGCACGTACGTCGAATTGTAAAACTCTGTGAAGCTTTCAGGACCGCCGATATTGACGGCGGCGCTCAGTGTGCCGTTTGCGTAGGTGTTGCTAGGGGCGTAATACAGCTTCAGGTTCTGTAGCGCGCCGTTTTGAATCTCGACTGAGCCTACACACGCCATCAAGCCACCGGTGTTTCTGAGCTCGGTGTTATCCTGGAGCACGAGAAGGTAGGTTCGCTCGCCGACGTAGCCGAGATTGCTCAGCACGCCGATTGATGGTAGCACGATCGCCGCGAGAACCAGTACGATGATAACGAGCGCTGCGTAGCGCAGCGGACGGTCAGACTCGCTCATTAAACGGTATCATTGCGCAGCACCCATATAGCATTTGCCGAGACCGACAGACTGAACCGCCGCGTTAAATCCTTGTCTGGGGCGGTTTTCGGTTCAAACTCACGCTGTGTAGGCTACCCGCAGCAAGCCCTAGGCGCCACCCGAAGCAGGCAGCGCCACAAGCGCCTTTGCCGTTATCGGCACAAGCCGTGGTGGGTGGTTCCCTGCTGCCTCCCCACCGTACGGAACGGGCCGTCTGTCTGCGTGCAGTCGAAAGTCGACTGCAGGCCATTTTAGAGTCCCTAAACGGTAGTTACAGGAATCCGAATATCCAGTGGAAGAGCGATCCGAGCCAGGTGAATATCTGCGACAACCATGTGAATATTGGTTCTTGTGGGGTAGGCGTCGGAAACGGTGGAGGGGTGGGTGTGTGATACAGGTTGACCACTGGGGTCACAACGTTGTGCACTACTTGCACTTGGCTTGGATCCTGCACCCTGGTTGGGTTGACGTTGCTGACCTGTGATTGAGTGTTCGCATTACTGTTGACTTTTACCTGTGATTGAGTGTTCACATTACTGTTGACTTTGTTCACTGTTGTCTGTGATTGAGTGTTCGCATTACTGTTGACTTTTACCTGTGATTGAGTGTTCACATTACTGTTGACTTTGTTCACTGTTGTCTGTGATTGAGTGTTCACATTACTGTTGACTTTGTTGACTGTCGGTAATTTGGGAATGCTGAAATTGACTGTTGGTAATTTGGCAATGTTTACTTTTTTCACTACTTGTGATGTGGGCTTTGCGATCGAAGTTCCTGCAGCCGAAATGCCTACAACGCTTAGGGAAAGAACTATTGCTACTACCGCGACGATGGTTATCAGTCGCTGTGTTTTCATTTTCTTCCTCTTACGTATCTTCAACATGCTTCCTCGTGCGCGCATTTTAACACGCACCTCGCGCAGCAGAATGCTGACGTCGTCGACAAGCCTGATTCATTCGGTCAAGGAGGTCGCCTGTTGTAAATCTTGTCAACAAATGTCGTGCCCGCTTATATATCTTGTTCCCAGACAAGTATTTTCTTTGCAATATTGCTTTCTAAATGCAATCTAGTGCACAAATTCACGTCGGAGCGCTTAAATACTTTCGGTGGCGTTTTTTATTAAGGAAAGCGGTTAGAGGAAAGCGGCTAGCGCCCGTTTAATCCTTTGAGATGACCAGATTTGAGGTGATGTTGAAAGTTTACCGGTGAAGATGGCGAAGCTGACGATCGCGGCTGATCGTTGTTGCTGCAGTTGGAACCGGTCAAAGTGTGAGGGGCGTCAAACGATGACAGCTACGCTTAGCTTAGGAGGAAGGGAGTAAGTGGAACGAGGAGCTTTTTTGATTCCGACCTTGCATGAGGCGCCTTCGATCGGCCTGGTGATAGATAGTGTACCCGTAGCAGAACTGGCAGACAACGGATACGAAACCGCTGTATATGTGGTCGACGGGCGATCGGTCGACCATACACGCGAGATCGCGGTTCAAAAGGGTGCCGCTATTCAGACCGCATTTCGGGCCGTGGACGCGGACTACGTGATTGTCGCTGACGGGGACAATACGCATCCAGTCAACGTGGCCACCGAGATGCTGCGCCTGTTGCAGACGAATGACGTCGTCATCGGATCGCGGCTGAAAGGATTCATAGATCCAGGCGCCATGACCAAGCTGAACGCCGTGGGGAACCTCCTCGTCTCGCTCCTCGCGCGGGCGTTGTTTAGGGCGCACATCAGCGACGCGTGCACGGGTTTCTGGGCTTACCAAAGCGACTTAAGCGAGAAAGGCGGCGCGTCTTTATGTATATAGTGCTTGTAGCGGGATCCGTTCTATCTGCGGTGACTGTTCTACTTTTTATCTTATCATTTCTCCTCATATGGCAATTTACGGGTTATCCGCTGCTCATGGGTCTAATAGCAGTCCGACAGAAGCCGAAGGATAAAGACTACAGTTTCCAGCCATTTATCTCTATTGTTGTTCCCACGTATGACGAGGCGGCAACTATTGAGGAGAGAATCCGCAACTTGTACAGCTTAGACTATCCGACACAGAACTATGAAGTCATTATCGTGGACTCGGGATCGACAGATGGCACCACGGGCGTCGTGGAACGAATAATTGAGAAGTGCAAAGGTGAAGGCAGACCGCTGCTCAGTTTGGTAAAGGAAGAGCGAAGAAACGGTAAAGCGACTGCGATAAACACCGGGAAACGCCACGCGAGAGGCGACGTCGTCTTGGTCACGGACGCAAACTGCGTTTTCGATCGCGATGTCTTAAAAGAAATAGCGCCTCATTTCAAGAATCCGGCGGTCGGCGCAGTCGGCGGAAAATATGCGGTAGGGAATCCCGGCAGCTCGTTAACCTCGTCGGCGCAGTTTTACTGGGACTTGGAGCAAATCCTCAGGACTGGCGAGGCGGCACTGGATTCGGCGTGTCTCTTTCACGGCGAACTCAACGCGTGGAGAAAGGACTTGATGGACCTCGATCCGACCATGCTCTCAGAAGATCTCGACATGTGCATTAACTTACGGAAGATGGGGTACAAGATAGAGTATGAGCCTAATGCGATCGTCTACGAGGCTACGCCGACAACGGTAGAAGAACAGATCAGGCAACGGAAAAGAACCAGCATCGGAACCATCAAGAGCCTGGTTAAGAATCTCGATTACGAGGTGCGGCCAAAAGATCTTTACCGTGCGCTCATCCTCCCCTCCCACAAAAGCCTCGTGATGCTCTCGCCGTTTATCTTGCTCGCTATCCCACTCTTGTACGTAGTGACAATGAACTTGGGCACCGTGTTGCTCCACCTTATTATTACTGGCGCAGCTTTCGCCGTGACGTTTGGCCTCTTGATGCACGTGCGGACGCTGGTGATAGCCAACGACAAAAAGAGCAAGCGATTTTCGCTGAGCGCAGCGCTCAGAATGACCTATTACGTTTTGCTCAATGAGTTCATCGTCCTTATTGCATGGAGAGATTTCATTTCCCACAACTATTCAGTGCTTTGGGAGAAGGCAGAAACGACACGCGAAATGAGCGGAACCGAGCGATAATTACTCGATCCGTCTTGCGCGGAGGGCCCCCCCATTCAAGGAGCGATCCAATTTTACAAACGCAAGCAGCTGCACTCGTTTGCGGCGGTGACTGTAAACGCGACTATGCCCCACGTCGTCTAAGTCGCGCAAGATTTCCATCAACTTTGAAATGTTTTTCACGACTTTGAATTCTTTCGCGGGAATGTTGGCTGGGCGGAAGTTATACAGCTGCTAGCCTCTACAAATAAGAAACATAAATTACCCAATTAATAGTGATGTGCACGAAGAGGCGATGACTTGAAGCTATCACTTTGTATCACCGTCCGAAACGAACAAGGATCGATTGCAGGGCTGATGGAATCGTTGCTTACCCAATCCAGAGCGCCAGATGAACTCATTATAGTCGATGGCGGTTCAACGGATGGCACTGCGGAGCTTTTGCGAACCTATGTGGGGCGGCACCCTTGCCTGAACGTGATTGCGCTGCCTAACATTAACATCGCGGAGGGAAGGAACATCTCAATTATGAATGCGAGGTATGCGTATATAGCAAGCGCCGATGCTGGAGTCGAATACCCCAAAAAATGGCTGGAGAACTTGGTTCGGGCACTTGAATCAGATCCTGCCATCGATGTGGCTTCGGGCTATTTTGAACCGAAGCCTGAAACACGGTTTGAAGCGTGTGTCGGGAACCTGCTGTATCCAAACCAGAACCTCATGAATTGGAGCAAATTCTTACCACACGGCAGCTCTGTGGCGTTTAAGAAAAAGGTGTGGGAAGAGCTCGGCGGCTATGCCGAATGGCTTCCGCGCGGCATAGGCGAGGATACGCATTTCTTTCTCAGAGCTCAGAAAGCTGGTTACCGGTTTGCATACGCCACCGACGCAACCTGTTACTGGCGTCCTCGGCGCAATTTTGCGGAGTTGTTTAAACAGTACTTTCTTTATGCTAAGGGCGCTTGTATCAGTCGGTCCTCTCGAACGTTCGTGTTCGAAGCCTACGGCGCTAATCCTCTCGTTTTAACAATCAAGAACCTTGGCAGCCTCGTGCGAAAAGGCAGACCTCTCGATTTTGGTTTGAGCATCCTAATTCTAAGTGTTGTCCTTATGGCGAAAATCACCGGCAGTATCGTCGGACTGATGCAGAGAGGACATAGGTCTCCTCAAACCAAGAACAAGAAGGACGCGACTTAGCGGCTTGAGTCGGTTTAGCGGATTGCGGCAAGTCCGTAGATATCCCGCGCGGGACGTACAGGAAGGGCGACAGGCGCAATGAAGGTTTGTTTGGTAGGTCACTTCGCAGGCTCTCTCGATGAAGGAGTACGGAACGTCGGGAAATATCTGAACAATGAGTTAGGTCACCAGGGACTTGAGACCACTCTGGTTAACATGCGTTCGTTGATCCAATGGCGAAAAATCGCACGAACCAAGCCAGATATAATTCACTTCATTCTGACGCCGACGACCAGTGGCATCATTACCGCGAAATTGTTATCGGTTTTTCAAAGCCGAGCAAAAGTCGTTATCTCAGCCATCCATCCCGCTCTCCCGAGACTTCGCGCGCTTAATTTTTTTAAACCAGATCTCACGTTAGTGCAAACAAAGGCGAGCGAAGAGTTGTTTAACGCGATTGGCTTTCGTACTCGTATGTTGCCTAACGGTGTAGACCTTGCTAAGTTCAAACCCGTAAGTAGCGACCAAAAAATGCAGTTGCGACACACATACGGCATTCCCGAGGAGGCGAATGTCGTTTTGCACCTCGCATCACTCCGAAAAGAAAGAAACCTCGGGATATGCAAACGAATACAAAAAGAGGGACTATATCGCGTTTTGATTGTTGGCAGAAAAGGTGACAAAAACGATCCAACGGTAATGCGAGAGCTTCAGGACGCGGGATGTCTTGTATGGGTGGAGCACTTCGCGCACATCGAAGACATCTACAATATTGCTGATTGTTATCTCTTTCCGACCAAAAACAAGAAGGCATGCATAGAGACGCCTCTTTCCGTGCTCGAGGCTATGGCGTGCAATCTCCCCATCGTAACAACTCGGTTCGGAGCGTTGCCCGAGCTGTTTAGCGAAGAACTTGGGTTCTTCTTCGCGGAATCCGATCAAGTATTACTTCAACGATTAAGAGACTTGCTCGATGGTACCATCCATATTGCGACACGAGAGATGGTTTTGTCGTATTCATGGGAAAACATCGCCAATCAGCTAAGGGAGATTTACGTCGAGCTGCTACACTAAACGTGCGTTTCAACGAATGTCATCTCAAAAAGCGCAAAGTTTAGAATGTAGTGCACGTATGAACTGCAGTTCTACGGACGCAAAAAAACGCAAAATCTTCCTGTTTTGGAGCAGCTGTAGGCACTGTTGCGAATCGTTGTAGCGCAAATGTGCAGCGATAATTGGATCAAACGCATTTCGATTGTGCCGTGGTTGTAAAAATCGACGCCCTCATTGGTATACAGATAAGTGTTAAGGCAGGTGATTGTGGAAAGAGATGTACCGCGGTAAGAGGGATCTTAATTGAGTCAATGTATCCGGATATGCTTTCTTGGAATAGATGGCTCGGGAAAGAGTACTCTCTCCCGTTATCTGTGCGACGAACTGAGGCGGAGAGGATACCCGGTTTCGTACACGTGGTGGCTTGAGGGGGAGCACTCTGCATTTCGAACGTTACTGAGGTGGGTCGGCAAAGGGCACTCCGCTCAGCTGCGCCACCCTGAAACAAGGGCGACAAGGACTGATCGTACGAGTAATTTTACCGTACGAGTATTCGAGGCAGCTTATCCGTCGCTCGTGTTACTTGACTACTTAAGGTTTGGAATCGTCAAAGCGTGGCTTCCGGCCTTACTGGGCGCCGATCGAGTCATCATTTTCGATAGGTTCATCTATGACACGGTGTCGGCGTTATCACACGATTTCAAGTTTGCCACGAGTAGACAGGAGCGGTTGCTATTATTGTATAAGCGATTGTTACCAAATCCTAATATCATATTCATCGTCGATGTCCCCCCCAAGGTCGCACAACAGCGGAAGAGTGATGAGATACCATCAGTCGCAGCAGCGCAAAAAATGCACGACAGATATCGTGAGTTATATGCACAGATCGAGCGAAGTGTTCCGAGCCCAATCGTGCACTGCGACAACACCGGCGACCTCGATAGTGTCAAAGCAGAAGTTTTGCAGCATACCTTAGACGTATTGCAGGGGGCGTCATATGAGCGATGAACTGTTGATAATTGGAATCGATTCCTTGGATCCCTATATCTTGCTGCAACACCGAAACGATCTTCCCACGTTTTCGACATTAATCGATGAGAGTCCGACTCGCGTCTCACACTCCGTGTTTCCCACCGACACGATTCCTGCGTGGGCGAGTATATATACGGGTCTGCATCCAGGGAATCACGGGCTGCTTTATGTGTATGATATCTTTGATCCAAAGCTCAGCGACCTTAGGAAGCTAGACGTCGCACGCATCAAAGGGAGGACTTTTTGGGACTACGCTAACAACGAAGGCCTACACGCGGTTGTAGTACATCCGATGATGTTGTATCCTGCGTGGGAAATCAGCGATATCATGGTGAGCCGGTCGCCTATCGATCGGCGAATCGATTGGATCCGCACAGAGATTGATGTGGACGTGTACCCCCGCAACATTCGTGATAAGTACGCAATTCCGAATACGTATACCGGTCTGTGGGGGGGATTTCCTGGCTTAAACCATTTAGATGAGTGGGTGCGCCTCGGTCAGGAGACACTTAACGACGAGCAACGCCTAGGGCTTGAGCTATTGAGGAACGAACCGTGGGATCTCTTTTTTATCTACTTTAACGTGCTCGATATCATACAACACCGTCTCTGGAGATTTTTTGATACGAATGATCCATTGTACCAGAAGAATCAATTCAGCACGGTGATCGTTGACTACTACAAGCATCTCGATAGCATCGTCGGCTCATTTATTGCCGAACGTCCGGATGTGCAGCTTCTCGTACTGAGCGATCACGGGCATAGGAGCCGGCCAATAACGACAGTAAATATCAATACGTATCTCCAGATGCACAACGTTCTTGTGCCAAACCGGCAGCGCAAACATGTAACCCGCCACCTGAGAAAGACCGTCTTGGAGATCATCAGCCGGCTGGGCCTCGAACACGTGGTTATGAAGCTCGTTGTCAAGAGTCCACGATTGACCAAGGCAAGCAAATCGATCTACTCATCGGGCGGATCAATTGACCGCGACAAAAGTACGGCATTTCTTTCGACATTTGCGGGTATCAAATCGTACCCTGACGGAGGAATCGAGATTCAGGCGGAGCATCTCTCCGCACGTGAGTATAAGGGGTTGCGAGATGCCCTCATTGGATGGTTGGAGGCCTTGACCACTGCACGAGGAGAACATATCGTGCAGTGGGCGCGGAAACGCGAGGATCTATATCCCGGAACGTTTACAGCACAATTGTATCCTGACATTGTGTTTGAGCTGCAACCGCAGTACGGTGTGGGCTGGGACGTCCAATCAGACCTGTTTGGAAAGGCATATGACCATCCCGTCGCATCAGGCGGCCACGCGCCCGATGCGGTGTTACTGATGAGAAATATTGACAAGGACGTGGCCCGCGCTAACATCAGTCTGATGGACGTAGCCCCCACAATTGTCGATTTGTTAGGCGCGGACTCGGGTAGGTTTGAGTTCGACGGAGCGAGCATCTTTGAACCGCGACGATCCGGGTAGGCCGCGCGTCGCGATACGGTCGAATACTCGGATATCGACGGGCGTGTATAAGTTTTAGCTCGGACATGGTGCGGATTGTCGCCCCACGACTCGAGGATTGTTCGGTTTTTTACCCTATTCATTGAAACAAACCACGTTTTGCTCGAGTGCTCTGAGGTGGTTTGTTTCAAATGGAGAGTGCCTGCTGCGTCTCGTTCTTTGCAGAATCGTTGGAGGTGCGTATCCCGGAGCACTAGTGGACACGCAAACGGTATTCTTCACAGTTCTTCCAGTCCTAAGAAAGGGGAAGCCACTTCCCGAAACATAATAAATAGAACGCGATCTATATCACAACGGAGCAATTTATGTATTTATTCAGTTTTTAATTGTGTTCTAACGTGCAATATGTCCAATAATCCACCACCCATACCAAAATCAGAAATGTACGCGAGTGGTGAGTACCTAAAAAAAACACCCAACGTGGCAAGCTGAAGACTCAGAGTGGAAAGCTGAACAAATTCTGAAGATGGTCAATAACCATAATCTTATGCTGCAGACAATTTGCGAGGTTGGTTGTGGGGCTGGCGAGATCTTGAGGCAACTACAGGCCAATATGGCGGAAGATTGCACGTTCGTTGGCTACGAGATATCCCCCCAAGCTTTTGAGCTTTGTAAAGAACGCGCCAACAAGAGGCTCCGATTTGAGATCAAAAACATAACACAAAAGAAGGCAGAGCTAACGACACTAAAGCGTTGATAATTGAAGCAAACTGCCAGGTTGAGAATCTTGAACGACTTCATTTTTTGGTTTTCCTGAGGATTATCACCCGATAATCAAGCCATTCCGAGGTTGCTTGAAACAAGTATCTAAAAAATGAAAAAGCTGCGATCTTTATCACGGGGATTCGTCATTGGAACATAAGCGACAGGTTTGAGTGATTTTAATCCGAGCAAAAAAAGTGAAGAACCAAGATGGATAAGGCAATATAGATTACGCCGTGCAATGTGCATTTGTTAAAGCACAATTTTCAGGGAGTTTGCTAAAGAAATTGCGAAAAAATTATCGGAAAAAATTATCGTTAACTTCCAAGACGTGTACTCTGCGGATGCTAATTGTATCTATGCCCGACTTGAAGAGGACCTATCCTCAACGGTTACATCCTCTCATCAAATACTTACCCGCTGATCAGCCTTTAGGTAACCCATCGCCTCTTTGGTCCACTCACCGATTACCTTACGCTTCCATTGGCTCACGGATACTAACACGTTTAGTATTAAGCGACCCGTGGCGGTCGTTGCGTCGATGCTCTCTTCTAGGCTTACTGGGCAACCCATTTCTTATCGAGAAGTATGATGATGTTGTTTAGGTCCACGACAGAGCGCGCGAGCCTATCCAATTTATCGATGATTATGGCTTCAACCTGGCGAGTTCTTACCGCATTTAGACCGGCCTGTGTGCCTGGGTGGTTCGTGTCCTTAGCGCTAAAGCCTCTGTCGGTTTCAATTCCTACTAGGTCCCAGTCCTTAGCAACACAATACGCCGTGACCCGCGCATGTTGCGCTTCTAAGCTTATGTCTTCAGTCGCCTGCTCGTCTGTTGACACACGCACATAGCCGATAGCTCTCATTAGTCCGCCCCCTTCTCTTTTTTGGAGCCAAATACCCGATCCCAGAAGCCGACCTTTGGAGCAGGCAACCGCAACGTCAGCAATTCAACTTGCTTTTGCAGTGTCTCCTTATCGGCTTTTAGGTCATTGATGACGCTCGAATAAATGACAAGCTTCTCGTCAAGGTTTTTGGTTTGCGTTTTGACAAATTCAAGCTCATTCTGCAGTCCTGTTATGACGATATCCTGTGACGCTTCCCCGTTGCTGCCGCCTTTTCTAGCTCCTCCCTCTCGTCCCGCCGCTGTACCTCCTTCTCTTTCAATTCACCAGCATTTTTTTTCGGCCGGTTCTTTGTACTCTTGGGCCTGCTCTTCGTCCTTTTGGGTCCGCCTTGTAAGCTCCAGTAACGCCGTTTCGTATTCGGCTATAGGCTTTTGGGTGTAGTGCTGCATCTTCAGTGCATTTTTGATGAACTGATAAGCCGAATAATGCAGCGTCGGTGCTGCCTCTGTCTCTATGAAAGCGCTTTTGCTGGGCGACGACAGGGGGGAAATTGTCACAATATTTCAAAACTTCTTGCTGCCGGTGAGCACGAGCAAAAAAAATGATTTGTGCAACAGGTCTCCTGAGGTGAGAACCCCGGAAAGAAAATGCTTAAGGACTTGTACACTTATTCGGTGACCGATGGTAGACGAAAAAAAGCGCCCAAATAAAGACCGCGTATTCCAAATAGATGTGCTCAAGGGCCTTGCCATCATAGCGGTGATACTGCAACACACGATGAACTCTAATGACCTGATAGGCGCAGCGGCCGGAACCGCTGTTGCGAGCGCCGCCGCTCCGAGTGTGTCAAGTTTTCAGATATTTGGTCCTGCGCTCGTAACTCTCCTCTCCTTGTCCTTCCGTCAGGCCGTCCCGGTTTTTGTCGTCTTGTTGGGTGTGAATTCCGGAATGTCGTTCATTAGGCGAGGGATCGTGTCACTCAAAGCTGGCTACTCAAGAGACTACATTGAGCGTCGCTTTAAGCGATTTTATGTTCCTTTTCTGATGATTTTTGCCGTTTCGTTGCTGATAGGACTTATTGAGACGTATCTCTCTGGCATAAGTCACATCCACTTGAGTATATTCGCGCTCATCGGCGAAATACCGCTCATCGGTCAAATGCCCGCCTTTGCGCCCGGCAATTACTTTATCGTGCTGGTGTTTGAGTTCGTGCTCGTATTTCCTCTGTTGTTCTATCTCTACAGAAGACGCCCGAGGCTTCTGCTCGTGGCGTGCTTTGTAATCGGTTTCGTGTACAACATTCTGTTGCTTTTTTCGCAGGTGATTACTTCCGGCGTATACGTCGCACAAGTACCTATCACGTTCATTCTCCGTTTTTTTCCGGCGATTGCGTTGGGCCTCTGGCTTAGTCAAGATTTTGGACTACGGTCGAAACGAAATCGCTTCATTTTGTTCGGTAGCCTGATCGCAGTGCTTTTCTTTGTTCTGAATGCGTTATCCGTCTACGGCGTGGCAACGCCGCCATTGGGCGGATGGGTAGGCATTCTCTATCCGTTTGCCCTCTTCTACCCGGCCCTGCTCGTAATGGTGTGCATCAAATACCTCCCTTCGGAAGCGACAAGCAGATTTCTCTCTTCGATTGCCTATTGCGGGAAAGCGTCATACCATATCTTTCTTGTCCAAATGCTCTTCTTTAACCTGTTTGCATTCTTCGGCGTTCTCACGCTGCTTAATCCAAGCTCCAATCTGCTGCTGGACGCCGTAATCGTCGCCGGCAATATCGTTTGCTGCGTCGCCTTAGGCGTTCTTTTTATGCACGGCAACGCTGCACTGAAGCGCCAGTGGCGAGTTTTGAGGACAAAAATGAAATCGCGAGTTCGCGTAGAATAGAAGCACCTCAGAAACTATTGAAACTAGCTGGGCAATATATTCGTGCGAGCGTCACCGAACCCTAGCGCCGGTTCTCGCCTGAAGCCTGATCTGACCTGCTGCCTCAGTGTCGAGGCCAAATGGCTGCTCAAAATCCAGGTCCGCTTAATTAATACCGCCATCGAGGGCGAAAAAGCTCAAATAGAATTGCTGTGGTACTGCCTCTGCGAATATCGTGTTCAAATGGCGAATAGAGCCCGCTGTGTAGCGCCCAGAAGGAACAAGATTGTTTTTAACCCGGTGAAGATGTGCTAGCGAGTTAGCGAGATTATCGCAGAGTGCAGCCCCCCAAAAGAATGGATGTGGCCAGTCTTTCCGGGACGGATAGTTGACGCTACGGAAAAGGCACACGCGGAGCTCTGCGCTAAAGGGGGCCACTAGTAGCGCCCTACCCCGCACACACCTAACTGAGCGGTCCTTCTCTCTGCATCTCACTCCAATGCGGAACTGTCACGGCTGAAGCGTCGAGAAGCGCAGCGCCCATTCCTCGCGCACTAGGGCAATAATCGCTTCGCGTTGCATCAGATCTCTGGGCGATCGAACAGCATGTGATTACGGTCACATCTACGGAAATTTGACCGTAATGCACTTCTTGACGCAGTCTTTGAAGCACAAAAGGTCCAATTGATCAAACGACGTTCCTTTCTGACGCCAGATCGTTAAAATGTGCAACACCGTGTGTTCGCGATTTTTCTGGTTTCCGACAACAAGCAATCATCGTACTCAGGAAAGTATTGATGTAAGGAGTATGCTCCATTTTATTGATCAATCGGCTTAAGCCGTTCATTGTCTTATCCATCCGTGGTCGAGCGAGATTGATTCTTAAGCGATCTAAGTTTGGGCCTATGAACGCGACATCACTGAGCTGGAAACCAGTTGCTGTCAGAATCTTTTTGAATTTTTCTGGGGTGTACACTCTTGCATTAGCGACGTGTTCTCTTACCGCGGTCGGCAAATAGGGGAGCAACGGAAAGCCTACCCCTCTCGTTCCAATCTGTTTCGATCGGATTCTGAATCCGTGCGTTTCAAGTGGGAATCGCTTGTTGGGGGCGGTGATTATAGCAATACCTCCTGGCTTTAGCACTCGATACGCCTCTCGTATCGCCTTTGTATCGTCAGGGATGTGTTCCAGCACCTCAATTAACAGAGTCACGTCAAACAGGTTATCTATAAAACACAGTTGCTCAGCGGACGACAACAGCAACTCGGCAGTCTCATCATTTAACCGTGCTTGTCTCAATCCCGATTGATTGATATCGATGCCTATGTAACGCGCTGCCTGAAGCAAGAGGGCAGAACGATAGACACCGTAGCCCGTCCCGATGTCTAATATATACAAGTCATCCTTTTCACGGATGCAGCTGGAAATGAATTGTAACCTCTTGCTGATGGTGTAGCAGTCCTGCTCAGTGCAGGCTATTCCGGGTTTAACGTAACGGGTCATGATATATTGTTATGGACGCCTAAAAACGTGTAAGAAGCCACGATAAATGCTCCGGTCTGAAACTGATAACCCCGTCGCATCAGGCGGCCATGCACCCGATGCGGTGTTACTGATGAGAGATATTGATAGGGATGTAGCCCGCGCTGACATCAGTCTGATGGACGTAGCCCCTACAATTGTTGATTTGTTAGGCATGGACTCGGGTAGGTTTGAGTTCGACGGAGCGAGCATTTTTGAACCGCGACGATCCGGGTAGGCCGCGCGTCGCGATACGGTCGAATACTCGGATATCGACGGGCGTGTATAAGTTTTTAGCTCGGACATGGTGCGGATTGTCGCCCCACGACTCGAGGATTGTTCGGTTTTTTACCCTATTCATTGAAACAAACCACCTCAGAGCACTCGAGCAAAACGTGGTTTGTTTCAAATGGAGAGTGCCTGCTGCGTCTCGTTCTTTGCAGAATCGTTGGAGGCGCGTATCCCGGAGCACTAGTGGACACGCAAACGGTATTCTTCACAGTTCTTCCAGTCCTAAGAAAGGAGAAGACCACGTCCCGAAACATAATAAATAGAACGCGATCTATATCACAACGAAGCAATTTATGTATTTATTCAGTTTTTAATTGTGTCTAACGATCAATATGTCCAATAATTCAGCACCCATACCCAAATCAGAAATGTACGCGAGTGGTGAGTATCTAAAAAAACACCCAACGTGGCAAGCTGAAGACTCAGAGTGGAAAGCTGAACAAATTCTGAAGATGGTCAATAACCATAATCTTATGCCGCAGACAATTTGCGAGGTTGGTTGTGGGGCTGGCGAGATCTTAAGGCAACTACAGGCCAATATGGCGGAAGATTGCACGTTCGTTGGCTACGAGATATCCCCCCAAGCTTTTGAGCTTTGTAAAGAACGCGCCAACAAGAGGCTCCGATTTGAGATCAAAAACATAACACAAGAAGCAGATGATTCGCTTGATTTACTACTTTTCATTGATATCATTGAACATATCGAAGATTACCTGGGATTCTTGCGAAGTGTCAGAACAAAGGGCAGGTACAAGATATTCCATATACCGTTAGAGTTTACGTCAATGGGGGCTTTGAGAAGGTGGCCTCAAGCTAATTGGGATGATTTAGGCCATATCCATTATTTTATGAAAGACACGGCGTTGCGATCACTAAGGGACGCTGGATATAGAATCATCGACTGTTTTTACACACTTGGGTCTGATAATCCGTCATCGCAGACACCTTTAATCCTCAAGTTCCTTAGAAAGGTTACATTTCCCATTTCTAGCGACTTGTCAGTTCGCTTATTCGGCGGATGTGAGTTACTGGTGTTAGCAGAATAATTCACGCGATGCTTCTTTGAGCCCCCTCAGCAAGATTGGTCATCTCTTTGACAGAGCTTAACAGTTCAGGACTAACTCGCATACGCGCCAATTCTTGAACTCTTCTGCTTTTTCCTATTATAAAGTGCCTTTGAGCTTGGAAGAATAGATCATCTTTTGAAAGGATACCAGTCTATCCGTCAACTTCCGCCCCTCTTCTGCCCGGTTTCAAAGCTACTGAGGATACCAGCTCTGAAAGATCCGAGGCAATCCTACAGATTCGGCAAACTTCACGGAGTCAAGCAATGATCAGAGCTCATCAAAAAACTCACGTAAGCGCTCTATCTCTGTTCTAGCCGCTCATCAGAAAACAGTCGCGCGCGCAGTCTATGACGAGCCCTTTTTTTGTCTTATGGGGGTCGGCAGGTGAAAAAACTGCCGTTGTTAAAGCGCTACACGAGTTAAGTTTCATTGCTGGCACGGCAGTGGCGTCGACATCGCATCTCGGATGTTACGCTTGACCTTACGTAGATGGATCAAAATCACACAGGATAGATCGCGAGAAAACGCACGAAATTCCTTCCTCGGAACTTAGAGAAGCACCACGGTGAATCAGCTCGTACTGCAGGTTGAAGGAAAAAATTTCGTAATTGTCCCTTCTTAAGGACTCAGCAATGATGCAATCTTCTGCTCAAGAGCATCAGTATGAATAAAGAAAAGAGACAGAGCATCTCAAAGGAGGTCTCGCACTTAGGGGTTGTTCGATTTGACTCAAGAGACGGTGCTTAATCGAAGAGTAGGTTGGATCGACCTAGACACTAAATAGGCGTGTTGCCCCACGTTGATAACAAATCTTTGACGAGCTCTCTCACAAGACCTTATTTAATAATCTCACATCAAATCATGAGCAAAAAGGGATGACTATAAAAGCGCCGAGTCAGAACCTATAGTCTCGAATGAGAATCTTTAGTCGTCTACTAAGGCTTGCGAGAATGAAACGTGCAGCTTAGGGAGATGGCCGCGATCACGTCGCACCCACAAATCTATGGAAAAGCTCGTTGCATTAAATGAAGATCCTCCTAAGATGAGCGTGATGACTTGAAGATTGCTCTCATTACGGACACCTTCACTATAGAGCAAGGAACAGGAATTACAAGGTACAGCGACGAGCTTATACGGGGACTCGGCGAAGCGTGCGAGATTGAAGTAATCGGTTCGGGTGCCCGTGGAACCCCAAAATCTTTGATCAATCACGTGGTCGTCACACCCGCGAAAGTAGTATGGAATAAAAATGACTTTGACGTTTTTCACGCACTTGCCCCAGTAAACGGACTCTCTCTTCCATTGCTTAGTAAGCCGACCGTAGTGACGTATCACGATCTTGCCACGCTCTTATACGGAAAGGGAAGCAGCTGGTACGTGAGATTCAGCGCGCCTCGTTTCTATAAGTTAGGGAAATGGTGCAGCACGGTCATAGCAAACTCCTCGCAAACCAAAAACGAGCTCGTGCAGCGTTTGAGCTTCCCTCAAGAGAAAGTACGCGTCATTAACTTGGGCGTTGCAGAACGCTTTGAGCCGCATGAGAAAAATGACACGAATCACATATCCATCGGTTACATCGGCAAGCTCGATGCCAGAAAAAGGGTCGGTTACCTCTTAAAGGCTTTTCACCATCTAACGAAAGAGCATCGGCAACTCGACGTGAAACTCAGGATTTTCGGCCGACGTGATACGGAATATCAAAATCTTGTCGAACTTGCAGATGATTTGAACATACGACAAGACGTGGAATTTCACGGCCCAGTTCCTGAAGAGGACCTAGTCGACGTATACAACTCGTTGGACGCGTACGTGGTCCCGAGTGAATGGGAGGGTTTTGGCTTGCCAATCTTGGAAGCGCAAAGGTGCGGGATCCCAGTGGTCATAAGAGCGGATGCACACATTCCCGAGGAAGTCGGGCGCCATTGCCTAAAGGCGACGAGCGAGCGTCACATGGCGGATATTCTCTATGAGATCCTTGAAGACGATACGTTGAGAAAGCGCGTAGCAAGAACGGGATTAGAATATAGTAAGCGATTCACGTGGGAAAAAACACTCAAAGAGACTGTAGGTGTGTATAAAGAATTACTATTCGGCGACCTCTGTTAATTTTGAGAGCCCGTTTTGAGCACCCAGTACCGTGAACAGCGCTTCCGTGGTGTCTAGTTGTGGCGTCGTGGAGTTTCCCAGCTAAACCGAAAGCATTAACGCGTTAATAGTTTATCGAATCGTAATGCAGAACTCACGCGGGTGGCTACAGGCATTTCAATACTTACGGGCCAGTCTCGCAGTTTTTGAGGTAAAACCAAAAAACAGAATAAACCACCCGGTAAGAGGTAAATTCACGTTTTTATGACTCGTCGATTCGGGAGGGGTGCGCGGCGATGAAAGAAAAAGTCATATTGGCTAATACACATTCTTTTTCTTCTTTCTTACCCGACTTTCGAGTAAAAGAAGAAATCAACGAACTTCCTTATGGTGGGGGGTGGCACGTTCGACTCGCGCAACAGATTGCAAAGTACACGGACAGGTACGACCTTGAGTGTTGGAGCATCGAAAGGCGGTTGGAGCAAGAGTTTGTAACTCAAGACGACGACATACTTTATCGATTCTTCCCCGCACAATACATAGGATCAAAGCGAATTAACCTCGGCGAGGTTTCCTGGCCATTATTGCGGGAACTGCGTCGAAGTAAAAAAACAGAATTCGCTTGTGCACCTACACGGGGCATTTGCTTGGACAACTGCTTTTGCATCTTTTTGCATCAAAAAAACTCCGATAGTGGTCCAATGCTACGACGAGAAATCGCTCCGGCAGCTCTTTTTGGTAACTCAGGGAAGGAAAAAATACCTTCGGCTGGGGGAGTACTTGCTAAGAGGATTCTTTTTCGAAAGAGCCTTAAAAGAACGCGTCGACTGTTTCCTTGTTCTCAATAAGCCTACTGAAAGATACTTTTCGCGCTTGGTTGGAGCCGAAAAAGTACAGGTCTCGCCAATGGGAATCGATTTCTCTGTTTATAGGAAGATCGACAAGAACAGAGCTAGAGACGACTTAGGTTTAGACTCCAGCAAGAAGTACGTATTGTGCGTCGCTGCGATGGTCAAGAGGAAAGGGGTGGGCTATTTGATTCGGTCCATGCCAACCATACGCGAGAGACTGCCCGATACAGAACTGCTTTTAGTTGGAGAGGGATACTGTAAGAAGGAGCTTCAACTTTTGGCCCAGAAGCTACGCATTCAGGACGCGATTCATTTCATTCCAGCAGTAGACTCTGAACCTAGGGTTCCCGACGAGAAGTTGCTGCTTTACTATAATGCTGCTGATGTGTTTGTTCTGCCGTCTCTAACTGAGGGGTTAGGGGTTGTGGGGATCGAAGCTATGGCGTGCGGAACACCTTTTATCGGAAGCAACGTCGAGGGAATACCAAGTCTGGTCGAGCAGTTTGAAGCAGGCTTGTTGATCCCGCCGAGGGATTCCAATGAAATTGCGAGCGCAGTAATCAACGTTCTTGAAGACGGTGCCACGTTCAGCGTAAACAGAGAACGCGCGAAAAGCTATTTTGATTGGCACAACGTGGCGAAAAAAATATCGATGTTTATAATGCCCTTTTTGATAGATATTACGGTGGCAGAGCGAATCCTTCAGCGGCGCTGCTGCAAAGGTAACTCGATGCTTAATCATAGAGCTTAATAAGGTCGCTTTCGGTTGCCTTGTTTGCATTTTAATAACGCAGATAGGCCTAATTCGGATCGTTTAGCGGTTGTTGAGAATATAACACGACAATGCTTTTCACTCGTCTTGAAATACTGTTTATGACGCGAAAACGATGATGATCGACGGCTATCGGCATCACTTCAAGATATTCTTCAGGTGCGCCCGACTGCAAACGAGTTCCGCCAGCCAACTGGAAATAGCAATTTTGATGTCTTCCTATCATACAAACTGAGGTCGCAGAATCTTCTACCAAGTTGATTGACGTACTTGCCTATATTCTGACAACGAGGTTAGTTAGTCGATTCTTCTGTTTAAGTCAATCATTAGATCTATACGTGACTTTCTCCAATTTAGAAAAAAATGCTTTCGCGAAAGTCAAGACTAAAACGCTTCCATTGCTGTTCACTAGCAACAGCGCAGAGTGATTGCATAGCACTTTGTACTCTGTTTGTCAAACATTTCGTTGGATCTGCGCGTCTTTGTAAGCACGTATGTGTTCGTCCGCAATGTCTTGATACTGCTTAGTTTCTACAGTACCTCTACCGATGCAGTTTACCCGTGCCGTACACGAATAACACTATCCTCTCAGATAGTAGAGTCGCAAAAATTGCGGGAAATATTATTGATGGCACTAGTTCGAATGAATGACCGTACGCAAGGACAAGCATTTCTGGAACTCAGATGTAGTCGAGACATAAGCGGATGCACCGCGGAAAAATACGCGGTCGGCACCAAAGCAGCTACATAGGTCCATAAACTGTAGAATATAAGCCCGTCGCAATATCGCCTTTCAGTATGAAAGGTGAATTTTTAGGTTATCGAACATTCTTGTGAGATTCGTCGTAAAGTTATAAACGTGACATCCTTCCGCAGATAAGGACGTGGGGACGCGAATGACGGTCGCTATAGTTGAAGCATCATGCGATGGCAAGCAAAACGGTGGCAGTATCTGCTCTTGGCGGCGCGTAAGAAGCGCGGTCTGGAAGGAGACTAAACCCGGCACTGCTTCGGTGGGGAAAGGACGCATAGCCATTATCTGATCTGTTTTTTGGTTAAGCAGCTCGCACGCAGTGCCCTTGTCGCTGACTACCTGCATGGGTGCCTAACCCTTTTTCTGGTGCAACTTAGTGCCCTTTTTTAGACTATTGCGCTCGGGTATGCCGGAATTTAGTAGATTTAAGCCCACGAGCTTCAAGAATCTTGCTGCGCCTAGCAAGTTTGACCTATTGAGAGGGTAATACTTGATCACTCGCAAGCCACAGATTAGCGCCGCTTTGTTATCGCCCAAAAACCTATAGGAAAATCCCATCTTAGCGTAGATGCGAGCCTTTGTTGTGTCCGAGATTATGTGATCATGGCGCCGCAACATTTCTTGACCAAGAGCTATTTGTTCATGCTGCGCTCTGCGTCGCCTTTTTGGCGCTTCCGGATCTGAACCTTCTAGAGTGTTTTTCCCGTGTACTCGATACTGGGCTAATGGCTCGGCTATATAGTAAAACTCGTATTCTCTCGCTAGATCTAATACGAACTTGTAATCGTTAAGGTACATCAGGCTCTCATCGAACCGTATTTCGCCGAGATTCGCCTTCTTGAAGAGGAGAGTCGACCCAAAAACGTAATAGCTTATTAACAGCCGCTCGAAGATATCCCCACTCATTTTTCGCGAAACGTTTCGGCGGAATGCTTGGAATTCGGTAACGGTTTCGCCTATGGGTTCTCCTTTGCGGTCAATTACTTCGCCTTCTGACCAGACTATCAGGTTTTCGTTGGACGCGATGACAGCGAGTTGTTTTGTAAGTTTATCCTTAGCCCAAACGTCGTCAGACGCGGTGGTCGCTATGAATTTTCCTTTCGCAGCTTCTATACCGTCATTCACCGTCTTTGCGATCCCGCAGTTTGCCTCGTGAAGGATTACGCGTATTCTCGAGTCTTCCGCCGCATATTTTTGAATGATCTGTCTTGATGAATCTGTCGAAGCATCATCAACAGTTATCAATTCAAAGTCATCGAAGTCTTGGCCTAGAACACTCTCAATTGACTCGGCGATAAATTCCTCGTGATTGTATGAGAGCATCACCACGCTAACCAATGGCATCTTTAGTTGCCCCCCCTATGTACGCAACTTCTTCTTCGGTCAATGAAGGGTAAAGCGGGAGAGAAAGGATTTCGCTGCAAATCGTCTCTGTTACTGATAAGTCTTTTGTACTCTCAAACGCTGCGTAAGCTTTTTGCTTATGGACTGGAATTGGATAGTGTATCTGCGTTTGAATGCCACTCTTCTGAAGAAATCGTTGACAGTTGTCCCTTCCCGCTAGTCGTATCACAAATAGATGGTACACGTGCTTAGCATACGGCTTCTCGCTAGGTAGCACAACGTCCGCTTGCCCCAGTATTTCCTTGTATAACTCAGCTAATCGTCTCCTTTTTTCGTTCCATTCATCGAGTCGCGATAGCTTGACTCGCAGCATTGCCGCTTGAAGTTCATCCAAGCGACTGTTGATTCCAGCGAAGTCGTTATGGTATTTCCTAGATTGCCCGTAGTTTCGCAACATCTTTACGTGCTCTGCCACATCTTCATTATTCGTAACAACCATCCCGCCGTCGCCGTACGAACCGAGGTTCTTTGTCGGATAAAAGCTGAAACACCCAGCGTTCCCGAAACTACCAACTTTCTTCCGTTTGTATTCGGCGCCGTGTGCTTGGCAGGCATCTTCCACTACTGAAAGCCCGTGCAATTTGGCTAACTCACGAATGTGATCCAAATCAGCAGGGTGACCGTACAGATGAACAGGCAAAATTGCTTTTGTTTTGTTTGTGACCTTTTCTTCAATTTTCTCTGCGTCAATGCAATACGTTTCGGGGGATATGTCGATGAAAACGGGTTTTGCTCCACATCTACGAATGGCGTCGGCTGTCGGTGCAACGGTATGCGAGACTGTTATTACTTCATCACTGCTGCCAATTCCAAGTGCTCTCAACGCCAAAAAAAGAGCGTCTGAGCCTGAATTGACTCCTATCGCGTGTCGAACTCCTATGTATTTTGAAAACGCTTCTTCAAAGAGTGCAACTTCCTTCCCTAAGACAAACCACCCGCTTTCGATGACTCTTGTAATTGCTTGATCTATGTCTGGTTTAATGCTCGCGTATTCGCGGCGCAAATCAACAAATGGAACAGTCTTATTCGAAGCCATTGTTAGCGGCAACCTAGAGTTTTTTTGCGCGACTCAGTAATTAGAAGGATTGATTGCAGATCGCAGGGTGGTCAGCGACAAGGGGGGACTAAAACGAACGAGACCATGAGGCCATAAATAACTGCCCGAGTCTCTCGTGTTATTTCGTCATCGTATTGCCGCATCGCATCTTCAACTACTGAAATATACTCTTATGTCTTGCTGTATGCCCCTATATTCTCTTTTGAAATCAAAAAAGGGGATTTCTCTCTTCACCATACATTCCTTCGACGCACGACGCTGCACAGTTTGCAGCAAGGCGATTATGAAGTGGAGGCTCTCTCGTTACAAATCACCTTTTGTTATGCAGTTCAAGAGTGGAACACGATCGTATCCGTTAACGCTTATTTTCATCACACCGGCTGTTCTTGGTAAGTAGCTCTCAGAGGGAGTTACTAATTGCCACGTCTACTTCGTAAGCATCATACGCGATGGCTCGGGCGCCAAAACCTTCCTTATACGCAGCCAGGCCACGATTTAGGTAAGCCCCGCCTTTTTCCGTTGATATTCCAAAATCAAAGTACTTCTTCCCACTGGAATACTGATTGATTAGGGAGTCCAAGAGTAATTCTGTGGCGCCCATTTTTTTCCCTATATCGCTCGATGCTATATACTGTGTATGAACGACGGGTTTACTTTCGTAGATAATCACGCCTGCAAGCATTATCTGATCCTTGTAAGCGGCAAAAAGCTTAATATTTTCTGGGAATTTCTGTGCAAGCGATTCTATCTCACTCGACGTATGGGTGGGCTTTGCATTATATTTACTTCGGAGCACCGCCTCCTCTATGGACATAAATGCTTCAAAATCATTAGTTCGCTTAATCGTGAGTTCGTTCTTCTTGCCTCGCTTTATGCTCCACTTTCTTCCTTTCCTAAACGGAATCGGTTCGTCGAGAAGTATCGCGGAAGAAACATCGCGTCTGATTAGCTTGGCATCGTATCGAAAAAGTGCATAAAGGTCTTCTTCCGCCGGCACAACCTGGTAAATATGCGGAATTGCTTTGTACACTAAGGTCTTAATCCGATGTTGGATTAGATACGTCATTAAAGAGTCAAATAACTCTAACATCAGTCCGATTTTCATCTTCCGATCAGATACAACCCCCCCATACGTCAATCCTCTATGACTATAAAGGATGTTTTCTGCTGTGTTTGCAGGCATAACAGCGATCAAGACGTCGTCTTCAAAAAACAGAAGCGATGAATCGAGGAACCTATCTGAGTGATACTCCATGTAGTCTCGATAGAAAAGAAAGCTCCCGTTTTTAGATCGTCTTACGAACCCGTCCCAAAGTGGCTTATCATCTGACCCGTAGTTGGCGATTTCAATCATGGCAAGACAATCAGTGACCTACCAGTGCTTCAAAACAGCATAACCAAAACCTGTATCTCTATTGTTGTTCCCACAAGAGAACATGCAAACCTTGCCTTTGTGCTTCACTATGCTTGAGTACTCAACCATCTGAGAATCCCGGCCGCTTTCTTATACGTCTATCGACTTCTTCATTCTTTCGTATCCAGTTGAGGTCGTCATTTGATTCTGCGTAGCTAAGCCGGCAGCCTTGATCTGATTCTATGGAGTAGAACGTCTTGTATCATATTGCGTCTTTCATTACCTATGTCTGCGCAAAAGCGGTTCAACATCATTTTTGAAATCGATGCATACGGCTCATGGATGGCCCCATGTTTTGCCCCAGTCGATTCAAGGTAACGGATATTGTGATTTGGAAGCACCCTGCCTTACAGTTCAACCCATTCACTCAAGCCGCCCACCACATTTTGAAGATGCTGGTTTCCACCCTAATAAATGCCGAGGTTCTGTTTAACAATTCTTTATCGCTTCGATGGATAGGGCGTGACGGTACCTGTAGAAGGTCCGAGCATCATCTTTGCTAATAATGAGCTCTCGAATCAAAAATATCGACTTTGTAACCGAGCTGATAGCCTACATAACACAGGCAGAGTCCCTCGTCAACTTCGACCACGCATGTCTAACGACGCCATTTTCATCAAACGATCCTGGCGTACCAATATCCAGCACAGGACGTTCTGACACCTCTAATATTCTTGAAGGGTTGTTTGCATCGACATCCACAAGTCGACCCTTCCTACTGTATTGTCATCAGAAAAAGCAACATACAATCGCCGTATATTGGTTTACGAACCAGAGTCGATGGAAAAGCATATTTTGCGCCTAAGGACCGGACCAAACATAAACAAGTCCTTTTTTTCCATTCCATCCTAGGCCTCATCAACCCCGAAAGTAGCATAGCTGCTTCGCTTAGTCGGTTTAGCCGGATTCCCCACATAGACTTTTCCTTCTTCGGTGTCCCTAATGACAACGGCTCCCGCCCCTATCACACAGTCTCTCGCTACCTTCTTAGTATCGGTAATACTGCTATTGATTCCAATGAAACAATTTTCGCCTATTACGCAATAACCCGCAACGACTGCGTTTAAAGACATAAATACGTTATCACCTATTACCGTTCTATGCCCTATGTGGTTACCACTCCACAAGATCACGTTACTGCCTATCTTAACGCGACGTTGGATTACATTATTCTCAAATATGAAGCAATTGTCACCAATTTCTACGTCTCTCCAAACGAAGGATTTTGAACTCACGTAGGAGGCGGGAGCGAATCCTTTCTTTTTGACTTCTTTGTAGAGACGTGTCCTGACCCTATTCAATTTAGTGTATGTGACAGCAACGAAAACTCTGTGAAGCGTTGGATCATACAGATCTTCTAGTTGCTCAAAAGAGACGATGGGCAATCCAAACAAGGTTTTCTTGTTAATATACTCTTTTTCAGCGCTGAATGCTACAACGTCATATGGGGAGTCATACGTAAAGTAATCGTACGCAATTTCGCCAAATTCGCCCTCCCCTACTATTATGAGCTTTTGGGGGTCATCCATTTCAGCAGCTCGCACAAGTTGTTAGAGATTGTGGCCCATATTCTTCGGTTGGCTGAGCTGTGCCACCTCAGTCTACTCCATACATTATCATAAGTCTTTTGACATTCTCCTGAGGGAGACAGGCTTATAATGAAGCCTTGCAGAAAACCGATAGTTGAAAAAAAGACTTATGGCACTAAATTAAGCACACGAGCACAAGTCGGATGCTCCGTTAAGAATGCACGTAAGTAGATTTCCAAAATACCAGTCCTAAATTCTCACACAAGACCAGCATATATTGAATTTAAGATCTTGATTCGACGATGTACAATACTTGAGCAACCAAATATAGGTGTTCTAGCAATGCAAATCTTCATTAAGCCTTTGCTCTTCCCGCGCCTTCAACTCGAGACGGTGAAATCGCCGTATGCTCAGCCCATGTTCAGCCGAGTCGCGGCTTGCTGAAGTCTAATGCCGTTGTGAAATAGTTACTACCTTCTCCAACGTGATAGAGCCGCTAGGGTATTCATTGAGGTCCTCTTGACGCGTCCGCGCAAGTGTCCTAAAAACTTCATGGTCTCGAATGTAATCTTGTTCTTCGAAATATTCTGACGCCAAGACCAAGCAAACCGAGCCCGAAGAAAAATTATCGAGTTCACGCCATACCATCGACGGGATGTACAAGCCGTAATAGGATCGATTCAGGTGATATCGTTCCTGACTCGATCCCCCGTCCAAGACAACATCGAAACTGCCGTTCGCCGCGATGATAAACTCTTGCAGCTGCTTGTGTGCATGCCCCCCTCGCACCTCCCCGCCTGGAACGTCGTAGAGGTAGTAAACCCTCTTGATCCCAAACGGTATGTGGCAGTTCTCTTCGATAAACGTAAGGTTGCCTCTGTTATCTTGCACCCTCGGAAGCTCAATTAGTCGACATTTTGATTGTGCCACTGCTACCCACCATTTCAATTTCTGCCGGCTTGATTATTCAAGCAAACTAACATGAACTGTTCGTCCTGTTCGTTTGACCCTGGCTGACTATATAATGGTAGCGTAGACCAAAAGCGTGGGCAAGCTTTTTGCTTATGGACTGGAATTGGATAGTGGATCTGCGTTTCAAAACCACTCTTCTGAAGAGATCGCAATAACTGCGTAGGGGAATTTCATGTCTATTTCCTTCTACATGATGTTTAATCCACTCTTCTCTTTTTGAACCATTCCATATATTTACTAAAGCAATTGATTTGGCATCTCCTATTACACCCACTCTTTTCGGATCAAATCCAATGCATATAGAAACTTCGCCTAGCATATCAATAGCCATATGATCCAATATCTCTAAGCATATTCCAATTTCCGGTACAGTTGGTCTTTTTCTGATATTTGACTCTCCCTAAAGGATTATGCAATATCCTTGTTGCTACCTACTAAACCGATTCTATTTGATCATTGTCGACAAGACTTTGGAACAGATCGTAATCCCGTATATAGTCGGATTCGATGTGAAAATCAGACGCTAAAACAAAGCACAAATAGCCTCAGTTTCAGTTTATTAGAACCTTCAACAACTTTGTAATGCAGAACGCAAACCATCAATTGGTTTACGACCTCTGGAAGTTCAATGAGCCTGTATCTCGATACTGTCGTGATGCTTTTACATCTCAGCCTCTGCCGGTCTTGAGCGCTTAAGTAAACTGAGTATTAACTGTTTGTCTTGTTCGTTTAGGCCAAATTTGTATATAACGGCAACGTATACAACGAGGTCGACAATTGTTATCAGCGCCAGTGGGACGTTACTGAGATGCAGCACTGCTGAAATAGCCAAAATGACGGCCAAACCGAAAATGGGCGGCACACTCGCCTTTCGTAACCCAAGAGCCCAGCCGTATCGGCTCAAGAAAAAGAGGTCAAGAGGAAGCCCAAAGGCTACAGTAAGTACGGTCGCAAAAGATGCACCAAAGTAGCCGTACTGAGGGATTAAAAGCACGTTTAAGCCTATGTTGATAGCGGCTTGCAAGAAATTTAGTTTCATGCTCAGCTTTTGCAGGTTAGCAGCGACAAGGGCGGTTCCCAAAAAGTAACCCGGGTACATGAGCGCTGCGGACCAGATCAGTATTTGTAGAGCCCCGACGGATGGGTCGAAGCTGGCTCCAAAGAGGAGTGAGACGATCGGCTTTGCCCACAGTGTGACTACAAACGCCATTGGCAGGGCAAGGTACATCAGGTATTTTATCGCGAGCGCGCACGTGTCTCGAAAGGACTGCTTGGAGTCCCGGTGCAGCTTGGAGAGCACAGGGAATATAGAGGCGACAAACATGCTGGGAATAACGAGCGACGCCTCTGAGAGGGTATACGCGACGCTGTAAAAGCCGACCGCAGTCGTACCCTGGATCACTGATATCATCACGACGTCAATTCTGAAGAAGATGATTACGCTCACTGCCGAGGCAGCCATAGGCCAGGCTTCACTTAGAGCATGTTTCCAGAAAGTGAAGTCGGCTTCAAGATGAGGCACAAAAAATCGGCGGACGCATATCGCGTAGACGTACGCTAACGCAACCACGGACCCGGACCCCCCCGTCAGGAGCGACAAGAGCGCAAATGCAATAATGTTCAAGTGCAGCTCAATCGCGATAACGACTCCACAAAGTGGCACCATACTAGTTATGACCAAAACGGCGGCTTGGAACTCAAGCTGTTCGAATGCTTGAAATATGGCTAAAAGGAGCGACGATAGCGCACTGACGATCATTCCAACAGACAGGATGTAGATGACGTAAATGGTCTGCTGCGAGTACCCAACGCCATTTACCAGCGCAACGATCAGGCCGATGGCAGCGAGGCCTAACAGTACTTCCATCGGAATGAGGTTCGCGACATATTTGCCAGCTAAGCCCCTATCTTTAGCAACCTCTCTTGTAGCTAGCGTATTCAGGCCGAATGTCGCAAGAATGCCTAAAACTGCCGTGAGTGCCAGTCCAAGGTTCAAGATCCCCAAACCGGCCGCGCCCAAGTACCGCGCAACGAGAAGTGCATAAATGGCACCCTCCCCATAATTTATTATCTGACCAATTGTCAGTAAGGACGTATTTCTCGCTACACGTTTGGCGCTCGACATATTACTTCCGTGTATCTCGGTCTGAGGTAGCTAAACATTCGATGCGCGAAACGGCAGCTTGGGGGCCGCCTTTCTCGAATCTGCCTCCGACTGCTCGCGTAAGCACTCTTGTTTTTTGATCGCAGATCAACGCAAATATGCTTACGGAAAAGACCTTTAGAACCTAGATAGCTCTTTTGATAGCGTGCGAGAAGAGCCTCTGGTACGCCGACGGTAGTTCTGATCTTTTCATCAATTGGATCACGATAGGGAGTAGATGCATTTTTGTGTGGCACTTCTTCGGTTGCAGGTTGCTAGCTAGTGCGGCTTCCAAGCATCGATATAGATCGTTTAGACATAGTTTAGGACCACATTCACGGCCTACTCGGATCAAGCTTAACGACGCGATGAAAAAGCTCTTTTGAAAAAAGCAAATTTGGTCCTACCACGAACGGGTCTCGCTCCGTTGCATAACAAGCGCGGGTTACTCAGCTGAAATGAATCGCTTCATCGAATCAGCGCGCACGCGCTTCAAGAGTCCCAAAACTGCAATTCAGATAACGTAGTCTTCCAGACGGGCAGAAGTGAAACAGACTCACTAATGTTGTTTTACATAGTTCACCAGTTTTTTTTGTGGGCGAAAATCGCTTGCTATTAAGCGTGTGGCAGCAAACACCAAACACGTCTTAAGACGTACTCAATGGGCTGCGTCATTGCGGGAAAAACGCAGAGAGGCTGCAATCAAGAGCGTTAGTGGCGTGCCATCTAACAAAACCTTGGCAATAGAGCACTAGTAGACAAAGTGACAACCTAAACCCCCCCCAAAGGCATAATAAGAAATTAAGCCTACGTTCGCGAATATTATTCCATACATATTTTTCGTAGTTTTGATCAATCAGGATCTCCACTTGAACGAATTAACTTTCTATTTACAATAATACTCGTTAAAGAGAGTATCATACACCGTTAGGTTTTTAGCGGCAATAACGCGCCAGTCATATGCCCGTTCGCCACTTTGTCGATCATTGATGATGCGTAGTCTCTCCCCGTTAAGCACATTTATTACAGCGCTTGCAAGTGCTTCTGCACTTCCAGGTTCTACAAGCACATCTGCATTAAAGGTGGCTACAATATCTGGGATTCCCCCACGCTTGTCGCTACCAGTGGGGCGCCACACGCGAGCGCTTCAACCGCAGCAATGGATAACCCCCCCTTAAAGAGGGCACTGCAACGACATCAGCGTCGCTGTAGTACAGTGGCAGTAAGTCAGTGGCAACCCGCTGAGCCCCTTCACGGCGAATGAATCCGTTGCTCCAGTTGGACGAAGAACGTTTCGTGCGCTCTTTGGCTAGTCAGCACATGTCAATTCCACCTTACTTCCGCCGAGCGCGTGATCGAAATCTTGATGGAGCGCCGACAATGCCAAACGCGGTTCGCGAGGTCAACCCTACCGATTTTGGCGAGCTTGACAAAGGAGGGACGACCGTTATCGATGCACGCGAGCCTAAGGCATTTGCCGGTTCGCATGTTCCCAGATCACTAAACATTTGGCTTGACGGCATGAGCTTCTTTCCTGGATGGGTCCTTGACGACGATGAGCCCGTCGCGCTCGTCACGGAGAGACCATCTGACGCCGTGGTTGCTTGTACATATTTGTGTCGGCTTGGCTTTGATATGTCGCAGCCCACCTCTATAACGGGATTCCCGATTGGCGCAACCGAGGAAAGCCGATTGCGCAACTCAAGACGTGTTCAGTTTATCAGTTGTGCAAGTTTATACTATAGCAATCCTGTACTGCCTTCGATAGAGAGCGTATCTTGAAATATTCCCAGTTAATTCATATAATTGGAATCCTAAGGGGTGTTTGGCATTTATGAAATTTAAAAAAATCCTAATGATCGGTGGCATGCCAATAGGCGATAAGGTTGGCGGAGGGGACATCGCATCCTATAGCTTAGCAAGGGCTCTGATTGATATGGGGACCGATATTGAATATGTCGCCGTACCTCCTAAGGGATACAGAATTGAATCAAGCGAGGATTTTATCCGTGCGGGGGCTGAAACGATCATTTCACAGGCATTGGAAGGTGCCAAGCGTCTTCCTGATGGAACCATTGTCCATATTCATGCCTCACATGATACGCAAGGATACATGCTTGGATATACTATAAATAAAATTATCTATAACAATATAAAATTGATAATACACGTTCTTGCTCCAAAAGTCTATAGTTTTCCCAGATCGCCTATCGAAATTTTTAGTATATTCTCAGGAAAATATTCAGATTTAGTTTTTGCTTTATCAGAATATTCTAAAGAAAATATTCATAGATCTTATGGGATTCCACTGGATAATATTGGTGTTTCTTACTTAGGAGTTGAAGAATCTTTTCTAAAAGTTCCAATTGTGAGAAAAAAGGAAAAAAAATCCACCCTTTTATTTGTTGGTCGAATAGGAGACAGAAAGAATCAAAAAGGGCTAGATGTTTTGCTTGAATCTATGCCCTCAATTCTAAAGGAAAAGGATGTTTCGTTGAGGATAGTAGGGCCAGGAAGAATTGAGTCTTATGCCTCGACGGCAAAAAAGCTGGCATTATCAGAAAAGATTAGATTTCTAGGTTTCATGAGACACGAAGATCTCTTCAGAGAATATTCGGCAGCAGATATGTTTGTTTTCCCCTCAAGAAGGGAAAGTTTCGGTCTTGTTCTGGCAGAAGCTATGGCATTAGGATTGCCTATAGTGTCAACGCTGTCTGGTGCAATTCCAGAAGTGGTTCAAGATGGTGAGAATGGAATACTTGTTCCGCCTGATAATCCAGAAGAATTGGCAAAAGCTGTTATTTCATTATTGGATTCGCCTGATAAAATGGATGAAATGAGTCGAAAAGGGCGAGAGCGAGTAGAATTAGACTTTACCTGGAAGAAGGCCGCAGAGAGAGTACTGAATTGTTATAAAGAATTAATTGATGCTCCTGCCTCTGCAAAAGGCGACATTCATGGGCACTAAGAATTGGGTTGTCTACCGATAATAAGTTGACAAACATGAAAGCCGTAGAAGAAAAAGTCTAGCCAATCTCACGGGAAGCTCAGAGGAATTATTCAACACAGCATATAAATGCCAAGCTTTAAGGACTCTACAAATCAGGCCAAATTTGAAAAGCCTTTTGAAAAGCCTTTTATGTTAAGCTGGCTTTGGTGAAAAAGCTTTTTGATTTAGGTGACTAAGATGAGGACCTCAGTAGAGGCGGATGATATGTCGGCCTGGTATCTGCTGTATGCTTTTCGGAACTCGGCCATAATGTCAACCTTATTGAAATCGACCAAACAAAAGTAGAGGCCATCAACCAAGGAAAGCCGCCCATATTTGAGAAAGTCTGGAAGAGATGCTATTGGCCCATGCGGGCAGAAATTTGACGGCCCACATCAGGCTTTGAGAAGATACCCGATACAGAAGTCGTTCTAATCTGCGCAGATACTCCACCGGCTCCCGACGGAGGTGCTGACCTATCCATGATCGCCTCTGCAGCCAAGTCAATAAGCATCGCTATAAGAAAAAGCGAAGGATATCACGTTGTAGCAGTAAAAAGCACAGTTCCGCCAGGTATCGACCGAAGTTGTCTTCACTGACTGACGGTGTCAAAATCGGTCTTTTTTTGTGTCAGCGACGTTTGCAGCGGACATGAAGGAACGGCGGCCTACGCTAGCGACGGTAAGCAAGATAAGTTGCGACACGCCGAACGTCAAGCGCTGTGTTGGGTGTGGGGCCGGTGAGGGGATATTGACAGTCGTAAATAGTATCTCTTTAAGCTGCTTATCTTATATGCGCAGTGAACCCATAAGAAAAGCAGCATAAAGGGTCTCGGTAGTGAATGCTTCTAACGGGGTTAGCTTTGCTACTTCGACGATCCAACCACTTTTGCAGGCATCCCAACTGCTACACAGCGTTCGGGAATGTCTTTTACTACTACTGCATTTGCGCCTATGATTGTGTCATCTCCTATTGAGACTGGCCCAATAATCTTCGCTCCGGCGCTTATCCAGACATTGTCTCCTATAATAGGATAACTTCTATCTGCTTTTTCTTTGTTCCACGTTGTTCCGATTGTAACCCCCTGCCATATCTATTCGTTGTTCCCGATCACCGAATAGCCAACAACTACACCGTGGCTGATGTGCATTCCTGATCCAATCTCCGCTTCAAAAGAGACATCTATCGCACAAATTTTCAAGCCAAACATTGTTAAATATTGCGTAATACGTGATGCTGTGGACCTCACCCCCTTTTTAGAGTGCAAAAACGGGCTAAATCACTCGGTTGGCAAAAATATCATTGTTGAGTCCTAATCCCGTCACAAGAGCGTCACCGCGTCACTGGTTGTCACGTCACGGCGCAAAAGAAAGACGGAATACACAGACGGCTCACGCCCCACCTGCCGCATATTGGTGCAGTACATTGCTAAGAACACGAGAGGATATGCGCTTTTTTATCAGCGATAGAGGTCGTAAAACAACGCGCTGTGCTTATCTAGCGGACCACATAACGTTGGATGCAGCTTTATCTGTGTATTGAACGGCGAAACGACTCGCGAACAGATCGACAATTTAAATGAAGACGAGTTTCCAACGTTGATCGCAAAGGATCTCGGCGAGTTGCTGATATGAGAGTGCTGGCAAAACGCTGAAACAACGCTCGAAAAGAGCTTACGCTTAAGAATTTCATTTTATCAGCTTCTTTAATGTTGTTGCTGAATGTTGCACTCGAGTGTTTAACTATATCAAACTTATTCAATTTGTCCGTTTTCGACCCGCTTCAAAAATGCAGCAATATTAAAATAAAGTAGCGAGAGTTAAGTCTCTTTGAACAAAGAACCAAACAAAGTTCGGCGTGCTGCGCAAAAAAAGATTGCGGGTTATCGAGGCAAAAATGATCGAGAAAGCAGTAATACCGGCAGCGGGCTTAGGGACGAGATTTCTGCCAGCAACGAAAGCGCAGCCGAAGGAAATGCTCCCTGTTGTTGATAAGCCGGTGATCCAATACGTGGTTGAAGAAGCGATATCATCTGGGATAAAAGATATACTGATAATCACGGGACGCAACAAACGAGCCATAGAGGATCATTTCGATAAGGGGACCATTGACAACAGGTACGTGCTTGAAATAGACGAAATGATGGAGGGCGTAAATCTTTTTTATACCCGGCAACAGGGGGCAAAAGGGCTCGGAGATGCCGTTTACTACGCTAAAAGCTTCGTTGGGGACGACCCGTTTGCCCTATTGCTAGGTGACACTATAACCATCCCAGAGTGTTCACGAGAGCTCATAGCGAAATATGAGGCTTTCAAGACGTCTATCATAGCCGTTGAACAGGTTCCTCGGGAGAAAATAAGCAGTTATGGAATAGTCCAAGGCACGGCAATCGAGCAAGACGTTTTGCTAGTAGAAGATTTAGTAGAGAAGCCCCCCCCAGAGAGCGCGCAGTCAAACCTCGCGATCTTGGGCAGATATATCCTCACCCCGGCAATATTCGACGCAATTGAACAAACACCAGCTGGAAGAGGTGATGAGATTCAACTTACTGATGCGCTTCGTAACCTGGAAGAGAAGAGATATGCGTACATTTACAGGGGCAAACGATACGATATAGGGAACAAGGTTGACTGGATAAAATCGAACATTGAGCTTTTTTTGCAAGATGAGCGGTTCAGCAGGGAACTTGAACGTTTTTTGCCGCTACTAAGAGAGGATAAAGATGAGCGCGAGAGAAGTTAAGGAGATAATTGTTAATCTTGATGATATCAGTGAAAAAGTTGGCGGGAAGACCGTTTTAGTGACGGGAGGCGCAGGATTTCTAGGATCGTGGTTGTGCAACGTCCTGGCTGAACTCAATGCAAACGTGATTTGTTTGGACAATCTTGCGAGTGGCCTAGAATCTAATATATCAGATCTTCTTAACAAGGATAGTTTCACGTTCATCAAGCACGACATCACGCGGCCGATATTCTTCGATGAAGATATGGACGTGGTGTTGCATCTCGCAAGCAGGGCTTCCCCGTTTGAGTTTCAGCGGTTTCCCATCCAGATCCTTAAGGCAAACACGCTCGGAATGTGGATAGCACTTGGCATAGCGAAGAGGCACAAAGCGCGACTTCTCTACACATCAACGTCCGAGATATACGGAAATGCCACGGAGATACCGACGTCAGAAGAGTACACCGGAAACGTGAACCCCGTCGGGCCGAGAAGTTGCTATGACGAGGCGAAAAGGTGTGGGGAATCCTTTGTCGCGGCTTACCGGTTAGAGCACGGGATCGATGCGAGGATAGCACGACTTTTTAATACATACGGACCGAGGATGCGGGCAGATGATATATATGGCCGCGTAGTACCTCGCTTTATCGAACAAGCGCTATCAAATAAGCCAATCACCGTGTTCGGCGATGGGTCGCAGACGAGAAGTTTTTGTTATGTCACCGATCAAATAGAGGCGCTTCTTAAACTTGGATTCTCAGAGGGTCTGGATGGAAAAACCGTGAACGTCGGAAACGACGAAGAGATAGCAATTCTCAAACTTGCAGAAACTATAAAGAAGTTAACAAACTCCGCATCAGAGATCAAGTTTGAAGTTCTACCAGAAGACGACCCAGTACGGCGAAGGCCAGACATTCGCAAGGCCAAAGACGTATTGAATTGGCAACCAACGGTAGGCTTAGAAAAAGGGCTAGAAAGAACAATTCAGTGGTTTAGGTGAGTAATCGTGCTAGTGCGGCGAGACGTCGCCGTCGCTGACAGAGTGCCCGCAGGAGCTTCAAAAGCTCTTTTTTCTTCCGCTTTTGCCACGCCGACGTGTACGAGAGCATGATACTAATAGCGCTCGAGCAACACCTTGCCAGCGAGGGCTTGCGTTAAGCACGTAGCATGGGGCACATAACTGCTGACGACGCATACGTCATGCGCGAGGTGCGCTGGTGTGGGTATGAAGGCGCGCTTCACGCATGAGGGGAGTATATAATGCGCGAGTTTGCAAAAAGCGTCGGTATGTCGGATTGGACATCACGGCGGTTCTACCCGCTCCGATGAGAGGGAGGCGTTGCCCAAACCGACCGCATTGAACGTTAACTTGTCCCGGAACAGCAGCGGGTCGAAAATTCGCCGGGCGTCGATCACCGCCGGCTGGGCCATCTGGGCGATAAAGTCGTTAGACGTCAGGGCTTTGAATTGCTCCCACTCTGTCACGATGACGCAACAATGAGCCCCGGCCAGACAGGTAGAAATTGAATCCGCATGTTCGAGCGCTTCAAATCCGCGGAGTGTGATCGCTTTGACAACCGGATCGTACGCGCACACACGGGCTCCTGCCGCTATGAGCAGCGTGGCGATCGTAAGAGACGGCGCGTGGCGCATGTCATCGGTATTGGGTTTAAACGCGAGCCCGAGCAGCGCCACTTTCTTGCCGTTTGGGTTACTAAGGGTCGATAGCACGAGCCGCGCTACATGACGCGCTTGACCATCGTTGACGGTGAGAACGGCGCGCAGCAGGGGCGCCTGATATCCGTATGCCTCGCCAAATTTGCACAGCGCCTTCACGTCCTTGGGCAGACAAGAGCCGCCAAACCCGGCTCCGGCGTTGAGAAACTGAGGGTTGATCCGCTTGTCTAACCCGACGCCAGCCATCACGTGCGACACGTCGATTCCGGGCACCTGCTCGCAGATGTTCGCCACTTCGTTTGCATAAGACACCTTCGCCGCAAGAAACGCGTTGCTCGCGTATTTTATCATTTCAGCAGATTCAAGTCCCATCGTCAGTATGGGCACCGGGCGCTCGTAGAAGGTGGTAAAAACGTCCGCAAGGGCTTTGCCGGATCGTCGGTCGTGCTCGCCGATTACGACCCGGTCCGGATGCAGCGTGTCGTGAATCGCCGAGCCCTGCCGCAAAAACTCAGGATTCATGCACAGGCCGAAATCGCGTCCGGCGGTGAGGTGTGACTCCCTCTCGAGGGCCGGCTTTACGACCTCTCTCGTCGTGCCAGGGGTGACGGTGCTCTTTACTACCACGACGTGGTACGTGTCCTTTTTCTGCAAGGCCCTGCCGATGTCCTCGCTTGCGCTCATGACATAGCGCAGGTCTATCGTACCATCCGGTTGATCGGGCGTAGCAACGGTTATGAAGCTCACGTCAGTTTCGGACACCGCTTTGGCGCGACTTGTTTCGGCGCGTAAGAATTGCGATCGAACAACCTCCTTAAGGGCAGCATCTAATCCCGGCTCATAAAACGGTGCCCGCTGTTCGTTGATGGCCTGCGCCTTCTCCTTGTTCTGTGTGGCCGCAATGACGTGATACCCGCGTGACGCAAAACACACGGCGGTGCTCAGGCCGACGTAACCAGTGCCAATAATCGATATCCGTTGCATCGGGATCATGTGCGCGCGAGAACACTTAGCGCGAGAACACTTAGTATTTACCCAGATATTTAAGATTCTTCCGCCTAGTTCTTCTTTCCTTAATGCTGGCAAGCAACATTTTTCTGCATTGGGAGTTCAGCACGCTGGCAAGCAACACCTTTCTGTATCGGGAGTGCGCCAATCTAAAGTGGCACAGGCTGGGATATTGTGAGTAGTCTAGCGTTTTGCCCGCTGGATGAATGGCGTGTATGGAGCTCGTGTAGACATGTATCACCCGTTCCATTATTGGCTTCTTTGCTACAATCAAATCGCAGTGTGCTGCTGCTTTGTGCTCAGCTCTTAGTTTCCCATCCGTCCTATTTAATAACCCATGAGCGCAACTAGCTCTACTTTGGGATTAGCTCGAGCTCGTGCCCCCAAGCAAACGAAAAGCGTTAAGTCATGCTACGAACCAAGAATGGTCGTTCTGTGGATATAGAAAGAAACATAAAGCGAGGAGCATCTTACACAGCAAGTAGCTGCCGAGGAACACGGCAAGGAAACGCTTGCTTCACGCAATAACTATGTCAAGTCAAAGCACTCAGAAAGCGCTGATAGCTTTTGCCTACATCCTCGTCCCTTGTGCACTAATCTCGTTGGTCGCTAGCCCTGCGCACCAGCCAGAAATCGATATTTTTGCCGCTGTCCCCCTTTTTTGGGTTTTTATTTTATCCGCACTTGCGGCTTTTATGGCTTCAGTGATATGGCAAGCACATTGTCGAACGTATAGCAATTTCAAATTTTCTTTCTTAGGCCTAATTCTGACCAGCTCCGCTATTTTATGTCTGCCAGTGTTACGGGGGTACCTCTTATATGGCTCAAACGATTCACATAGCCATTTCCAGACCATTCTTTCGATCATTGGATCAGGCAGTTTCTCCGCAGATTATTATCCGTTCAGCCACGTCTTTGCTGCGGAAATAGCACAGATAACCTCTCTGCCGCCGCAAACCGCAGAGGGTCTGGTCATGCCAATCCTTTCTCTTCTTTTTGCGCTCTTTATATACTGTCTCGCTACTGTGGTGTGTGAGAGACGAGAACGGGTGTTGTTGGCAGCTGCCATCGGCTTCATCCCTCTCTTTAGTTACTATGGAACCTCATTCTATCCTGATGGCGCCGCCATTCTAATGTTACCTCTCGCGTTTTATCTCGCGTTCAAGGTACGATATGACAGGGGATACGTCCCCCTCCTTATCGTCGTGTTATTCGTCTTCCCTTTTTTGCACCCCCTTGTTTCGTTAATTCTCGTCTTCTGTTTGTTCGGCATGTTTATTGGCGAGGCGATTTTGAAAGGCCGGGGTTTTATCACACGGACACATCTTTCACTTACGATGGGACTGATAGCAGCTTTTGCGTGGTACGCTTGGTTCTTTGTGCAAACAGGAGAGAATGGCTATACAAGAGGAGTAATCGCGTGGCTTACGGGCGAACGAGCATTAATTCCGCGCGTTGCGGAGCTAGAAGGAGCGAACAGCCTCGGTCTTCAAGGTGAGGCAGTGCTTGCGCTCAAGACATATGGGGTACAGTTCTTAGGTTGTGCGATTTCTGTGATCGCTATAGGCATTGTCCTGCTTCATTTTTACCGCCGCGACAAGAGCATGGGCAACTATTTCATAGTGGCAGTCGCTGCGATTGCAACCACTTTGGGAAGCCTCTTCATGTTCGCGAGCACTGCTAACGAGACCCTCGGTCGATTTTTTTCGGCAAGTCCCGCTTGGGCGTGGATTCCAATATTGGCTGCACTTCCACTTTCGGTCGTGAACGACAAGAGAAAGTATGGGGTGTGGCTGGTCGGTGCGATCATCATAACTTCATCCCTCGTAGGGGTTGCCTCAGTCTTTCGCTCACCGTGGATATCGCAGGTAAACTGGGATTTTACGTACCAAGATAATGCATTATCGAACTGGTATCTACCGCTCGCAGTCAGCGGAACATACGGGTCTGCCGAAATTGCTTTTCCGGTGGGCCTTCCGGCGACAGCAAGTCAGCACATACCTCCCCATTTTGGCTATAATAACAACACGACCCTCAGGAGCTCCTTATCAAAGGACAGTGTAATCGCCTTTGGCGAGGACCGGCAACTTGCGGTGGCTGAAAACCCGGTGCTGAATAACAGCCCGGTCATGGGCACCTGGGGATTTCCCGCGATCACTCAAGCAGACATTAATAAGCTTCAGAACGATCGAAGTGTTAACGTTATCTATACAACAGGCACTGATGAGGTCTTGCTTGTCACGTAATGGCGTCGCCTGATAGTAAAGCCTTCTGCCTGGCAGAATTGCTGTGTTTTGATAGCTCATCGTGTTTGCTTTTGCTGCGATGAGCTTCGTCTTGCCGGATCGTACTCAAGTTATTGTGCCGCTTCAGCATACACAAAGCTGCCACCGAGGCGCTATACAGCTAGGCTGCATTTCCTTGACGATCTCATCGGGACGATCACCGTGACAAGCGCAGATCGTCTCGTGTTAAGAGAAGGCCGTTCAGCGTGCCGAGAAGCGCCGTTTTAGTTCGCGGTGTTGGTCACTTTGGAGCGCTCACAACCGCCTGGTCGAGAGTCAGTGAACGGGTTTCGTACCTAAACGACTTTGAAGGCGCAACAATCGCTTTAAATAGAGCCTGTGATGACATCTCTTCCAGCCACTTACACGACAAGCCCTGTCAAACGCACGTCGAGAAAGCGCCTGCTCTTTAACCGATCACACCTCGGTAACAGAAGTACTTGGCCACGATCCAATGAAAACGACGAAAACGCAGCAATTAATCAACTCTTCCTGGCTGCGACGCGCCGCCACTCGTGCAGATACCCTCGTAAACGGGCATTTTGATCTAGCATTAGCACTCGGTATTGCGATTGCCACGGTCGCGCTGGTTTTCGTGCCCTATCTGAACGGCACCTTTCTGCGGCCCGTGCTCGGCATCGTGTTCGTACTTCTCGTTCCCGGCTATGTTTTTATAGCTGCCTTTTTTCCGCGAAAAGAAGACATGAGCGACATCGAACGAATAGCGCTCTCTTTCGGCTTCAGCATAGGTGTCCTTGGTCTCATCGGCATCGGTCTTAACTACACGCCGTGGCTAATTCGCTTGGAACCTCTCATGGCCTGCGCTACGGGATTCGTTGTTGTCTGCGTTTACGTAAGCATTGTTCGCAGGGCTGCCGTCCCTCAAGACGAACGCTTCTCAGTGCGTGTGCATGACGTCGTCGACAGCGCAAGGCGAATCGTCCCTCAACAATCAACGCGCTTCGACAAAGCACTGACCGCAGTTATCCTAATCTCAATCGTTGTGTCGACGGCTACGTTTGCGTACCTGGTGCTCGCCCCCACCGGCGATACGTTTACGGAGCTTTATATCATGGGTCCGTCCGGAGCCGCAGTTGACTATCCGACCCAGTACGTCCTTGGCCAAGTGAAGAACGTGACGGTCGGGGTAGTCAATCAAGAGCAGCGGGACACCACGTACGATTTGGTGATCAGGCTCAACGGTACTTCAAACGCGACAACCCTGTACACGGAGAATTTTACGCTCGCAAACGGTGAAACGTTTCAGAAAAGCGTCCCGTTGAAACCCGATCGAATAGGGCAGAACATGAAGATGGAATTCTTGCTGTACCGGAATTCCGACTATTCAGCACCCTACCGAGAAACGTACTTATGGGTCAACGTCACCAAATCGTAACCAGGTGTCCGGAGTCCGGGCTTGCCGAATCGCCGGCGTACCGTATTCCAACGTTATTGCCTCGGACCTTGTGACACCTTGAAGAACCGAACGAACCTCAACATTAATGTTTCGATTAAACATTGTTTTGCCGGATCTAGTGGCAGAATCTCAATCAAAACCTGTGTCTCTGGCTGCAGGCGACAAAGAGCAAAGCCTCTCTTGCAAATCCGTGCTGAAACTGCAATGCTCGCACAAACGCGCTACCCCATATCTCGGTTCTGTTCACAGTAGCTCTCGAAAGCAATGATGTCTCTCTCATCAACTCTGTGCAGGCAACGAGCACGCGACAGGCGTCTTTATATGAACCCAACGTTTAGTGATAGATAGCTCCGCTGGTTAACAGCATGATTATCACCGAGACGCAGCGTTTTGTCTACAGTCTACTAGCGCTCACGTTTGCCACCGTTGCTGTTTTGGTCTTACTCAACGTCTACGCGCTCGAGATCTTTCTCATGCTCATTATCATTGAATTCCTCGTGCTCGTCGAACTTACAAAGCCCTCTGTGATCATTATGGCTTGGAGAAAGAACATCGCCATATTTGTCGTTATCTGCGTGATCGTGTTCGCTATTATCCTGTATCAAAGAACAGCGACTATACTGCGATGAAGCGGAGTACTTTATGCGGGGCCGTGCGGGTATCGCTGACGTAGTTTTGCCGCTACGCAGTGATTTTATTGCTTACTGGAAAATCTTCGACTATACTGCGACGCGGAGGCTTGGCGCCACGGAGCCAATTCATCGTGTTTGCCGGTAAGCTTCTGGTTGTCGTTGTGAGTGAAGCACTAGCATACTTTGCATTGTGCCATTCGACAGTCATTTTTGTCGTGGACGGGGCAGGTATGCGGTGATTTCAGGCATTCTGGTAATGGCGCCCGATACACGTGCCGGTCAAAGGGACCTGATTAGCTTTGCCGCGCCTCCATGTCACGCGAATGGAACGCCATTACTCAACCGGGCGAAACGGACGGTCCGACCCTTTGAGGGGCTGCACCGACATCCCCCTTTTCCCGCAGCGCATCTTGCGCCGTGCATAACTCGAAGAAACGTCCAGTCCCGCCGGCCGTGAGCGACGCCCAGTCACCGGTCTCTATTACGCGCCCGTTCTCAAGCACGTAGATGACATCGGCGTTGCGGATCGTCGAGAGACGGTGGGTGATAGCGACGATGGTGATGCCGCCGTGCAGGGCCTCAATCGCCCCTTGAATACGCCGCTCGTTCTCTGAGTCCAGGTTGCTCGTTGCTTCATCGAGGATCAACACGCTCGGCTTCCTGAGCAATGCCCGTGCAAGCGCGAGCCGCTGCTGCTCCCCGCCCGACAAGCGCACCCCCCGGTCGCCGAGCACGGTCTCCATCCGATCGGGAAGCTTCGCGACAAAATCTTCAGCGGCGGCTAAGCGGAGCGCCGTACCCAGCTCATCTTCGGTTGCGTCGGGATACGCCCAGAGCAGGTTCGCGCGCACGGTGTCGTTAAAAAGAAACGTCTCTTGTGCGACGTAGCCGATGCACCCGCGCCACGCGTCTAGTTGTTCAGCTTCGAGCGGCACCCCGTCAATCAACACCGCACCCTTTTGCGGTTCAATCAGCCCCATAATGAGGTCGGCGAGCGTACTCTTTCCGGCGCCTGACGTGCCCACGACCGCGGTCATCTTTCCCGCGTCGACTGTAAGGTTGACGTGCTCTACCGCCGACTGACCGTCAGCGGCATACGAAAACGACACGTCCCGCAACTCGACTCGCCGGCGCAGCGTGACATCGTGCGCATGGGAAATTTCGCGCTCTGCTTCTGCCTCGCAGCGGGCCTTGATATCCACGACGTTTGCATAGGAGGGAAGCATGTTAACGACCGCCTGGTAGTTGAGCTGGAGGGCGTTGAACTGAGGTATGATCATGAAGAACAGGTACAGCAGCACCAGCACCGTGGCACCGGGCAGGTGCAAAACGTCGATCAGCGTGAGCAGCGCCCCCGCGAGAATGACCACTGAGCCGACGTTGACCAGCAACTGGCTGGTGTTCACGTTGCGCACATAATCCACGTAGTCTTTCATGATGCGCGCGTTGAGGTTTGAAAAGCGCGCCATATTGCGTTCCTGCGCACCATAGCTCTTCACGGTCTTCATGCCGTCCAGG
>Ga0255360_1000004_pt1 | contig 74564 bp, 62 predicted proteins | sample GFST50metaG_FD_186004 | JGI IMG/M metagenome (GOLD analysis project Ga0255360, IMG submission 186004) | Peat soil microbial communities from Stordalen Mire, Sweden - G.F.S.T50 | ecosystem: Environmental > Terrestrial > Soil > Wetlands > Peat | place: Sweden: Norrbotten County, Stordalen Mire... | reverse complement strand
TGCCTTCAACATCAAGTCCATTTAATGGCTCGTCCAAAATAACAATTTGTGGTCTTGATAAAATAGCTGCGGCTATTCCGACTCTTTGTTTCATTCCAAGAGAAAATTTTCTTGTTTTCTCATTTTTGTATTTTAGCATTCCTACAAGTTCTAAAACTTCTTCTATTCTTTTATCATCAATGTTTTCATAAAATCTAGAAAATTGCTTTAAATTTTCGTAGGCTGTTAAATATGAATATGATTCTGCTGTTTCTATGATACATGTAACATTCTCCATTGCTTTTTCAAACTCATCTAATACACTATGTCCCATAAGCTTAACATTACCGCTGTCTGGCTTTGAAAGTCCCGTCATTATTTTCATAGCAGTAGTTTTTCCTGCTCCATTGGGTCCTAAAAAACCAAAAATTTCCCCTCTATTTATATCTAGATTTATATCTTTTATACCTCTGCCATTTTTAAAGGTCTTGTTAAGGTTCTTAATTTCAATAGCTTTTTCCATTTACATTCCTCCAAATTTTGGTTCTTAACAATTAGTGGTTGCTCAATAACTAAGTTAGATTTTAATAGTTAGAAATTGCAATGCATAATTAAGTTGAGAATTGAGAGTGGAAAGTTAAGGATGTTTTTCTTCACTATGTTCAGAAAAACTATAATTTTGGGGACATTCCTTAATTATAGATTTTTCGTAGTGTAACGGAGAAAAATCCTCAATAACTTTCAACTTTCAATTTTCAACTCTCAACTTATTAATACTATGACTTTAAATAATAAACATTTTAGGTATCTGAAAAAAGTAGATGCCTTAATTAAACACCCTGTTGTATTCCCACTCATATGACTCATCGTTGGTATTTTCAAATCCAAAGCCTATTGAAGCTCGATTAGGCTCTAAAAATAAACTTGCATTTAGTTTGCTTCCCTTTGCATCTACAATTTGAAAAGTTGCATTATCAGGCTCTTTAAATATTGCAGTAAAGTTTATATTCTTTACATCTGAAGAATATTTCTCATAGCCCTTTATATATTCTTCATGATATTTTCCTGTAATTTTTTTACTATTTATACTTGTTATATCTAAAGTTCTTTCACCAATTTTTATGAACTTTCCATTATTTTCAATTGCTATATCATTTTTATAAGTACCCACATATATTTGTGGATCGCCAATATCCATACTTCCTTCGTCAGTACTTTGCTGAACATTTTTTCCAGTAAGATCTGGCTTATTAACTTTAGTAGTATTGATATTAGTTACTGTTTCTAACGCTTCAAATGTTAAATTGTGAACTTTTCCTTGATTATCCTTACAAGAAATTTCAGCACTTCCTGTAATAGTTTGAATCAAACCATCCTTGTTTAAAATCATATCTTCATTAGCATCTTTTACATACACATCACTTATCTCATTTGGAAATATAATATTGTTGTTATTGCCGTTATTTGAACAATAAATACTTTTTATTTCATAAGATACTATTGCATTAGCAATTGCAGGAATTTGGCTTTCACTTATACTCCCAGACAATTCTTTAGTTCCATCAGCTTTTACATTAACTACCACTGAATCCTTAAGATTCCCTACAGCAGCATCCGCTATTTCTTCAATATCTCCCGCTTGTTTTGCCTTAAATGGATTTGAGAACATTTCAAAGTTATTTGCGTTTTTGAAATTTGAAACATAATAAACCTTTTTTTTATTGTCATAATTAATATTAGTATTTTCATCACGATATAAATAACTTTCAATTTGTGGTCTGTTATTATCGGTTTCGCTTGTGGTATTCTCTACAGCATGCTTTGACAAATCATATTTATTCACGTTATCCTGTTCAGTAATAATAGTTCCATTATCCTTAACAATAGTTGAACTATTAATAGTATAATTTTGAAACTTACTACTAAGACTATCTGCACTAAATTTTAGTGCGTCCTTAGCTTGATCATATCCACTTTTAGAAGATACTTCTGCAAAAGCAGTAGTGGCAAACATTAATGTGCCAACCATGAAGCTTATCCCCATAACAGATTTTTTTCCCATTTTCATTTTTTCACTTCTCCCTTAGTCATCTGAAAAAACTTGTAATATACTAATTTTTGCAGACGCTTCATATATTTTGAAAGCTTTCAATAATCTTATTATAAAACCTATCTCTTGCTTTTTACTAAACTAAATATAAACAAAATCTAAACAGCTTTTTTAGGATCATAATGATAATTTTCAATTTTACCAGTAGGTATAAGCTTTTTCATTATAAAACTTATAAACTTTGAAATACAATCTACACCCCAAATTATAGCAATCCCAAACATTATATCATAAGATAAATTTAGCAGGAATAGATGTTTAGGGAAATCTCCATGCCCTGAACCTATAACCGGTAAAATAAGTTGAGATGATCCTGATGCTAGAATAAACAGCAACATTAGTGCCAAAAGTCGTGTATTTTTATCTTTATTTTTTATAAAGTAAAATACTACAATTCCTAAATAGATAGTTGAAAACAAAATAAAAACATAAACATTCTGTTGAGCAGCAGGATATTTATTTATAATACTTGTTCTAAAAGTATTTATAACTTTATACTTAGTATATTGACCTTTTAGAAAATTCCATTGACCTGGCTTTGCAAAATCATAAGCATTATTGGCAGAGTCAACAACCTTTTGCCAAAATCTATCCAAATGTTTCAAATAAAAACCCAATATTTTAACTGGAGATACCTTAGGGTAAAATTCCTTTACCATCTCCTGCCCCATAGGATCATGTCCACCATCCTTATTATAAAATGAATGCCCATAAAAAACCATAAATTTCTTATCTATTCCAAGTTCCTCTAAATCCTTTTGTGGATTTTTAGAATCCCTTAATACACCATTAAAAACTGCTTGGTATACATTATTTTCATTCATAGTATTTGTTAAAGAAAGATATGCAGCTGTGCAAAGTACAGTGACTAATACTGATGCAACCACAATACATTTCCTTTGTTTCTTATCTTTATAATAAATAAAAAGTGCCGCATAAATAATTAACATAAACATCAACAATGGTAATACCTGTGATTTAGACGTTAAAAAACAAGCTGAAGCTATAAAAAAATATATAAAGTGTCTTGTTTGTGGATTTTCTTTGCCTATTAGATTTAAGTATGCTCCTATGGTCAAGAAAAAAAATACAATCTCACCGGCTTCACCAAAAAATGAATTAAAATATTCCAGATACGATACATCCGTGAAAAATAAAATAATAAAAATTCCCGCTACTAACTTTAATAATGGTGAAAATCCTTTAAAATTGATTATTAAAAATACTGCTAGCAAAAATACTATTGAATATACAAATGCAAAATATCTTATATCAAACAAGCTACTTTGAAAACCATGTACAAACGCTGAAATAAATACTGCTACTTTTAGTAGTATACTTCCTGAAACCCAGTCTATGAAAAAAGGAACGTATATACCTGGACTGGATATTGAATAATTAAGATGTACAAAACCATCATAAATATTTTTGTAGCCATGAGCTGTATCAGTGAGACCTCCATAAAAAGTTAACCTGTCAAAATCTCCATTATTACATTTGCCAACAATTGGGCAAACAAATAATGTGTTTAATAATATAGCTCCTAAAATTATTAAAACTAGTGTTTGAATCCAATATCTACCTTTAAGCTGCTTTAATTTTTGTTTTATCATTTATATTTTTTTCCTCCTGAATTTTATAATTTACCAATTACCCATCAATATTGCAATAATATCATTATAAAACCAGTCTCTTGCTTTTTAATAAACTAAATATAAACAAAATATAAACAAAAAGCTATGCTAAAATAGTTTTTTACTATTTTAGCATAGCTTCTGTTTATAACCTTTATTATTGTTTCTTAGGTCCTAATACCATAAACATATTTCTACCTTCTAATTGTGGAGACTTTTCAACAACTGCATTTTCATCCATCTTAGTTAGGAATTTTTCAAATACCTTATTTCCAATAGCTCTATAGTTGTTTTGTCTTCCTCTAAATCTTATAGATACCTTAACTTTATCCCCATTTGAAATAAATTTATTAGCATTTTTAGCTTTAATATCTATATCATGCTCTTCAATGGTAGCACTTAATCTTACTTCTTTAATTTCAATTACTTTTTGATTTTTCTTAGCTTCTTTTTGCTTTTTTGCCTGTTCATATAGAAATTTATTGTAATCCATTATTCTACATACAGGTGGCTTTGCTGTAGGTGAGACCATTACTAGATCTAAATTACTTTCCTGTGATAACATCAAAGCTTCTCTTGTACTAATTATTTTACTGTCCTTTCCATCAAGCAGTCTGATTTCCTTTTCTCTTATTCCTTCGTTTATACTAACATTTTTATTAATATGTGACACCTCCAATTTTATTTTGAGTTCTTTATTATTATTATAAATTTATAACATTTATCTATCTATTATTGGAACGTTCAACCATTCCTTTAACAATATCCAAATACTTTTGAGAAACTTCTGGACAAATTGATAATATGGTATCCACAACATAATCTATGTTATTTTCATTTAATTTTTTAAGGTTTCTACCATTATCTTCAATCATGTCATGGCTGTCTAATTCATTATACATATTTCCTACTCCTGGTGCTTCAATAAATTCTTTACTTTCCAAACATTTTTCTGATAAATATAAATCTCCCTCTACTACTTCAAATTCACCATATGCATATTCTTTTGTTGATTTTGTAGAATCACTATCCATTAAACTATTTGAACTATCATATTTGAGATGCTCAACATGTTTAATATCAAGCCTATTTTCAAATTCTTTTCTTGTTAAAAAACTTCTTGAATCCAATTCCATTAATTTTTCTTTAACATGTTCAGAAAATCCTTCTCCAAACTCTTCTATAAAAGTTTTTATTGATATAGAGTTTTTCCTCTTGTATTTCATTACCAATGTAATCACTCTTTCTTTCCATCTATGGACTTATTTTTCTTATAATCTAAAAAATCCACCTGCCCTAGGTGGAACAATTGATTTCACGCGTAAAACTCAGTATATCATAAAATTAATTGTTAATCATTGCACCTTATATAGATAGAGTTTTAATTTGTAACATAATTATCTATCCTAGTAATAGTATAACACAAATTCATAGATTAATGTAAGTATATTAACAATAATATTTCTTTTTAAATTTACAATGAAATATGCATATAATATTATCTTCAAGTTTATAATAAGTCCGTATTCAACTATAATGCATCTTCAAAAAAATGAGGTGATACAATTGCATAAAAAGCAAAATTTATTTATTGTTTTAATAATTTTTCTCTTAATGCTCCATTGTAGTAACATACAAGCTTTAAATATACCTAAAGATTCTAATAGCGTAAATCTTGTTGTTGATTCTTTAAACAATGGATTTCCTGCAAAACACTTTCGCAAAACCTCACAATCCCTTGAAACTGATAAATTCAATAATTTAAATCTTACAGGACTTAGCAATTTAAATATATCTGGAAGCAAACAATTTTCCAGTACTAATTTGCCCAATATTATTCATACTATTGGAACAAATTTGCCAATAACCGTAATTGATTTGCGTCAGGAATCCCATGGTTTTATTAATGAATTTCCTGTTAGCTGGGCAAATGATAAAAATAATGCAAATGCTGGCTTAAGCCGTGATGAGGTTTTGTTAGATGAAGCTGAGAAACTTAATAGTATTAAACTAAATGAACCACTTACCTTATATAATTACCCTGAAAAAACCATAATACCTAAAACTGTTCAGAATGAAGAACAATTAACTAGATCTAATAATGTTAGTTATCTAAGAATTCCAGTTACTGATGGAGGACTTCCAAGCGATGCCATGGTAGACTTTTTTATAAACTTTGTAAAATCAACTCCTAAAGATACTTGGCTGCATTTTCATTGTAAACAGGGTATCGGAAGAACAACTACTTTTATGATAATGTACGATATGATGAAAAACGCTAAAATAGTTCCAGCCAATGATATTATTAAAAGGCAGATGTTACTAGCAAATTTTGATTCAACAGAAATGAATTCTTTTTCAACTAAAAGTAGAATGAGCTTTTTAAATGAATTTTATAATTATTGTAAAGGAAACAATGAATCCTTCAATGTAAGTTGGCAAAACTGGAAAAGTTCTGAGCCTACAGTAAGTAATTGTTGTTTTATAAAAAATTCTAAAATTGCCACAAATTTATACGTTATTTCTGAAGATAAAATGTCTCCTGCTGAAAGAACAATGGTGGCTAGCCTTCAAGGGTTAGTTAGCCATTGTTCTTCTCAAATATATATTATAAATTCTTCGCAACCAGATTATAAACTATGGCTAGAAGATTTGAAAACTAATTATGGAATTAATTTCAAAACTATCTCTGATCCTTTTGAGCTTGTTGACATATTTAGAGAAAATATTAAGGGTTATGTACTTTATAATAATAAAAAATCAAATGATCCTTCAATAAATAATGCTTGTTCACTAGCTTCCTTAAACTCTTGCATTGCAATTGAGGCTTCACTTGAAACCACACTAAAATCACATGGTGTACATAATTGCAAGGGGGATTGTAGAAATACAGATATGTACTGGGCATATAATAATTTATGGAATCATGGCCTTAATCATACCACAGTTATAGAGCTTTCACCGGAAAAATCATCCCCTTTGAGAGATTATGCTGTAATGACAAAATCACTAATATTTTATGAAGACGATATAAATTGCACAAAGCTAAGAGATAAAATTTTTTTATCTATGAAGGATAACGCTCTATGCTTAGGTTGGGGACCAGACGAATTTATAAATGTAAGTACAGCTTCAAAATATGGAGTAAGTATAATACCAGCCGATTGGTCCCTTAATTTGTCTGTATTAAGTGCTTTTCCATGTTCACAAATTAAGCAAAATTTAAATCTAACTGTTCCATTAGAAAAAAACGTACATTATGTAAGCTTTATTATGTCAGACGGTGATAACCAGCAATGGGAGCTTGGTAATAATTACAGTTCAGCTAATTGGTATGGCTCTAGTTACAGAGGAAAGTTTAATATGGGTTGGTCTATAAGCCCTTCTTTATATTATTTAGCACCAACTGTATTTAATTTATATTATAAAAATGCAATTAAAGATTATTTTATAGTTTCACCCTCTGGATTAGGTTATATTTATCCAAGTAAATTTTGTGATAAAAAATTTACTACCTTTACCAAAAACCTAGATGAGTACATGAAAGCAGTAGATGAAAACTATGTTGCAATCATAGATGACAATTCACTATATAACAGTAATTTATTTAAAAAATACACCTCTAATCCAAATATTCAAGGCTTATTCTATCTTGATTACCATAGGCAAGATAATTATCACGGTAAAATTATTTGGTCTAATGGTAAACCGATAGTATCTTGCAGAGATTTACTTTGGAAAGATATTGAAGATGAAGAGACTTTAATAAATAATATTAAAACACGAGCTAATAATGTAAATACAGATATAACTAGCCCTAGCAGTTATACCCTTGTTTACGTTCACGCCTGGAGTAAAAATATGAAGGATATATACCAGGTAGTGAATAAGCTACAAGAAAATAAAAATATAAAAATAGTATCCCCTAAGATTTTTATGGAATTAATTAAAAGAAACATTAAACATTAATTTATTTGTAATTATATTCCCAAACTTTCCGAACAATTACATTTTTTTAAATTAATTATTGTATAATGTTGGCTATGAAGTCAATTTGTGCTATATTAAATTTAGGCATATTTACTAAAATAGTAAATCAATATTCTAATTTATTTGACTTATTATTTTTTTCATATGCCTTAACAATATTTTTTCTACAAATTTACTAATCATAAGGGGTATTATAATGAATTTGGATAGTAAAAAAAGCACAATTGATGAACTACTTGAAAAAACAGATATGCTTAGACTAAAAGACCCAATAAAAACAATTTTTCTCGCAAAAAAAGCAATAAATTTATCTAAAGAGATTGATTATAAACTAGGAATTGCCATAGCAAATTATAGAATAGCAGATGCTTATAGAAATATGGGGAAGTATGAAGATGCAATTCTCTTAATTTTTGATTCCTTAGATTGTATTATAAAAGAAGGTTACTACGATCTTGAATGGTGGGGGTATAATTGCCTTGGTATTATTTTTAGTAATCTTGGTGATTATGAAAAAAGCATGAATCTTTACAATAATGCAGAAATTGCAGCAAATAAATTAGATTTTGGTAAAAAATATAATAAAAACTCTTCAAAAAATCAAGCTATGGTTTTAACTTTAAATAATATTGCTGAAAACTATAAATTTCTTCAACACTATAAAGAGTCGCTATCTTATTGTAAATCTGCATATAATATTGATAAAAAATATGATTTTAGTTTCTCTAAGGGTATAACTTGCTTAAGTTTAGGTGAACTATATTATTTATTACATGACTATAAAAAAGCTAGTGACTTGTCATTGGATTCACTAAAATATTTAAAATATTATGGCTATACTTTAGCAGAAGCAGACGCATACAAATTACTTGCTTTATCTTATTGGAAAAAAAATGATTTTTTTAATGCCGAAAAATATTTTGAAATCACTATTAATATGAATCAGAAACAATCTTCTGTTTATTACGAGATTGACACATTTTTAGCTTATTATGAATTTTTAGAATCTCAAAATAAGATTGATAAAGCTTTAGAGGCTTTAAAATACTCATTTGAATTGTCACTTAAAAATAATATATTAGGTAAAATTGTCCAAACCTCAGGTTTACTTGGAAAATTTTATGAAAATATTGATGACAAAATAAGTTCCTCTAAATACTATAAGATGCATTACACTTATAATATTAAGCGTTTAGATTCATTTAACAAACAGATGGTTAAAACTCTTGCTATTGGAAATAAACTACATGAAATTGAAAAAGAAAAATTAGAAATTGAGAAGACAAATGAAAATTTGAAGAGAAAATCTGACAGTTTACAAACTGTAGTAGAGAAAATATCTATTATAAGTGAGCTGGGTCAACGTATCACATCTACAATGAACCTTGACTCAATAATAGATATACTTTATTCTAGTATAAAAAACTTTATGGATTTAACTTATTTTTCCATAGGACTATACGATGAAAAAAGCTCAATTATAAATTATCTTGATGCTATGATAAATGATAAAAAGTTCACACAAAGTAATACTTACATGGATGATGATAACAGTCTTGCCGTTAAGTGTATAAAGACAAAAGAAATTATTATTATAAATAATCTGAGTGAAGAATATTCTAAATATATTGATGAAAGAATATATAGTGAGGCTATCTATAAAAATAACTTTGAATTGAATTCTATAGTTTTTTGGCCTCTTTTTATAAAGACTAAAGTTATAGGAGTAATGACAATCCAAAGCAAAGAAAAGAATGCTTTTAGTCCATATCAAATTGAAATGGTTAGATCACTTTCTTTTTATGCTGCAATCGCCATTAATAATGCTTTGAAATCTAAAGAACTAGAAAATTTAAATAAGGAACTTTTATTTTTATCAGAACATGACAGCATGACAAAGATTCATAACAGAGGAAAATTTGACAGTTACCTATATGAATTATGGAATAAAAGCGTTGAGGACAAAAAACAAATATCCTTGTTATTAATAGATATTGACTACTTCAAAGAATATAATGATAATTATGGACATGTAGAAGGAGATACTTGCATAATAAAGGTAGCTAATACTATAAAATGTTTTGAAAATGAAAATCATTTTATAGCTAGGTACGGGGGGGATGAATTTGTTATAATCTTACCTAATTCTGAACTTAAAACAGCTGTTAACCTAGGTGAAAACATAAAAAATGAGATGAATAAATTAAATATTAATCATGAATTTTCCAAGACTTCAAATAAAGTTACTCTGTCAATAGGAGCGGCTTCTATAATTCCAAGTAGAAACATTTCTATAAATGAATTTATAAGGAAAGCTGACAATGCACTTTATGTTGCAAAAAAAAGTGGTCGAAACATAGTTGCTACTTTAGAATAATATTTTTCAAAATTTGAATTATATAGCCATTTATTGGTTTTACAATAAACTTTTTGTTTCATTTTTAATAATTTTGGATTATAATATTCCTGTAAAGAGAAATATTTACCTTAGATTTTTTAAGTAAATATATACAAAAAAAAATAAACATATTGTTATGGAGGTTTATTATGTTAGTTTCAACAAAAGAAATGTTAACTAAAGCAAAAGAAGGAAAATATGCTGTTGGCCAATTTAATATTAACAACTTAGAATGGACAAAAGCAGTATTATTAACTGCACAAGAAAACAATTCACCAGTAATCTTAGGTGTATCTGAAGGCGCTGGAAAATATATGGGTGGATATCATGCTATAGTAGGAATGGTTAATGGATTAATGGAAGATTTAAAAATAACTGTTCCTGTAGCATTACACTTAGACCACGGTAGCTATGAAGGTGCTTTTAAAGTAATTGAAGCTGGATTCTCTTCTGTTATGTTTGACGGTTCTCACTATGCTATAGATGAGAATATCGAAAAGACAAAAGAAGTAATAAAGGCTGCTTATGCAAAAGGACTTTCTGTAGAAGCTGAAGTTGGTTCAATCGGCGGTGAAGAAGATGGAGTTGTCGGTGCTGGAGAAGTTGCTGATCCTGCTGAATGCAAAAGAATAGCTGATTTAGGAGTAACAATGTTAGCTGCTGGTATTGGTAACATCCATGGAGTATATCCAGCAAACTGGGCTGGATTAAATTTTGATGTATTAGCACAAATAGAAAAAACTGTTGGTTCTATGCCTTTAGTTCTACATGGTGGTACTGGAATCCCTGCAGATATGATTAAAGAAGCAATATCTTTAGGAGTTGCTAAAATTAACGTTAATACTGAATGTCAATTAGTATTTGCAGCAGCTACTCGTAAATACATTGAAGAAGGAAAAGACAAATCAGGAAAGGGTTTTGACCCTCGTAAATTATTAGCTCCTGGTTTTGAAGCAATCAAAGATATAGTTAAAGAAAAAATGGTTCTTTTCGGATCCGTAAATAGAGCTTAATAATTTCCATAAAAATAACCGTGTCGTTGTGACACGGTTATTTTTTATAATTTTTTCGCAATGTTATTTAGTTCTTCTATAGATGCAGTTATCTCTTCAACACTTGCTGTAATTTCTTCAGTAGCAGATGCCTGTTCCTGGCTTGAAGCTAGTGAACTCATGCTTTTTTTACTGACCTCTAGTACTTTTGCTTTTATGCTTTCAGTAATGGAGTTTATTTTGGGTACAGTGCTCTTAGATTGCTGTGAAAGATTCCTTATTTCTTCTGCCACAACACCAAAGCCTTTTCCAGCCTCTCCAGCCCTGGCAGCTTCAATTGCTGCATTGAGTCCAAGCATTTTAGTTTCATCAGCTATTTCCTTAATAAATGCTGAAACTTCATTTATTTCCTCTGAAAGCGTTGTTATTTCTTTAATTTCACTATTAAGTTCTTGCTCATTTACATGTATTTCAGATGCTGATGCTGCTAATTGTTCTATGGCAGAAGCTATGCCTGAAAGATTACTTTCAAGATTATTGGACATATCACGTAAGTTTACTACAACTTCCTTTGGTGTAATTATTGCTAATGTTCCAACTACTTCATTTTTATTTTCTTCATCAAACATTGGATAACATGCCTCCAAAGCATTTACCCCATATATTGATCTGTCCAATTCCTTTATTATTGGTTTTTTTATTTTTATTGCATTACGTGCAATTGAATTTTCTCCAAGTTCAGCTCCTTTTTTCAAATCCTCTACATCAAATTTATTTGAAGATTGTTTATCCAAAATTTTATGTCGGTCAGTTACAAACATTGATGCTCCTTCTGGGAACATCTCTGCAATAATTGGTGCAAAATCTCTAAAGGATTTTGCAACTGGATGTAATTTGGGAATCAATATTGAAAAAGCCCCTACTACTTCATCCTCTTCATTTACTAGTGGAATAGCTACAGTATTAAATCTACTTCCATACAATGAACGCGATATGTTTTCTTTTAATATTCTTCTTTCATTCATCGCTCTAGCAGCTATGCTCTCACTTTTTATTTTTTCTCCAACATTAAAAATATCTATTTCAAATTTACTTGATGCCTTTCTCCACTTTATAATGTCCTTTTCTATGTATAAATACAAAACCCCACCAACTATCATTTCTGCCTGTGCTTCGGAAAATAACTTTAGATATTCTAACCCATTTATTGAAAACATTATAGCAACTCCTTCTGTAAATCATATTTAAATATTTCTGCCTTAAGCTTTAGCACATTTAATACAATTATTATTCTTTCTCCTAGTATACATATACCTTCTATACTATTTTTACTTATTCCAGCCATTTCATTTACCAACCGTTCTATAGAATCGTTTTCAATCCTTATTACTTCCGATACATCATCAACTACTATGCCAAGTCTAATACCATCAAGATCTAGTATTAATAGCCTACTGTCAATACCTCTTTCAAGCTCACCAATGTCAAACCGTCTCTTCAAATCAAATATGGGAATAACTTTTCCCCTAAGATTAATTATTCCCTCAACAAAACTAGGTACGTTTGGTATCCTTGTGATTTTAGGTATACGAATTATTTCTTTAGCATAAGTTATATTTACAGCATATTCCTCTAATCCTAAATTAAAAACAACTAATTGACAAGAACTCAAAACTTACATCTCCTCCTATAAGCAAATTTTAATCATTTAACATTTTTAAACGTTTATCACTTATTGGTTTTTATAATTATACTAACATTAAAATATACATTTATTTAAATAGTATTAAATATGTATAGTATTGATAAAACTACATTCACAAACTTATTATCGAATATTATGGATGCTTCTTAACAGTTTTTTATCTAATTTAAAGAATTTTATAATATAATTTAAAAACAACATCCAATTACACCCAATACATATTCCTTAATAACTTATATTTCACCAAATAAATACCAAAAAAGACATTTTGTAATTAACAGAGTTCATTATAAAATGCCCAAAAATCCTATTTATAATTTTTTCACAATGTTATTTAGTTCTTCTATAGCTGCAGTTATCTCTTCAACACTTGCTGTGATTTCTTCTGTAGCAGATGCCTGTTCCTGGCTTGAAGCTAGTGAACTCATGCTTTTTTTACTGACCTCTAGTACTTTTGATTTTATGCTTTCAGTAATGGAGTTTATTTTCGGTACCGTGCTCTTAGATTGCTGTGAAAGATTTCTTATTTCTTCTGCCACAACCCCAAAGCCTTTTCCAGCCTCCCCAGCCCTAGCAGCTTCAATTGCTGCATTCAGTCCAAGCATTTTAGTTTCATCAGCTATTTCCTTAATAAACGCTGAAACTTCATTTATTTCCTCTGAAAGTGTTGTTATTTCTTTAATTTCACTATTAAGCTCTTGCTCATTTACATGAATTTCAGATGCTGATGCTGCTAATTGTTCTATGGCAGAAGCTATTCCTGAAACATTATTTTCAAGATTATTGGACATATCACGTAAATTTACAACAACTTCCTTTGGTGTCATTATTACTAGTGTTGCAACAACTTCATTTTTATTATCATCATCAAAAAGTGGATAACATGCCTCCAAAATATTCACTCCATAAACTGACCTGTCCAATTCTTTTATTATTTCTTTTCCGGTTTTTATTACATTCCTTGCCACTGAATTTTCTATAAGTTCATCTCCTTGATTTAAATCATCTATATTAAACTTATTTGAAGCCTCTTTATACATAACTCTTTGAAGATCTGTTACAATCATTACCGCTCCTTCTGGAAACATATTTGTAATAATTGGTGCAAAATCCTTAAAAGATTTTATTAAAGGATGTAATTTAGGAATTAACATTGAAAAAACCCCTACTACTTCATCTTCTTTATTTACAAGGGGAACAGCCACAATATTAAATCTACTCCCATATAGTGAAGGTGATATGCTTTCTTTTAATATCCTTCTTTCATTCATTGCCCTGGCTTCTGTGCTCTCACTTTTAATTTTTTCTCCAACATTAAGGATATCTATTTTAAAATCACTTGATGACCTTCTCCACTTTATAATGTCCTTTTCTATGTGTAAAAATAAAGCCCCACTCGGTATTATTTCTGCCTGTGCTTCGGAAAATAACTTTAAATACTCTAATCCATTAATTGAAAACATTATATCAACTCCCTATGTAAATCATATTTAAATATTTCTGTTTTAAGTTTTAGTACATTTAATTTATGTATTGTTAAATACAAATAGCATGGATAAAACTGCATACATTTATTATCGATTCTTTTCGACATCATCTTTATTGAATTTAAATATTTTATATTATTAAATTTAAATATTTTATATATTAACTATAGTATTTGTTTCTACTTTTGTAAAAACATACCAAAAGGCATTATCTAATTGGAAATGTCAATTAGATAATGCCAAAATACGACAATATTATTTTAGGATAAGTTCTTAAACAACTACATCCTTCTCTAAATCAGCTTTTACAGATTCGTCCTCAACGCTAGATACTCTTGTAAGAAATAAACCACCAAAAACAAACAATATCAAAAGGCTAAAGATGCCCATGCTTGATTTCCCAGTAATTTGAGAAGCAACAGCAATCATAGACGGTCCCAAAATAGCTGCAAACCTTCCAAAAATATTAAAAAATCCGAAAAATTCATTATTCCTCTCCTTTGGTATAATTTTGCCAAAGTAAGATCTGCTAATAGCCTGCATTCCACCTTGTGATGTTCCTACCAAGATAGATAGAATTAAAAATCCTACCATATTATGAATAAAATTTGCATATACGCATATTACAGAATATATTATTATTCCTACATAAAGCATTGTTTTACCCTTAAATTTCTCCGACAACTTTCCAAATATTATTGAGCACGGAAAAGCCACTACCATAGTAAGTAATAAATCAATAAGCATAGAGCTAGAACTCATTCCAAGATCTGCTCCAAATGAAGTTGCCATTGTAATTATTGTGTTTACTCCATCTATATAAAAGAAATATGCTAAAAGAAACATAACAATATTTTTATGATTACTTATGTTTTTTACAGTTGAAGCTAGTCTCTTAAAACTATTTTTAACTATATTAGGCTCCTTTTCTATTCCATAAACCTGTTTTACATTTTTAATAATTGGCACGGAAAACAATGTACACCAAACTGCTGTTATTATGAAACTTATCTTACACGCTACTCCTACAGATATTGGCAACCTATGCATTCCTGCCAATATAACTATACTCATGCATATAGCAAAAGCTAATATGTCTCCTAAATATCCAGCTGCATAACCAATGGATGAAACCATATGCATTTTACTTTTAGGAGTTACATCTACTAAAAATGCATCATAAAATATATTACTTCCTGAATTGCCTATGGAACTTATAACAAAAATAACCATTAATAGTACCCATGCTGAATCTGGTACTATGCCTAGTAATGCTGTAAATATTATTCCAATTACACAAAATATTTTAAAGAACTTCATTTTATACCCTTTATAATCTGCCATTGTTCCAATAATAGGTGCAGCAACCGCAATAAGAAGCCTACTTATTGAGTTTATATATCCCCAATAAACTGTACACATGCTTGAATTTCCACCAGCATTTTCAAATACCATTCTGAAAAATATTGGTAGTATAGTTGATATAACTATCATACTATAAGTAGAAATTGTGCAATCATACAATATCCAACTTTTTTCTATCTTGTTGTATTTTCCCATAATTATCCTCCCCTACATCTAATATATTCTCAATAATCTTTTCATCTAAATGATTTCGAATTCTTCTCATATAAATTACTCCTCCCGAAACATTCTTACATATATTGTAATTTATGTTTTTTATAGTTGCATTGCTTTTATGTTAAGAATAGGTTATATATGAAATAAAAAATTTTATATTGTGAAATACTCTAGAATGTAGTAAGCTATTAGTTTAACAGTAAGTTACACAAGTTATAACAAGGAGATACTTAAAATGAACAATTTATTTGAAGAACTTGGATTAAAAAAATCTTTATCAGAAGGTTTAAACAAACTAGGAATTGAAACTCCAACGGATATACAGTCTAAAGTGATACCTTTGGCTCTCACTAATAAAGATATTATTGCAAAATCACAAACTGGAAGTGGTAAAACCCTTGCTTACCTACTGCCTCTTTTTGAAAAGATAGATATTACAAAAAGAGAGATGCAGGCAATAATACTCGCCCCTACACATGAACTAGTTATGCAGGTTTATAAAACTATAACTGAACTGATAGATGCCTCTGGCATTGAACTCAAAGCTACTTCTGTCATAGGTGAAACAAATATAAATAGACAAATAGAAAAACTAAAAGAAAAACCTCACGTTATAGTTGGTACACCAGGTAGAACCTTGGAGTTAATCAAGAGAAAAAAGCTAGCTGCTCATACTATAAAGACTATAGTAATAGACGAAGCCGACAATCTGCTAGACGTTAATAATATTGAAACAGTTAAAGCTGTAATTAAAACTACTTTAAAAGAAAGACAGTTACTTTTATTTTCTGCAACCATTTCCGATAAAACCATTACTACTGCAACAGCATTTATGAAGGAACCTGATGTTGTGAAAGCTGAAGATAAAAATGAGGTTAATTCTAACATAACTCATTATTATTTTACATGTGACAGACGAGATAAAATAGAAGTCTTAAGAAAGCTAGTGCATGCAATTAATCCTGAAAAAGCCTTAGTATTTATCAACAAGAGTGATGACATAGAAATTACTACATCAAAGTTAAAATATCATAAGCTTAAAGTTGAAGGAATACATGGTGCTAATATGAAAGAGCAGAGAAAAAAAGCGCTTGAAGATTTTAGAAACGGAAAAATTCAACTTCTAGTTTCATCTGATATTGCAGCTCGCGGACTGGATATAAAGGGAATAACACATGTGTTTAATTTAGACTTACCAGAAAACTCTATTAACTATTTACATAGAGTTGGAAGATGTGGTCGCCAAAATGAAGAAGGTCTGGCTGTTACTATTGCTGACCCTAAGGAACTATCTCTTGTAAGAAAGTATGAAAATGCATTCAATATAGAAATTAAACATAAGGATATGTTTAAGGGGAGAATTGTAGACGTTAAAAGCAAGTAAACGAACTTCTTTAGTTGAGAGTTGAAAATCTTAACTTTCAACTCTCAATTCTTCCACTTCTTCATCAATAAGTTTGCGCCACTCACCAACTTCAATTCCATCAATTTTTATATTAATTATTCTAATTCGCTTTAACTTAATTACAGTATAACCAAAGGCTTTACTCATTCTTCGGATTTGTCTATTTAAGCCTTGTGTTAATATAATGGAAAAAGTATCACTATTAACCCTTGTTACTTTACAGGGTTTTGTCTTAGTTCCACAAATTTCTACTCCTCTAGACATTCCTTCTATAAAGGAGTCCCCAAAAGGCTTATCCACAGTTACAATATATTCTTTTTCATGTTCATTTTCAGATTCTAAAATTTTATTTGCTAAATCTCCGTCATTGGTCATAAGTATCAAACCTTCAGATTCTTTATCTAGCCGTCCAACGGGAAATATATATTCTGGATAATTTAAAAAATTTATTATATTATTGGGAACTTCATTTTCTGCCGTGCAAATTATACCACTCGGTTTATTCAATATAATATAAACCTTATCTTTTACAGGAATAGGTTTATTGTCAATTAATATTGTATCTGTTTCCTCAACCCATTGACCTGGTATGCAATTTTTCCCATTTACTGTAATTCTATTAGCTTCTATAATTCTATTAGCTTCTCTTCTTGAACAAACTCCAAGATTACTAAGTAGCTTATTTATTCTCATTTACACTCCCCTAGTTTCAGGTGACCAAATTATTTTATGTAGCTGTATTTGAAGTCTTACACCGTTTAGCTTATTAACTTTCATAAATTCCACAATTTCAACTGGTTTAATGGTTGTAGTAATTGGACTAAAGTAGACTAAGCATTTTTCTACTAATTTATAGTTTTCTAGAATAACCTTAGCCTTTTCTAAATCTTCCATTGTTCCAATCACAAATTTACATACGTCTTTTGAACTTAAGATTTGAAAGTTTTTTAAATGCATATTATTTTCCATTTTACTACTTGGTAGCTTATAATCTACAATAAAACTTACATTGTTCAAATCTTTTATTTTTTCAAATTTATAAAATGGTACTGAACCGTTGGTTTCAATATGGATTAATAAATTAGAATCCTCAGCTAAAAAATATATAAGTTCTTCAATGCCATCTTGAATTAATGGCTCGCCCCCAGTGAGCGTAACATTTTCAGCACCGTTTTCTTTTATATATTTATATATTTCTTCTTTAGTAAGTAATTCGCCTTTTACTTTTCTTGAAATGGAATATGAAGTATCACACCAATCACACACAAGATTGCAACCACCAAATCTTATAAAAGTAGCAATTTCTCCAGCAGTAGGACCTTCTCCATCCACTGATAAAAACTTTTCTATTACATTGTATTTCATCTAATCTTCCTCTCTATAAATACAGCTATTGGTAGGTGTTTCAAAGAGTTCTACTTCATAAATGCTTATTTCTTTTTCCTTTATAATATTAAAAATGGCTCTAGACATCTCTTCTGCAGTTGGTCTATAGGGTACTAACTCATATTGGAATTGTTGAGGTGAACCTTTTAACCTATTTATTAAATCCTTACCTATTTCATCATCTTCTATAATAATTTTATGATCAAATAAATCATGAACTTCTTTTATTGCTGATTTTATAAAATTAAAATCTTCAACCATTGCACGATCTGTTCCTGTTTCTTTCAATTTGTTTCCTTTAACTTTTACAATAAGTCTATATCTATGTCCATGTATATTACCACATTTTCCTTCATAACCACTTAAGTAATGTGCTGAATCAAATTCAATTTCGCTTTTTAAAATAAACATAAATCCCTCCATATTTTGAAAACTTCTAACTTCATCATATATCAAATTTAGTTTTTCGTAAACATGCTACTGAAATAAAAACATGCTCAATATATTTTACTTCTGTGTCTTATACAAAGAGGAGCTTCATAAGCAAGCATTATAATCCATCCCCCAAGACAACTTAGTGCAATACCAACAATCCCAAATTTAGGAGCAAGCAAGTATGAGAGCACTACTCGTCCAACTATTTGCAAAAATGTTGACCTTAAAGTAACCTTTAAATCTCCCATTCCTCTGAAATATCCCTGTATTCCGTTTGTCCAGCTTGGCAATAAATAAAAAAACGCCATCATTTCAAGGTATGTTATTCCAAGATCTACAACTTTTGAATTTTTTTCTGAAACAAAAAGATGCATTATGTGTGGTGCTCCAAAGTATACTACTCCTAGAAGTATAAGCCAATATACAGTCTCAATGATCATTCCTGACCAAAAGCCTTTTGGGATACGTTCATACTTTTTAGCCCCTCTATTCTGTGCCAAAAATGTGGTCATTCCACTGCTAATGCTTTGCTGTGGTGTAAAGGCAAAATCATCTACACGATTTACCGCATTAAAGGTTGCAATTGCTTCTATTCCAAGTGGATTAACAGCACCTTGAACTAAAACTTTTCCAACATAAAGGCATGTCTGTTGCATAGCTGTTACCCAGCTATAGTTAATTGTTCTTCTCAGCAAATCTCTATCTAGCACCATTTCTTTTCTTGTAAACCGTAGCATGGGTACTTTTATATAAGCATAGGTAATACATAAAACACTTGAAAACATTTCTGCTGTAACCGTAGCAAGTGCTGCTCCCGAAACTCCCATCTTAAAGAAAACCACAAAAATTATATCCATTACTACATTTAGAACTGAAGAAATAATTAAAAATATTAGTGGTATTTTTGAATCTCCAATACTACGCAAGGTTGCAGCGTAAACATTATATAAGAAGGTAAATATAAGTCCACAAAATATAATTCTTAGATAATTTGAAGCATCGGGAAGTATTTGCTTTGGTGTTCTAATTAATTCTAAAAATGGTTTAGTAATAATTATACAAAAAATAATAAGAATCACTGTAAAAATAAAACCCGCTATCATAGTTGTAGACACTTCACGCTTAAGCTTTTTTATATTTCCTTGACCGAAATATTCACTCATTAAAACTGAAGCACCCATGCAGATTCCTATGATAAAAAACATTACAATATTCATAATTGGATTTGCTGTACCAACTGCTGCCAAAGCATCTGTACCAACAAACCGTCCTACTATAATGGAGTCCGCTGCGTTATAAGTTAGTTGAAAGAAGTTTCCCAGTATTAGTGGCACAGCAAAACTCACTAAATGTTTTGGTATGCTTCCCTTTGTCATATCTGTTATCAAATTTAAATTCACCATCCATTTTTTGAGCAATAGATAATCTTTTGTTATCCGTCAATTATTTTTTTATTTATAATATTTAATATATTCCAATTATCGGTTATAACCCTTGGAATCTTAATTTGATTTTTTGATACACCTTTTTTAAATAAATATTCTTTTACTAAATTAAAAGTATTTGGTAATAAAAGTTTTACCTTTACCATGCCTAATCTCTTATTATTCCTTGCTCTATTATAAGCTAAATTTGAAATTCTAATTTCGTCATCTAATATTTTTTCTAATATTTTAAGTTTATAATTAGATATGTTCTCTTTTAATTCAAAATAAAATACATACCTTCCAGGTGTAATTGAGATATCTGGCATTGTAGTATAATCTGCTAACACTAAGTTTAATTTTTCTATTGTTCTTCGTACTGAATTAGTTAAATGCTCTTCATTAGTCTTTTCAGACACCATATTTAACACTTGATTTTTTCTATATAAAAATTCAATTTCTGGAGAGTTATTATAAAAGCCAACCACCTTAATCACATCTCCAATTCTATATCTATAAAGACCTGCATAATTAGTAACTACTATTTCATACTTTTTTCCTACTTTTAGCTCATCTAAATTAAGTGTATTTTTACTTTCTTTATTCTCTTCTTCAATAGAAATAAATTCATAGAAAGCAGTATCAGGAATAATCACGTATCTTATCTTATCAGCATAAGGATTAATTCCAATCATAGCTTCAGTAGAGCCGTAAGCTGCTGAATAAATTGGTAATGAATCTGTATAATAATTTAATTCCTCATCATATATGGAAAAGTTTGCTCCAGTTACTGTAGCAATATATAATAAGTTTGGCCATATCCTTCTGCTTATACCCTTAAATCCTTTTTTGAACTCACGCTGTAATTGATCAGCTCTTGCTTCATTAGGATGAATAATTTTATTTAAATTTTTTCCAGTATTTTCATCAATATTTAATCTGCTAGTTATACTTCCCCTTCTTATATCTCTTACTAAGTCTTCATATTTCTCTTGTAGAACTCTAAATAAATCCAATATATTAGAAATAAAAGTCCCACTTATATATAGAAGCTTATCTTCATTTAACCCAAATAATAAATGAAGATAAAGAGCAGTTTCCCTATCTTCTATTTTCATGACTTCTATTGGCGAGGTATACAAATATGGTAATATGTGCTTTATACCTTTCATTCCTCCAGAAGTAGCCGAACATATTGGAATTCCTGCTTTTGTATAGGTAGTAATAACTATATCCGCTATCATTAATCCTTTTCCATAATTCCAACTTTCTTTAAAGTTATTATAAGAAAACTTATTAATAAGTAATGACATATACTGTAGCGTAACTTTTCTACTACTTTTGGTAACTGGAATTAACTTTTGCTTCCCTGTAGTTCCTGATGTATGACCAAAGTATTTTACATCTTCACTCATTAAAATATTCTTTTCACCATTTGCCATTCGTGTTATATAATTTTCATAATCACTATATTCCGTTAATGAAACTTGTTTTTTAAATTGTCCAATAGACTTTATATTCTTAAAGTTAAACTTAATTCCAATTTCACTTTTACTGTTTTCATTCAATATTTTATATAGCACTTGTTCATTTACCCTGCCACAGTTTTTAGTTACCTTGTTAAACTTCTTTTCAACAATTGTCCCTCCACTTATAGAAATTCTGTAGAACATTTTGCTTACTATACTCGTAATAATACACTTCCAAAATATTTCTTTGTAATTAATATATGAAAAATTATATTATTTATTAATTACCTTTACTTGTAACGCTTCAATTACATCTAACGCTTTATCATGTAAATTATCATCAAAACTTGCACAAAGACTTCCATCAACTGTAATATCTGCATCTTTATATTGTGATTGAAACATTACTACGTTGCTTATTACGCACATATTTGTAACAACTCCAATAATTTCAATTTCGTCAATGTCTTCTCCTATTTCACTTGTAAGTTCAATCATACCTTTTGGAGATATACCAAAACTTTCTTTATTATAATGCAATGTATTTTCTGAATTCTTGAACTCATTTATTTTTCCATATAACTGATGTCCATTGGTATTATTAACACAATGTATAACAGGTAAATTCTTACCTTCCCTGGTTTGTAAATAATTTTCATTATGTGTATCATAAGTAAACACTATCTTGTGACCATTTTTTAAATACTCATTAACCTTCTTATATATAGGTAATTCTAAGGTTCTAGCCTTGTCAAATCCTAGCACTCCATTTACAAAGTCATTTTGATAGTCTACAACTACTAATAATTTTCCCATATTACTCCTCCTGAATGTTATTTTTTTTGAATGTGCCTTATATTGGCAAACTAAAACAAATGGTTGTCCCCTCTGATGAGGATTGAACACAATTTATAAAACCTCCATGAGCTTCCACAATATATTTGGAAATAGAAAGTCCTAGCCCAGATCCTTGAATGTTTTGATTTCTGCTTTTTTCACCTCTATAAAATTTTTTAAATATATAGGGTATATCTGCTGAAGATATTCCTATACCATTATCTTTAATATATATTTTCATGTAATTTGCAGTATTTTCAAAGTAAATTGAAATTGTTCCACTTTCTTTTGAATACTTTATACTATTAGAAATTAGATTGTACATCACCTGGGAAATTCTTTTTTTATCGCCATTTATAATCACATTAGGTATTTCTTTAGGTGCAATAAATTGAATTCCTGCACTTTCAATTTCTACTGATAAATCATTTAAAATATCGCTAAAAAAGTTACCGGAATAAAACTCACTTAATGTTATGTTCATTTTATTAAGTTCCGCTTTTGAATGTTCTAAAATGTCCTCTAAAAGCTTGGATAGCATTTTTATTCTATTTAATATTATGACACAATAATTTTCAATTCCCTTTCTATCTTTAACAATTCCATCTTTAATTCCTGAAACATATCCATGAATAGCTGTTAAGGGTGTTTTAATGTCATGTGAAAGACATGCTAAAAGTTCTTTTTCATTATTTTTTATAGCTACTTCTTTCTCTTTTGAAAACTTAAGTTCATCTCTCATAGCCTCAAAGTTATGACAAAACGCTCCAATTTCAGTGTCGTAATCATATTTGATTTTATAAGAAAAATCTCCCTTTAGAATTTTACTAGCGCTCTCATTAAGAGTAGCTATTGGCCATAATATATTCTTTTGTGCAAAAATATACACTGAGATTATTAATATAATTATTATTATCAAAGCAATACTTATAGGAATTACATCTAAGAGAGTTAAAAAATCAGGTGACTGGTCTAAAAAATCCTTCTTAGGGATAAGAAAAGCCACTGAACCAACCTCAGTATTATTTATAATGAGCGGCTGTGTATACCTAATAAATCCCGTATGCTCTAGGGAACTCTTGTTATCATATTCCATAAAATCCTGTAAGCTAACTACAGTATTTATTTTATAGTCACTTATTGATGAAAATAATACCCTTCCCTTTATATCCACAACTGTGTAATTAAAACTTGATTTTTCTTGCAAACTATCACTGTTGTTTGATAAATCCTCTTCTAATTTTACCTTTGTAGAATTTGTTAATAATCTTCCTTTATTTACGGTTGGATAAAATGTATTTTTATTATAAAACATAAAATATGAATAAATAATAGCTAAACATACAAGTATAATAGTAGATACTAAAAATACTTTTAGTTTAAAGGATATGCTTTCTCTATTCATCTAAGTCCTCCTCCCATTTGTATCCAACACTCCACACAGTTTTAATATAATTTATATTGTGCTCTGAAAACTTCTCACGAATTCTTTTTATGTAAACAGCTATTGTATTCAAATCTCCAAATCCACTTAACCCCCAAACATTATCATAAACCTGATTCTTTGAAAATACTTGGCATGGATATTCAGATAAAAAATCTATAATTTCAAATTCCCTTGAAGTAAAGTGAATTTCTTTGTCCTCATAAGTCACTTTATAGCCCTTACTATCAACAATTAGCTTTCCAAATATTTTTACACCTGAAGTATTTTCCTGCTTTCCAGAAAAGGTTTTGTATCTTCTAAGATGCGCTTTTACTCTAGCAATTACCTCCATAGGCGAAAATGGTTTTGTTATATAATCATCCGCACCCACACCTAAAGATAAAATTTTATCTATATCTCCACTTTTAGCAGATAACATTATAATTGGTATAACAGATAACCCTCTTATGGTTCTACATATTTCTATACCATCAACTTCTGGAAGCATTATATCTAAAACAATAAGATCTGGATTAAAAGTTTTAAAAACCTTAACCGCATTTCCGCCATTGTTACATAACTCAACCTTAAACTCTTCGTTTATCAAATAATCTTTTAATAAATTACCAATATCCTTGTCATCTTCAATTATAAGAATTTTTTCATTAGCCATAATATCCCCCCCTGAATAGTTGAAAATTGAAAATGGAGAGTTGAAAGTTATGGATGTTTTTCTTCACTCTGTTCAGAAAAACTATAAATTAATTAAAGATTTTCCATAGCATAGCGACGGAAAATCCACATTCACTTTCAACTTTCAACTTTCAACTTTCAACTTTCAACTTTCAACTTTCAACTTTCAACTTTCAATTCAAATTGTACACATCCTATTACCAATATAATAATATTATCATAAAATAGCCAAGAAAGAGAGTGTTACCACCCTCTCTCATTTAAAAATTCAAATATTAAACCTTCCCTTTTTTTATAATCCTTTTTAGGAAATGGTTCTAAATTAAGTTCGCCGTCTATCCTACCATCCTTTAGATATATAACTCTTGAAGCACGCGCAGCCACCTTAACATCATGTGTAACCATAACTACTGTTTGTCCTTTACTATTTAAATCTGCTAATATATCTAACACTTCTTCTCCTGTAGTTGAATTTAAAGCACCTGTTGGTTCATCTCCAAACAATATTTTAGGATCAGTTATTATGGCTCTTGCTATGGCTATTCTCTGCTGCATTCCTCCTGATACTTCTGAAGGATATTTATCTCCAGCATCTTCTAAACCAAAGCTTTTAAGAAGTTCTAATGTTTTTTCATTGACTTCTTTTTTATTTTTATTTACCCCATATCCACAATAAGCTATATTTTCAAAAAGCGTTATGTCTGGCAACAAATTTATACTTTGAAATACAAAGGATATATCTTTTTTCCTTATAGAAGACATATCACACTCCTTCATGGCAGTAATATCCTTTCCAAGAAGATTAACACTGCCACTTGTCGGCATGTCCATTCCACTTATATTATATAGAAGTGTGGATTTGCCAGACCCTGAGCTACCCATAATTACTGTAAAATCCCCTTCATATATTTCAAGCTCCAAGTTTTTTATTACATTAGTAGCTGTTTTTCCTGTGACAAAAGATTTACAAAGTCTATCTGCTTTTATAACTGAAGTTTTCATGATTTTTCTCCTATTCTCCCATTAATTCAGTAGGTTTTGCTTTTTTTATAGATTGGCAGCATATAAAGGTTACTAAAACCACTAAAACAAACATTGATAATAATAGTTCTATTACTACTTTGGGTGATATTATTAACACATCTAAGTTGTCTATTACATAAGTAATAACTGTCCTTGAGAAAGCAATATTTAGAGCAACAGCTAATAAAATACTAACTAATGTCAATAATATTATTCTATATAAATATCTATTTCGTATTTCTTTATAAGTAAAGCCCAAAGCTTTCATTATGCCAAAACTTCTTCTATTGTCTCTTATGTTCATTATTATAATATTTAATATTGTTACAATAGAGAAAATAATAAATACTGCAATTAACATATATGTGATAGGCGTTACTATACTTGGAATAGAATTAATAATATATTTCATCTGTCCCTCAATATCACTAGTAGCCTCCATATGCAAAAATTTTTTATTAACATCCTTTTCAAATGTATTATTATTTTGATTGTTTTCAAGATTTGTATATATGGTATCATATGCAGCTTCTGGGTCTTGTTTTTTTACAGAAGAGTACAGCATTCTCAATCCATATCCCTCTTCCATCATTGAATCATAGGAACCACATATTAAATAAGTTTCTTTTTTGTTATTTACGGACAGTTCAATATAATCTCCTATGGATAAACCTGCCTCCTTTAAAATATTTATAGAAACTGCTACCTCATTTTCATTTTTAGGATTATGTCCCTTAATAGTAGTAAGTCCTAAATCATCACTATAGGAGCTCATAACCGTTGCTGAATACAGATTACTTTTAATTTTATATTTTTTAGTATCTAATACTACATCATTTGATTCCATAATTCCGTAAACATAATTTTTCACTCGCTTATCTTTCTGAACGTAACTTAATACATTTTTCATATCATCTCGGGATGCATTTTCTGCTGAATTTATAGTAATGTTTGTTTTGGGGATTCCAAACCAAACATTAACATTATCCGCCATCCTGGATAATGTAAAATTAAGATTTCCAAATAGTATTGTTAAAGTTAAAGCTAAACCTAAGCTAGCTGCTATAAATGTTGAGATTTTTTTGTATTTAAATATATCATTTATTGCTAGTGCTAGTGGCGATGGACTATTTTTAATTAAGGACTTAGTTAATTTTTTCCTAGAAGAAGTAACCCCTACCGCAAGTGCCTTTACTGGTGAAATGTTATACGTTTTTCTAATTACAAAATATAGATTTAAAATTACTATAAGTGAAAAAAGAATAACTATAAGCATAAGCTCCTTAAAATCAACATTTATTCCATTAAAATTACCTATATACTTTAAAACCTTTGAAGCTGTATAGTTTAGTATAGGAATACTAGCTAAAACTCCAAGGATACTTCCAATAAATGCAATTGTAGCATATCCCACAATGTAAAACTTACCTATTTCCTTATTTGTAAAACCTAAAGCTTTGTATATTCCAATTGACTTATACTCTTTTAAAATATTGTCCCACATAATAAATCTTATAAGGAATAACGAAGCAACAAATATAAGTACCGAGGCCAAGGTTGATGCGCCACCAATCATAGAAATAAGCGCAGTTGCTCCTAATTTTAAGGTATCTTTATCCAGTAAATAACCACCTAAACCTTTTATGGAACTTATATCTTTTTCCATATTTTTTACATCTACATTTTTTTTAGGATTTATAAATATCATTTCTTCTTTTTTAAATCCAGAAAAATCATTTATATTACTATTACTAGTATATAAGCAATCAGTTCCTATCATAGAAGAGGGCTGCATGGAATCATTTATTAGTGCTGTTACTTTTAAACTTATAGTTTTATCTTTCTCCTTAAAATTAATATTGTCACCTAAAGCTACATGATAGTTATCTGAAAATAACTGTGTTATCCACACTTCTCCTTTTTCTGGAACGCGGTTATTATTTATACATTTAATTCTTGTAATTCCAAAAGGAATATTCTGTGCGTCTTCTAAAGGCACTATATCATAGCTTGATACATCTAGCTTCTCACCTTTATTATACATATTATATCCAGAACTAAGGTCTTCAAATGCTTTAACTCCATCAATTTTATTGTTACTTTTACACCAATTTAAAACATCATTTTTGGCACTTTCATTAGCCTTGTATATAATTATGTCATAATATTTATCGTTAGCATAATACTTGTTTACATAATCTGTAATTGAAGTTATTAAGGATAAACTACTTGTAAATATAAGTGTAGATAAAAATATAAACATTCCTATTAAAAAACATTGGAGTTTTTTCTTCTTAAGCTTCTGTAACCACATATTGTCACATCCTTTCTTTAGGCATATGAAAAAAAATAACAAGTCAAAGATTCTAGTATATTTTGTGCCAGGCAAGGAGGTAGGTTCCGCCGATAGTTGTGCTATCGAAGGGTTCTGCCGACGCGGCATGGCGCAAAATAGACTAGAATACTGACTAGTTATTTTTTTGAATATGCCTTGATTATATCTTACTTTCTAATAATTAAAGAAATATACTCAATTTATTAATAGAATCTTACAATATACCTTTAGGCATCTTTTTTAAGCTCTTGTCTTTATACATTCTTTCATCTGCAATTTTCATCAGCTCATCTATTGTTATACCATCTTCAGGGCATTTACTTATGCCAAGAGAAATACCTAGAGGACAAATTAGGTTTCCTATAATAATGGACTCAGTAAACCTTTCATTTATTCTTTGTACAATATTATCTAGTTCAAAATCTTCTTGTAAATCATGCAATATTATCACAAATTCATCCCCACCAATGCGTGCAACAATATCCTGTTTTCTAATTGAAGAAAGGAGTTTTTTAGCAACATTTATTAAGATTAAATCTCCTATATCATGACCATAAGAATCATTGATTGGCTTAAATCCATCTAAATCAATAAAAATCAGAGCAAATTTGTTTCCTGAACTTTCATAATTTTTAATAGTTAACTTTAATTTATCAAAAAATAGTCTTCTATTCGGAATATTTGTAAGCTTATCATAATTAGCTAACTTGTCCAAATGCTGTGATAGTTCTTTGTATTTTTCTTTACCTTTATAAAGCTCTTTTTCTACTTTTTTAATGTCAGTTATATCATGAATATTTAATACTGCGCCTACTGCTCCATCAAATCTACTTTCGGCTATAGAAAATGAAACCAGTGAATTAATTATTTTACCCGCAGAATCCACTAAGTCAATTTCAACATTGAGAAGTACTTTTTCATTAAGTAAAGTTTTAAACTTTTCCTCATCATATTTCTTTGATTTAAAAAAATAATATAGTGGTTTATTAATTATCTGCTCCGAGTTATATTTAAAAAGTTCCTCAGTTGCATGATTGCAAGTTATAATAATTCCATTGCTATCAACCATTATTATAGGATCCATAACTGTTTTCAAAATCAAATCAGGAGATGCCGCATCATATACACTTATAAGTTTTATATTTTTAATAATATAAAAGAAAACAATACCCCAAACTATAGATATTAAATTAAAAAAAGGTGGAATTATTGGAGAAATAGCAGGTAAAATCAAATCAGTAAAAAAACCTATTATTACCGATACAACATCAATGACTATAATGCTTTTTAATTGCTTTAAAAATCTAATTCTATTACTTTTTTTTATCCATACATAGGTAGAATATAACGAAATGCTGCAATATATCAAAGTATACAAAATATACACCCAAAACCATAATGATTTTATATTTAATACATATGTCCATCCCAAGCCAATTTTACTTTGTACTAATCCTTTAAGAACTGGTGTCTCTTCACTGAATAATGTTTTAAGAAGGAGAACTACTGGTAATGTATATAATAAAACATACCACTTAATCCCTTGACATTTTTTAGTTATTCCTGAAAGTATAAGAAAAGAATGTGTTGTAAATACCCAAAATAGAAGCCATCCAAATGAACTAATTCGATACCAGAACATAGCACTTCTCATTGTTGGTGCAGTATAAAAAAAGGTATCCGCAAATGACCAAATACCAAAACAAAAATTGACACTAGCTGATAGTTTATTTAATATTTCCTTATGATTTAATTTTAAAATATATATTCCCAAAATAATGAAGCTATATGCATTAAAAAAAGAAATTAGCGATAAAATATTCATAACAAAAACCTCCACAAATTTTGGAATCTAATAATACGAATTTTCATAATTTCTACTTATATATTATAAATTATATTTCATTCTTCAGTTAATTACAACTAAATTCTCCATGTTTATCTATATTTTCCTATTATGTATTAAGACGTTTGGAAAAAAATAACAAGTCAATTTAGTAGCTAAATTGACTTGTTATTTTCTCATACACTTAAATATTCATTAATTTATACTAGAAGTTTTAGCATTAGGGCTTAAATCATATAGTTCAGTAGAATTAGCTCCACCGCCAAAGCCACCAAATCCACGGGACTGATTATTTGAACTTTGTTTTTTTGAAGTAGTAGTAGTAGTAGTGGAATTCTTCCATTCACTATCTGGAACAAGTTTACCATTTGCTTTAATCCAGCTCATAATAGCACTATTTGAATTACTTCCTGCAGCTCCTCCAAATCCCATTCCTCTACCTGCGCCTGAACTTGCCATAGCATATCTTATCTCTCCATCAGCTACTAATTGTTTAAACTGGGCTACAGTAAGTATTGGATCGGATCCACTAAACCCTCCAAGCGTCAATATAGGTTTACCAGTTTTAAGAATTAAGTCTGAACCATAAGTCATTGCTGAAGGAACTTCAACCAGATATTTTTCATTTTTATTATTAGCTTCTAAAAAATTTATAAGCTTTGAGTTATCAGTGGTAGTTTCAGCTCCAAGCCCTTGCTGTCTGCTTGAAAAAAGTTCTAACCCTGCCGAAGGACTACTACCATTCATTTCATGAAACATTGGTGTAAATGACCAAACCGTTGGTGCCACTAAAAGCCCTATAAAAGCAACACTAATTAGTATATTATTCATTTTAGCATTGCCTTTATCTGGAACATTGTTTCTAGTGATATTAACTATAGCAAGAATTATTGAAAATACAATGGCTAAAAGTCCTGTTATTAAAATAACAATTTTATAACCATTTGAGGTACTATAGTTATAGGACAGAATACGTATTTCAGCAAGGCCATTTAAAATAAATGCCGCTGGTAAAATCCATTTTTTCCAACCATCCTCTTTGAAAAGCTTCCACATAGCTACTACTCCAATTCCAACTAAAGCTGCAATAGATGGTGCCATTGTGGTTAAATAATATGTGTGAGTTATATTTTTTGAAAAACTAAAATATATAAACTCAGGCAATAACCACGTGAACCATAATAGTAATGATAGCTTTCTTTTATTATCAAAGGGTGCTTTAAGTCTTTCCTCTATACCTGCCACAGCAAATCCAATTAGGGCAAGTGGAAGAAGCCACGCTATTTGATCTGACATATTATTATTAGAAATCAATCTCACAATACTAATATTTGAATTCTGTCCTCCCATGCCATATTGTCCTGATCTGCCCTTAGTGCCATCTTTACCTTTTGCCATCTGGGTCCACATATTGGTGTTACTTGATCCATTTTTTAATGATCCTTGCTTATCTTGACCTCTACCAAAATTATTTCCGCCTCCACTTCCACCTTTACCTCCACCAAAATTATTTCCACCTAGTCCTACTCTCTGTAGTCCATTGTGGCCTATTATAAGTTGAATAACTGTATTATTGGTACTACTGCCTATAAAAGGTCTATCGCTTGTGGGTACTAAATCAGTAATTACTGCCCAAGATAGGGATACGGCTAAAAGAACAATTGTACCTAGAACAAGATGTTTTATCCTCTTTTTGAATGGTATAGCTGAAGAAAGAAGATACGTTATATATATAGCAGGAGCCACCATGTATGCTTCTACCATTTTAATATTAAAACCTATTCCTACAATTACTAAACTTAATATAAGATATTTGAATTTTCCTTGTTCGGCAGCTATAAAAAGAGCCCAACATGCAAGTACTAAAGACAAAACAAGTAAGTTATCTATTGTATTATTTCTGCTTGCTGCTACAAATATAGGCGTTACCGCTAGACATAGCGCTGCAATTAATCCTGCCCCTACTCCAAAAGACCTTTTAACAAGGTGATATAAAACCCAAACTGAAATTACTCCAGCAATTGCTTGTGGAAGAATTACACTCCATCCGTGAAAACCAAATATTTTTGCGAATATGGTTTGTATCCAGAAACCAAAAGGTGGTTTATCAATGGTTACAAATCCTGCTGGGTCATAGGATGCAAAAAAGAAATTTTTAAAGTTCATCATCATGCTTTTTACACCAGCTGCATAAAAAGTGTTGGCATACCCCTCTATGCCTATATTTGCAAAATTTAATACTGCAGATAGAATTAAAATTAGTGCTAGTAAAACTTTCTCCCTTGTTGATTTTATTTCTTCCTTCAAATTAACAACCTCCTTAGTTGATTACATTCTTTTTATCAGGCTTATTATAATTTATCGTGCTAGCAATTATATAATTAGGTCTAGCTTTACTTTCATCGAAAATTCTTCCAATATATTGACCCATTATGCCAATACTTATAAAAATCAACCCAAACATCAAAAGATTAATTGCTATAACTAAGCCAAAGTTCAAAATTGATGCATGGTTAACTGCATTGTCTATAATAACAGCCACAAGTGAAATTAATCCTGCAAAAAAAGTTAAACCTCCAAAATATGATGAAATTACAAGTGGTTTATAGGAAAATGATGTTATACCATCAAAGGCTAGCTTCATCATTTTTTTTAATGGATATTTGCTCTCTCCTGCAAATCGTTCCTGTCTTTCCATTTCAACAAATGTCTGCTTATATCCAACCCAACTAACAAGCCCTCTTACGTATCTATTTCTTTCAGGAAGAGAAGTTAAAGCATCACAAACCTTCCTGTCTATAAGCCTAAAATCTCCTGTATCTACAGGAATATCAATACTGGTCATACTCTTTAATAGCCTATAAAATGTTTTTGCAGTGAATTTTTTTAAGAAAGTCTCACCTTCTCTCTTAATTCTTTTTGCATATACAACTTCGTATCCTTCTTTCCATTTTTCAATCATCTTCGGAATAACTTCTGGGGGGTCCTGAAGGTCCGCATCTATAACAACAATGGAATCCCCTAACGCTAGATCCATTCCTGCCGTTATTGCACACTGATGACCAAAATTTCTAGAAAAATTTATTAGTTTGATTTTTTCATCCTTACCACATATCTTTTCAACTATATCTCTTGTGGCATCACGACTACCATCATTGATAAATATGATTTCATAATTTTCTTTAACGGAATCCATAACGCCTTTTAATCTTTTGTAACTCTCATCAATAACAAGTTCTTCATTATACAATGGTACTACTACAGAATAAACTATATCATTATGCATTTACCTCACCTCATTCTCATTTCTTAACTAATTTAAATAGCGTTTATGCAATTTTATGTTTTTTATTTTTTTGGGGGGGTGGAGCATTTATTATGATATTACCTAATTTAAATGTCAGTTTAGTGTCATGTTTATGAACAATATTTAATATTTACAAAAAAATTCAAAAAAATATAAGTGTTACGCCTTAATATGTAAGGCGTAACACTTATATTTTGTTACCTACTTAATTATTTAGAAACCGGTGGAGCAATCTCAACTACTTCGCCATCATAGCCTAAGATTAATGTTATATAATCGTTAGCTGCTAAACTTGCATAAGTTGTTTTAAGCTGAGATTTATTAAAGTACTGACTAAATTGATAGTTTACCCCATTAACCGTTATGGAAGTTGCATTAATTTTATTAGGTGCGAAACTATCAATCTTTCCATAAACAGTGCTTTCATTTACATAAATATATCTATTTTTATTCCAAATGTCAGATACAAAATAAACTACATCGTCATCATTTAGACTATCTAAAGACACACCATACTGTCCATTCCTATATATAAATACCCCATTATCTTGACTTATTTCACTTATAATATTATTTGTGTCATCTACATAAGGTTGAGGATCACTAAAGTATGGGTCAACAATTACTGCATAATCATATGCGCCACTACTATCCTTTGCTAGAATAATTGAAGAATAAGGCTGCACTACGTTAAGCGCCGTATTGTAATCTGGTTCCTTCTGTCCATGATAATAATAAACTGATGCCTGTGGTAATGTTATAGTTTCAGACTGCCCTGCATCATTTGTACAAGTTATATTAGAATTTAATACGCTTGTTACAGAATAATTCTCAATGGTATTATCTGATTTCTGAACTTTAGTAATGTTATTTCCAGAAATATATAAATCATACTTAGCTCCAACATTAAGATTTTGAACTCCGTTTAAACAATTATATACCGTTGGAGTTGAACCTGAATTTTCAATTGCTAAAACTTCATCATCTGTTAGGTTATCCGATGTTTTTGAGTTTCCTAGAATTGTAACTCCACCTACTAAAGTTCCAGTTTTTTGACTTATACTTCTTAGTGCTACTATGTTTCCATCATAACCTTGTATGGCTTCTACTAAATCTCCAATATTAAAAGAAGTAATATTACTCAAATCCATATCACTGCTATAATTATAACTTGTATTGTCAATTTGTATGCCCGTTGCTGATGAAGCATTAGTTAAAAATTCTGTAATGTTTCCCTGTATATTATTTTCAAAAATTTGTATTTTTCTATTTTGACCATTAACATCTGTTACACTATAAACTGCATCCATATCTTCAATATCATTTTTAGTTGCACTTTGTCCATTTTTAACAATTGGTGTATTAGGATCAAATGTTATATCTCCTAAGCTATTTGATGTAGGGTCAAAGTTTAAAGCAATTTGTGGTTTACTATATAAAGGATCCACAATTACTGCAGAAGCATATCCAGTGTTAGTTGAATCATATGTGAATATTATTGTAGTATCAACTTTTAATAAATTAGCTAAATTTGTATAACTTTCTTGTGTACCATGATAATAGTATATAACTCCAGAAGGAAGTGTCATGCTACTTGCACCATTATTACTATTATAATATACTGTATCTCCTGTTGCGGAACTAACCGTAATGCTTTGTGTATTAGTAATCACTCCGTAAACAGTATCAATATCTCCATTTGTTACTCCAAGTCTATATGTATTTCCAACTGCTAAGTTTGTACTAATACCCGAAGTATAAAGTACTCCTTTGTCAGTAAGTACAGATCCATTTGCCACATTAGTTGATGTTTGTGGAGTATCCATTATAGTATAATCTCCATAAAGATTTACTGACTGTAAATAAGTCTCAGGTGCACTTGCTGCACTTGTGCTTTTAATATTTGTGCCAAGCAATCTATCAAACATCAATGCAGCAGCCCAAACAGTAAGGTTATTATTACTATTGAAATTAATATCAGTTGTTAATTTTAATTTTTTTGCCTTATTAGTGTAATTATTTGGCCATGTACCTGTTAGATCTGAATCTGTATATCCTAAAAGTTTCACTAAAATTGTGCATGCATCTGCATAATTTATAGGTAGTTCAGGATGAAAATTACCATCAGCCATACCGTACATTAAATTCATATTTGCCAAAGCATTTACATCTCCGCTAAGAGCACTGTTAGGATCTATATCTGGATAAATTGTTGATCCATCCATGGTTGACGCTAAATCACTTGAACCACTTATAGCAATTATAGCTTTTGCAAAATCTCCTCTAGTTAAAACACTATCTCCATTTGTTACAGAACTGTCAATAACGTCAATCTGTTTCATCCTAGCAAGTGGATCTTGCCAATCCACATTAGTGGGACTGGCAAATACTGCAACAGGACCTAAACTAGTAATTAAAAATACTAAAAACAATATTAAGCTTCCGAAAGATTTTTTTAATTTCATTTTTCACACCATCCTTTATTATTCAAACATTAACGCATCTATAGGATTTAGATTTGCAGCTTTATTAGCAGGATACATTCCAAAGACAACACCAATTATTAGAGAAAAACCAAAGGAAATTAAAATCCAATTTATTGGATATACTTCAGCGGTTAAGTGGAATCCGCCTATTATAAATTTTATAACAGAAACTCCTATTAACACTCCAGCGAGTCCACCTATTCCTGTAACCATCAAAGCTTCAATTAAAAATTGACTAAGAATACTGCCCCTTTTAGCTCCAATAGCCTTTCTAATACCAATTTCTTTTGTTCTTTCAGTTACGGACACAAGCATTATATTCATTATGCCTATGCCTCCAACAAGTAAAGCAATAGATGCAATTCCACCAACTACAAGCATAAGTATACTTGTTATTGAGTTAAGACTTGATAGCATCTGTGCCATGTTACTAACTCTATAATCACTAGTATTTCTATATAAATTATAAAGAAATGTGTTTACCCTAGCAACAGCAGCATTAGCAGTATCTGAAGTAGTAGCTTCCATAACAAAACTCCTTATATTTGCATTTTTGTTTAATCTTGTAGCCACTGTTACTGGAATAATAATCTCATCATCCGTAGTTCCAGTTTGACCATTATTTGTTTGCTGAAGTACACCAACTATTTGAAACTGCATGCCATTTATTTTTATTGTGCTATTTATAGGGTTAGTACCAGGACAAATAGCATTAATTACCGCAGTACCAACCACTGCAACTTTTTGGTTGTCAGTAATATCCATTTGGTTTATAAATCTTCCACTTTGCACATTAGTATTTTTTATACTAGAATAATCAGGACTTGTCCCTATTAACGTAGTACTAGTATTCTGATCCCCCATCTTTGCTGTAACAGTAGTGGATATAGATGGAGCTATAGCACCTATAACATCGCTATTTTTTTGTTGAAACTTTACCATATCTGAATAAGTAATGTCTTTGTTACTATTTCTACCTATAACCATTACTTGAATTAAGTTTGTACCAAGACTTTGTACTGAAGCTGTTATTTTTTGTGTACTGCCTTCTACATAAGATGTTGCTATAATAACAGCTGCAACACCAATTATTACACCAAGCATGGTAAGGAAAGATCTAATTCTATTAGATACAATACTTTTTATTGCCATTCTAAAACATTGAGCTAAACTCATTATTTCACCTCCACATCCTCAGTAATTTCACCATCTTGAATTCTTACCATACGCTTAGCTTGTCTAGCAAGATTGTTATCATGTGTTATTAAAATAATGGTATTTCCATTTGCATTAAGCTCTTTTAAAATACCCATAACTTCTATTCCTGTTTTACTATCAAGAGCTCCTGTAGGCTCATCTGCAAGTATTACAGGTGGTCTTGTTACTAGCGCTCTAGCAATAGAAACTCTTTGCTGTTGTCCTCCTGAAAGTTCGTTAGGTTTATGATGCATTTTTGATTTTAATCCTAAACTATCTAAAGATTTTATTGCTCTTTCTCTAATTTCTTTAGGTTTAACTCCTTGATATATAAGTGGCAACTCAACATTTTCTATTGCAGATAACTTTTGAAGCAAGTTGTACCTTTGAAAAATAAATCCTATTTTAAAATTTCTTATTTCCGCTAATTGGTCATCTTTAAGTCTACTAACTTCTCTACCATCAAGCTTATAATTACCTGAAGTAGGAGTATCAAGACATCCAAGCATATTCATAAGTGTAGATTTTCCTGATCCTGATGGCCCGATTATTGAAACAAATTCGTGAGCATTTATGTGTAAACTTATATTATTAAGAGCAGTAACTTTAATTCCACCCATTGTATAGATTTTGGACATATTAGAGATTTCTATCAATGTGTTCCACCTCCACTTGTGCTGCCACTTCCAGTACTGCTTCCACTACTACTGCCACTACTACTGCCACTTCCAGTACTGCTTCCACTACTACTACTACTACTACTACTACCACCGCCACTTCTTGAACCACCGCCATAACCGCCGCCGCCGCCCATGCCGCCGCCCATACTAAATCCTGAGCTTGAACTTGAGCTACTACTTTGAGCCGCTTGTAGCTGTGGTAAAATTATTACATCACCTTCACTTAATCCACTTGTCACTTGCATATAATTATCGTCATTAACTCCAACCGTAATTTGTTTTAGATATGCATTTGTATAATAACTGTTGCTATTACTGCTGCTTTTTGACTTACCTGTGCTTGCACCTTTTGAATAATTACCGCCACTTGAACTTTTTGATGACCAATTAGTACTTGTAGACTTCTTACCATTTGATCTTACCCATACATAATATTTATTATTTCTTTGTGTTACTGCTTCTATAGGAACTTCTAAAACATTTTTAACATCATTTACCTCAATATCAGCATTTGCATTCATACCACTTCTTAATTGAGCACTTGGATTAGTAATTTGAATAGTTACATTAAAAGTAGCTACCCCATTACTTGCCGTTCCATCATAAGGTATGGTTTCAACTACTCCCTGTAAAGGCGTTGTTGAAGTATCAGGTAGTGCATCTATTGAAACGTTAACCTTTTGACCAACTGCAAGTTTTGGCATATCAAGTTCATCAATAGGTGCTTGAAATTGTATTTGATTTGTATTTTCTACAATTGCTATTGTCTCTCCTACACTTACATTATCACCAACGTTTAAAGTTAGAGATGTAATAGCCCCATCTATAGGTGCATATATCTTATAATCATCAATGGTTTGTTGTGATAGAGCTAGCGCTGACTGTGCAGCTTGAACCTTAAGAGCTGCTAATTGATTGTTTTGGGTTATAGTATTATTTTGTATTGAGACAAGTACATCACCACTATTAACTTGCTGATCATTTTGAACTGATATAGTGCCAACAGTTCCACCTTGCTGAGCATATACTACTTGCTGGTTTACATACGCTAAACTTCCATTTTGTACACTTGATACAGCTCCACTTGATGTGTTAATTTCTGCATCAGCAGTCATACCACCAAGAAGACCCCCTGGATTGTTTATATCAATTTCAACTTGAACTATTTTACCACCAGAACTTGTAGTGTCATTTTGATTATTAATATACGCTACTGTACCTTGCACAGACTGCATCAATGAAGTTAAAGATACGGTTGCTGTCTGTCCTACTGATATTTTAGAAACGTCAGTAGTATTAAATGGTACCACTAATTTTAATTTTGAGGTATCAGTAACAGTTAGAACAGGTGCTCCTGTTTGAATAGTTTGTCCTGCATTAACTAGAATATTACTTACCTGACCTGTAAAAGGTGCTTTTACTAAAAGGTTATTTGGATCTACATATGTACTTTGGTAAGATACCTGTGCTTGCTGAAGTGCATTTTGCTTTGATTGAAGATCCTGCGCTGCAGTTTTATCATCAATTTCTGCAATAAGAGCTCCTGCTTTTACCTTGTCACCTTGCTGAAAATAAAGATTTGTAATTTTACCTGAAACTTCTGTAACTTCTGTTGCACTCTGGGAATAAGTTAAAGGTCCTGAACCTGTAACCGTAACATTTATGTCGCCTTTTTTTACAACTGCAGTTCTTTGCACAACGGGCTTTGTCCCAAAAAACTTTTTGTAATTTAAACCTATCCATGTTCCACCTGCAATTAATATTATAATTACTAAACCAATTATAATATTTCTCTTAGTACAAATCTCTTTTAATCTTGTTTTTAAATCTAATTCCATTAAATTTACCTCCATCCAAAGTTATCAACATTTCAATTTTTAAATTTAACTATAATAATTTTAATATTATTACCTAATATCATATTTTTGCATTCTATAAATTAATGCTGAACGCGTAATATTTAAAAGCTGAGCAGCTTTACTTTGATTTTCATTACTCATCTTTAGTGCCTTTATAATCAATTGTTTTTCTAAATCTTCTAGGTTTAACCCATTTTCTGGAAAATATATAATTGGATCTTTAGTGCTTTTCTTGGGATTAATTATTTCCCTAGGAAGGCTTGTAGACCTTATATATGTATCATTGTTTAATATAACAATTCTTTCAATAACATTTTCTAGTTCTCTTATATTACCAGGCCAATGATATTTTTTTAATAACTTAATAGTTTCCGTGTTGATATCTTTAATTTTTTTATGAGTATCATATTTTTTTAAAAAATGGTAAACAAGAGCTTCTATATCTTCTGTTCTATCTCTTAATGGCGGTACTTCTATCTGCACTACATTTAGCTTATAATAAAGATCTGCTCTAAATTCTCCCCTTTCTATCAATTCCAAAAGGTTTTCACTAGTTGTAGCTATTATTCTTACATCTGTAGTTAGGTTAGACTCCCCACCAACTCTTTTGAATTCCTTTTCTTGAAGTACGTTCAAAAGTTTCACCTGAACATTTAAACTTAATTTTTCTATATCATCAAAAAACATTGTTCCTTTTGTTGCAAGCTCAAGTTTTCCTAACTGTTTTTGATGTTGGCTAGAAGGAACTCCATCTTGAAACCCAAATATATCCCTTTGAACCAAATTTTCAGGTATAGTACCACAGTTAAAAACTATGAAACGTTCCTTACTTCTACTACTTAACTGATGTATTCTTCTTGCAATCAGTTCCTTTCCAGAGCCCTTTTCACCTGTAATTAGTACTGCTGCTGCTGTATCTGCTATTTGATTGACACAAGTATAAATTGAATTCATTTTTTCATTTTTGCTTACAACTATTTCCTCTTCAATATTTTTTATCGTTTGGCTTCTAAAATATTTTACTTCTTCTTTTAATCGTACTATTTCCATTGCCTTCTGTGTTTGAATCAATAACTCATTTACATCAAAAGGTTTCGTTATATAATCATAGGCGCCCTTCTTCATACTTTCTATGGCTGTATCAATACTACCATGAGCTGTAATTATTATAACTACAATATCCTTTTGAATTGTTTTAAGCTTCGTTAAAACCTCCATTCCATTTATATCTGGAAGTCTCAAATCTAAAAACACTATATCAAACTGTTGCCTTTCAAATTCCAAAAGTCCCTGCTGACCACTTAAAGTTAGACAAATCTCATAATCCGTGACTTCAAAAACTTTTTTAATAATCCACCCTATATACTCTTCATCATCAATCACAAGAATTTTATTCACCATTTTCACCTCCTTTATCACTACTAATGCAACTTAATCTAACAATAAATGTGGATCCTTGTCCTTTTTTACTGAAAACATCAATACCTCCACCATGCATCTCAATAATGCCATTGCTAATAGAAAGTCCTAAGCCTGTTCCCCTTGGTTTTGTTGTATAGTATGGATCAAATATATTTTTTATCTCATTATCATCCATTCCAATACCTGTATCTTCAACATATATTTTTATCCATTTATTCTCTGTAGTAGTACTTATTGAGAGAGTTCCTCCATTTTCCATAACCTCACAAGCATTTATAATTATATTTACAAATACTTGTTTTATTTTATCGCAATCTATTAATAACTTTGGCAAATTATCCTGAAGATCTAACTGGAGCTTTACATTATTGTCATTAATATATTTTCTAGTAAAGGATAAAACTTCCTCAATTAAATGATTTATATCCATATGAATTAAAACTTGCTTTGATGGTCTTACATAATCAAGTAATTCTTGAATAACTTTATTTTCTCTGTCCGATTGTTCTTTTACTATTTTTACATATTCGTCCAGTCCTTCAACTTCACTAAAATCTCTCTCCATAAGCTGTACTGTTCCTCTTATAATTCCTAGTGGATTTCTTATTTCATGTGCTACACCTGAAATCATATGTCCTAGGGCAGCTAATTTTTCAGATCTTGCCAGTTGTTCTTCAAGACGTTCTTTACTTTCTAAAGTCTCAGTCATTTTATTAATGGATTTAGTAACTATGCCTAAATCCCCATCTATGTCTTCTATTCTATAGGATAAATCTTTTGACATAATCTCAAGACCATTTCGTATTTTGGTAATGTTTTCATTTAAATGATTAACCATAATTACCATTACAATGAGTCCTAATATCATTCCAATTAATCCTAAAATTAATGCATATATTAAATTTAAGGACATAAAGCTAATTTGAGGTAATATAGCTTCTTCACCCCATACCACTGCAATAATTTGATTATGGTAAAGTAATGGATGAAAATATGTTAAAATTTCTATTTCATTGTGATTTATGTAATTAATCTTATCTTTTCTTGTGGCTGATACTTGTTTAATGTAATCATAAAGATCTTTGTTATCTTTCTCTTCATTAGTTGTTTTTAATTGACCTAAAGAATTACCATTATAATATTCTCCAAACATATAATTTTTATTATTAGCAGATATATATATACCAATTCTAGTACCTTTTGCAGACTTAGAGTTTGGCACAAATTTATCTTCCAAATTCTGTTCAACATTTTTAATATCTCCATTGTTGTCTTTTAGATTATAAATTTCACCTTTATTCACAGCACCATCCAAGTAGTATAGAATATTTTTCATTCTTTCTTCTTGCATTGCCTTTACTGTATTTGTGATATTAAATGGCATAATTATATTCCATACAGCAACAGCTATCGGTACAGTTAATATTAAACTTATTACAAAAATTATCTGAAGTTTCAAACTTTTATTTAAAAATGATTTAAACATATAGTCCTCCATTTTAAATAGTTTTTATATTTTTTGCCAAAATAAACCTTGACATAATAGGTAGAATTTGTTATCATGATATTATGGTATCATTTTAATTATATACTATATGTTATATTCGATTATATACTATTTTATTGTTTGAAAGCAAACAATTATTGTCTGTTATTAAACAATTTTAAGCATGTTAAAAAAAACCCACGGCAATAACTTGTCGTGGGTTTCATTTCGCTCACAGAAACTACTTAACTATTAAATATTCATGTGCATCTTTTAAATGCTGTCTTATTTTTAAATGCTGAGGACATACATTTTCACATTTCCCGCATTCTACACATACCGAGGCATTGTTTTCTTTTTTAATCTCATTTCTATACACATTTGAAGAATTTTTAGTATTATTGTACATAGCGGCCTCATTATATAATCCAAATATTCTAGGAATGTCAATACCCTTAGGACATTGTATACAATAGCGACAACCCGTACAACTAACCTTTGTAAGCTCATTAAACTTTGATTTAACTTTTTTTATTAATTCTTTTTCACTATCAGTCAATAAATCAGGTGAAACTTTGCTTGCAATTTTTATATTTTCATCGAGTTGTTCCATTGAGTTCATACCACTTAAAACCACAGTTACTTCAGGTTGATTCCATAACCAAGATAAACCCCACTCAGCTGGAGTACGTTTTTCTATGCTACTATCCCACAATTGCTGTACTTCAGTTGGTGGTGCAATAGCAAGTTTCCCTCCCAAAAGTGGTTCCATAACAATTACAGCCATATTCTTATTTGCAGCATGCTTCAAACCTTCAATACCAGCTTGGTTGTATTCGTCCATGTAGTTATATTGTATCTGACAAAAATCCCAATCATAATAGTCTACTATGTCCTTAAAGGTTCCAATATCATCATGGAATGAAAAGCCAATAAATTTTATTTTTCCAGATTTTTGTGCACTTTCTAAGAACTTAATAACATCTAGTTTTTTGCATTTATCCCATGTATCTTTATTTAGTGCGTGAAGAAGATAAAAATCTATATATTCAACATCAAGTCTGTCAAGTTGTTCATTAAGAAGTCTGTCAAAATCCTCGTATGTATTAACGTTCCATATAGGCATTTTATCAGCTATATATGTTTTTTCTCTATATCCATCTTTAAGTGCTTTCCCAAGTACTACTTCACTTTTGCCTCCGTGATATACATAGGCTGTATCAAGATAGTTAACACCATTATCAACAGCTTTTCTTAATTGTGATATTGCTTCCTTTTCATTAATGCTACCATCTGGCATTAGAGGATACCTCATACATCCAAAACCAAGTGTAGATACCTGAATATTATGTTTTCCAAATTTTCTAAATTGCATTACAAATCCCTCCACTAAAGATACTTTTTAACATTATACCATATTGATTATTTAAATCCAATTTTATTAAGGAAATCCTTTACATTTCAGTGTCCTTGTATCGTTATTTAAACATATATTTCTTTCTCTTTCTTACAAAAGTTGATGGGTCTATACATAGTGATTTTGCTGCAGCTCGAACATTACCATATTTATCATAGGCTTTTTTTATAAGTTTCTCTTCTAATTCATTCAGAGCTTCCGATAAATTTATTCCTTCCCCCAGCTCATTTAATGTCACCACCATGCCGCTTGAACCAATAATATTTGTTGGAAGATCGGATTTTTTTATTACATCATCTTCACTCATTATTACCACTCTTTCAACAATGTTCTTAAGTTCCCTAACGTTTCCTGGCCAACTGTATTCATACATACACTTCAAAGCTTCCGAAGCAAAAACTTTTTTAAAGCTATATTTTTCATTTAATTGTCCTAGAAAGAATTTGACTAATGGAATAATATCTTCATTTCTTTCTCTCAGTGGAGGAATAGATATTGGCACAACATTTAATCTATAATATAGGTCTTCCCTAAATTGTTTCTTTTTTATCATATCTTCAAGATCTCTATTAGTGGCCGCCAAAACTCTGACATCAATTTTTATTGATTTAGTTCCACCAATTCTTATTATCTCTCTTTCTTGAAGTACTCTTAAAAGTTTAACTTGCATTTCCATTGGAAGTTCTCCAATTTCATCTAGGAAGATAGTACCTCCTGAAGCGAGTTCAAACAGTCCTATTTTACCATCCTTACTTGCACCTGTAAATGCACCCTTTTCATAACCAAAAAACTCAGATTCTATAAGATTTGCAGGAATTGCTCCACAATTTATCTTTATAAATTGCTTGTCACTTCTGCTACTAGCTTTATGAATATACCTAGCTACTTCATCCTTACCAACTCCAGTTTCACCAAGCATAAGAACTGTTGTGTCTACCTTTGCAACTCTATTTGCAAGCTGAATTATTTCAACAGTCCTATGATCTTCTACCACCATATCAGAAGTATATAACAATTGAGCTCTCATCTCTTCAATTTCAGAAACATACTTCTTAGTAATCTCCATATTCTTTTGAAGCTGCTCCTTAAGATCATGAAGCTGTGTTACATCTCTTACATTAGTTACTACCATAACTATTTTACCAGTCTCATCAAAAATCGGATTACTTGTAACTAATGCTTTTACTCCAGAACTAAACTCTTGTTGTATTGTAGTTGTTTCCCTACTTTTAAGCACTAAAAGAGTAGCTGATTGCGATACATATCCATTCTCTACTAAATATTTCATGTTTTTTCCTAACACATCCGATCTTTTAAGACCTGTAATTCTTTCATATGCATGATTTACTTTTAAGGTGTTGGCTTCTCCATCTGTAATATAAATACCATCATAAGAAAACTCTACAACTGCATCCAACTGGAGTAAACTTAATTTTGTGTTTTTTATATCATTGTAGTCTTTTTCTTCTATTAATTCCTTTGTCTTCAATTTAAACCCTCCTACACTCAACCCACCATATAATTATATCATTCACATATTAAGTTTGTAATAATCTTTGCTCTATTATATGTGATGTTATGAAAAAATTCAAATTTAGACATTGAAAAATACGCCTCAAATAATAAAACATGCCATATGAGACAATGTATTCCATAGTCTCATGTGGCATGTAACTTCTATTTCTATTCGTAAAACTCAGGAGCATGTTTTATTGTTTCAAAGAAAGGCATATCATGTGCAAACATAACTTTTGCATTATATTTCTTTTGAAGCTTTCTTACTTTTTCAATAGAATTATAGTAAGCTATACTATCATACATAATTCCTGAAGCTTTTGCAGGTGGTCCATAATTTTCTGATGTATATATGCAATCTTGTGGAAATATTAGTGTACCATCTTTTTCAAGATGAAGAACTAGACCTAATATACCTGGTGTATGTCCTGGTAAGGTAATAACTTCTATTCCCTCAGCCAATTCGAAATCTTCTTCTACTAAATGATATTGTTTTATTGGCACTTCTAAATCTGCCTTTATATAAGCTCCATGTGTGCTAGGATCTGGATTCGAATGTACCAAAGTTAGACCATATTGAAAATCTGCTTTGTGAACATAAACGTCAGCATGTTTAAATAAGTCTAAGTTTCCAGCATGATCTAAGTGCATATGAGAAAGAACAACCGTTTTAATATCTTCTGGTTTAGTATTACACATTTCTAATTGTTTTTCTAAACTTTGAAAATCTTTTTTATAGAAAGGAAACACATTACTTAGTCCTTCTGGCCAATATCCTTCCATAGCTTTTGGATTACTTCCTACATCATATAAAATTTTTCCACTTGGATGATCAATTAAAACCGCCATTACAGGTATTTTTATCCAATCAGTCATTACATTATGGTTATCCTTTGATCCTGCTTTTGACATTGCCACCATTGAACTCTTATCACACTCTAACCAGCCTGTGTCTAATACATAAACTTTCATAATTCAATACCCTCCTGTTTTTTCATTTGCTTTTTTAGTTTACCCTAAAATTTAAGTTTTAAATCTTTTTTCCCACTCTAAAATTAGGCATGTCCAAAATTAAGCCAACGCAGTAAATATCACTGCACCTAGTATACCCCCAACTATTGGTGCAACAACTGGAATCCAAGCATATCCCCAGTTTGAATCTCTTTTTCCTTCTATAGGGAACAAAGCATGTACAATACGTGGTGCTAAATCTCTCGCTGGATTTATTGCAGTACCTGTAGCACCGCCAAGACATAATACTATAGCCCAAATCAACATACCTAGTGCAATAGGTGCAACACCATCTGCTAGTTTGTTTGATGTTATTCCTAATATTCCAATTAAAAGAATTGCTGTTCCAAGAGCCTCACTTAAGAAATTAAATAATGTATTTTTAACTGCGGGACCAGTTGAAAATGTAGCAAGTACTTCATCTTTATTTTCAGTTTCTTTAAAGTGAGAATTGAAATGTACCCATACCATAACTCCTGCTAAAAATGCTCCTATAAATTGTCCTGCAATATAAGTTGGAACCTCAGACCAAGGGAATTTACCTATAACCGCCAAGGCTATTGTAACAGCAGGATTTAAGTGAGCACCACTTAGCCTCGCAGAAACGAATACAGCCATAACTGCAGCTAATCCCCAACCTGTAGAAATAACTATCCAACCTGAATGCTCTGCTTTTGATTTTCCTAAAACAGCTCCACCAACAGCGCAATCACCTAACAAAACCAATATAAATGTACCAATAACTTCTCCCCAAAAATGTGTCATAATAATAATTCCTCCTTAGTTATAAAATTTATTTGTATTTTTTTAATATTTCATTAGCAAATCATGATTAATATCCAATAGATTGAAAAATATACATTTATGAATACGTTTTCATTATTCTGACTTTTAACCCTATAAAACCGTTTGTGCTATTTTACATACTATTCCATTGGAATAAAATAACAGGTCAATTTTGAGAGATAATTTTGTGCACTACAAGGAAACAGGTGACCTTAATACTCAGTAGCCTTAGCAGGTTCTGTTGAAGAAGTAATACTCAAAATTATCCGCCAGATTGACCTATTATTTTTTTGAAGCTAACTTAACTAATCTTTCATTTGCTATTTTAACTAAAATTTAGTTTTAAATCTTCTTTCCCACTCTTCAATTAGCTCCGGTCTAAAATCTGGATGAGCAATATTTATTAAAGATCTTGCTCTTTCCTTTAAAGTTCTTCCTTTAAGTTCTGCAATTCCATATTCAGTTACAACATAATGAATATCATTTCTTGAAGTAGTTACTGCTGCACCTTCATCTAGTAGTGGAACAATTCTGGAAACTTTACCTTTACTTGCAGTTGATGGCATAGCTATAATTGATTTACCACCATCAGCCATTGCTGCACCTCTTACAAAATCGACTTGTCCACCTACTCCACTAAATTGTTTTAGTCCTATTGTATCAGCTGCAACCTGACCCATAAAATCAACTTGAATACATGAATTAATAGAAACCATCTTATAGTTTTGTGATATTACTACTGGATTGTTAACATAATCAACTGAATACATTATTACACTTGGATTATTATTAACATAATCATAAAGTCTCTTTGTGCCCATTAAAAAAGTTACAACTGTTTTTCCTGGATATAGCGTCTTTAAATTATTTGTTACAACACCACTTTCAATTAGCTCCACTACTCCATCGGATATCATTTCTGAGTGAATTCCTAAATCTTTCTTATCTTTTAAAAATAATAGTACTGCATCAGGAATTGCTCCTATGCCAAGCTGTAATGTGGAACCATCCTCAACTAGTTTTGCACAATTCTCACCTATGGCTCTTTCTACTTCACCTATCTTTGGTGGTTGAAGCTGAATAATATCATATGAAGTCTCTACAATATAATCAATATCAGAAACATGCATAAAGGAGTCTCCCATTGTTCTTGGCATCTTGTCATTAAATTCTGCTATAACAATTTTTGCTGCTTCTGCTGCTGGTTTTGTATAATCATTTGAAACACCAAAACTACAATATCCATGTTCATCAGGAGAAGATAATTGAACTATTGCAACATCTACTGGCAATGTTCCCTTTTTAAACAACCCTGGTACTTCTGAGAAAAAGCATGGTGTAAAGTCTCCTCTTCCTTCTGCAACAGTTTCTCTTGTTGTTGCACCCACAAATATTGAATTGTGCCTAAAATGAGGAGCCATCTCAGGACTGGCATATTCGCTTTTTCCCATTGAAACCATATGGACAATTTCTACATCTTTATATGCATCCTTATTTTTAACCATTGCATCTACAACTACCTTGGGTTCACCACAAGCATGCCCAATTACAACTCTATCCCCTGATTTGATGTTCTTTACTGCTTCTTCAGCTGTAACTAGCTTGGTTTTATACATATCCTTCCAATTCATTTTCTACACCCCTCTACCATATTTTTAATATCCTTCCCAATCCTTCATAATCATTTTGGTTACAATATAATGTACTCCTTATATTGTATTCCTTTTTAATTTTTTTTACTCCTGGTATTTCTAACTTATTCTTTGATTTTTGCTATTTCTTTAGCAAGCTTTTTCTTAGCAGCAAGTTTCCCCTGTCTAGCTATCATAATTCTTTGTGCTTGTGGTGATCCAGCTCCATGCATAGACTCAGTTCTATATCCAACAGCTGCTGTTCCTAAAGTAATATTTTCTATTAATCTTAATATCCTCATTCTGTTTTCAGTTGAAACTGTGTTCACGCCTCTTAAATATTTATCCATATATGGTCCAACTTTTTCATCTCTGAAGTCTGCTTCTGAAGGCATAGTAACCATTAAACCGCCAGCTATATCTTCTGCTAGTCTACATATTTCATAAGGGAATCTTGTTACATTTTGCTTACATACATTTGCAAGTAAATTATCAATGTAATAGTTTCCTGCTTCTGTTTTAGTACCAAGTGCTGAACAAGCTATTCCGCAACTGAACAATGTTTCATTTAAATGAGTCATCTCTATTAGTTTATCTTTAACATGAGAAGCTTTTGCAGCTCCATTAAAATCTGCTGCTACTGCTGCAGCTCCTATTAGAACGTCACCTACTCCTACTTTACAACCACCATAACTTTGTCTGTGATATCCTGCAAATCTTTCTACAATCATTCCAGCAAAATCTGTTTCACCATTTAAAAATATTCTGTCATTTGGTACAAATACATCATCAAATATAGTTAAAGTTTCTTGTCCACCAAATTCTGCATTTCCAAGATCAATATCAGCACCAGGTTCTAATTTTCTTGTATCACAAGACTGTCTTCCGTATATATGGATAATGCCTTCTGTATCTGTTGGTACAGCAAAAGCTATTGCCCAGTCTTTGTCTTCAGGAGTCAAAGCTATTGTTGGCATTACTATTACTTCATGTGAATTTAGCATACCAGTTTGATGACATTTAGCTCCTCTTACAACTACTCCATCAGGTCTTCTTTCAACTACTCTTAAGTATAAGTCTCCATCAACTTGTTTACTTGGTGACAAACCTCTATCTCCCTTTGGATCTGTCATTGCACCGTCAACAGTTAAATCGTTTTCTTGAACATATAATAAGAACTTTTTAAAATTTTCATGATACTTTGTTCCACAAGCTTTGTCCATTTCATAAGTAGAACTAAACACAGCATTGAATGCATCCATTCCAACGCATCTTTGGAAGCAAGAAGCAGTCTTTTGTCCTAAAAGTCTTTGCATTTTTACCTTTTTCATAAGGTCATCTGTACTTTGATGTAAATGAGCAAATCTATTTATCTTTTCTCCTGTTAAGCTTGAAGTAGCTGTCATTAACTCTTCGTACTCTGGCTTTTGAGCTAAATCATAAGTCATAGCTAAAGAATTAAGAGATGGTCTTATTATTGGATGATCAACAACGTTGTCTACTAACTTTCCAAACATATAAACTTTTAGGTTTAGTTTTCTCAAACTTTCAATGTATTCGTCTTTAGTTTTTAGTGCCATAATAATCTACCTTCCTTTATTTAAAATTTATTTTTATTTATTTTATTTGTTTTACACTTATATATACAGCAATTATCATGCCAAGTTTAAAATAGTCTATACCCATCTAGACAAGAAGAAAAATCAGCAATTTTGTTGCAAAAATGCATCAAAATTGCTTGATAAAATTCAGAATTATCTCTCATATCGTGTACACCACTACTTCTAAGTTGAAACCGTTTACTTTGTTGCATTATTGCATCATGTTTCATTTTTGCAACATTCACTTTCTATACATTTCCGCATATACCTAAATCATATTTGTATTCATATTTTCTTACTTTTTTAATATATTCCTTGCAAAAGCTATCATTTCTTCACTAACAGGGTCGGCCAATTTCACTTTTTTTACTCCTGGTATTTCTAATAAAACACTTTCCACTAATTCTTCAATAGTAAACCTTGCTGAAGGACATCCGCTACAAGCACCTAATAGCTTGACTTCAACTACTCCATCCTTTTCACTAACTAGCTCAATATCCCCCTTGTGTTCTGCAAGTTTAGGCTTAATTTTTGTTTCTATAGCTAATTTAATTTCATCAATCATTATTTTACTCTCCCCCTTTTACAAACACCATATCCAGCGTTGTCCATTTTACTAATTCATTCATTAAAAGAATCCCATCCCAAGGTGAATCAAAAAAACTCATACATCCAACCTTCACAATCCTATTAACACCTCTTAAACTTACTCTATTTGCAAAATTCTTCATTTTATCATTGTCCTCAGAAGCTATTCCTATGGTTTGTATTCTTGAAGTTATGAGCTTACACACATCTAATATATCCTCAACTTCTTTCAAAAATATTGTTCTTCCATTAACAGGCTCCTCTAAGCTTAAATTTCTATCCATGAGTACAGTATACTGTAGGTCTTTATTACATATAATGTCCTTATCCGTAGAAAGAAGATACTCTCCTCTTTTATTTAAAATTCTAGCTAAAGTACTTTGACTTATTGAGTTGTTAGGATATCGTTTTGCAATCTTCTCTAAGGACTCTGAAAGCAAAACACCAACTTCCTTTAAACTTAAACTGCTTCTCTCTATAAATAAAATTTGTGGAGAGGAACATGCATTTTGATCAAAACTTATTATGTCCTGAGCTAGGGAATCAAATGTTTTTGGTAAACCTGAGCTCTCCATTATAGATCTGTCAAACACTGCAAAAGAGTACTTAGGTCCAAAAATTATATCTTTACAAGTAGTTTTTTTAGGAAGTACAGCAATTGAATTTACTGCTACCTCTCCCCCCCAAATAACTCTTACATCAGCTCCTAATGACATTTCTTCATTCAAAGCTTTATCACTGCTTGGAAAATATATAATACAAGTACTTTTTAATAAATCTCTTCCATAATATTGTTTTCCTTCAAAACTAATCTTTATATCCAATAGAGGTTTTAAAATCTCCAATACAACCTTTACACTTTCAAAAGGTACCCTGAGAAGATTCACATTTTTGCAAAGAAGAGCTTGAATAAGGGAAAAAATTGAAAGTGTAGGCACGTTTCCAGCCATAAAGTGACATACAATACCTCTAGGCTGAGCCTTTATAAACTTTCCACTTTCTAATTCAATAAAATCATCTAAGCATTGTGTTTCTTTAAAGTTAATTCTTAAAATTCTACGTATATTCTCTTTCTTAAGCCATAATGATAGAAAAGGTACACCCTCATATTTTAATAATTCTCTTTTTCTACCCAACATCTTACCATACTCATGAATAATTTCAATTAGAGCTTCAGATGGATAGGAGCATATTGACTCCCTATTTTCATCAATTTTATTAATAATATAATGTAAATTTTGAAATTCCCTAGGTTCTGAAAAAAACTCAGCTTCTAACATAAAACAGCTTATCATATCCTATCCCTTCTTTCTGCAAAGGTATCTCCACAACCTCTTGTTTCAGATTTTTCCACTCTAGACACGAACTTAAAATACTTGCCCTTTCTTCCGCATCCGCAATGGTCTACACCTACAAATTCTCCAATATCCTCAGTTAATATTGCTTGACCTGGATAACTTGAAGTAAGACCACTCAATACCTCTATTATTCCTGATTGCCCTTCTTCTACCTCATTAAGTGTTTGAAAGTCACGAATAATTATATCTGCAAAGTCAGGTACATGCTTATATCCATAGGGACAATCAATGAAAACTACCCCAAGCTGCTCTACCATACCATAAAAGTCAATTATATTTTCTGGTATAGTACCAAAGGCCTCCGCAACCACTCTATTAAACTCTTCTTTGTCAACTTTTTGCTCCGTTAATTTTTTCCATCCACCACTGTGAAGTAACTTCATTTTGGGTAAATTAAGACATATGTTCTTCTCTTGCAAAGCCTTAATAAGCCTTGACCAAATAATATAAGTAAAACCGTATACAATAACCTCTTTATCCTTATATTTTTCTTCAAATTCTCTAAGTTTTTGAACATTTAACTGAAGCTCTCCATCTAAATTATCCATTACATAGGTTAGACTTTTTGCAAAACTACTTACCCCTCTTATAGCTGCTCCTCTAGCCGACAATTTTTCTTGTTTACTATTCACTTCTTCACTATCAATAATTAGCATAGGCCTTCTTTCAGATCCTAAAAAACTTTTTAATATAGAAATTAACCCTCTAGCTTGCCTTATAGAAGTTTGTTTATCAATATACACCTTGCTAGGAAAATTACCGGTGGTAGAGCTTGAATTTAATACTCTCACTACTTCCTCTTCCCTGCAAGTTCTAAGGTCAAACTGCTTAAACATATTTACAGGTATAAATGGAATCTCTTCAAGAGAGCTTATGTTATCAATGTCCACTCCAAGCTTTCCATACATACTCTTAATGTTTTCATTTTTTCTATTTTCTTTAAGCTGTAGTTTCAATTCTATTAATAGTTTTTCTTCTTTGTCTTTTTGTAAACATTCAAACTGATTGTTATCTATAATTTCATCTATCATTTAATTCACCTACCATCACTTTGCCAGAAGAATTTTTAGGAAGCTCCTCTAAAAAAACTACATACTTCGGTACTTTATAGGAAGGAAGCTTATCCTTACAGTATTGAATTATATATTTTTCATCAACTTCTAAATTGCCTTGGTGTATGACAACAAAAGCCTTTATTGCTTCTCCTAGTATGTCATCATTAACAGGAATCACAGCCACTTCAACTACTCCACCAATTTGAACTATGGTATCCTCTATTTCCTTAGGACTTATTCTATTACCTCCACTCTTAATAATGTGCTTTTTTCTTGACATTATATAAATGTAGCCTTCACTGTCTCTAGTTGCTAGATCTCCTGTATAGAGATATCCATTTTTAAGAACTTTATTCGTTTCATCTTCATCCTTAAAATAACCTTTCATTATATTTCCTCCACTAGCAACCAATTCTCCTGTTTCACCAATATCCACCTCACTACCATCCTCGCCTAAAATCTTTAGCTCAGTTCCCGGTATTCCTTTCCCGATGGAGCCTAGCTTTTCTTCAAGCTTATTGGGAGGTAGATATGAAAGCCTTGCAGTTGCTTCCGTTTGCCCATACATTATATATATTTCAACACCTTTTAGAAGCTGTTTAAGTTCCTCTATAAAAACATTTGGAAGCTTTCCTCCTGCTTGTGCCACATATCTAAGAGTAGGAAGATTAACATTTTTCATGTTTGATTTTCTAAGAAGTATCTGATAATTACTTGGGACGCCAGCAAAACCAGTACATTCATATTTGTTTATATCTTCAAGTACAGAATCGGGAAACATGAATCTGTTATTTATAACTAAGCTGCCACAAACTCTAAAATGAGTATGCAAAAGTGAGGTACCAAAGCAATAATAAAATGGAAGTACCACCTCAATTCTATCCTTACTGCTAAGTTTTAAATACTGAATTATAGAATTTGTATTGTAAGAAAGATTATAATGTGTAAGCATTACACCCTTAGGTTTTGCAGTAGAACCGGAGGTAAATAAGATAACTGCAACATCCTTCTTGAAATCCACATTTGTCTCTACTTCTACAAATTTGCTATCATCTACATCTATTAAAAATTTTTCTACTGTTTCCTCAGTATAAAATTCAATGTTCTTACTTAATCTATCACTTAATTTATTTAAAAGCCTTTGTTGAATGAAAATATGTTTACTTTCACAGCTATTAGCAATGTACTCTATATCCTGAGTGCTGACGGTGGGATTTATAGGTACACAAACACAGCCACTTTTTATTATTCCAAAATAGCTTTCAATAAAAAACTGAGAATTCTCCGATATTACGAGAATTCTGTCATTTTTATTTAAGCCTCTATCCTTTATTTTCCGAGAAATTGTTTGTATTCTTAAATATAACTCTTGATAATCAATACTTTTTTTATCAATTACAGCAGTTTTTTTAAGCTTTGAGGAAAATTCAAAAACATAATCTGTAAAGGTCATATTTCTACTTCATATTTCCTTAGTATTTTTTTTATATCTCCTATAGTATACATTCTTGAAACATCTTCAACTGCTAAAGATATTTCAAAGGTTTCCTCAAGCTCTGTTACAAGATCAAGGTGATTAAGTGAATCCCAATCTTCAATTTCGTCTGGTCCAAAGCTATCTTCTATTTCAGCTATATTTCTAATACTGAAAACTCTTTCCAATATCCTGTTCAATCTTTCTAAATTATTCATTTGTAATTCCTCCTAAGTTTATATTTTCAATAATATATACAAGCAATAAACGTGCCATCATCTATAATATTTACTTTTGATAGTATTATTAAACAAAAACTTCAAAATTAATATCTATCTAAATTTCTCCATAGTTTTATTAATAGGTATAATAACTTCTATTTAACATGGAAAATTAATTTTATATATTAAAATTTTGTAAATTCATAGAGAAACTTACTCTATAAAATAGCCTAGATGGTATAATTTATAGTAAATTATACATACTCCTAGCGTATAATTTAAAGGAGGAATTTGGTGTTTAAGAAATTAAAATTTAAAATTGTAATATTATTTTTTGTATATGAATTATTATTTATTCTCATAACCTCACCAATATATATATACAAAGGCCCTTTTACTAATTTGAAAAAAATTGTTATTGGCACTATCATGGGCACTCAACATCAATATTTTGTAACTTCATTTCTGTCACAAGATGAAATAAATAAAATCCTTAATACGAGTACTTTATCTAATCATACTGATAAAGTAAAACTGGATAATATAAAATTAGACAATAAAAAAAATAGTCCCATTATACGATATGATATCCATCCTGATTCCGGGAGATATGATGGATATTTGTTAGAAATACCACCTTCATATAAAGTTAAAGTAGCCTATACTAATAAACTCGGTATACAAGGTGAAAGAACAAGCCAAATGGCAAAAGAACATAATGCAATTGCAGCAATAAACGGTGGAGCATTTCATGATAATAATCCCAATTCTTATGGTGGATCAGCGGCTTTTGCTGGAGGCTTTGTTATATCAGATGGTAATGTGGTATATAAAGAGGTTGGTGTTAATGATAGTTGCAGCGTTGTGGCCTTCACTAAACCCGGTAAACTTTTAGTTGGAAATTACAGCATAAATGATCTCCAAAAATCAAATGTTTCAGAAGCTTTGTGCTTTGGACCTCCTACTTTAATAATTAATGGCAAAGGTCAAATTGATGATTATGATGTTGCTACTTCTGGTTTTAATCCAAGAACTGCAATTGGTCAAAAAACTAATGGAACAATTTTATTTTTAGTAATGGATGGTCGAAAAAATCTTGTAAAAGCTGGAGCTACCCTAAAAGATGTTCAAGATGAACTATTAAAACATGGTGCGTGGAATGCAACCTGCCTTGATGGAGGCTATTCTTCTACAATGTATTATGATGGAAAAGTAATAAATAATCCTCATGGATTGACTGGTGAAAGATATGTTGCTACTGCGTTATATGTATCACCCTAAAGGAGAATAACTGATATGAAAGCTATAAAGAAAATAATAATTTGGAGTGTAATTGCCTTACTGCTAGAAAGTATAGTATTTTTTGCTGTAGATAGATATTATGAGGTTTCTTTACTTAATACTAAAACATCAGAAGTAAAATTTGTTGAAAAGGACAAGCCAATTAAAAATGTGGATATATATATACCTTCTGACGCAGCTAAATTAAGTGCTTCTTATGATGGTAACTATATCTCCTATTATGAAAATAATCAATTAATTGTAGTAAATACTATTGACGGAACTAAGCACATAGTAAGTGCAAATCAAAATTGTTCACAAGTTTACAGCAGTTGGCTTCCAGATGCAGATTCAATGATACTATGTGAAGCTTCACTAAAACAAGATAGACTAGTAAAAATTTATACATATAATGCAGATAATGACATCAAGCAATCTGCAACAGATACAAATAATGCTAATATAGAAATAAAATTAAACAGTACAAACGATAAAATCCAGGATGTAGAAATATCTACAATAATGTGTGATTCTTATATTAAAATCGTAAAAAATAATTATACTAATGATATTTTCAATAACAATGTTAATGGTCAAACATCAACTATATTTAGGTCATCTAATATTGGTACTATTAAGGTTTTTAAAAACAAATCTGGGATGGTATATGAAGACTTAGATAGCAATGCTATTAAAATTACTGGAATAAAAAAAGATTTGTACAGAGGTAGCTCTTGCTTACTAAATATAGATGATAATAACAATGTTTATATTGGTATTATTGATAATGGGAAAGTAACTAAAATAATATATGGTCCTACTGAAAAAACAGTTACTGAGTGGAATTCAATAAATCTGGACACTCCAGTTGATAAAAGTAATATATGTGTTACAACTGAAGGAAAAATATATATTATTAATAGTTCAGAACATTATATTTTGGATAAATCATCTAATAAAAAAATTAATTATACTGGTACTTTATTAAAAATAACTAGCGAAAACCTAATGTATGTAGACAATGGAAAACTCCAAAAGAAAAAGATCAACTAAAAAGATGTATATAGGGGTTGCTTCAGAACCCCTATATACATCTTCAAAAATAATGAATTTACTTTTCATTTACATATTCAACAATTCCTTGTGATATATTATTCGCCAAATTTCCTAAAATTTTATCATTCTGTAACCTTGCTCTATCTATATTGTTTGTTAGATAACCTGCCTCTACTAATACACTTGGATACTTACATAATCTAATTACCTTTAGCTTATCTCTAAATATTCCATCATTCTTCCATCCATCACTTTGAGTGGCATGCTTTAAAACTGTTTTAGCTAATCTAATACGCTGCTCTGTCTGAAATCCATTTTCATCATAGTAATAAACCCCGATTCCTTGATATAGATTTGGATTTTCATCCATACCATTGATATGAACAGACATAAATACATCCGGCTTATTTCTATTAGCAAAAGCTGCTATATCAGCCAGTGCTTGCCCCACATCCTTATCCCTTGTAAGAACTACATCCACACCATTATATTGCAAATCACTAACCATAAGTTTTACTATTCTTAATGTTATGTCCTTCTCATGGAGATTACCAACACTCTGTCCGCTATCAATTCCCCCATGCCCTGGATTAAGTACAGCTTTATGCGTAAAAGGTTTCTTTACCTTACTTATTAATATAACAACCTCATTATTGTCTTTACCTTGATTTATATAAACAAAATTATTATCTTTATATTTTTTGTTAATTATCAAATCATCTTTACCATTATCATAAGTCAAATACATATCCTTTGAATCACTATCTCTAATTCCTGAAGTAAGCTTCAATGGCACATCCTTGTCAAAACTGATTACTATGGAACCCTCCTTTTGCTTGTAAGGCACATTTTCAACGGCGCTGCTTATCTCTATTGTATACTTTTTAAATATCTTATTCTGTTCCATAAATATATTCCCATTTTTATCTTTTTGAAGTTTTATTGCTATATCATTTTTATTTATTAATGACTTTCCATCCGATACCTTACTACTTTTCTTATCTGAATTAACATTTTTAAATGAAATCAATAAGGCTAAGATTATTAACGGAACAAGTATGATAATTGATAAACGTGCAGAAAAATTCTTTCTTCTTTTTTCATCCAATTTTAAATTCATCTGAGTCTTCCCCTTTAAGTTTTTTCCTAATTTTATATATATATCCTATAAATTATATTATATATTATAACATAATTTATATAATTTTCTCATATTTTTGCACAAATAACCATTTTATTTATAATCTCTTTGATAAGACATCTCCTTGTGGTATGATTATAACATTAAGGCATATGAATTGAAAACAACTAGCCTACTGACTAGTTGTTTTTTTGAATATTCCTGTATATAAAGGGGCACTACTTAACTTTTCTTTTTATCTTTCCTGAAATAACTGTTTCGGTATGTTTTCTTTGTAGATGTCTTTTTTCTAACTTCCTTATTTTTCACCACATCCAAAGTTCGTGTAACAACACTCGAATCAACCATATTATAAGGATGATCTTCAATCACTAGTATTGATTTTGATATAGTTTTTTCAATATCTCTGAGAGATTCTCTTTCTTCCTCACCACAAAATGAAATTGCAACTCCTTCTGCTCCGGCCCTTCCAGTACGTCCAATTCTATGAACATAGGTTTCAGGTACATCAGGTAAGTCAAAGTTTATTACGAGAGACAATTCTTCTACGTCAATACCCCTTGCAGCTATATCTGTCGCTACTAAAACTCTTATTTTCTTTTCCTTAAAGTTCTTTAGAGCAAGTTGTCTTGCACTCTGTGACTTATTCCCATGAATAGCTTGAGCCTCTATTCCAGCCCTAACAAGATCCCCTGTTATTTTGTTTGCACCATGTTTTGTTCTAGAAAATACAAGAACAGATTCAAAAGACTTATCCTCTAAAAGGTGAATAAGCAAAGCTTTCTTGTTTCTTTTTTCAACAAAATACACTGACTGCTTAATAGTATCAATAGTGGATGAAACAGGAGTCACTTCTACCTTTACGGGTTTTACTAAAATAGAATCTATTAACTTTGAAATTTCCTTAGGCATAGTGGCTGAAAATAACATTGTCTGCCTGTTCCTCGGAAGCTTTGCTATAATTCTTTTTACGTCCTGTCCAAGACCCATATCAAGCATTCTGTCTGCCTCATCAAGCACAAAAATCTCTATATGCTGTAGACTTATATATTTTTGTTGCATTAAATCCAGCAGCCTCCCTGGTGTTGCAATTAAAATATCTATGCCTGTCTTTAATGCATCTGTCTGAGATTTTTGTGAAACGCCACCAAAAATAACAGTATTCTTTAGCCCTGTATATTTTCCATAAGAAGTAAAGCTTTCACCAATTTGGATAGCTAATTCTCTAGTTGGAGCTAATATTAAGGCTTTAATATTTCCATGTGCCTTTTGAGCTCTTTGTTTATCGTAAAGAAGCTGCAATGTAGGTACAGCAAAAGCTGCTGTCTTTCCAGTACCAGTCTGAGCACACCCTTCTAAATCATTTCCGTTAAGTATGGCTGGGATAGATTGTTCCTGTATAGGAGTAGGACTTGTATACCCCTGGCTTTTTAAAGCTTTCAAAATAGGGTCAATAATATTTAATTCTTCAAATAACATTTTTTCTCCTTTATAAGTAACTGTAAATTTTGTGCCTTAGGCATATTCAAAAAAATAATTATAAACAACTAAAAACCCCTTAAATATGCTAACTATTCAAGGGGTAAAATATTTATCAACTAAATATTTGAAATATATTTGTGCTACATTATTTACTATTGAATTTAAGTTTCTACTAATAATAGCATAGTCTATTATATAAAGCAAGTTATTTATGTGGTTTCCCTTATAATTAACTCCACCGGTAAGATGTTTTCAGTTTTGCACTTTTCACCTTTAATTTCATCTATAAGTATCTTTATTGCTAATTCCCCCATAGCTTTAATTGGCTGCCTTATTGTGGTGAGGGAAGGTGTTAATAAATATGCAAGTTTTATATCATCATAACCAACTATTTTTAAATCCTTTGGTATTTCTTTTTTTATAGAATTAGCAACTTTTATAATAGATGCAGCTACCAAATCACTACTGGCAAAAATCCCATCTATATCTGGATATTTTTCAAACATGTCATAAAGTAAATTTTCATAACTTTCAAAATTGTTTAACTCTGTGTGTTTCACAATATATTCAACATTTTCTTCTTTAACTACATCCATAAATGCTAGATACCTTTTGTTTGCTGGAGTATTCAGTTCAAGCGGACCACTTATATGCGCCAGCTTCTTACAACCTTCATCTACTAAAAGCTTTGTTGCTAGTTTACCTCCATGATAATTATCAGATGATATGTTAGGTATTTTTTTCGAAATGTCTCTGTCAATTGTAACTATAGGAAGATCAGTTTCAAGATATTCAGTAACTTCTAAGGTATGACTTCCCATAATAATTCCTTCTACTTGATGTCTTTTTAACATGTCAATATAACTTCTTTCTTTTGTACTGTCCTGATAAGCGTCACAAAGTAAAATCTTATATCCAAATTTATTAGCATAGTATTCGATAGCATTGGTTAATTGTCCAAAAAATGGATTAGAAACATCTGGGATTATTAGTCCTATTAGATTTGATTTCCCCCTAAACAATGAACGTGCTATTTCATTTGGTTGATAGTTCAACTGTTTCATTGCTTCATTTACTTTTGCTCTTGTAGCCTGACTGATATATCCTCTGTTATTTAACACTCTAGAAACTGTTGTAACTGTGACTCCAGCCACTTGAGCTACATCTTTTATTGTTGGCATACTAATCCCACTCCCATAAATTTTCTAATATCTGACTTTAATTATAGCTCTTTTTTATATTCATATCAATCGATTGACAGAAATAAACTCATTGTTGATATATATCTTACTACATAAGTTCATTTTTCATACCATACAGCTATTAATCACGAAAATATAGTGTTATAGTGAAAATATGTAATCAATATATTCTTTATCAAGTCTTAAGGCTACAGCAGACATAGAATCCTTTAATTGTTCTAATGAAGAACATCCAATAATTGCCGTAGCCGGCAATTGATTATACATAATATAACCTAATGCTGCGGCTGATGGCTTACAGTTTCTTTTTTCACAAAATTGCAATAATTTCCTGTAACGTATACAGTTTGTGGGAGTAACATACTTTTTATGTTTATCTAATGCATCCGATAAATCTGCTTTATATCCACTAAAAAATACACCACCGGCTTGAGAAGAATATGCAATTACAGGCATTCCAATTTCCAAATATCTATTATATTGTGTTTCATCCATACATATCATAGTATCATCCTGAAACATTTTTGGAGAACACTGTGCTAAACTCCACTGAATTTCCGAAACAATAAAGGGTGTCTTATTGTTTCTTTTTGCATAATCATTTGCTTCAATAATTCTCTCCACATTCCAATTTGAAGCACCAATTGCACGTATTTTTCCTTCCTTTACCAAATCATCAAGTATATCCACAATGTCTCCAACAGGAAGGTTTTCATCGTCCCTATGAAGCATGTACAAATCAACATAATCCATTTGAAGTGTGTTAAGACTGCTCTCTATATCTTCTCTAATCTGCCTTTCACTCAAACGGGATTCGTGCATACTATTAAATCGTGGATGACCACCTTTAGTAATAATATTAATTTTCTCACGATTATTGCGAGCTTTTACCCATTCACCAATTGTCTTTTCACTAACTCCATGGCCATTTGGAAGCCAATCACAGTATACCCTGGCAGTATCAATAGTGTTCCCACCTTGTGAAATAAAATAGTCCATAATTTCAAAGGACTTTTCTCTATTTATTGCTGTACCAAGCGGTGCACCTCCTAGTACAATCTTTGAAATTTCAAGAGTACTACCCATGGCATCAATTAAACTTATATATCTCATAATTGTTCTCTCTTTCTATTCTCTTAAAAATTGTAATTCTCCTATTTCTTTATTTACACCGATGTTATAAGGCATATAAAAAAAATAACAAGTCAAAGATTCTAGTATATTTTGTGTCAGGCAAAGAGGCAGGTTCCTAAGATAGTGGACTCTACCTGCGGACTCCGAAGGCGTTGTATGCTCAAAATAGACTAGCATACTGACTAGTTATTTTTTTGAATATGCCTAAAGTTAATCCATAACCCTAATCCTATAGAACAGGTTAATACCTCTGCCACAGTTGTTGACCATATAACTCCATGTAGACCAAAGGCATAATTTCCTAAAATCATACAAGGAATTAATAATGTTCCTTGTACCATGGACATTATAGTTGCTTCTTTAGCTCTTCCAACTGACTGAAATATGGATGTTAAAAGACCAGTAATACCAGCGAATAGGGACGAAATTAGCATAGCTACCAAAATGTATATACCAATGTTTATCACATTTTCATCCATGCTAAATAAATGGAATACTGGTTTTCTGAAAATAAATAATATAAGCGAAATAGTTCCGGTTAGGGTTAAAATATAAGCTGCTGTAGTTTTAATAATTTTATTCATTCGTTTTATAGCGTGAGCAGTATATGCATAACCGATTAAGGGAACAACCCCCATATATAAGCCCATACTAATGGATTCTGAAAGCTGAACAATACGCTGAGAAATCCCAAAGCCAGCAACAGCATAATTGCCATATTGTGAAGAAAAATTATTTAATAGCAGGCAGGAAACAACTAAAAAACTATCTAGCAAAAAAGCTGATATACCTATTTTAAAGATGTTTTCTATCATGATAAGGGTTGGTTTAAATGTCTTTAAGGATATTGTTAGAATGGTACTTTTATTTTTAAGGTAGTATATATAGTATGCCACAGAAGCCATATTACCAATAACTGTTCCAAGTGCAGCTCCAGAAACACCTAAATGGCATAGGAAAATTAAAATAGGGTCCACAATAATATTTATAATAACGCTTAGAAACATACCATTCATGGAGATTGTAGAAGCACCTTCAGCTCGAACTATTTGCTCTAATGTAAAGTTAGCAATTATAAAGGGACTTCCTATTATAAAAACGAAAATATAGCTTGCAGTAAAAGGGATAGCGTCACCTTTTGCTCCTAATATTTGCAGAATAGGATGGAGCAAAGGGATTGTAATTAACATAAAAATACATCCAGCTAAAAGACTAAGATAAAATGAAACAGATGAAACTTTCTTTGCTTGTTCTAATTTTTTTTCACCAAGCAATCTAGAAATATAGGTACCACCACCGGTACCCAAAACATTTCCAACTGCCATTAAGAGTGCGGTTAAGGATAAGGATAATGTAACAGCTGTCATCATTGCTGTATTGTTCAGCTTTCCAATAAAAAAAGCATCAACAATGCTATAAATCATATTAATGGACATTCCTATCATCATTGGCACTGCCATATGTGCAATAGACTTTGGTATTGGCGCTTCTTCAAAATAATATAAGGGTGAAACTTCTGTTTGTTTCATTTATTGTACCTCCAAATTCAATTAGAATTCTATCTATGAAAATCCTGGATATCCATCCACGAATCTCGTTGTAAGTCCATATTCTCCTTACCCAAATCATATTTATTATCCACAAGCTTTTCTTCCATAGAAGTGATTAACTTCCCCATTAGAGTTGAAAGCTGATGCTTTTCATCTTCTGATAAACCAGGAAAGGTGGTAGCCATGGCTTCCTGCCTAGCCTTCATAACTTGCAATCCAACTTTTCTGCCTTCCTCTGTGAGATAAACATTGAAAACTCGCTTGTCATTTTCGTTTATATGGCGTCGTACATAACCGCTTTGCTCCAGCTTATTGACTAGCTCTCCCAGGGAAGAAGGGCGTATACGGAGTTGTGTACTTAACTCGGTTTGTGTTAAACCATCGTGCACTAATAACACACCCAATAAATGACCTTGACCATGATTAATATTCAACCCATTAGGGTTGAAATGTTGTTGATGACCCCATCTTTGAATAAGGCTAATAAAATGATGAAATTGTCCTAGCAATTGTTCCGATACTGAATAGCTCATATAAAATAGCTCCTTTGTTTTTTTATTAAGGTACCTTACTTTTGTTATGATATACTGGGACACTTTCATTGTCAATATATTTATTAAGGTACCATAATTTATTTTATGTTATGAGCAAAATCAAAGAAAAATCCATAAGCATAAGAAAGAATTGCAGCAATGGCTGTATTTTCACTATGAGTAAGGTTAGTGTTTTCCATTTTAAGTCTACTTGTTGCTATTTTATACATTTGGGACATATATTCATCAACAGCCTTAATAAAGGCTTCTTTATCCTTGCAGTCATACATTTTAGCGACATAAAGTCATGTATGTATGACATTATATTATTTATTATAAGTTCAAATAATGTTATGCTAAAAATACAAACTAACACAGGGGGTATAAAAAATGTCATATAAAGCAAATGAAAACAGATATTCAGATATGATATATAACAGATGCGGTAAAAGCGGTATAAAGCTACCTGCTATTTCATTTGGGCTTTGGCAAAACTTTGGAGATAACAATAGCTTAGAAAACATCAAAGCCATGATATTTAGAGCTTTTGATTTAGGTGTAACTCACTTCGATATTGCCAATAACTATGGTCCACCATATGGTTCAGCTGAAGAAAACTTTGGAAGAATATTAAACTCAGATTTAAAAACTTACAGAGATGAACTTATTATTTCTACAAAGGCTGGATATGATATGTGGCCAGGACCTTATGGAAATTGGGGCTCAAAAAAATACTTAGTTTCCAGCTTAGATCAAAGTCTTCAGCGTCTTGGATTAGACTATGTAGATATATACTATCATCATAGAGTTGATCCTGAAACACCATTAGAAGAAACTATGAGTGCGTTAGATTTAGTTGTAAAACAAGGAAAAGCTCTTTATGTAGGCTTATCTAATTATGGAGCTGAAGAAACAAAAAAGGCTTCTGAAATACTAAAAAAACTAGGAACTCCTTGCTTAATAAATCAGGCATCTTATTCTATGTTTAACAGATGGATTGAAGATGGTCTTGAAGATGCTACTCATGAGGAAGGAATAGGAATCATAGCCTTCCGTCCTTTAGCCATGGGTTTATTAACTGATAAGTATTTAAATGGTATTCCCGAAACTTCAAGAGCTGCACATAATTCTAAGATGAAATCAACTATTACTGAAGACAAAATTGCTAAAGCAAAACTTTTAAATGAAATAGCTAAGGAAAGAGATCAAAGCTTGGCACAAATGTCTCTTGCTTGGATTCTACGTAAAGGCCTTGTTACTTCAGCTCTTATTGGTGCCAGTAAAGTAAATCAGATAGAAGAAAATTTAGCTACTTTAAATAATCTTAATTTCTCTAATGAGGAATTAGATAGAATAGACGAAATACTAAAATAATTTATGTAAACAATATACAGGGGGTATTAAAAATGTCGTATATAGCAAATGAACAAAGATATTCAAATATGGTTTATAACAAATGTGGTAACAGCGGTTTAAAACTACCTGCTATTTCACTTGGACTTTGGCAAAACTATGGCGAGAACAAATCCTTAGATAATATGAGGGCAATGCTACAAAGAGCTTTTGATCTTGGTATCACTCATTTTGATCTTGCAAATAACTATGGCCCACCATATGGTTCAGCTGAAGAGAACTTTGGAAGAATATTAAACTCAGATTTAAAAGCTTACAGAGATGAGCTTATTATTTCTACAAAGGCTGGATTTGATATGTGGCCAGGCCCTTATGGAGATTGGGGTTCAAAAAAATATTTAGTTTCCAGCTTAGATCAAAGTCTTAAACGTATGGGTTTAGAATATGTAGATATATACTATCATCACAGATTTGATCCTGAAACACCATTAGAAGAAACTATGAGTGCATTAGATTTAATTGTAAAACAAGGAAAAGCTCTCTATGTGGGCTTATCTAATTATGGAGCTGAGGAGACAAAAAAGGCTGCTCAAATACTTAAAAAACTAGGAACTCCTTGTTTAATACATCAGCCATCTTATTCTATGGTAAACAGATGGATTGAAGATGGTCTACAAGATGTTCTAACTGAAGAAGGAATAGGAACAATAGCATTCTGGCCTTTAGCCATGGGTTTATTAACTGATAAATATTTAAATGGTATTCCAGAAGATTCGAGAGCTGCAGATAATTCTTGGGTTAAGTCAGGTATTACTGAAGATAAAGTTGCTAAAGTAAAACTTTTAAATGAAATAGCTAAAGAAAGAGGTCAAAGCATGGCACAACTTGCTATTGCTTGGGTTTTACGTAGAGGCCTGGTTACTTCTGCTCTTATTGGTGCTAGCAGAGTAAGTCAGATAGAAGAAAATGTAGCTACTGTAAACAATCTTCATTTTTCTGATGAAGAATTAGCTAGAATAGAAGATATACTAAAATAGCTAGTCCATAAAAGGCATATGATTCAAGATAACTAGGAAGTTGCTAGTTTACTTGAATCATATGCCTTATTTCTAAATTTTAAATTTATCTACCGTACCTTTAAGTTTTTCTACAAGCTTATCCAATTTATTTGCTGTATCTCCAATTTGATGTGTATAAGCTGTCTGCTCCTGATTTGACGCAGTAACCTGTTCTGTAGCTGCTGAATTTTCTTCAGTTATGGCTGCAACATTGCTTATTACCTCATTTGTAGTGTTAGCTTTCTTAGCCATACTATTTGTAGCTTGTGACACTTCAGATACCACGAAGCTTATTTCTTTGAATACTTTTTCTATTTCTTCAAAATTTTTACCAACTAAAGTTGCCACATCCACCCCATGCATTACCTCATTTGTACCCTTGTTCATTTTCTCTGCAATGGTTTCAATTTGTTTTTGAATTCCACTAACAAGTTCTGCTATTCTGTTTGAAGAGGTGCTTGACTGTTCCGCCAATTTTCTTACTTCATCTGCAACTACAGCAAATCCTTTCCCTTGTTCTCCAGCTCTTGCAGCTTCAATGGCAGCATTGAGTGCTAACAAATTAGTCTGCTCTGCTATATCACTTATTACATCTACTATTTGTCCAATTTCTTTGGATTGCTCTAGTAAGTTCTGTGTCTCTTTAACATTATAGCTATTTGTTGTAGCTATAGTTTTTATACTCTCCACAGCTTCCTTAACACCCTCTGAACCGGATTTACTTACCTTTTGAGATTCTCCTACTACATTTATCATATAATTACATTTACTAAAAACTTCATTTATATCATCTACTAATTCCCTAGTTACCGTTGAAGCTCTACCCACACTTTCAGCCTGTGAGGAAGCTCCAGTGGCTATTTCTTGCATACTTCGTGATACTTCCTCAGTGCCTCTTAAAGATTCCTCTGTAGCTGCAACCAAATTATTTGATAATGCACTTACTTCATTAGCCGAATCACTTATAGCACTTATCATCTCTTTAAGTTTATGAACAGTATTATTTAGACTATTTCCTACTTTTCCAATCTCATCATTTCCATTAACATTTAATTCGCTTGTAAGATTCCCTACAGCTATTTCTTCAGAAAACGCAGATAATTTAATTAATGGAGATGTCATGCGTTTTGCTAACAACATAATTATCATCCAAATAATTGCCACAATTACTAATGTAATTATAAGTAATGGTGCAATTAATTTCTGAGAAGAAGCAAATAGTTCATCTTCAGATATTACACTTGCTACATGCCAGCCTGATAAAGGGACTTGATTGTAAAACGCAATAAATTTATCTCCTCCGGAACTAAATTGGAATGTACCTGATTTGTTATCCATCATTTCCTTGCCTAAGGCTTTCATATTTGTATCTTTTACATCTGATATTTTATTTTTCATTACTAATGTTTTATTTGGATCCACAAGAATAGTTCCATCTTTTCCAATTAATAAACTATATCCTTTTTGCCCATATTTAAAAGCTTTAACTTGGTCTTGAACATAAGAAAGATTTACACCAGATATCATTGTTCCTATTGATTTATCAGATGAATCTTTAATTGGAACACCAATTACTATCAAGGTTTTACCAGTTCCTTTTGATACTACTGGATTTGATATATTATAAGGCACGCCACTCATTAAAGTTTTATACCAAGGCTTTTTAGACACATCACCGTTTACAAAAGTTCCATTTGCATAATGAGCTCTAGATATACCATCATTATTAAATAAAGTAGCTGACGTATTATCATACTCACCTGGATAATTTTTGTCAAGAAATTGAATTCTTTGTACATTAAAATTATTAACTGCAGCAAGATTTGATTGAATTAATTGAGCTGTAGGTGTATTGGCAGCACCCCTTACCTCAAGAAGCTTACCATCAAGCCAAGTGTTTATATTTTGAGTCAATTCACTGGTCTCTTCTACCCTGTCATTAATAATGGAATCTTCAATAGTTTTTCTAAACTGATAAAAGGCTGAGTAACTTAAAACTAACATTCCAATGATTACAGTAGGTAAAATAGCAAATAATAATCTCATTTTAAACGATAATTTTTTCAACAATTTTATCCCCCCACGAAAGTTATTTAATATGTTACATAATTATACATAAAAAGCTTCAATATGCCTTAGAACTGATACACTCCCTTCAAATTATAAGCTAAAATAGGATAAAACACTTAGAACATGCAACAAAAATACATCGAACCATAATGCCAAATATCGAGCTATTTCCTATACGGTTTTCGCAAATTCATCCTATTATTTAGTTATATTAAATTTATAATACAATTAATATAATATTACCATGGATATGTAATCGTTGCAATAAATATGTTTTTATAGTCTATTTTCTTTTATATCCCTATTACGCATCTTCAAAAAAATACTGGTTAAAGTGACTTCTCATCACCTTAACCAGCAAATCATTCTTTCTTAATGCAACCAATTTTTAAGTTCTAAAAACTTCCACAGATTTCTGTAGTTCTTTTGTCATATTATCAATAGTATGTATTTGATTACACATTTTTTCCATGGAGGTTAGTTGAAGTTCCATGGTTGCACTAACTTCCTCAGCTGTTGCAGAACCTTCCTCTATTATGCTTGATGTATTTTCCATATATCGTTCAACTTCCCTTTTACTATTTTCTACCTTGTTCATTTCTTCATGGAGAACTTCTATACCTTTTATCAATTGATCAGAACTATCTATTATGGATTCAAACACTCCTATAGTTTTCTCTAATTTATCATTAGAATTTTTAGCTATTTTTGTTGTATTAATCATTTCTGCTCCAATATTATTTACAACAATACTCATACCAGTTATTATTTCATGTATCTCCTTCGCAGAATTTGAAGATTGTTCTGCCAGCTTTCTCACTTCCTCAGCTACTACTGCAAAACCTTTCCCTGATTCACCAGCTCTTGCAGCTTCTATGGCAGCATTTAATGCTAAAAGATTAGTTTGTTTTGCTATATTTGTTATTGAAGCTGTAATTGTTTCTATAGAGCTAGACTTATCTGATAAATTTTTTGTGTATGTTGCAACACTTTGTATAGATTGATAATTATTATTAAATTCATCTTTTAATTCTTTTGCTGAAGTAATTCCTAGTTCATTTTTATTTTTAGTTTGCTCAGTATACTTAACAATCACCTCTGTGTTTTTATCTATGTTATCCAAACTTTCTTCTAACTCGGAGAATTTTTCCATTACTATAGACATATCATTAGCTTGTTCAACCGTACCAGCAGCAAGTTCTCCCATAGCTCTATTTACATTTTTACTTGCTAAAATAAGTTCATTAACCTGATTGCTTGTATCTTCATTGGAACTTTCTACATTGTCAATCATAGTTTTTACATTATTAATAAGTGTGCGTTGCTTAGATGTCATTGCATTAAAGTTTTTTGCTATCTGACCAAATTGATCCTGACGTTTTAAAACTCCTCCTTTAATTTCAGCAGTAAGATCCCCCGTGGAAATAACATCCATAATTTCATTAAGATTATATAAAGGTTTAGAGATGAATCCAGAAAGCAAGGTAGCAACTAATATACTAATAATAAACATTATTACTACTATTATAATAAAAATATTATTCTGTGTATTCACATCTGCAAAGGCAATTTTATATGGAATGGTTGTTTCAATCCCCCATTTAACATTTGGCATATATGAATACACTGCCAATAAATTTTGGTTATTAAATTCGTAAATACCTTCACCACTGTTCCCTGTAATAACATCCCTTATAGGTAAAAAATCATTATACATTGATACTTTACTAAAGTTTGACCAATTTTTATGAGCAATTACTATACCTTTGTTATCTACTATAAAAGTATTAGCACTTTTATCCTTTTGGATATTCTCAATAATATTACTTAAAGAAGTTACATCAACTGTTGCAATAACACAACCTACAACATCTGTACCCATTTTCACTGGTACACTATAATAAAATTCTAAGGGCTTTTGATTAACGTTAGACATTGTAACACTTGAATATTGTGATTTACCTGAAATTGCACTAATAAAATAATCTTCTTTAGAAATATTTTTATAAATCCCAGCTGTATTATAAATAATCTGTCCATTTGCATCAGCAATAGATATACCATTAATAAATTCATTAGACCTTGCACCTTGAATTAAAATACTCTGCATTTTGCTATCATCCATTGATATAATATTGGGGTTATCTGCTATTGACTGAATTTGAGTTTTAACATTATTAAGGTTAAAGTTTATATTATCATTTATTCTACCTATCATTTGCTCATTTGAAATATATATATTCTTCTTAATTAAATTTGAAGAATCTATACTGATATACGTACCAATACTTACAAGAGGCACAATAACTAAAAGAACTAGAATAAAAAGTAATAATGCCTTAAAATCTTTTTTTATATTTAATGACCTAATACTTAATAGTGATTTCAAATTGCTATTAAGTATTTTTTCTTTATTTGTAAATTTCATAATGATAGCTCCTTAATTATTATTATATTGGTCTTTTGTACTTGGCACTTTTAATTCGCCGGATATTATCTTTTCTTTAATACTTTCAACTTCATTCAAAATATCCTTTGGAACAAGCCTATCAGAGGTTGGTGCTATGTCAACCCCTCCTTCAGCTAAACCATATTCAACTGTAGCTCCACCATTCCATTTTCCATTTTTCAAATCTTTTACTGTATTATAAATAGCGTTATCCACTCGTTTCATAGCTGATGTAATAACATTATTTGGTGCTTCACTGCTTTGGTCCGAATCCACACCTATACAATATTTATTCATCTCTTTAGCACACTCTATAAGACCATCTCCAGTTGAACCAGCTGCATGAAATATTATATCCGCTCCTCCATTATACATTGTTGTAGCAATCTCTTTACCTTTAGCTGGGTCAGCGAATGAACCTGCATAATCACTTACGACTTCACATTTTGGGTTTGCATATCTAACTCCTGCCATATAACCATATTGAAATTTTTCTATTAACGGCATATCTATACCGCCAATAAATCCAACCTTATTTGTCTTTGTCATTTTTCCTGCTATATAACCTACAAGAAATGAACTTTCATTTTCCTTGAAAGTTATTCCTAATACATTTGAAGGGGTATCATTGCCGTAACCATTATCTATTATGGCATATTTTTGATTTGGATGCTTTTGAGCTTCACTTATTACAGAATCAGCCATTGCAAACCCTACTGCCCAAACAATGTCATTTTTTTCATTTGAAATAGATTCAATATTTTTTGTATAATCCTTTACATCTTTAGTTTCTACATAACTAGCCTTAATCCCTAAGTCTTTTTCAGCCTTTTGAAGCCCTTCCCAGGCAGATTGATTGAAAGAATGGTCATTAATACCACCTATATCTGTTACAATTCCTATTTTAAGAGGAGGTAGTTTAACATTTCCTTGAACATCAGCATCCTCTTGCGTACTTACATTTGAACATCCCGTAAAAATAATGGAAATACATATAATAATTAATAATAATACCTGGAAACTGATTTTTTTCATTTTACTTTTCTCCAATCAAATTTTATTTTAAATACTATTTTGAGGTTTTGAATAATTACTTTTAATATATGGTTATTTTCAAGACTATATTTAATTTTAATATATAATGTAATTATGTTCAACATATTATGACAATCATCTTAATATAGTATATATAATAGCTTTTTTTGTCGAGCTTTGCATTATACTAATGTAAAACTTATGTTAATTATCTAACACAATTAAAAATCAGGTGGGTCAAAATGAAAACCCCACCTGATGCCTTAATACTGTTTTATATTAATTCAAAGCAATATAAATATCTATTTCACAATTCTCCATATCACCACTTTGATATTCCTCAAAATCACTACTATATTTTCTATCTAAATCCATAGACCAGAGCTTTGTCCAAAATTCAGCCACAGCTTTTTGCATATGCCCATGCACTACAAACTTAGCATATTTTCCTGCTGATATTGTTTTTTTGTCAGCTCCAATTGGTAAATCCTCGTATCTATTAACTTCACAGCAAACCGTTGCATCATATGCTCCATTTGCATCATTTTCATAGTTAGAATACAATCCAATACTACAACCGTTTTTCTTATTTAATATAGATTGGTATATTCCACCTTCATAAAAACGCTGCCATAGTCCACCAATAGCCTGTGCCATATTTTCATCATTGTTGCTTGTTCTCACAGTTACCCCTACTACCGTTTTCTCATTTAATTGTACTATTTCATAATTCATCATATACACCTCTTTCAATTAATGAAATCAGTATATCATTAGTAAGTTGACAACTGTATGTCATATTATAATTCATCTGAAACAGGTTTATATTGCTCCACAGTTTCACCCTTATATAAGAAAGCATTTTCAGGACACGTATTAATGCATCTTTGGCAAAACGTACAATTATTATTAATCTTTAATTTGGGATCAATTCTTATACTTTTTGCTGGACATAATTTTTCGCATTTCCCACATTTAACACATTTATCTTTATCAATTTCTAACTTTCTCATTAATACTTTTCTGAAGAATGGATATACAAATCTATATGCCACTTCTGCCATAATGACTCTAGAATTAGGAATTTCGTAACTGTTAGTCTTTCCCTCTAAAAATTCTAATACCATTTTTTCAGCTTGTACTGACGCTGATTTCAATAATTCTGTCTCCTTGTCTTTAGGACATTTCTTAAACATAAATGTATAAAAATTATTAGGCATAGCTATATAATTATAGTATGTAACATTAATATGCTTAATTCTTTTTATAGCATGCTTAAATACAGGAGTAGGTCCATCATTTGCTTGTGATGAATACATCATACAAGTACCCTTATAATTAGATAGATTTTTTTCTATATACTTTAATAATATTTCAGGGTATCTTTCTACATAAACAGGTCCACCAATAATAATATAATCATATAGTTGAGAATTTATTTTATCTTTTTCTATATTTATTAAATCAACCTCAACATTTGTTTTAATAATAGTTTCCTTCATTTTCTCTGCTATATACTTCGTATTACCTGTTCCCGAAAAATAGACTATAGCTAATTTTTTCATTGTTAAATTCCTCCCTTCAATACGGTTATTATTGTCTCTTCATCAATATCCTGCTGCCATTATAGATACTTTTATCTCATCCTTTAAAGACTCATTTAAAAGTGCACCAAAAATAATGTTTGCATCACAGTGTGCTGCTTCTACTAATTTCTTAGCTATTTCGTTTATCTCAAATAAATCCATACTAGAACCGCCCTCTACATTTAATAGTAGCTTAGTGGATTCTTGCAAAGGTTCTATTATAAATCTACTGTCAATTGCCTGCTGGGCAGCTATTCTTGCTCTATTCTCTCCACTTCCACAACCAAATGCAGGGTAGACTATTGTATTGCCACTCATTATGGTTTTGAATTCACCCATATCCATATTTACTAGACCTTGTACAGATATTAGATTAACCATAGCT